>Ga0310810_10006518_pt1 | contig 13197 bp, 10 predicted proteins | sample NCmetagenome_FD_207641 | JGI IMG/M metagenome (GOLD analysis project Ga0310810, IMG submission 207641) | Soil microbial communities from experimental microcosm in Duke University, North Carolina, United States - NC | ecosystem: Engineered > Artificial ecosystem > Soil microcosm > Unclassified ... | reverse complement strand
CGCCGGGTGAGCGAGCCGCTGCGCGAGATCGCGGCCGCGGCGAGCGACATTGCCGCCGGCAACCTCTCGATGGAGCTCGCCGCCCGAGGCAGCGCCGAGGCGGTGACCGTGGCCCGCGCGTTCAACGCCATGAGCGCGAGCCTGCGCGCCGCCCAGCATCGGCTGATGCACGATGCGATTCACGATCCGCTCACCCGGCTGCCGAACCGGATGCTGTTTCTCGAGCGCCTCAATCGCGCGATCAGCCGGCGCGTCCGTCACCCCGACTACGTGTTCGCAGTGCTCTTCGTCGATCTCGACCGCTTCAAGCACGTCAACGACAGCCTGGGGCACGCCGCCGGCGATCAGCTGCTCGTCACCTTCTCGGAGCGGCTTGCCGCCACCGTCCGGAAAGACGATGTCGTGAGCCGGATGCTGGCGAGCCACGAAGGCGCGCCCGAAGCCAACACGCTGGCGCGGTTCGGCGGCGACGAGTTCGTCATCCTCCTCGACGACATCCGCGATCCGATCGACGCGGTTCGCGTGGCTGAGCGCATCCAGGCGGTGGCAGCCGAGCCGCTGCAGGTCGGCACCGAGGAGGTGTTTGCCAGCCCGAGCATCGGTGTGGCCGTGAGCGCTGACGAGCACCGGACCGCCGACGAGCTGCTGCGTGACGCCGACCTCGCGATGTACCGGGCGAAGGCGTCGGGTGGCGGTTGCTATGCGGTCTTCGACGCCGAGATGCACCACGCCGCGGTGGAGCGGCTGCGGCTCGAGACGGAGTTGCGGCGAGCGATGGAGCGGCGCGAGTTCCGGGCGTGGTACCAGCCGATCGTCTCGCTCGACACGCGGCAAGTCACCGGGTTCGAAGCGCTGGTCCGCTGGCAGCATCCCGACCGCGGCCTGCTCGCGCCGGGCGCGTTCCTGCCGGTCGCCGAGGAGATTGGCCTCATCACCCAGATCGACGAATGGATTCTCTCCGAGGCGTGCCGCCAGGCACGCGAGTGGCAGCAGGCCAGCCCCGACGGTCGCGGTCCGACGCTCAGCGTCAACCTGTCGGCGAAGTCGCTGGGCTCACCGGATCTGGTGGCCCGCGTCGCGCGGGTGCTGACCGAAACCGGCCTCCGCGCCGCGGCGCTGCGGCTCGAGGTCACCGAAAGCGTGGCGGTTGCCGATGCGACCCGGGTCCGTACGATGCTGCAGGATCTGCGGACGCTCGGGGTCCGTGTATCGCTCGACGACTTCGGAACCGGGTACTGCTCGCTCAGCTACCTGCAGCAGTTCCCGGTGGACACGCTGAAGATCGACCGATCCTTCATCGCCCGGATCAAGGGACAGGAAGAAGGTGAAGGCGAGATCGTGCGGCTGATCGTGAGCCTGGCGCGGACGCTCGGCATCGAGGTCGTCGCCGAGGGAACCGAGACGGAGATGCAGGTCGAGTACCTGGCCCGCCTCGGCTGCGGCTTCGCGCAAGGCTTCTACTTCTCGCGCCCGTTGGAGGCGTCGCAGGTCAACGTGCGCTCGGCGAACCTGATGATCTCGTGATCTGGTGAGCTGGCGATCAATCTTTCGAGCTGGGGATCTGGTGATCTATCTCGGGATCTGGAGATCTATCTGGTGGATCGGGCGATCTCGTGATCTATCTGATGAGCTCTGAGGCCAACAGATCCTGAGTTCACCAGATAGATCAGAAGATCCCCAGATCGCCAGATCGGATCGCGAGCTCACCAGATCATCAGATCAACAGATGACAGCGGGAGCCCGAACGAGGCTAGTTCTTCACCAAGAATCGCTGAACCCGACGGCCCGTAGAAGCTTCGCCCACGTACAGATTTCCGCGAGAGTCGATGCTCATGCCGTGGGGGCGGAGGAACTGTCCGAGCTGACGGCCACCGCGGCCGAATTCGCCCACTATCTCCATCGTGCTGCGGCGGAGGATCCAGACCTTGTGGTTGGTCCCGTCGGCCAGGTAGAGCCACTGCTGCTGCGGATCCTTCGAGAGGACCGGGACAAACGCAGAGCCCGACGACAGCGTCGCCGGGGCGATAATCTTCTCGGTGACGAACTTTCCGGACTGCTCGAAAACCTGAACGCGGTTGCCGCGGCGGTCGGCGACGTAGATCTTGCCGTCATTCGAGCCGGTGATGCCGTGCGGGGTCGAGAACTGCTTCGGCAGCGCGCCGGTGATCATGGTCTTGGGGTCGAACTTCTCGGTGTCGTCCGGTTTCTCGCCATACGCGCCCCAGTGCCGGAGATACTTGCCGTTCTGGTCGAACACGACCACGCGGCGGTTGCGGTAGCCGTCCGAGATGAACACTTCGTTGGTCTTGGGGTCTACCCAAATCCCCGATGGGCCGCCGAGCAGCGTCGTGTCGTTGCTGCCGGCGTTCTTGTCGTACTGGCCGATGGTCATGACCAGCTTGCCCTGGCGGGTGAACTTCATCACGCGGTGGTGCATGTGCGTGCCGACCCAGACGAAGTCGTTGTGGTCGACGAAGATGCCGTGCGGGTTGCGCGGCCAATCGGTCGGGTTGTCCTTGTCGCCGGTGCCCCAGCCCTGGACCACCTTGCCGTTCTGATCGAGCTCAATCACGACCGGCGCGGCCTTGCAGCAGGTGCCCATCGGCGGCTTTTGCTCCTCGTAGAGCTCTTCCTCGGTCAGGGTCTCCGGCAGATGGGTGATCCAGACGTGGTCCTTGCTGTCGACGAACACGCCGGTGACCGATCCCATGATCCAGTGATTGGGAAACTCTTGCGGCCAGGTGGGATCGACGGTGAACGTCGGGACGCCGGCGGCCGCCTTCTGCTGGGCGCGGACGGCCGGTCCCGACACGATCAAGACGACGGCCGCGACAATCAGAGACAAGAGGGCAGTGGTACGGAACGCTGATTTCATGCGCGACACGATAGCATGCGCTCCGGGGCGGCGCTACGCGCCGCAGGCGCTCACTTCGCTCGCGCAGGCGCCGCTTCGCGGCGCAGGCCGCGCTCACGCGCGTCAGGCGGGTGCTTGCGCACCCGCAGGCGTACTACAGGAGTCTTTCCTGGCGCCCGCGCTAGCGGCGGCCTGACACGCGCCAGCGTGGCCCACGGTGCGAAGCACCGCTTGCGCGCACCGCAGGTGCGCGCCTACGGCGTGAGATTCAGCCACACCGACAGGTTGTGCGAGTGCGTGCGGGGGCCCGTCGGCGGATCGGCTGTCACCCACATGTAGCCGGCCTCCAGTCCGACCTGCGGCGAGAACTGCCGCAGCACCCCGCCGAACAGCCGGTTCTGATCGACGCCCTGACTCGGCCCCACCTCCGTGTCATTGAGGGTGAGCAACAGCTCGTTCCACGCGGCGATGTTCCAGCGGCGCCCTGCACCGAACGGCCGGACGCCGCGGCCCATCAGCCGCAGGCGATGCGACGAGCTACTCCAATTGTCCTGAAACCGTTGCTCCAGCCGCACCCGCAGAGACGGCGTCCATCTCGACGCCTCGGGCATCGTCGCCGACAGCTGTTGCCAGATGCGCTGTTCGTGTGTGACGCCGGGCCCGGGCGGCTTGGCAATCCAGGCATAGCCGCCCCACAGCGTCATCCGTGCCGAGAGCCGGCGTCCGATCGCGGTGCGAGTGATGATTTGAAACGCGCCGCCCTCATCCTTGGAGAATCGCGGCCATTCCTCGAGGTGCAGGCGCCAGTTCTCCGAGAGCCGTAATGTCGCGAGGACCTGCAGCCACAACTGCTGGTCCTGCGTGTCCTGCGCCGCTGCCACGCCTGGCGTGAGACAGAGGAGTAGCAGCAGTACGACACGATTCATCGATGAGCCCGCACTTGTCGCACTACCAGTCGCACCACTCGCACCAGTCGCACCCGCCGCACCTGTTCTTATCGATAGTCGTCCCGCGTCGGCGCGAAGGTATCGAGCACCAGGCACCGCGTGAGGCCGCGGCCGAAGTGCGGAACGTTCGGCGGGATGACGAACACCGTGCCGCGCGTCAGCTCGTGGCGGGTGCCGCCGACGTTCAATTCGAGCGTGCCGTCGAGCACGCTGACGATCTGTTCGTGCGGGTGTTGGTGCTCGGGGAACGAGGCGCCTTCATCCACCTCCACCCACGAATGCGTCACGCGGTCCGTGTGCACGAGTCGCGCCCGCAAGCCGGGGAAGATCTCTTTGACCGGGAGCGAACCGAGGGAGACCAGAGGCATCGCGGGAGCGTATCAGATCAGGAGATAGGAGATAGGAGACAGGAACTAGTAATCAGGAATCAGAAACCAGGAATGGAACCAGCTCTCAAGCCCCAGGCCCCAAGACCCCAAGACCCCAAGACCCCGAGACCTCGTATACTTTTCGGCTGGAGGCAATCTGTGCGCGCACGCGTGATGTTTGGAACGGTTCTGGTGGTGGGTCTCGGGACGCTGGCGCTTGGCCAGACAACCAAGACGCGGCTCAATCCGGTGATCGGCTTGCTCGAGCAGAAGAAGCCTGTCTTCGGGCTCTACGCGCCGTCGAACCGGCGCTTCCCAGGTGCGCAGCCGCCCGCCGCAGACACGCCGACCAAGACCCCGGCCGAGCTTGCGAAAGACGCGCTGGGCTATTCCAACAGCGATTTCGTGTTCGACGGCAGCATGGAGGGCAGCTTCGAGCGCGGCTTCGGCCCGTACGCGGAGTTTGTGAAAGGGCTCGCCCAGGGCGGCGGCATCTTTACGAAGATGCCGGTTCACCGTCTGCATCATCCGCTCGTCGTGAAGGCGCCGGAGATTGCGCCCGATCCGGTGAAAGTGGGACAGCAGATCGGCCAGCAGCTGAACCTCGGCGTGAGCGGCGTGATGTTCGTCTCGGTCGAGAGCGCGGACGAAGTGAAACAGGGACTGGCCGCGATGCGGTTCAAGTCGAAGGGCGGCACGCGCGGCGAGGACGTCGGGTCGGCGCCGGCGATGTGGGGACTGAGTGAGGCCGAGTACAAGGCCAAGGCCGATCTGTGGCCGCTCAATCCCGACGGCGAGCTGATCAACTGGACGATCGTCGAGAGCAAGCCTGGGCTCGCCAGGGTGCGGGAGATTGCCGCGGTCAAGGGCATCGGCGTGCTGTGGCCAGGTGCCGGCACCTTGCGCCAGGTGTTCACGGAAACCGACGCCAACGGACAGAAGAAGTTCGATGAAGCGGGCTGGGAAGCGGCGATACAGCAGGTGCTGGCCGCGTGCAAGGAGTTCAGTGTCCCCTGCGGCTATCCCGCCAACGAGAAGGACATCGAGATGCGCATGAAGCAAGGCTTCAGCGTGTTCGTCATGAACTGGGGCGACGCGGGATTCCGCACGGTGGACCTGGGCCGCAAGTTGTCGGGGCGCACCGATACCAGCTGGTAATGCTGCCAGACGGGGGTAATCGATTGCCGGACGCGACCGATCACTCGACCGACGATCTGCCGAATCGATTCGACGCGCGCATGTCATCCGATTACACCGTCACGCGTGAAGGCGAGTCCGCCGGCGCCTTCGTGCTGCGTCACGAGGGACATCGAGCCGGCCGGCTCGATTACCGGGCTTCCGCCACGGTGATCGAGATCGACTACGTGGTCGTGACCCCGCGCCTGCGTGGCCACGGGCTCGGGGCGCGGCTGGTTGACGCTGCCGTCGCCTGGGCGCGCGAGACGGGTCGGACCGTCCGTCCCCACTGCAGCTTCGCGGCGCGCATCCTGCGCGACGATGCGGCGTATCACGACGTCCTCGACGCCGCCCGCTGAAGGGTTGATCTGATCCGCATTATGATCGTCGTTTTGGAGCGACGACGTGCCCAACATCCTGCAGACACTCCCCGCCGGCGAGAAGGTCGGTATCGCGTTCTCGGGCGGCCTCGACACGAGCGCCGCCCTGCACTGGATGCGTGCCAAAGGCGCCATCCCATACGCCTATACCGCCAACCTGGGGCAGCCGGATGAGAAGGACTACGACGACATCCCGAAGAAGGCGCTGGCCTACGGCGCCGAGAAGGCGCGGCTGATCGAGTGCCGGCCGCAATTGGTGGCCGAGGGGCTGGCCGCGATTCAGTGCGGCGCGTTCCACATCTCCACAGCCGGTGCCACCTACTTCAACACCACGCCGCTCGGCCGCGCCGTCACCGGCACGATGCTCGTCGTCGCGATGCGCGAAGACGACGTGAACATCTGGGGCGACGGATCGACCTTCAAGGGCAACGACATCGAGCGCTTCTATCGCTACGGGCTGCTCGCCAACCCGAACCTCCGCATCTACAAGCCGTGGCTCGACCAGCGCTTCATCGACGAGCTCGGCGGCCGCAAGGAGATGTCGGAGTACATGATCGCCAACGGGTTCGAGTACAAGATGAGCGTCGAGAAGGCCTACTCGACCGATTCGAACATCCTCGGCGCGACCCACGAGGCCAAGGACCTCGAGTTCCTCAACAAGGGCATCACCATCGTCCAGCCGATCATGGGTGCGGCGTTCTGGCGCGAGGACGTCGCGGTCAGACCGGAGACCGTTACCATCCGCTACGAGGAGGGGCATCCGGTCGCGCTCAACGGCCACACTTTCAGCGACGCGCTCGCGATGTTCACCGAGGCCAACGAGATCGGCGGCCGCCACGGGCTCGGGATGTGCGACCAGATCGAGAACCGCATCATCGAGGCGAAGAGCCGCGGCATCTACGAGGCGCCGGGCATGGCGCTGCTGCACCTCGCCTACGAGCGGCTCGTCACCGGCATCCACAACGAGGACACGATCGAGCAGTACCGGAACAACGGCCGCCGCCTCGGCAGGCTGCTGTACCAGGGCCGCTGGTTCGATCCGCAGTCGATGATGCTGCGCGAAACGGCGCAGCGCTGGGTCGCTCGCGCCGTGACCGGCGAGGTCACTGTGGAACTGCGGCGGGGCAACGACTATTCGATCCTCGACACCACCAGCCCCAATCTCACCTACAAGCCCGAGCGGTTGACGATGGAGAAGGGCGAGGCGTTCTTCACGCCGGCCGATCGCATCGGCCAGTTGACGATGCGGAATCTGGACATCATCGATACCCGGGACAAGCTGAGGATTTACTCGGCGACCGGATTGATCGGATCGGGGACGAGCGGCGTCCCGTTGCTGGAGGCGGACGAGAACGAGCCCGTGGAGTAGAGGCAGTCACCGCGGGAGTGATGCCGCCCAGTTCACCATCACCGTGATCGGCTGCATTTCGGCGGCAGTGCTGATCAGGAAGCGCTGCCCGTCGGCGGTGGCCGCGTACTGTGCGCCCATGACGTTGCCGCCTTCCCACCCGGCCGTGCGTGCCGCCATCAGCGTCCGCGGCTCGCCGAAGGCGAAATCGGCACCAGCGGTCTTGACCGGGACAGCGACGAGATTACGCTCCGGCGAGATGTAATAGAGCTCGCGGCCGTCGGCGCGCCAGATCGGCTGCATCCCTCCGCCGCGGGAGATCTGCCACTTGGCGCTGCCCGACGGATAGGACTGCACGTAGATCTCGAATCGGCCGCCGCCAGTCCGGGAGGTGTAGGCGAACCAGCGGCCGTCGGGCGAAACGCGGCCGCCGCGCTCGTCGGCGGGTGTTGCGACGAGCATGCGCGGTTCGCCTCCTTCGACCGGAACGCTGGCAATGTCCCAGCTCGTCGCGCCGTTGAGGACCGAGAACACCACCGTGCGGCCCGCATCGGTCCAGTCCGACGGGATCTTCGCGGCAAATGACACGAGCACCGGCATCTCGCTGCCGGGTGCGCCAATGGGAAGGCGGAACAAGCTCGGCGGGCCCGATCGCAGCGATGAGAAGACGACCGACTGGCTCGATGGGCCTCGCGGCCCGCAGATTGGATAGAAGTCAACGGCGGCATCGAAGGTCAGCCGTGTCGTTTGTCGCGCGCCGAACGAAAGGTGCCAGAGATCAACGGTCCCTGTCGCTGCATCCGCCTGCTCGAACACGACGCCGCGCTCGTCGGCCGTGAGGCACAGCGTGCTGAAGTCACCCGGTGCAGTGACGGCCCCAAGCGCCCCGCCTTCTCGATTGAACCAGGCCAACTGTGCGCCTCGCGTGGCGCCGAGATAGGCAACGGCGTCGCTCGACGCGGAGTACAGCCCTTGGTACGTGATCGCGTTGAAGCCCACATCGTCGGCGATCACCGTGGCCGTCCCGTGAACCTGGAGCGATTCGAGATCGAAGGGTTGGGTCACCAGCGCAGTCTCGCGTAGGAAAAGCAGACGGCCGTCGACGTAGATGCCGTTGCCACGCGTCTTGACGATCTCCCGAAGCTCGGTGGAGTCGAGCGAGCCAACGCGAAGCCCCGTTGGTCCGCCCATCAGCGTATCCAGCATCTGATAGAGATAATGCCGGCCGTCTGGCAGCAGCCGTGGAAACGATCGAAAGCCGCGTTCCTGTCCCGCTACGGGAACCGGTTGCGGCTCGCCGCCCGCTGCGGACACGAGCAGCGGCGGGCTATTGGGGATGGCGGTGAACAGGATCACGTCGTCGCGGCCCCAGTCGCCGCCGCGCGGCACCGGTGCCGGCGCCAGGCTTCGCGCCGCGCCCCCGTTCAGGTCCACCGTTTTCAGCTGACCGGCGGCGAAGAACCCCAGACGCGTGGAGTCGGGCGACCAGAATGGAAGGCTCGCTTCCTCGGTTCCCTGTAGGCGGCGAGGCTCGAGCGCGTCGCGGCTGCGGACCCAGAGCCAGACCGTGCCCGACGCATCGCTCGCGGCGAAGGCAATGCGGCGCCCGTCTGGTGACACCTGCGGCGCCTCCCACGCGTAGCTGGGCGTGGCGCCCGGCGGCGGCAGGATCGACAGCAGATCAGCGCGCGGGTTCGGCAGCACACGCGGTTCGGCGCGCGGCGCAAGCCACGCGGCCGCGGCGGTCACCGCCGCCACGGTGGCGATCGCCCAGGGCAGCCACCCCAATCGCGAGCGTCGAGATGCAGTCGCGGTCGCAGCGACCGGTTCGGTATCGGTGATCGCCCGCAGCTGCAGCAGCACGTCGTGCATCGACGACCAGCGGTCGTCCGGATCCTTGGCGAGACAGATCGCAACCAGCCGCTCGAGCGGCGGCGGTACGTTCGGCAACGTCGCGGCGAGCGGGGGCGGCGCCTTGTGCAGAACAGCGCCCGCAACCGATGCCGGACTTGTGCCGTCGAACGCGCGCTGGCCGGTGATCATCTCGTAGAGGATGGCGCCGAAGGCGAAGATGTCCACCCGCGAGTCGTGGGGCTTGCCCTCGAGCTGTTCGGGCGCCATGTACTGCAGCGTCCCGATGATCGTTCCCGGGCCAGTGAGCGGAGTGACCGTCTCCGTGACAGCCTCTGGGACAACGGCATCGGCCCGCAAGCGCGCCAACCCGAAGTCCAGCAATGTGGCGTGCGGTACGGCGGCGGAGCCCGACGCCTGCCGGTTGAGCATGATGTTGCCAGGCTTCAGGTCGCGATGGACGATGCCGTGACGATGAGCGAAGGCCAGGGCGCTCGCGATCTGCACGCCATAAGTGAGCGCCTCCTCGATGCCAAGCGCACCGCTGCGCAGCCGATCGGCGAGCGTCCGCCCTTCGATGAGCTCCATGACGAGGTAGTCGAGACCCTCGTGATGGCCGACGTCATGAAGCGTGCAGATGTGCGGGTGGGAGAGCGCGGCAATCGCGCGGGCTTCGCGGTCGAATCGGGCTCGAAGCTCCTCGTCCCGCGAGCCGTCGGACGACAGCACCTTCACAGCAACGATGCGGTTGAGCCGCGTGTCGCGGGCCCGATAAACCTCACCCATCCCGCCTGCGCCGAGCGGGCCGACGATCTCGTACGGGCCGACGCGGGCGCCTGGCGACAGCATGGCCCGTGGATTCTACTCCCCGGCATCGGTGCCTCCGGCCGGCCTCACGCGTCGCACCTGCCGCACCAGCCGCTCGTGTCGCACCCGTCGCACGTGTAAGTGACGGATCGCCGCGGGCCTTCGTGTTACCGTGACCCGGTGGGCGATCTGGGGCGGATGCTGATGATCGCGGGCGGCGCCTTGCTGCTGCTGGGGGCACTGTTCACGTTCGGTGGTGGTCGGATCCCCTGGCTCGGCCGCTTGCCCGGTGACATCGCCATCGAACGCGAGAACTTCCGCTTCTACTTTCCGCTCGGCACCTCCATTCTCCTCAGCATCCTGCTGTCGCTCGTGGCCTGGTTGTTCCGGCGATGAACGCCGCGCCTGGCCGCCGGCCCGGCGCGCGTGCGGCGGCCATCGCCGCGATGTTCGCCTGCTGCGTGTGGGGCAGCCCCGTCCGGGCGCAGGAGAGCGCACCCTCGACTCCGATTGCCGCGCGAGCCGCTCAGCAGGATCTGCCGGCGAACAACGATGTGAACGACGGTACCGAGAACACCGATGTCGGCCTGCTGCAGATCGAAATCGGCTCGCAGTGGACGGACGTCGATGCCGATTCACGGTCCGCTGGCCTGCCGTTCACCGCGCGGTACGGAGTCTACGAGTGGCTCGAGCTGGGTGTCAGCGCCGATCTGCTCGCGCGCCAGTCCGAACCAACCGGTAACGTTCGCGGATTCGGCGACGTGCAGGTCGGCGGCCGGATTCGCCTGTTCGGGAAGGCCGGAGGGCTGCCGCCGCTGTCGGTGATCCCTCAGCTGAACCTGCCCACGGCCGACAATGCGAGCGGCCTCGGGACCGGCCACGTGGACCCGTCACTCGCGCTGCTCACCGGGCGCGACTTCCCGCATTCCAGCCACGTCGACGTCAGCTGCGCCGCCGCAGCCGTTGGCGAAGGGGAGGGCCAGGGCCGATTCGCGCAGTATGCGGCCGCCGTGTCGGGCAGCGTGGGAGCCACCCCGCAGTGGACGCCGGCGCTGACCATCGCCTGGGTATCCCGGCAGGACGCCGACACCGGCGAGGCGTGGCTGTTGTCGGCGGACTCGGTGTTCACTGCCTCGCGCCGGATGGCGTTCGACCTGAGCGTTCAGTTCGGCCTGAACAGCGAGGCACCGCGCCTTGGGCTCGGGGGCGGACTCTCCTTCGTGCTCGGAGAGCTGGACCCCGAGGAAGGGGTGCACGCCCGCCGTCACCGGCTCCGGTTCTGGCCGCGCCACGGCCGCACGCCGCGCCCGCCACGTCATTAGCGGCGGGGCCTTTCGGCGCGCCCATCACCCCGAACTGCCCGGCCTCGTTAGGTTTAGCGACAATTGCTGACAATCAGACCGGTATAGTTAATGGGTTCGCACAATCCATAGACCGGGAGTCCAGCTGTGCCTGTGTCCGCTCGGGGTGTCCGTCGATTAGTCATCTGCGCCGCGTTTCTGCCGCTGCTGTCGTCGTGCAGCAACGGGACGGCGGCGAAGGGAACAGGCAAGAGCGATGCGGTGCTTGCCGTGCAGGTGGAGCCGGTCCGCGAGGAATCCGTGCGGCGCACGATCGAAGTCGTCGGAACGCTCGCGGCGGCAGACCAGGTGACGATCTCGTCCGAGGCCGAAGGGCGAGTCAGCCGGATCGCTGCTGACCTCGGGGATCGTGTTTCGGCGGGGCAGGTGCTGCTCGAACTCGATCGTGAAAAGCCGCAGTACAACCTCGAACAGCAGCGAGCGTCGCTGGCGCGCTCGCTCGCCCGCTACGGGGCCACCGACCCGAACAGCATGCCGCCGATCGAGCAGACGCCCGATGTCCAGAAGGCCAAGGCGGAGTTGGAGCAGGCGCAGAAGGCGTACGACCGAGCCAAAGAGTTGAACCGCCGGCAGTTGGTGTCCACGCAGACGCTCGAAGACGCGCTCGCCGCGCAGCAGACCAAGCAGGCCAGCTACGACGCGGCCCTGCAAAACGCCAAGAATCTGAGCGCGGACATCGACGCGTCGGGGGCGGCACTGAAGATGGCCGAGCGGCAGGTTCGTGACACCGCGATTCGCGCACCGTTCGACGGCTACGTCGAGAAGCGGCTGGTCAATCTCGGCGAGTACGTCCGGGTTCAAACGCCGGTGATGGGCGTTGTCCGGATCGATCCGCTCAAGGTGACCGCGGAAATTCCCGAGAAGATGGGGCCATGGATCCAGGACGGGCAGGCGGTAGAGCTGATCGTGGACGCCTTTCCGGATCGCCCGTTTGCCGGCAAGGTGTCGCGGATCAGTCCCGTCGTCAACACCTCCACTCGCGCGTTCCCGTTCGAGGCCCTGGTCCCCAACCCGGAGGCCACGCTCAAGCCCGGCACGTTCGCGCGCGTCCGCATCGTCACGGCCAAGGTCGATCAGGTGCTGACGCTCTCGTATTCGTCGCTGCAGTACCGCTACGGCGTCAACCGCGTGTTCGTGGTCGACAAGGATCATCTCTCGATGCGCGAGCTGAAGGTCGGCGAGCGCGTCGGCGAGCGCATCGAAGTGCTGGAAGGCGTCAAGCCCGGAGAGACGGTGGCCACCACAGGCGTCGACAAGCTCGAGGACGGCCTGAAGGTGAAGGTTTCGACAAACGGGAACGAATAGCCCCACAGCGCAGTTGAGTTGCACATGCGATCTGCTCAAGCTCCCCTCGTTCGTGCCGGTTCCGCTCGGATTACGAGGCTGATGGATTCTCCACTCCAGGGAACCGAGGGTTAAGCCATGCTCTCTGAACTCTGCGTCCGGCGCCCGGTCTTCGCCACGATGCTCGTGATGTCGCTCGTGGTGCTCGGCATCTTCTCGTTCCGCGAGCTCGGTGTAGATCTCTTCCCGCGCGCCGATCCGGCAACCGTGAACGTCGCCCTGTCGCTCCCCGGCGCCAGCCCCGACGAGATCTCCTCGTCGGTAATCGAGCCGATGGAAGAAGCGATCAGCGGCGTCTCCGGCATCGACGAGATCTCGGCGCGCATCAGCGAAGGGCGCGGCAACATCACGGTCCGCTTCGTCCTGGAGCGCGACCTCAACGACGCCTCCAACGACGTTCGTGAGAAGGTCGCCAGCGCCATCCGCAGCGTTCCGCCGACGCTGCTGCCGCCGGTCATCACCAAGGTGGATCCCGACGCCGACCCGGTGATGTCGCTGATCATCTCGTCCGACGCGATGAGCCTGCGGACGCTGACCGAGCTCGCCGACAAGCAGATCACCCGCGCCATCCAGACGGTCAACGGCGTCGGCCAGGTAACGCTGGGCGGCGGCCGGGCCCGCGAGATCCACATCGAAGTCGACATCCAGAAGCTGAACTCCTACGGGCTCTCCATCTCGCAGGTCCGCGACGCGGTCGACGCCGAGAACGTCGAGGTGCCGGGCGGTACCGTCGAACAGGGCAAGGGCCAGCTCCTGCTGCG
>Ga0310810_10006517_pt1 | contig 13198 bp, 13 predicted proteins | sample NCmetagenome_FD_207641 | JGI IMG/M metagenome (GOLD analysis project Ga0310810, IMG submission 207641) | Soil microbial communities from experimental microcosm in Duke University, North Carolina, United States - NC | ecosystem: Engineered > Artificial ecosystem > Soil microcosm > Unclassified ... | reverse complement strand
GAGGTTCGAATCGCTCCGAACGCCCTCGAAGGGACCGGGGTTCGCCGTCCTGCCGTGACGACCCGGTCGCGCTGACGAGGGGGCGCTCAATTCGACCACGTTGCTGGCGCTGCGCGCGCGCCTCGCCTGGGCGCATGACTCGGTGAGCGATCCTGCCCTCGCGCCGGTGTTTCAGGCGCTTCCCGGCGCGAGCTTCATCGTCAACGGCGCCGCGCCGGCGACGAATTCCGCGCTCGCCTCCGCCGGCGCCGAGCTTCGCCTTGCGAATGGCGTTTCGCTTCTCGGGAAGTTCGACGGCGAGTTCGCCGCCCATTCCTCGACCTATGCCGGAACCGGCACGGTTCGCTACGCCTGGTAAAGCGGCGCTGCGAGCCCGTCGCTATTTCCGGACCATAGCCTGCTGCGGTGTGGCGCTCGGCGCTGCGGGCGAGATCTGGAACGTGAGCCACACGTTCCAGTCGTCCGGCCGGTGCGCGGCATTGAATTCCTTGTAGCCCTTGAGATTGATGTAGCCCTGGAGGGCGCCGAGCGGAAAGATGTAGCCGATCTGCGGCCCGACTCCCATGACGCGCGATTCGAAGCAGCCGACGCGGTCGCCGGCGCCGCTGTCGCAGGAGAGCTGGTTGAAGACGTAGCCGACCAGGCCGATCTGCCACTGCTTGGTGATGAATTTCGACGTCGCCCAATCGAGGTGCATATCGACGCCGTTCTGGTATTGCGTCGACTCGTTGAGGAAGTTGTAGGTGAAGCCGAGCACGGCGGTGAATTCCTGCCCGGTCTGCGGATTGAAGTAGGTGTAGCCGCCGCCGGCATCGACTGCGCCGTGGCCGATACCCAGGTTAGCCAGCCGTCGGGAATCGTAGGCTCCCACCGGGATATTGCCGGTGACGTAGGTCATGAAGTTGTGAACGCCTGCGTTCCAGCGCAGCGAGAACTGCGGGATGGGGTCGCCGAAGCCGGAGACGGAATCCTCGCGACCGCCGGACAAGCTGAATCCGAAGGGGCCGATCGCGGCATTCAGCGTCGCGTCCACGGAGACATTGTTGCGTCCCATCGGCACCACCAGCGCCATCGCCGCCTGGCCGCCCAGTACCGGGGTCGCGAACACGTAGCTCGGAATCGCCATCACGACATCCGCATTGGCGTTGAGGTTCGCGTTGAGATTTCCGCTGAAATTGGCGGTGATGTTGCCGCGCGTGACCTGGCGCGCGAACGCGACGTCGGCTCCGGCCGATACCCTGGGGTGATAATAGAGCGTGGCGAAGGAGGCTCCGGCCTGTTGCGGCGCCGCCGCGAGGCTGCCGAAGAAGCCCGGCACCCAGAAGCTCACGCCGCCTTCGTCCGCCGTGGCGACCGTAGGCGCCAGCGCAAGCGCGCCGAGCAGGAGGACCGACGCTCCCCGCTGCGCAAATCCTGCGACTGTGGTCGTCATCATGCCCCCCGGACGCTGCCCATGGCGCGGAGGCCGAGCGCGCCGTACGGCAGCCTGGCTCTTCTTCTCTTTCTTGGCGTGTCTTCTTGTTGTGCTTGGGAGCCTGCCCCGATCGCCGCGGGCAGACAAGTTTTCCCGCCGCATCGGCCGCGCTTTCCGGCGCGACTGTTGGAAAAATGTCGCGCTCGCCACACTCCGTCACCACCGGCACAAGCCGGCGCAACCGTGGCGCCGTCGTCGCGGCGAGGCGGCGGCGGGGAGGGCCGGGAGGACCGCGCCGGTCGCGGGCCGCGGGGCCGGGGCAGAGCGCCGATTTGGCTGTGGTGAACGCCGCCCGGCGGCCTTGACCGGACGCAGGGCGGGCCGCACATAGGTCTAAATGACCATCCTCGATTCCTCGCTCGTGCGCGGCGCCGGCCCCGACCGGCTCGCCGGGCACGACAAGATTCTGATCGTCGATTTCGGATCGCAGGTCACCCAGCTCATTGCCCGGCGCGTCCGCGAGGAGAAGGTCTATTGCGAGATCGTGCCGTTCCAGAAGGCGGACGAGGCCTTCAAGGCGCTGCGGCCGAAGGGCGTGATCCTCTCCGGCGGCCCGGCCTCGGTGCTCGACCCCGGTGCGCCGCTGGCGCCGGCCGCGATCTATGACGCCGGGGTGCCGATCCTCGGCATCTGCTACGGCGAGCAGGCGATGGCGGCGCAGCTCGGCGGCGTGGTCGAGGGCGGCCATCACCGCGAGTTCGGCCGCGCCGAGGTGCTGGTGACCGAGGAGACGCCGCTGTTCGAGGGCGTGTGGCGCAAGGGCGAGCGCTACCCGGTCTGGATGAGCCACGGCGACCGCGTGACCCGGCTGCCCGAGGGCTTCCGCGTGGTCGGCACCTCGCCGAACGCGCCGATCGCCATGATCGCGGACGAGCGGCGCAAGTTCTACGCCACCCAGTTCCACCTCGAGGTCGTGCACACCCCGCACGGCGCCGCGCTCATCCGCAACTTCGTGCGCAAGATCGCCGGCTGCAAGGGCGACTGGACCATGCGCGCCTTCAAGGAGGAGGCGATCGAGAAGATCCGCGCGCAGGTCGGCACGGGGCGCGTGATCTGCGGGCTGTCCGGCGGCGTCGACAGCGCGGTCGCCGCGGTGCTGATCCACGAGGCGATCGGCGAGCAGCTCACCTGCGTGTTCGTCGACCACGGCCTGCTGCGGCTCGCCGAGGGCGAGAAGGTGGTGGCGCTGTTTCGCGACAGCTACAACATCCCGCTCGTCCACGTGGAGGCCGAGGCGCTGTTCCTCGATGCGCTTGCCGGCGTCACCGAGCCCGAGCTCAAGCGCAAGACCATCGGCAAGCTCTTCATCGACGTGTTCGAGGCCGAGGCGAAGAAGCTCGGCGGCGCCGAATTCCTGGCGCAGGGCACGCTCTATCCCGACGTGATCGAGAGCGTGTCGTTCACCGGCGGGCCCTCGGTCACCATCAAGTCGCACCACAATGTCGGCGGGCTGCCCGAACGCATGAACATGAAGCTGGTCGAGCCGCTGCGCGAATTGTTCAAGGACGAGGTGCGCGCGCTCGGCCGCGAGCTCGGCCTGCCGCCGGCATTCGTCGACCGCCATCCGTTCCCGGGACCCGGCCTCGCCATCCGCTGCCCCGGCGAGATCACCCGCGACAAGCTCGACATCCTGCGATTGGCCGACGAGATCTATATCGAGGAGATCCGCCGCGCCGGGCTCTACGACGACATCTGGCAGGCTTTTGCCGTGCTCCTGCCGGTGCGCACCGTCGGCGTGATGGGGGACTACCGCACCTACGACTACGTCGTGGGCCTGCGCGCGGTGACCTCGACCGACGGCATGACCGCCGACTTCTATCCCTTCGACATGAAGTTCATCGGCCACGTGGCGACGCGCATCGTCAACGAAGTCAAGGGCGTCAACCGCGTGGTCTACGACATCACCTCAAAGCCGCCCGGCACCATCGAGTGGGAGTAGGGGTGTGGGATAGTCCGGTGTGATCGTCGAAAATACCGTCGGGCAACCGCCCGGATCTAACCGTTGTTGCGTTTGACGTGCTCGCTGTCGTGAGCGGCACGGCGAGCGGCATGTTCGGCACGGACGCCTCGGTGTTTGTCTCCTCGCGGGTTTGCATTATTTACACGCGTTGAGGCTCGGATATCATTCCTCCCCTGCATTCGAGCCCATTTTGAGGGTCCCCAGGCATTCGAGAGGGGGGGAAATCATGAAGATCGTCGTCATCGGCGGCACCGGGCTGATCGGCTCGAAGACCGTCGCCATTCTGCGCCAGGGCGGCCACGAGGTCGTCGCCGCCTCGCCCAATACCGGCGTCAACAGCATCACCGGCGAGGGCCTCAAAGAGGCCATGGCCGGCACGCAGGTGGTGATCGACCTCGCCAATTCGCCCTCATTTGAAGACAGGGCGGTGCTGGAATTCTTCGAGACCTCCGGCCGCAATCTTCTCGCGGCGGAGGCCGCAGCCGGCGTCCGGCACCATGTCGCACTATCCATCGTCGGAACCGACCGGTCGCCCGACAATGGCTATTTCCGCGCCAAGGTCGCCCAAGAGAAACTGATCGAGGCCTCCGGCATCCCCTACACCATCATCCGCTCGACCCAGTTCCTGGAATTCCTCCGGGGCATCGCCGCTTCAAGTGCGGATGGAAACATCGTCAGGCTTTCGCCCGGCCTGTTCCAGCCCATCGCGGCGGACGATGTTGCTGCCGTCGTCGCCGATGTGGCGCTGGCGGCGCCGCGAAACGGCATCGTCGAGATCGCCGGCCCGGAACGTGCACCGTTCAACGAAATCGTGGCCCGCTATCTGAAGGCGATCGGCGACCCGCGCGAGGTCGTGATCGACCCCGAGGCCAGATACTACGGCGGCCGGGTCGAGGAGCGCTCGCTCGTGCCGTTGGGCGAAGCGCGCCTCGGCCGCATCGGTTTCGACGAATGGCTCCGCCGCTCACAGGCCGGAGCCTGATCCGCATCCGCCAACCGAAGGAAAGGGCTCCATGAAACGCATCTTCTACGCGCTGCTTGTCGCCGCCCTGCCATTCGGCAGCGTCCTTGCGGACGCGCCGAAGGAGAAGAACGCCAAGGTGACTCTGGTCTACCAGCACGAGCTGCCGAACGTCCCCGGCAAGAGCATCAAGGGTGTGCTCGTCGAATATGGTCCGGGCGGTTACTCGCCCGGCCACACGCATGCCAAATCCGCCTTCATCTACGCGACCGTTCTTGAGGGGGCGATCCGCAGTCAGGTCAACGACGGACCGGTGACGACCTACAAGGCCGGACAGAGCTTCTCCGAGCTGCCCGGGGACCGCCACGGCGTCAGCGCCAATGCCAGCAAGACGCGGCCGGCCAAGCTCCTCGCGGTGTTCGTCGTGGACACGAACGAGACGGACCTGACGATCCCATTCGGGAACTAGGTTTGATGCTTTTCGGCCGGAGATATTGCGTCGCGAGATAATGTGGGACGCCGATACCGCGTTCCCATGACCCGGAATAAGTCGAGTGGGAGTGAGATGCGCACATCGAGCCGTATCGCCACGCTTATTCCCAGCTCTCCATCCCGACCGGGTGAGGGCTCATCGCGCTGGTAGGTTGGGTCGAGCGCTGGCGAGACCCAACACCCCGAGCGGTTGTTGGGTCTCGTGAAGAACTCGACCCAACCTACGTTCCGCTGCTCGCCGCTCAGCCTCGCTTCGGCCGGCGGACGGCCCGCAGCTTTCCGCTGTTTCCACCTCCGCAGAAGAACCGGTCGCCGCCATCGGACTCGAGCCCCGACACGGCTGTTCCGTTCGGCATCTCGAGCCGCTCCAGGACTTCTCCCGTCTGCGGATCGACCCGGGTCAGATCGCTCTCGTCGCCGTCCCAGGTGCCGTGCCAGAGTTCGCCGCCGCCGGGCGCCGGGATCGTCGCGAGCACACGGCCGGTCTTCGGATCAATCTTCTGGATGCGATCCTCGGCGATCTGAAACAGGTGCCGACCGTCGAAGGCCGTTCCGGCATGGGCGGCGACATCGATCGAGCGCAGCATCGTCCCGCTCGCCGGGTCGATGGCGTTCAGCTTTTCTCCTGACGCAAACCAGACGAGTTGACCGTCATAGGTGACCCCATGCACGTGGTCGACTCCGGGAAAGGGTCCATATTCGCGGAGGATTTCGGCTGCAGATTGTTTCATGCCTCCATTCTAGTCGCTCGGCAGCGGACCCGGGAGTAACAAGGTTGTCGTGAATCCGGGCACCGGCGGGGTCGTCCACCGGCGCGCCCGCGCGCGACCGTACGGCTGCACCTTGCCTGTTGCCGCAAGCTGGTCGAGTGCCCGCTGCACGGTGCGCTGGCTGGCGCCCAACGCAAGCGCCAGGGCGGAGCTCGACCACGATTCACCGTCGGCGAGGAAGGCCAGCACCGCCGCATGCTCCTCTTCGACCGGCCGCGCCAACACCACGACCTCGCGTGCGCGTCGCGCCACCAGCGCAAACCCTCGCTTCGTCGCGCTCACGCCGGCCAGCATCCGCAGCGCCGCGCGCAGCCGACCGATCTCCACGCGCAGCCGTGCGCGATGCGATTCGTCGGCATGCCTTGCCCGGAATGCCCGCGCCACGAGCGTGGCCCTCGGCAGGTCGCCGGGCCACGCTTCAGCCAGCGCGCGCGCGAGCGCGAACAACACGGGGCGCCTTGCGAGCGAGACCACCGTACGCGCGTCACGCACGACATGACGGCAGGCGTCCACGACCAGCGTCTTCGACGCCAGGAGCGCTTCGACCTCCTCGAGCCGGAGGAGGCGCTCGTCGCCGCGTGCGATCAGGCGCGCCGCGGGCGTGTCCAGAACGAGGGATGCGCTTTCGACCTCCGCCGTCAGCGCAGGGATATCGGCGTCGAGCGCCGCGCGCGCCGTCTTCGTCCGCAGGCGCCGCATGGCGATCCCCGCCACGACCAGCTCGTGGGCGGCCTTCAATGCCGGCGGGAAGGGCGCGGGGTCGAGCCCCGCGAGCGCATGCTCGGCCTCGTCGAGACGGCCGATCAGGAGCAGGCGCCGGACCGCGAGGCTCCGCGCATGCGCGGCATTTAGGCGGTCGCCGTGCGCTGCGAGCGTCGCCCGCGCCTCGTCGAGCGCCTTGGCAGGAAAGCCGAGGTCGCGCGAGACCAGCGCGATCTCGGCCTCGGCGACGACACATCTCGCGCGCGCCACCGCCTCTTTCGGACCGAAGGCGCGCGCCGCGCTTCGCAACAGGGTCTTTGCGCGAACCAAATCGCCGAGCTGCGCCATCGCGATGCCTCGCAGCGCGAGCGCAGGCGCGTCGTCACGCAAGGCGACCCGTTTCAGTGCGCCGAGGGGATCACCCGTTGCGAGTGCGCGTGCCGCAGCCGTGATCAGCGAGTCCATCGGAATCCCGCCAAACTTGTAACTCCCATGGTTCCGATGCCGGGCGCTAAGTGTATCCCGTGAGTGACAGCAACCGACAGTATCGCCGAGCGAATGGCTGCCCAAAGAAAGGATACAAAGCGATGAGCAAGCACATGACCGGGACGCGTGAAGAGTGGCGCTTGGCGCGGCTCGACCTGCTCGAAGCAGAGAAGGAGCTCACCCAGCGCAGCGACGAACTGGCGCGGCGACGTCAGCAGCTGCCGTGGGTGCGGGTCGACAAGGCGTACCGGTTCGAGACCGATGAAGGGAGCGCCTCGCTGGCCGACCTCTTCCGCGGGCGCTCGCAGCTCCTCGTCTACCACTTCATGTTCGGGCCTGACTACAAGGCGGGCTGTCCCTCCTGCTCGATGATCGCGGACGGCTTCAACGGGTTCGCGGTTCACTTGGCCAACCATGACGTGATGCTCTGGGCGGTCTCGCGGGCGCCGCTCGCGAAGTTGCAGGCGTACAAACAGCGAATGGGCTGGACCTTTCCCTGGGCGTCCTCGGTCGGCGGCGACTTCAACTTCGACTTCAACGTCGCGTTCACGGAGGAGCAACAGCGCAAGGGGGATGTCGAATACAATTACCGACGCGAGGCGGTGTTTGAGTGGCGTCCGGGTCAGGAGGGTGGCGGCGAGGGGGCGGAGGCCAAGTTCGCGGCCATGTGCGGAACCGACGCGGCCACATACCAGCGCGACAGGCCGGGCATGAGCGTGTTCGTGCTCGAGGATGGCGTCGTCTATCACACCTATTCCACCTATGCGCGCGGACTGGACGGCCTCTGGGGCATGTACCAGTGGCTCGACCGCGCGCCGAAGGGGCGCAACGAGACCGGCGTCTGGTGGCGCCGCCACGACGAGTACGGCAAGGGCTGAGCCAGGTCGTGGGTGTCGTTGGCGCAACAGCGGGACGGCAGGTCTCGCGACGATGTCCGCGAGCGAGATTGCCGGCGAGCCTTGTTGGCGTCTCGTCGCTGCTCCTCGCCGCCGGCGCGGCGCGATGATCGTCCGGCGCGCGTGCGTGTCGGCGATCGGCGAGACGCCGACGGGCTGCGTTCATTCGCGCGAATGCGGGGATCCGGCGTTTCGTCTCCGGATCCTTCGTGGCCCAAACACTTCACTGCAGGAGACAACACATGAGCGAGGCTTATACAGGCGACGAAAACGTTGCCGCCCTCGGCGCAGCCGACTGGCCATGCCTCGCAGCCGCGCCGACCTTTGCACTCATGGCGCTGCTGACGGGCGTTCTTGGCGGTAACCCGCCGGATTTGCTCTGCTCGGCCGCACAAGATGCGTCACCGCTGAGCGGAATGATCCCCATGTACGTACTGATGAGTGCCTTCCATTCAGGGCCTTGGCTGAAGCTGATCTCCAGCCGGCGAAGCAGTGCCCGCCGATCCATCGATCGGCGTGCAGTTCGCCACCTTTCCGGAGACCGCGGTGCCGCACGATCCCCATTTCTCCTTCGTGCGACGGCCGTTCGAAATCGGCGATGAACACGGCAAGCTGCGTCTGCTTGACCTGGAGATCTGTGTTGGCGAACGCGCTCTGCGACCAATGTCCCTTGACACCGTCGCCGTGGGCGGGAAGTCCAGAAGCAACTCGCCGCCCCATGGGCGAGGTGACGGTGCTTGGCCGTGACTGCAGCGCCGCTCACATTGTCTTGGCGTGCGCAACGAGCTGATCGAGGGCCTTGCCCCATCCCTGATGGAAGCCCATCTCCTCGTGCTTCTTGCGTCCGGCCTCGTCGCGATGGATGGCGGTCGCGATGTAGCGCGTTCCGCTGCCATGCGGCTCCAGCGCGATGATCGCGGTGAAGAACGGATTCTCCGCGGGGCGGTATCCCGGCAGCAGCGCATCGGTCCACACCAGTCGCTCGTTGGGGACGACCTCCAGAAAGCAGCCGATGTTGGGAAACTCTTTGCCTTCAGGCGAGCGACACCTAAGTATTTCTGATCGCAGAAAATGTCGTGCTCACGCTCGCTCCATCGCGCCACTTGCCGGTCCGGACGAGTTTGACAGGCCCGCCATGATGCCGGCCGCGATGATGTTGGCGCAGACGCTGGCAAGGATCGGCGCCGAATAGCTGCGGGTCATGTCGAAAGCGAATCCGGCGGCGCCGGGGCCGATCAACGTGCCGAAAGCCACGCTCGTATAGAGAATGCCGATAAGGCCGCTGACATTGCGTCCACCGAAATAATCCATCACGACCGCCGGAAGAACCGCGACCCATCCGCCGTAGAATACGCCGTACACGAATGCGTAGGCGGCAAGCGGCCAAAGCGTCGTCGAGAACAGCCAGACCGCGAGCGAAAGCGCCATGCCCACATACGTCGCTATGAGTGAAAGTCGGCGACCCATCCGGTCGGCGATGCCGCCGAGACAGAAGCGTCCGGCGGTGCTGCCGACCCCGATCGCGCCCAGAAGCAGGACGGCCGAGGACTGCGAGACGCCGTGATCGAGCGCGTAGGGAACGAGGTGAACGAACGGCACGAACACCCCGAACGAGCAGATCAAGCAGGCGGCATAGAGGACGACGAACCGTCGCGATGTTATCGCTTCGCGCAGCGAGGCCCCTGGCGGCCGAACCGCTTGGGCGCCCGGCTGTGCAGGATCGCCGTCGGGACCCATGGCGCGATCGCGCGGATCGTTCTCGATCAGGAGAGCCATTCCAGCTCCCACGACGGCGGCAAGGCAGCCGAGGACGAGGTAGGCTTCGCGCCACCCCAGCGCTTCGATGAGAAGCGAGGCGAGCGGTGGCATGACGAGCGTGCCGACACCGATGCCGCTCACCGCGAGACCGGAGGCAAATCCACGACGTCTGACGAACCACCGCTGCACCGCGCCCACGGCGGGGACATAGGCGAAGCCGACGCCGAGTCCGACGCCTATGCCGTAGGCGGCATAGACTTCGGCGAGGCTGCGAGCCGCGCTTGCGATCGCCAAGCCCGTCCCGGTGAGGATCATGCCGACGACGGCCAGGCGGCGGGAGCCCCAGCGGTCGGCAAGCGGACCGCTCACGACCCCGAGCCCGAAGTACAGAAAGCCGGCGAGCGAGAACACGAGCGAAACCGAGCCGCGCGAGGCTGCGAAATCCTTCTGCAAGGATTCGACGAAGGCGCTGAACGTGTAGGCGCTCCCGAAGCCGACGAACGTAACGGCAAACGCCGCGGCGACCACAAACCAGCCGTAGAAGATGCGCGGATTGGACGGCGCTGATGTCATGTCAGGCCACCGGGTGGCGGCGATGCCAGGACGTGACGCTCTGGAACGCGGCGCCGGCACGAACCAGCGTCGCCTCGTTCAAATAGGCTGCGACGAGCTGAAATGCGATTGGCATTCCCGCATCGCTGAAGCCGCCGGGCAGCGTGATTGTCGGATTGCCGGTCATGTCGAACGGGCAGGTATATCGCAGCAATCTGGACACCAGCTCCGGCTGCTCGCCCAGCGTCCGTATCATGGCGAGTGTCGGCGGCGGGAACGGATGCACGGGGATCAGCAGCAGGTCGATCGTGGCGAACAATGCGGCGACACCGCCGCGCAACTCCAGGCGCCGCAGCAGGATGTTTTGGTAGTCGGAACCGGACAACGCACGCCCGGCTTCAATAACCGACGCCAGGACGGGACCGTATTCACCTTTGCGCGCCGGATAGGTTACCTCATGAGCAACGGCCGCCTCCACCGCACAATTGGGAAACCAATCGGCGACGGCCTGCGTCACGTCGGGAAATCGCACGTCGACGATGTCGGCGCCCAGTGTGCGGAACGCCTCGGTTGCTTCTGAAAGCACGGCCTGTGTTCCCGCATCCACGCCGTCGCCGTTCCACCCGGCATCGACCCCGATGCGCAGACCGCACACGCTCTGCCCCAAGACCGCCAAATAGTCGGGTACCGGATCGAGAACCGCCGTCGGATCGCTCGGATCGCTGCCGGCGATGGCCCCAAGAATCGCGCCGGCATCGGCCGCGCTGCGGGCCATCGACCCCACATGATCCAGCGTCGGCGCCAACGCGAATACGCCGTATCGGCTCACGCGACCCCAGCTCGGCTTCAGCCCAGTGAGGCCGTTAGCGGCGCAGGGCCAGCGGATCGAGCCGCCGGTATCGGACCCGAGCGAGCCATAGCACAAACCCGCCGCCGTCGCCGACCCCGAGCCGCTGGACGATATGCCGGGCCAATATTCGGCATTCCATGGATTCTTGGGCGGCGTCACGGACGGGTGGTGATCCGAGTAGGCCCCTTCGGTGAGCTGCAGCTTGCCCAGCAACACCGCGCCGGCCTCTGTCAGGCGACGCACCACGGTCGCATCGTCGGCCGGGCGGTAGTCCTTGTGGATCGCCATGCCGGCCGCGGTAGGAAAGCCCTTGGTCCAGCACAGATCTTTCACCGCGATCGGGACGCCGTGCAGCGGCCCGCGATAGCGGCCCGCGGCGACCTCTGCCTCCGCCGTCTCGGCTTGCGCCATTGCGACCTCCGTCATCACCTGCGCATAGCTGCCGAGCGCTCCGTCCAAGGCGGCGATACGATCGAGCTGCGCCCGCGTCACCGCCACTGGCGAGACCTCGCGCGCCTCGATGCGCGCTGCCAATTCTGTGAGTTCGAGGAAATGCAGGTCGGTGGCCGTGGCATCCATTGGCAATCTCCGGCTTCCTCGTCACGTCAGAATATCTAAGCTGACAGGAGACGCGGCGGCATGATAGAATGCCGCCATTTCCTGGTAGACTTGCTCGCAAGACAGCTGAATGCAAATCAGATCTTCTGCGTAATTCAGATGAGATTACCTAAATGGGTACGCATCGGTTGCCGCCGCTGAACGCGCTCCGCGCCTTCGAGGCGACCGCGCGGCATCTCTCCGTGAAGAACGCCGCGGACGAGCTGTGCGTGACCCCGGGCGCGGTGAGCCAGATGCTCAAGGTGCTCGAGCTGCATCTTGGGGTCGCGCTCTTTCGACGGGTGAACCGCGGTATCTTCCTGACCGACGCCGGGCAGAGCTATCTGCCGCCGGTTCGCAACGCTTTCCGGCAGATCGCCGAGGCAAGCGGGCGGATCGCGGTGTCCGCCGAAACAGGCATCCTGACCGTGAGCGTCACGCCGTTTTTTGCGGCCGCTTGGCTCGTTCCGCGCCTGAAGGAGTTCCAAGACGCCCATCCGGAAATTGATCTTCGGGTGTTGACCGACAAGGGGCTGGTGGACTTCTCGCGCGACGGCGTAGATGTCGCGGTTCGACACGGTCTCGGCCGCTACCCGGGCCTGCGCAGCGAGCGCCTGTTCGCGGTGGAGGTCGTTCCCATCGCTGCTCCGACGCTGGTTGCACAATTGGGCGCGCCGAAGGCTCCCGCCGAGTTGACGCGCTGGCCGCACGTGCATGATGCCGATCGCCAGGGCTGGCATCTGTGGTTCCAGGCGCAAGGGATCGACGAGATCGGGCCCCCGCGTGGCCCTTCATTCGACGATTCGAGTTTGCTGTTGAAGGCTATCCTCGCCGGGCAGGGCGCGGGCTTGCTGCCAGCCGCCATGGTGGCGCTCGATCTTGCCGAAGGACGGCTCGTCAGGCTTGCAGACGTCGTGTGGCTCGAGGACTTTGCCTACTATCTCGTTTACCCGGAATTGAGCCGCGAGCGGCCGAAGGTCATCGCTTTTCACAAATGGATTCTCGAGACCGCCAAGGTGGAGCCCGTGCGACGTTGACAATCTTGCGGGCGACAATTTGTTCTCGCCGTCGGTCACACCGACGTGGTCGTTTGTCTAGTGATCATGTCGGGTCCGCAGCCATCACGCGCGGGCGCATGAGCTTTGGTGCTGTGATCCTGTGCGCTATTTGACGCTGACACATTTGTCGCCATTGTGGCTGCAGCGGAATTCGAGCGACCCAACGAGGTGGAGATGACCAAGGCCGTCACGATCTACGGCATCAAGAACTGCGACACCATGAAGAAGGCGCGCGCCTGGCTCGACCAGCGTGGCGTCGCGTACGGCTTCCACGACTACAAGAGCGCCGGGATCGACCGCGGCATGCTCGAGCGCTGGGCGCGTGCGACCGGATGGGAGACGCTGCTCAACCGCGCCGGCACCACGTTTCGCAAGCGGCCCGAGAAGGACAAGGACGGGCTCACGGAGAAGAAGGCGATCGCGCTGATGCTCGCCCAGCCGTCGATGATCAAGCGTCCCGTGCTCGACATCGGCGGCAAGCTGCTGGTGGGATTCAAAGCTGAGGACTACGCCAAGGCGTTCGGCGGCTAGGCCTGTTGCCACGCGACCTGAAGCGCGAGGGGGGGTACAACGGACTGAGCTCTGTAGGGTGGGCAAAATCGCATGCCGAGATCTGACAATTTGCGCCTGGGCCGCGCGAGC
>Ga0310810_10006514_pt1 | contig 13200 bp, 13 predicted proteins | sample NCmetagenome_FD_207641 | JGI IMG/M metagenome (GOLD analysis project Ga0310810, IMG submission 207641) | Soil microbial communities from experimental microcosm in Duke University, North Carolina, United States - NC | ecosystem: Engineered > Artificial ecosystem > Soil microcosm > Unclassified ... | reverse complement strand
TCAGCGCGACGGCCCGCCCCCACTCCGGGAGGACGACGATCGGGAAGGTCATGCCGCAGAACGCAGTGAAGATGCCCCTGACCACCTGGACCAGGGCGCCCATCTCACCGAAGCGCAGCACGACCGAAGCGAAGAGCGCGCCCATCCCGTACAGCGCCGGCACCGAGACGCCGATGACCGCCAGCGCGCGGAGCGCCTCCGCCAGGCCGATGTGGACGCCGAAGACGAAGATCATGGCGACCCCGACCAGGCCGAACATGTAGAGCGCCCACACGATCTGGCTGAAGGCCGGCCCGAAGAGGATCACCAATCGGGAGGCAGGAGTCAGGAAGAGCGCCTCGAGCGAGCCCCGCACCTGCTCGGTGCGCAGGGCGGTGCCGGGGCCCCACAGGATCATGCTGATCCACATGTAGGCGGTGAACCCCAGGAAGAGGAACCCGACGACGTCGCCGGTGCCGGCCCGCGCCGCAAAGGCCGCCTCGGCCGCCGCGCTGTTGCCGGCGTAGGCACGCGCCTGCAACACGTACGAGAAGGGAAGGACGATCGGCCAGAAGAGGAAGCCCAGGAACAGGGTCGGGTAGCGCCGCAGGATGCGAAATTCCTTGATTCCCGCCGCCGCGAAGGCGTGCCAGTCGGCGATGAGGCTCGAGTTCATTCGCGCAGCTCCCGGCCGGTGAGCGCCAGGAAGACGTCCTCGAGCGTCACGGCCACGACCTCGACGTGGTCGATGGTGGCCCCCTCGGCACGCGCCGCGTCGAACGCGGCGGGCACGAAGTCACGGGCGCTGCGGCAGTGGATGGTCAGTGACAGGACGCCGTTCTGCCGCTCCTGGCGAGCGACCGACCCGGCCTGCTCGAGGCGGGCCAGCAGGGCCGGATCGCCGCCGGCGGGACCCTGGACCTCGAGCCGCACGACCTCGGTTGCGGCAATCGTCCGCTTCAGGGCGGCCGGCGTATCAAGCGCCACGATGCGTCCATGGTCGATGATCGCGATCCGGTCGCAGAGCTGATCGGCCTCCTCCATGTAGTGGGTGGTGAAGAGGACGGTGCGGCCCTGGGTGCGCATCTCTCGCACCCGGTCGCGCAGGTCGCGTGCGGATTGCGGATCGAGCCCGACGGTCGGCTCGTCGAGGAGGAGCAGCTCCGGGTCGGGGATCAACGCCCGTGCCAGCAGCAGCCGCTGGCGCATGCCGGTGCTGAAGCGCTCGACGTAATCGTCCGCCCGGTCGTCGAGGTGCACGGCGGACAACGCCGAGGCGATTCGCTCCTTGTGGAGCGCCGGGGGCACGTGATAGAGCGCGGCGAAGTACTGGAGGTTCTCGCGCGCCGTCAGCTTCCAGTAGAGGCTGCGACCGTCCGAGAGCACGGCGCCCATCCGGCGTCGCACCTCGCGCGCCTCACTCACCACGTCCCGGCCCAGGATTCGTGCGGTGCCGCTGGTGGGCTCAAGCAGGGTCGAGAGCATCTTCATCGTCGTCGTCTTGCCCGCCCCGTTCGGCCCGAGCACGCCAAAGATCTCGCCGCGCTCGACCAGGAGGTCGATCCCGTCCACTGCCCGGAAGCGCTCGCGCTGATCCGGCTCGCCACGCAGCCGCTGCCAGATGGTGCGACGGCCCTTCTCGAACTCCTTGACGAGGCCGATCGCCTCGACCGCCGGGCCGCTGGTGCTCGGGGTCATGACGCCTCTTCCCCGGCCGGCGCATAGGCCATCCTGTCGGCCAGGCCCGAAGCGAAGCCAGCGAACGATGCCAGGACCACGATCGCCCCAGCCACCCCGAACATCAGCGGAATTGGCCCGAGGTCGACGATCGCGCCGACGAGCGCGTAGCTGACGGGCGCCAGGCCGATCGAGCCGAGCATGACCATGCTCATGACGCGGCCTCGCATCTCAGGGGCGGTCCGGCCCTGCAGCCACGACACGACATGGACGTTGATGAACCCGATCCCAAGTCCCATCGCCAGGGTCAGCCCAAAGGCGGTGGCGACGTTGGGGGCGATCCCCAGGAGCCCAAGCCCAATGCCGAGCCCGATTGCGATCAGGAGGACGACGGTTCCCAGGCGGGGGACGCGCGAGATCGATCCGGCCGCGATGGCACCCACGAGGGCCCCACCGCCGAAGCCGCTCAGCAGGAACCCGAACGTGGCCGAGCCGCCGCCCAGGCTGTGATCGGCCATGAAGGGAATGCCGACGCTCAACGGACCGGTGAACGCGAAGTTGAAGGCCGCCGTCAGCAGAATCAGGGATCGCACGGCAGGGTCGCTCCAGGCATAGGCGAACCCAGCTCGAATCGTGGCAAGGACGCTCGGTTGCGCCTCGGCGGTGCCGCTGTCAGCGGGCTTGGGAGCACGACGCCCGCCCACGACGAAGAAGAGGGCGATGGCGGCGATCGCGAACGAGACGGCATCGAAGACGAATGCGGGGCCGGTCTGGATCAGCGCCACTACGACGCCGGCGAGCGCCGGCCCGATGAGCCCCGCGAACTGCTGGCTGCCCTGCATCAGGGCGTTGGCCGGGGGGAGCGTCTCGTCGTCGACGAGCATCGGCAGGATTGCGCTCATGGCGGGGTAGAAGAGGGCGTCCACGACGCCGAAGATGCCAGCCATCACGTAGAGCTGCCACAGCTGCGCCTGCTCCGTGACGACGAGGAAGGCCACGACCCCGACCAGCACCGCCCGAATCGCGTTCGAGTAGAGCATCAGGCTGCGGGGCGACCATCGGTCCGAGAGCGCCCCACCCAGCAGCATGAAGACGGCGCGCGGAATTGCCGCGACCATCAGGACGCTGCCGAGGGCGAGGCCCGAGCCGGTCAGCTGGAGCGTCAGCCAGGCGAGCGCGACGAAGTGGAACTGGTCTCCGAGCACCGAGATGCTTTCGCCGGTGAAGAGGAAGCGGAAGTCAGCGACGCGGAACGGTCGCAGGAGCGGTGGTCCGCTGGTCCGGGCCGCGACGGGGCGTACGTCGGTGCCGTCGGCCGCAGTCATTCGATGCTGATGAGGACGGAATCCCCGTCCTCATCCTCCGAAACGTCCACGATGGGGCCGACCGTGTCGCTCTCGACGGCCTGCTTGATCAGGTCTGCGTACCGCTCCGGAATCCCCGGGATCATGCGCGCGGCCATGGCGGCGAAGGCGAGCGGAATCCGAACGTCCACGACCTTGCCGCCGCGCTCATTGACCTGGATCCGGATGCGTCGGTTGCGCCCGCCTCCCCGAGAGGCTGCTGCGCCGGCAAACGGGTGCTCCGGAGGCTCCGGCGTCTGAGGTGCCGGGGGTGCCTGTGGGGCACGCGGTCGATTCAGGGCCGCGATGATCGGTGCCGCCTCCTCGGCGCTGAGTTTCCCCTCGCTCACGAGGCGCAGGACGGTCGCCAGCTCGTCGCTCACCTCACCCTCCTCCGGCGAGGCGGCGGGTGGCCTCGTCCACGTCGATCTCGCCGCGCTCCAGGGCGCGGAGCACTTCCAGCTGCGCCTCTTGCTGGGCCGGCGAAGGCTCTGCCGGCGGCTGCGCTGGCGCAGTCCGCGGGGAGATGCGTCGGGGGTGACGGATGCGCACGTCCCCGGACATCGAGTTGTAGACCAGGCGGGGGATGCCGTTGCCGATGATCAGCCGCCTTCGGTCGATCTGGCCTTCGAGCCGATGGTCGAGGTCGCTGCTCACGTCCGTCGACAGCCCGTGGATCTCGAACGTGGCGCTGCCGACCAGGCCAACGCTCAGGTCTCCGCTGACCGTCTCGGCGCGGAATTCACCATCGGCGTCCAGCTCAGCCTCGAGCTGGATGTCGCCGGAGACGGTGTTGGCGCGCAGGGATTGCAGGGTGGGAGCAAGGATGTTGAGGTCGCCGGAGACGGTCTGCGCGTGGAGGCTCAGCGGCTCATCGGCGCGAATGCTCGCGTCCCCGGAGACCGTCTCCAGCCGGATGGATCCGCCGGCGTTGGTAATGCTCAGATCGCCCGACACGGTGTTGTAGCGCTGCTCCCCGTGTAGGTCGCTGACGGTGACGTCTGACGAGACTGCCGACAGCCGCAAACCGGCTTCCGCGGGCAGCTCGGCCTCGACGGATAGCTCGTAGTCGCCATGTCCCCGGAATATGCGAGTGAAGATCTTCCCGAGGTCGCCGTGGTCGGTCTCTTCCACCGTCAGGTCGGACGCGCCCTTCATCACCCGGAGCTGGATCTCCTGGAAGATGCTGTCCGCGTCGCTGTCCGATGCGGCATCGATCTCAAAGGTGGCGCGGACGTGGGCCTCGCCGCCCTGGACAGCCCGGAGCCGGACGTCCGACGAGCGAAGCGAGAGCGTGAGGTTGCCCTTCTCGCCGATGACGTGGTCGATGTTCTGAGTGCGGACGTACGTGCCCATGGCCTACGCACCTCCCAGGGCGCGCAGCGCTGCGGCTGCATCCTCGGCCGAGATCTCGCGACGCGCGAGACGGTCCAGGATGTCGCGGCGCTCGTCGGCATCGTCGTCGTTGACGGGGTTGGGGGCGTCGGCCTGGACAGGCTCCTCGACTGCGGGCTCGTCGCCATCGGCCAGGCCGAGGGCGCGCAGCAGGGCTTCGATCCGACCGCGCACGGTGGGATAGGAGATACCGAGCTCGCGCTCGAGGTCCTTCAAATTGCCGCGGGAGCGGAGGAAGGACTCGAGCAGCGTGAGCTGCTCACGCGAGAGACGACCGAAGCGGCCGACCCCGAACTCACCTTCCAACGCTGTCCCGCAGCTGCGGCAATGAAGACGGGTGATGGCAAGCTCGCCCTCGCAGACCGGACAGGTGGAGATGACGTCGCGCGCCATCTATCGCCGTCCGACCTGGCGTGCGTTCTGGCGGTCCCCGCCGAGGCGGAAGATGCGCTTGACGCCACTGTCGCTGGCGGTCTTGCGTGAGCGAATGGCTCGGATCCGGTCCTCTGTGGCCAGGATCGCGAACTGGAACTGGTTGTCCAACATTGTGATGCTCTCCTTGCGTTCTGCTATCTGACGTGTCGGTTTTGTAAGTCGCTGGGCGAAGACTAGCCGCTGTGTTTTGCGTTGTCAAGCCCTTTCTTACATTTTGTGAACCTCACCTGCCAAAATGATGATTCGGTTGGCCGATTGACCGTGCAGGACTGCCGAACGAGCACCCGCTGGCTTCGGCTACCATCCGCGCAGCCCCGATGGACCTGCGCCTCCTGCCGTACCAACCGGAACGCGACGTCTACCGGCTGCTGGGAGTGCCCCCGAGCGCCGGTCGCGCCGAAATCGTGTCCGCCTGCCGTCGGCTGGCCCGGGCCTTCCACCCCGATCGCAACGCCTCGGAGCGCGCGACCGAGGAGATGCAGGTGGTCAACGCGGTCCGCTCGGTCCTGATCGATCCACGGACCCGTGCCGAGTACGACCACGCTCGTCTCACCTACCTGCGGCAGGCTGCGCTTGCCCAACCAGGTCCAGGGAGCGCGCAGCAGGCGCAGCGCCCTGGTTCAGCCTCGCGCGGCGGGAAGGAGCTGGGACGGACCGCGCGCGCGGCGATGACGGCGCTGCTTGCCGGCGTGCGTGCGCTGCCGCCGGGGCGCTGCGATGACTGCAGCACCTGGGTCCAGCCGGAGTTTCGCTTCTGTCCCGCGTGTGGCGCGCGGCTCCGCGGGGCCGTTCCGCTGGTGAGCCCAGAGCGTTCTTAGCCGTGGCGTCGATACAAGCCCGGCTTGTTCATAGGTGCGTTTCGCGCCAAATCAGTCGTCAAGCGCGTCGGCACACAAGCCCCACTGGTGGCACGTCGCGCGGATTGGTGTCGAAGCCGGGGTCATGCGCGCATGCACAAGTGTGGCTTGTGCGAGGCATGGCCAGAGGGCGCTGCGGGCTAGGCCTCGCGCGGGTCGATTCGTTCCGGGTCGATTCCCAGCTCGCCGATCGCCTTGACCAGCTCGCCGCGATCGGCGCCGCCGGTAAGGCACAGCCCGTGGAGCGCCGCGTAGGCGATCTGCTCGGGGCTCACCTCGAAGTGCATCCGGAGCGCCTCGCGGGTGTCGCTGCGGCCGAAGCCGTCGGTCCCGAGCACGGTGAAGGGCCGGTCGATCCAGCGCGCGACCATGTCCGGGAGTGACTTGAGGTAGTCGGTCGCGGCGATGATCGGTCCGGCCGTCTGCCCGAGTTGCTGCACCACGTACGGGATCCGCGCCTCGGCCTCGGGGTGGAGGCGGTTCCAGCGCTCGGCGGAGAGGGCGTCGTTGCGCAGCTGCTGGAAGGACGGGGCGCTCCAGACGTCCGCCGCGATGTCGTAGCGCTGGGCGAGGAGCTCCTGGGCGCGGAGCGCCTGGTGCAGGATCGAGCCGGAGCCGAGCAGCTGCACATGGCGCGAGCCACCCGCTGCGGGCCGGAAGAGATAGAGGCCGCGGAGGACGCCCTCCTCCACGCCATCAGGCTTGGGCGGCATCGCCCAGTTCTCGTTGTAGAGCGTCAGGTAGTAGAAGACGTCCTCGCCGGCCTTCCCGTACATGCGCCTTATCCCCTCGCGCACGATGATCGCCAGCTCGTAGGCGAAGGCCGGGTCGTAGGCGACGACGTTCGGGACGGTACTGGCCAGGATGTGGCTGTGCCCGTCGTCGTGCTGGAGCCCCTCGCCGGTGAGCGTGGTGCGGCCCGCCGTGGCGCCCATCATGAAGCCGCGCCCGCGTGCGTCGCCGAAGGCCCAGATCTGGTCGCCGGTGCGCTGGAAGCCAAACATCGAGTAGAAGGTGTAGAACGGGATCATCGGCTCGGCGTGCGTGGCGTAGCTGGTCGCTGCGGCCGTAAAGTCGGCCATCGCGCCGGCCTCGGTGATCCCTTCCTCGAGGATCTGCCCGTCGGTCGCCTCGACGTAGGAGAGGAGCAGCTCCTTGTCAACGGCGGTGTAGCGCTGCCCGAGCGGGTTGTAGATGCCGACCTCCTTGAAAAGGGGGTCCATCCCGAAGGTGCGAGCCTCGTCGGGGATGATCGGGACGATGCGCTTGCCGATCTGTGGGTCGCGCACCAGGTTCCTGAGCAGTCGGCTGAAGGCCATGGTCGTGCTCGCCGGGCGATCGGCTCCGGCGAAGAGCTCGGCGTAGGCGGCGTCGGCGGCCTGGGGGAGCGGCTTGGGCTGCACGATACGACGCGGGACGAGGCCGCCCAGCTGCTTGCGCCGCTCCAGCATGTAGGCGATCTCCGGCGAATCCGGCCCCGGATGAAAGTAGGGCGCCTCCTTGAGCTTGTCGTCGGGGATCGGCAGCTCCAGGCGGTCGCGGAATACCTTCAGCTCGTCCTGGGTCAGCTTCTTGGCCTGGTGCGTGACGTTGCGCCCCTCGATCCCCGGACCGAGGGCCCAGCCCTTGACCGTCTTGGCCAGGATCACGACTGGGGCGCCGGTGTGCGCCACGGCCGCCGCGTAGGCGGCGTAGACCTTGCGGTAGTCGTGGCCGCCGCGCCGCAGCTTGGTCAGCTCGTCGTCGGAGAGGTGCTCGACCAGCGCCTTCAGCCGCGGATCGGGGCCGAAGAAGTGCTCGCGGATGTAGGCCCCGTCGGCCACGGAGAGCTTCTGGTAGTCGCCGTCGAGCGTCTCGTTCATCTTGGTCAGCAGGACGCCGTCGCGGTCACGGGCCAGCAGGTCGTCCCACTCGCGCGCCCAGATGACCTTGATCACGTGCCAGCCGGCGCCGCGGAAGGTCGCCTCGAGCTCCTGGATGATCTTGCCGTTGCCACGCACCGGCCCGTCGAGCCGCTGCAGGTTGCAGTTGACGACGAAGGTGAGGTTGTCGAGCCCCTCCCGCGCTGCCAGGCCCAGTGCGCCGAGCGACTCCGGCTCGTCCATCTCGCCGTCGCCGACGAAGGCCCATACCCGGCTGGCGCCCGTATCGGCGATGCCGCGTGCGGCGAGGTACCGATTGAAGCGTGCCTGGTAGATGGCCGTCATCGGCCCCAGGCCCATGCTGACGGTGGGGAACTGCCAGAAGTCGGGCATGGTGCGCGGGTGCGGGTAGGAGGAGAGGCCGGTGCCCGGGCCGCCGGTCTCGCGGCGGAAGTGGTCGAGCTGGTCCTCGCTGATCCGCCCCTCGAGGAAGGCCCGTGCGTAGATGCCGGGCGCGGCGTGGCCCTGGAAGAAGATCTGGTCGCCGGCTCCGCCATCGTCGCGGCCACGGAAGAAGTGGTTGAACCCCACCTCGTACAGCGATGCCGCGCTGGCATAGGTCGAGAGGTGGCCGCCAATCCCGTCGAAGCTGGTGTTGGCGCGCAGGACCATCGCCAGCGCGTTCCATCGGATCATCTGGCGGATCCGATGCTCCATCTTCTCGTCGCCGGGGAAGTTCGGCTCCTGCTCGGTCGAGATCGTGTTGACGTAGCGGGTCTGGACCAGCGGCGGCAGCCCGACCTGGAGCTGGCGGGCGCGCTTCAGCAGCTTGTACATGATGAAGCGGGCACGCTCCGGACCCGCCGCGCCCACCACCTCGTCCAGCGAATCCAGCCACTCCTGCGTTTCGGCCGGGTCGATGTCAGGCAGCTGCTGCTTGAACTGGTCGAAGATCTCGTGCATCGGGACCCTATGGTACAGACCGATGGGTTGATGGCACCATGACGGCCGTGAGCGAGCCGCCAACGGAGGCCGAGCATCGGCCGCACCGCGTCCTGATCCTGGGCGGCGGGTTCGCGGGCGTGACCACTGCGCAAGCCCTCGAGAAGCGACTCGGGGGCCGTCACGACGTCGAGATCTGGCTCGTCTCCAGCGACAACTTCCTCCTCTTCACCCCGCTGCTCCCCGAGGTCTGCTCGGGGATCCTGGAGCCGCGGCACGTGGTCGCGCCGTTGCGCGGCATGGTTCGTCGCAAGTCCACCTGGTGCGTGACGGCCGACGTCGAAGAGATTCATCTGGCCGAGAGCGAGGTGGTCGTGATTGGAGGCGACGGGCACCGGCATAGGCTGGCGTACGACACGCTCGTGCTGGCCCTTGGTGGCGTGACGCACACATTTGGCATCCCCGGGGTGGAGGAGCACGCGATGGGGATGAAGACCCTGGCCGATGCGTTCAGCCTGCGGAACCGGATCATCGAGATGCTCGAGCGCGCCGAGATCGAGGAGGATCCAGCCGCGCGGCGGGCGCAGCTCACCTTCGTGGTCGGCGGCGCCGGGTCGAGTGGGGTGGAGACGGTGGGCGAGATCGAAGGCTTCGTCCGTCACCTGCGCCATCGCTATTACCCGGAGATCAGGGAGCAAGAGATCTCGATCCACCTGGTCGAGCTCGGGGACCAGGTCCTGCGCGAGATGACGCCCGACATGGGCGACTACGCAGCTCAACGGTTGACGCGACGGGGGATCCAGATCCACCTCGAGACGCCGCTGACGGAGGTTCGCGAACGCGAGGTACTCGTTGGCCCTGGCTCCGAGGGCCGCACGATCCCGACGCTGACCCTGATCTGGACGGGAGGCGTCCGGCCGGCACCCGTCGTGGCGGAGTGCGGGGTCGATGTTGACCACGCCGGTCGGGCGGTCACGCAGCCAACCATGGAGACGAGCCAGATGGGCGTCTTCGCGATCGGCGACTGCGCCGCCATCCCCGATTCGACGGGGCCGGTCGGTCGGGCCTTCGCGCCCACTGCCCAGAACGCGGTCCGCGAGGGGCGGCAGCTGGCGGCCAACATCGTGGCCCGCATCGATGGCGGTACGATGGCCCAGTTCCGATATCGGCCGTTGGGGACGCTCGCCTCGATCGGGCGGCGGACGGGGGTGGGGACCGTCTTCGGCATTCACGTCCGTGGCTGGATCGCCTGGTTCATGTGGCGCGGCTACTACTGGAGCCGCCTGCCCGGCCTCAACCGCAAGGTGCACGTTGCACTCGACTGGGCGCTGACGGCGCTGTTCGGGGCGGATCCAGTGCAGCTCAAGGTCGAGGACGTCCGTAGCGCGATGGGCTCGTCGGGCCGTCGGCGCCCGCCGCTATCCGACGAGGATTGATCCGGATACACTCCGAGCCATGTCCCGAGAAGAGCGCCGCGCCTATCAGCGCATGACCAGGAAGCAGGACCCGTACGCCCTCCCGGCATCGGGCGCGGCGCGGGCGCGTCAGCAGCAGCTGGAGCGCCGCAAGGCGCAGCGAGCCGCGACGTCCGCCGCGGCACCAGGCGCCATCTCGAGCCGGTTCTGGCTGTGGACCCTGGGCGGTGGCGCGGTCATCGGCCTGATCGCCTTCTCGCTCGCGTGGCCCAGGATGCCGCTCGCCGCCTACGTCGGGATCGGCCTGGCCGTCGCCTGGGTGGTCATCGGCTTCGTGATGCGCGCCCTTGCCGCCCGCGGCGCAGCCAGGCGCTGACCTGGCAGGTCAATCGGGGGATCGACCATGACCGGCTACTCCGGCGGCGCGATCCTCGTCCTCCTCGCCTACCTGATCGGTGCGCTCCCGTTCGGCCTGCTGATCGGCCGCCTCGCGGGCGGAGTTGATCTCCGCGAGCACGGGTCGGGGCGGATCGGCGCGACGAATGCGCTCCGGACGGTGGGACTCGCCGGCGCGGTGCTGACCTTCCTGCTCGACCTGGGCAAGGGGGTCCTGGCCGTCCTCCTCGTCAGCTGGCTCTACAGGGCGGGGCCGCCCGGGTCGCCGCCATGGGTCGCGGCGGCTGCCGGGATGGCGGCGGTGGCGGGGCACATCCGATCAGTCTTCATCGGCTTCCGTGGCGGGCGCGGGGTCGCAACGTTTATCGGCACGATGCTTGCCACGGCTCCTTGGGCGGTAGCTATCGCGCTGCCCGTGGGCGCACTCGTGATCTGGCGATCGCGATTCGTATCGCTTGGCTCGCTGACCGGCGTCGCGCTGGCACCCGTTGTCACGGCGGGGCTCGTCTTCCTGGGTCAGGCGCGATGGGAAGGCGTGGTGCTGGCCCTCGCCGGCGCGGCGATGGTGGTGATTGCCCACCGCGACAACATCGCGCGGCTGCGGGCGGGCACGGAACGGCGGATCGGCCGATGAGGGAGCGCTCGAGCCTCACCACGCTCCCGAACATGCTCGGCCTGGCTCGCATCGCCGCCACGCCGATCGTGGTCCTGCTCCTCCTCCTGCCGTTCCCCGGTGCCGGCCTCCTCGCGTTCGTGGTGTACGTCGCTGCGGCCACGACCGACTACTTCGACGGGCGGATCGCGCGGGCACGCGACCAGGTCTCGGCGCTCGGCGTCTTCCTGGACCTCACCGCGGACAAGGTGCTCGTCGCCGGTGTCCTCATCGCGATGGTCGAGGTCAACCTCCTGCCGACCTGGATCGTCGCCACGCTCCTGATTCGGGAGCTGGTGGTGCAGGGCGTGCGGCAGGTCGCCGCAGAGGCGAGCGTCGTGATCTCGGCGCGCCGGCTCGGCAAGTGGAAGACCTTCGCCACCAACGTGTCGATTGGGGCACTGCTGCTTGCCTTCGACGCCGACACCGGCGGGCCGGTGAGCGGCCTGACGGATGCAGGGCCGATCCACGCCATCGGCTTATGGCTGGCGGTGCTGGCGACCGCACTGGCGGTCATCTCCGGGATCGCCTACCTGCGGGGAGCCTTGCCGATGCTGCTCGGTCGGGAGAGCTGAGCGACGTCAGCACCCTTTGTGCAGCACGAGTGCACAGGTGCACAAAGGGTCGTGACGCGGGAAACGGAGCTGTCGCAGCCCAGCCCCCTCTACTTGATCAGGCGCTGCTCGAGGCGGTTGAGGGCGATCCACATCGCGATCGCGCCGAAGGCGACGATGTAGGCCAGGTCCCACAGCTCGTGCCAGCCCAGCAGCCCGGTGGCCAGGCCGCGCAGCAGCCCCACCGCGTGGAAGAGTGGGGTCAGCTCCATGGCGAGCTGGATCGGCTGCGGGTAGAGGCTGATCGGGAAGAAGGTGCCGCTGAAGAGGAACATCGGCATCACCACCAGGCCCATCGGCAGGTCGAAGTCCTGCACCGTGCGCAGGTAGGCGGTGGTCGCCAGGCAGGCCGCGCTGAATGCGGCGCCGATGAGGATCGAGGCGGGGATCACCAGGAAGAGGAACGGCGAGATGACCAGCCCCATCCCGATCATCACCATCACGAACGCGATCACGTACAGCGTCCCGCGGAAGAGCGACCAGAGCATCTCGCCCACCGCGATCTCTCGGATCCCGAGTGGCGTGGCCAGGATCGCGTCGTAGGTCTTGCTGAAGTTCAGCTTGAAGAAGACGTTGAAGATCGACTCGGCGATCGCCCCGTTCATGCTCGCCTGCGCAAGGAGCGCCGGCGCCACGAAGGCCGCGTACGAGATATGGCGGCCGTCTGAAAGCGCCACGTCGCCGACCAGCGTCCCCAGGCCGTAGCCAATGCCCAGCAGGTAGAAGAGCGGCTCGAAGAAGCCGCTGAAGATGACCATCCAGCCGCGCTTGTAGACCAGCAGGTTGCGCTGGACGAGGCGGCGCGATCGAAGGAGCGACGCGACCAGCCCGGAGGTGGGGGAGGGGGCCGGCGCGCGGCGCGCAATGGCGGTCACTTCACCAGCCTCCGTCGCAGCAGCCGATAGGCGACGTAGCCGGTCACCGCCACGAAGACGACCAGGTAAAGGACGTGCAGGGGCCACGTCGAGGGCATGTTGTCGAGCACCGCGCCCCGCACCAGCGCGACGCCGTGGTACAGCGGCGTGGCGGCGGCGATCCACTCGACGGCATCGGGCAGTCGCGACACCGGGAAGAAGGTGCCGCTGAACAGGAAGAGCGGGTTGATGATGAATCGGAAGAGGGCCGCGAAGCCCGAGTCGTTGTGGCGGGTGGCGGCGAAGGCGATGATCGGCGCCGAGAAGGCGATCCCGGTCAGCACCGCGGCTGGGATGGCGAGCAGCGCCAGCGGGCTGCGCGGGATCCCGAACAGGGTCAGCACGATCATGAAGACGGTGGCCATCGTCGTCAGACGGAAGGCGATCCAGCCCAGCTCACCGATGAGGAGGTGGTGCACCTCCATCGGCGTTGCCAGGATGGCCTCGTAGTTCTTGCGCCAGCTGATCTTGCCCATGATCGGGTAGGTCGATTCGAAGCTGGCGGTCTGCATGCAGGAGCTGGCGAGGATGCCCGGGCCCAGGAAGTCCAGGTACGGGACGCCGCCGAGCGCCGTGGTGCCGCCCTTCGCCATGAGCTGGCTGAGGCCGATCCCCATCGCGGTCAGGTAGAGGAGCGGCGTGAGGAACGAGCCGAAGAGGCTGCCGCGCCAGGTGCGTCGATAGACCAGCAGGTTCCGCTGCAGGACGCGCGCCGCACC
>Ga0310810_10006513_pt1 | contig 13201 bp, 15 predicted proteins | sample NCmetagenome_FD_207641 | JGI IMG/M metagenome (GOLD analysis project Ga0310810, IMG submission 207641) | Soil microbial communities from experimental microcosm in Duke University, North Carolina, United States - NC | ecosystem: Engineered > Artificial ecosystem > Soil microcosm > Unclassified ... | reverse complement strand
GCGTCCGCCGGGCGCCCGGCGAGCGCCAGCGCAAGGCCGTAATCGGACGGATCGAGGACATTGCTGGAGGCGGTGAGGAAGCTCGCCGCTTCGTCATTCTTGCCCTGGGCGATCTGGACCAGCGCAAGCTTGAGGACCACCTGCGGCTGGTTCGAATAGATCGACAGCGAGTCCTTGTATGCCGCTTCGGCCGAGGCGAAGCGGCCGCCGCCGAAATAGGCATTGCCGAGCAGTGCTCGGAAGCCCGCGTCGTCGGGGGTCCTCTCGACCGCCCGCTCGGCGAAGCTGATCGCGGTTGAATAATCGTTGGCATTGAGCGCAGCGAGTGCCCGGGTCGCGAGACCGACCTCGCCCTTGGCCGGGCCGCCGAAGCCGCTTGTGACTTTGTTCTGAGGTGCAGCGCAGGATGCAATCGCCGACGCCAGCGCGACTAGCGAGATCGCGGAGGCAAAGCGGATTGGCTTGGTCATTGGAATTACCCCTTGCGTTTGGCCTTGCCGGCCATGGCTTCCAGTTCGGGCATGTTTTCGAGCAATTGATCGAGCGCGTCGGTCACCAGATTCTGCGCTGAGCGGCCGTTGACCGCGCAAGCGAGACGCAGTTTCAGGTGACGTTCCGGATCGAGCCGGAGGGTGAATGCGGCCTTGCCCTTTGATCCGGGCGCGGCGCGCGGAGTGACCGGGCGGCGCGGCGCGGGCGCGGGAAGGATCGCGACTGGCACGGGCTCGCCCTCGAACGGCTCGGCGGTCTCGTCGACCTCCTCGACATCATCCACTCCAAGGCGATCGGCAATTTCGTGTTGCTGGGTGTGGACCGGGGACTGGACCGGAGTGAGGCCCGTGGGATGCACGCGATGCTCGTCGAGCTCGTCGCCGAAGGCGTCATGCTCGTCGTCGCGCTGCGGTGTGTCCACCGGCTTGGGCGGCTCGAAGCCCATGTCGTTCCAGCCGAGGTCTTCGAGACCCGGGGCACCTTGGGCAAAGCCCTGCGGGCGCATGGCCGGACGGGCAGCGCCCTTGCGGGCGAGAAGCCCGGAAGAGAGAGAGGCGAAAGGCTTGGGTTCAACGTTGGCCACCGGCACGCCCCCTTACTGGCCGACGACTCGGCGGCCGAAGCCCCCGACCGGACGCGGACTGGCCTGGGCGATGCCCGGCGCCGCTCCCGGCGCTGCGAACACGGTCCGGCGGAAATTCTTCTCGAGGCGATCGGAAATATATTCCCACAGCTCGACGATCTCGTTCGCCGAGCGGCCCTGGGGATCGACCTCCATCACCGTCCGGCCGTCGATCATCGAGGCTGCGAAATCGGTGCGATGGTGGACCGTGACCGGAGCCACCGTGCCGTGCTGCGACAGAGCGACCGCGGCCTCATAGGTGATCTTGGCCTTGGGCGTCGCCGCATTGACGACGAAGATGAGCGGCTTGCCGGCGCGATCGCACAAATCGACCGTGGCGCCGACGGCGCGGAGATCGTGCGGGCTCGGACGGGTCGGGATGACGATCAGCTCGGCGACCGCGATCACGCTCTGGATCGCCATGGTGATCGCCGGCGGCGTATCGATGACCGCGAGGCGGAAGCCCTGCTGACGTAGAACTTCGAGATCCGAAGCGAGACGGGCGACGGTAGTCTGGGCGAAGGCGGGCATTTCCGCTTCGCGCTCGTTCCACCAGTCGGCGAGGCTCCCTTGCGGGTCGATGTCGATCAGGCAGACGGGTCCGGCCCCCGCCATCTGCGCCTGCACCGCCAGATGGCCGGACAGGGTCGTCTTCCCCGATCCGCCCTTTTGCGATGCCATTGCCAGAACGCGCATGCTCTTCCCCTCGCCCCGTGACGTCAGTTCAGCGTGCGGAGTGACACTCAAGCCTCTAAAATCTGGTTAACGGCACCAGGACTGTATTTGCCGTGAGGCTCGGCTAGGCTAGACTAAGAGCGTGTTTGGGAAACGCATGAATTACAAACACTTAGTCGCTGCGCTGCTGATCCTGGCGGCAAGCCCGCCGGTCGCTGCTCAATCGGTCAAGGCCGGAATCGAAGCGTGGCAGAAAGCCGATTATGCGGGCGCTGTGGCAATCTGGCGCACACTTGCCGAGAAAGGCGATGCAGACGCCCAGTTCAACCTCGGCCAGGCCTATCGCCTCGGCCGCGGCGTGCCGACCAACCTATCGGTCGCCCAGACCTGGTTCGAACGCGCCGCCAACCAGGGCCATCTCGATGCCCAGGCAACGCTCGGCCTGCTGATGTTCCAGAGCGGCGACCAGGCCGGAGGGTTGCGCTGGTTGAAGGCCGCCGCCCTGAAGGGCGAACCGCGCGCGCTGCTGGTCTATGGGACTGCCTTGTTCAACGGCGACGGAGTCACCCAGGACCCGGTCATGGGCTATGCCTTCGTCAGCCGCGCCGCGGCCCAAGGCCTCGCCCCGGCCAAGGAAACGCTGGCGCAAATGGACAAGATCCTGCCGCTGGCCGACCGCAAGAAGGGCGTCGCAATCGCCATCGCCAACGCGAAGAAAACACCCGCACCCAAGTCGCACACCGTCACGATGAAGCCGCCCAAGCCGGCCAAGCCCGCACAGCCGACGGTTGCTTCGGCGACTCCCAAGCCGAAGCCCGCCCAGCCCGCGCCCGTCGCCGCGGGCCCGGCCCCGGCGAAGACCGGCGCATGGCGAATCCAGCTCGGCGCCTTTTCCCAACGATCGTCCGCTGAAGCCCTGTTCCGCAAGCTTTCGGGCAACGGCGCGCTCGCCGGGCGCCAAGCCTTCTACATACCGGTCGGCGCGATCACCCGGCTGCAGGCCGGGCCGTTCGAGTCCCGTGCCGCCGCGAGCAGCGCGTGCAGCGCGCTCAAGGGCCAGCCCTGCTTCGTGGTGGCGGCGAAATAATCAGGCGCGGAACCAATCGCGCCGCCTGACCCCCTGGACCCACAGCAAGGCGTCGAGCCCGTGGTGCCTGAGCTCGGCATCCGCCACTTCGGCCAGCGCCGGCTTGGCTCGGAAGGCGATCCCAAGTCCCGCCTCCTCGATCATCATCTTGTCGTTGGCTCCGTCGCCGACGCCGAGCACGTCATCGGGCTCGAGGCCGAGCTGGTTGCGCGCCTCGACCAGTGCATCGCGCTTGGCCATCGCATCCACGATCGGGTCGCCGACCTCGCCCGAAAGCTTGCCGCCGGCAAAGACCAGCCGATTGGCGCGCACACGGTCGAATCCCACGGTGCGGGCGACCGGCTCGGCGAATGACAGGAAGCCGCCGGATACAAGAAGACAGCTGGCGCCGCCGGCGCGCATCGTCTGCACCAGGGTTTCCGCGCCCGAGGTGACCCGAACACGCTCGTCAAGGCAGCGCCGCAGCGCGCCCTGGTCCAGCCCCGCAAGCAGGCGCACGCGCTCGCGCAGAGCCCCGGAGAAATCGAGCTCGCCCTGCATCGCCCGCTCGGTGATCCGCGCCACCTTGTCCTTGAGCCCGGCATAGTCAGCAAGCTCGTCGATGCATTCCTGGCCGATGATGGTTGAATCCATGTCAGCGACCAACAGCCGCCGCCAGCGCGGCTCGTCGGCCTGCACGATGAAGTCGACACCGGCATCGGACAAACCCTCGAGCGCCCAGCGCGCAGTGATGCGGTCGCCCGAAAAGCGCAGGTCGGCAGCGTCGCCCTCGTCGATCCAGTGCGCGAAGACCGCTTTGGGATCGACCTCGCGGAGCAAGCCCAGCGCGCGGTCGACCAGCCTGTCATCGAGCCTTCCCGCTGCTATCAGCGTCGCAATGGCCACTCCGTCACCTCCTCTCGCCTTAATTGCGGGGCCGACGGCAAGCGGCAAGTCGGCACTTGCAATGGCACTGGCGGAAAAGACCGGCGGAGTGATCGTCAACGCCGACAGCGCGCAGGTCTATCGCGACCTGCCGGTGCTGAGCGCGGCGCCAACCACCGAGGAATGCATGCGCGCCGAGCACCGGCTGTACAATATCCTCGACGGCGCCCTGCCCTGCTCGGCCGCTGACTGGGCCGCGCTGGCCCGGAGTGGAATCGGCGCTTTGCACGCAGAAGGGCGACTGCCGATCCTGGTCGGGGGAACCGGGCTGTACCTGCGGACCCTGCTCGACGGCATCGCACCGGTACCGCCGATCGATCCCGAAATCCGCCGCCAGGTTCGCGAGAGCCCGGTTGAGGCCAACCGGGAAAAGCTCGAAAAGATCGATCCCGAAGCCGCGGCCCGGCTCAAGCCATCCGACACCACGCGGGTCGCGCGCGCTCTCGAAGTCATATTGTCGACTGGCAAGACGCTGGCCAACTGGCAGCGCCATCGCGAAGGCGGAATCCGCGAGCTGGCCGAGCTGCAACCGCTGGTGCTGCTCCCGCCGCGCGAGTGGCTCTACCAACGCTGCGATGAGCGGTTCGCGCGGATGTTCGAGAGCGGAGCGATCGCGGAGGTCGAAGCCCTGCTCGCACGAAACCTGGACCCCAGCCTGCCGGTGATGCGAGCGATCGGGGTGCGCGAGATCGCGGCTTACCTTCGCGGCGACATCTCCAGCGAAGAGGCGATCGCCGCGGGCCAGCAAGCGACGCGCCGCTATGCGAAGCGGCAATATACCTGGTTCGCCCACCAGCCGCCGCCCGAATGGCCGCGATTCACCGATATCCCCAGCGAGCGTGCGCTGGAACTGCTCCACGCAAGCGCCTAGTCGGCCGCCATGGACTTGCTGCGCGATGCCGACATCGACCCTGCCCCGCTCGCGGACAAGCGCGTCGCGATCCTCGGCTACGGCAACCAGGGTCGCGCCCAGGCGCTCAATCTCCAGGACAGCGGCATCGACGTGGTCGTCGGACTGCGCGGAGCATCGGGCAGCGCATCCGAAGCCGAGGCCGCGGGCCTGACCGTCGCTCTTATCGAGGATGCCGTGGCCTCGGCGGACGTGGTCATGATGCTCGCGCCCGACCAGATTCACGCCGCGCTCTATCGCGAGATCGAGCCGTATCTGCGCGAAAGCGCGGCGCTCGGCTTCAGTCACGGGCTGTCTGTCCGTTTCGGCCTGGTCAAACCGCGTTCCGACCTCGACGTCTTCCTGGTCGCGCCCAAGGGCCCGGGAACCGCGCTCCGCTCGCTCTACGAGCAGAGCAAGGGCATGATCGCCTTGTGGGCGGTCGCGCAGGATTCGAGCGGTCAGGCGAGAGCCATCGCACTAGCCTACGGCAAGGCGATCGGCTGCGCCCGCGCCGGCCTGATCGCCTCCAGCTTCGCCGAAGAGTCGGAAGCCGACCTGTTCAATGAGCAGGCAGTGGTTTGGGGCGGGGTACCCGAGCTGCTCATTGCCGGCTTCGATACCCTGGTTGCCGGCGGGGTCGCCCCGGAAGTCGCACTGCTCGAATGCGTCGGCGAATTGAAGCTGATGGCCGACCTAATCGACGAACGCGGCATCGACGGCATGCGCGAGGCGATCTCGACGACGGCCGAGCTAGGTGCCGTGGTGGGTGGTCCGCGGATTATCGATGCGGGCGTCAGGGCGCGGATGGCCGAAGTGCTAAAGGAGGTGCGCGAGGGCCGCTTCGCCCGCGAGCTGATGCAGGAAGAAGAGACCGGCTATCCGCGCCTCGATGCTGCCCGCGCACAGGCGCGCGAATCGAAAGTCGAGCGGACGTTCGCTGCCTTGCGGGAAATCGAAAAGTAAGCCCTCAGCCGATTTGCTCGGACTGCGGTTCGGGCCTTGCGCCTACGCTCGCGCGCTCGAGATAGGCGCGCTGCATCTTGCGATGGGTGTCGGCGACTCCCGGATCAGCGGCGGCGAGCGCCAGCTCTTCCTCCTCGGCAGCGCGGCGGGCGAAATAGATCCGGTCCTTGCTGTCCATGACGCCACTCCTTCCCGTGGCGGACGATAGCAGGATTTGGCCGAAAAGTCGCACTTCAAGCGTCTCGTCGCGCCGGATCTTTGGCCCGCTCGATCGCTTCCACGAGCACGCGCTTGGCTTCCTCGGCACCGCCCCAGCGGCCCACCCGAACCCATTTCTCCGGTTCCAGATCCTTATAGTGGGTGAAGAAATGCTCGACCTGCTGGCGAACGATCTCCGGCAGGTCCTCCGCCTCCCCGACATTGGCATAATAAGGGAAGGTTGAATCGACCGGGACAGCGAGCAGCTTTTCATCGCCGCCATGCTCGTCTTCGAGGAACAAGACCGCGATCGGCCGGGCGCGGACGACGCAGCCCGGAATGAACGGCGACCTTGCGATCACCAGCGCGTCGATCGGGTCGCCGTCGAACGAGAGCGTGTGCGGGACGAAGCCGTAATTGGCTGGGTAGCGCATCGCGGTATGGAGAATCCGGTCGACGAACAGCGCGCCGGATTTCCTGTCGAACTCATATTTGACCGGCTCACCGCCGATCGGCACCTCGATCACGACGTTGATCGTGTTGGGCGGATCGTCGCCGACCGGGATGAAGTCGATGTTCATGGCAGATGGCCGGCGCTCCTAAACAGCGCGAGACCGAAGAACAATGCGACGATGCTCGCGGCCACCGAGCCGGCGACATAGCCGGCGGCGAGCGCATAGGCGTGGCGCTCGACCAGCAAGGCCGCATCGAGGGAAAAAGCGGAAAATGTCGTGAAGCCGCCGAGAATGCCGGTCGTCACGAAAAGGCGCATGTGCTGACCGATCCCGGGCCTGAACGCGAAATAGCCTGCCAGCGCGCCGATCAGGAACGAGCCAACCACGTTGACGATGAGCGTACCGTAGGGAAAGCCATAGCCTAGCAGCCTGGCCGCACCCACGTTCACGCCGTGACGGAGTGCGCCGCCGATCCCAGCCCCGAGGAAGACGATTAGGTAGAGCATTGGCCGCGCTTACTTGCGTCCGAACAGCTTCTCAATCTCACCATGGCCGAGCTTCACCCAGGTCGGGCGGCCGTGGTTGCACTGACCCGAGCGCGGCGTGACCTCCATCTCCCGCAGCAGCGCGTTCATTTCCGCGACCGAGAGCACGCGCCCGGCGCGGACCGATCCATGGCAGGCTATGGTAGCGGCTACATGGTCGAGCCGGTCGGTCAGGCCGATCGGTCCACCAAGCTCGGCGATTTCCGCGGCAAGATCATCGAGCAGCCCTTTGACGTCGGTCTGGCCGAGGGCCGCGGGCACCGAGCGGACCAGGACCGAGGCCGGTCCGAACCGCTCGATCTCCAATCCCATTTCACCAAGGTCCGCCGCTGCGCCTTCGAGCCGGTCGCAATCGGGCTCGTCGAGCTCCACCACCTCGGGGATGAGCAGGGACTGGCGCGGGACCGCGCCGCCCTCGCCCGCAGCACGCATGCGTTCGAGCACCAGCCGCTCGTGTGCGGCATGCTGGTCGACGATCACCAGCCCGTCCTCGGCCTCGGCGACGATGTAGGTCGCGGCAACCTGCCCGCGCGCGACTCCGAGCGGATGGCTGGAGACGGGCTCGACTGCAGGCTCGGCCCTGGCGGCGGGCGCATGATCGAAGAGACGCACATCCTCAGCCACCCCCGTCACCCCCGCGAAGGCGGGGATCCCGCTTTCGCGGGACTGGCGAGTGAGAGTTTCATCGTAGGTCGCGCCGCTCGTCCACATCACCGGGGCTGCGGCCTGCTCGCGCGCCGCGCTGCGGCCGCTTTCCTCGTCGAGCGCCCGCCGCAGGCCGCCGACGATGAGCCCGCGCACGGCCGCCGGGTCGCGGAAGCGGACCTCGGTCTTGGCCGGGTGGACGTTGACGTCGACTTCGCCGAGCGGAACGTCGAGGAACAGGGCTGCGATCGGATGGCGGTCGCGGGCGATGAGATCGCGATAGGCGGCGCGCAGCGCTCCGACCAGCAGCCGGTCCTTCACCGGCCGCGAGTTGACGAACAGATACTGCCGGTCCGCGAGGCCTCGGTTGAAGGTCGGCAGGCTGATGACGCCGGTCAGGCGGAGCCCGTCGCGCAGGCAATCCACGCCGATGCCGTGCCGGTCGAGCTCGTGGGCGAGGATCGCCGCGACTCGCGCGGGCGGCTCGGACGGCTGCAGGGTCAGGACCCGCTTGCCGTCATGGTCGAGCGTGACGCCGACGTCGCTCCGGGCCATCGCGAGGCGCTTAACGGCATCGAGGCAGGCGGCATATTCCGATCGCGGCGAGCGCAGGAACTTGCGCCGCGCCGGAACCTTATCGAACAGACCCTCGACGCGAACCCGCGTTCCAGGCGGGAGCGCCGCCGGCCCCTCGCCCGCCGGGACGCCGTGATCGACCGCGATTCGCCAGCCGTCCCCCTCGCGCACCCGGCTTTCCAAAGTCAGCCGGGACACGCTGGCGATCGACGGCAGGGCCTCGCCGCGGAAGCCGAAGCTAGTCACCTGGTCGATCGAATCGCCGGGCAGCTTTGAGGTCGCATGGCGCTCGAGCGCGAGGCGCATCTCGTCCGCGGTCATCCCCGAGCCGTCGTCGGCGACCTCGATCAGCTCGAGCCCCCCGGCCGACAGCCGGATGGCGACGCCGGTCGCGCCGGCGTCGAGCGCGTTTTCAATCAGTTCCTTGAGGGCGCTTGCGGGCCGTTCGACCACCTCGCCCGCGGCAATTCGATTGATTAGTTCGGTGGGCAGACGCCTTATTGACATGTTAACCAATCCTAGCCCATTCCGAACACGCCGGCGAAGCACTGATTTTTCGCGGAATTTCAGGCCGCATTCAATGGGAAGTGTTTAATCTGAAGTGAAGCGGACGGGGGCTTCCGGCGCTTTCACCGCATAAGCGAGAGACGGGCAAAGAATGTTCTGGACGCGCTGGTTCAAATGGATGTCCCACGACATGGCGATCGACCTCGGGACGGCCAACACCCTGGTCTACGTGCGGGGCCGCGGAATTGTCCTCAACGAGCCGTCGGTGGTCGCGATCGAGACCATCAACGGGGTCAAGAAGGTCAAGGCCGTCGGCGAGGATGCCAAGCTGATGATGGGCAAGACGCCCGACCAGATCGAGGCGATCCGTCCGCTACGCGACGGGGTCATCGCTGACATCGACGTCGCCGAGCAGATGATCAAGCACTTCATCCACAAGGTGCACGGCGGCAAGATGCGCGCTTGGCGCTTCCCGGAAATCGTGATCTGTGTCCCTTCCGGATCGACTTCGGTCGAACGCCGCGCAATTCGCGACGCGGCGTCCAATGCCGGCGCTAGCGCAGTCTATTTGATCGAAGAGCCGATGGCGGCCGCGATCGGTGCCGACATGCCGGTGACTGCGCCGATCGGATCGATGGTCGTCGACATCGGCGGCGGCACGACGGAGGTCGCGGTGCTGTCTCTGCGCGGCCTCGCCTACACTACCTCGGTGCGGGTCGGCGGCGATAAGATGGACGAAGCGATCAGCTCCTACGTCCGGCGCAACCACAACCTCCTGATCGGCGAGGCTACGGCCGAGCGCATCAAGAAAGAGGTCGGGATCGCCAAGCCGCCGGTCGATGGCATCGGCAAGACCGTGCACATCAAGGGCCGCGACCTGGTCAACGGCGTGCCCAAGGAAATCTCGATCAACCAGGGCCAGATCGCCGAAGCGCTGTCCGAGCCGGTCGGAACGATCGTCGAGGGCGTTCGGATCGCGCTCGAGAACACCGCTCCGGAGCTTGCCGCCGACATTTGCGACCAGGGCATCGTCCTGACCGGCGGTGGAGCGCTGCTTCAGGGCCTCGATGAAGTCCTGCGCGACGAGACCGGCCTGCCCGTCACCGTGGCCGAGGACCCGCTGACCTGCGTTGCGCTCGGCACCGGCCGGGCCCTCGAGGAAGAGCAGTTCCGCGGCGTCCTGCAGACCGCCTGACGGAGTGCTGAGGGGTGGCGACCGCTCGCCCCGGCTGGTCGCGACGGGCCCAATTGGGGCTGTTCATCAGCTTCCTCGCGCTGATCGCGGGAGTCATCGTCGGCCTGATCCTGCTCGGCCTATCGCTGGTCGCCCCGAAAACCTTCGAGGGGGTCCGCGGCGCAGCGCTCGACGCCACCGCTCCGGTTACGTCCGCGCTCCATGAGGTGACCGACACGGTCGGTGGGATGTTCACCGGCGCCGGCAATTACTGGGACGCCGCGCACCAGAATTCGAAGCTCAAGCGCGAGCGCGCGCAGATGGTGCAGCAGATCATCCGCGCCAAGGCAGTCCTCCAGGAGAACCTTCAGCTCAAGGCGGCGCTTCAGCTGCGCGAGCGGACCTCCGACACGGTCGCCACCGGCCGCATCGTCGGCTCATCGTTCAACAGCCCGCGCCGCTTCGCTATCCTGTCCGCCGGGAGGAGCGACGGGGTGCGGATCGGGATGCCCGTTCGGTCGCCCGACGGGCTCGTCGGGCGGGTCATTGATTCGGGCATGCTAGCGTCGCGCATCCTGCTCGTGTCCGACCGGGCCAATATCGTCCCGGCGCGGCTGCTTCGCGGCGGCATCCCGGTAATTTCACAGGGCCGCGGCGACGGAACGGTTGATATCCGGCCGCTCGAGGTCGGGCGAAACCCCTTCAGGCGCGGCGACATCATCGTCACCTCCGGCACCGGCGGCCTTTATCCTCCGCTGGTCCCCATCGCCCGGGTCGTGAAGCTGGATGACGACGGCGCGATCGGGATGCCGCTCGCCGACCCCGCCACCACCAGCTTCGCGATCGTCGAGCCGGCGTTCGAGCCCGCCGCAACCGCCGATACTCCGGCCGCACAGGATGCGCCCTGATGGTCCGTGCCGCGCTCGCCTCGAAACGGAGGATCGGACAGGGGCCGGTTCCCTTCGCGATGGCGGTGCCCGCGGCCTCGGTGGTCGCCGCAACCCTGCTCTCCTCCTTGCCGATCATTTCGAATGTCGGCTGGTTTCCGGATTTCGGGTTCCTCGTTTTGGTCAGCTGGCGGCTGCTTCGCTCCGACCCGTGGCCGGCCTGGTGGACGATCCCGCTGGGGCTGGTCAACGACCTGTTCACTGGCGCTCCGATAGGTCTGTCGATAGCGCTGTGGAGCGCGACAATGCTCGCCCTCGACCTGGTCGACCGGCGGACGATGTGGCGGGGTTATTGGACGGAATGGATGGTTGCTGCGGTGCTGCTGGCGATCGACGAATTGATTCAGTGGAAAATCGCGGCGGTGATGGGCGCCTCCGTGCCGTTCCGGGCCATGGTGCCCCCGTTCCTGGTGTCGGTTTGCGTATTCCCCCTCGCCGCCTGGCTTGTCTCGCGCATTGACCGGTGGAGGCTCGGTCAATGAACGGAAAGCGGATCACGCCGGTTCACCAGTCGCTGACCTTCTCGCGGCGAATGGTGCTGCTCGGCGGGGCCGAAGCGCTCGTTGGGACAATGCTCATCGGCCGCATGGGCTATCTCGCGATCACACAGAACCAGAAATACCAGCTGCTGTCGGAGAGCAACCGGGTCCAGCTGATCCCGGTGCCGCCGCGGCGCGGCTGGATCATCGACCGCAACAGCAAGCCCATCGCGATCAACCGGTCGAGCTTTCGGGTCGACATCATCCCGCAGCAGCTGGAGCAGCCCGAGGCCACGGTGCAGACGCTCGCCAAGCTGCTCGAGCTGAGCAGCGACGACGTCGACCGGATCCTCACCGAACTGAAGCAGGGGCGCGGATTCCAGCCCGTACAGGTCGCCGAAAACGTGACCTACGAGCAATATGCGGCGGTCACCGTGCGTCTGCCCGACCTGCCCGGCGTCCAGGCGACCCGCGGCTTTTCCCGCTTCTATCCCGACGGTCCCGCCGTCGCTCACCTCGTCGGCTATGTCGGAACGGCCAATGCCAAGGAATATGAGGCCGAGGAAAAGAACCCGCTCCTCATCATCCCTGGCTTCAAGATCGGCAAGCAGGGCCTGGAAAAGACGCTCGAGCCCTATCTTCGCGGCAGGCCCGGCGGGCAGCGCGTCGAGGTCACCGCGCGCGGAAAGCTGGTCAAGGAACTCGATCCCAAGCCCGACCGCAGCGGCAATACGGTCCAGCTGACGATCGACCAGGGGCTTCAGCAATATGCGGCCCGCCGAATGGGCGACCAGTCAGGCGCACTCGTCGCCATGGATGTCGCGGCCGGCGAGATCCTCGCCTTCGTCTCAATGCCGGCGTTCGATCCGAACAGCTTCAGCGAAGGCATCGGACGGACCGAATGGAAGATGTTGTCCGAAAACGACCACATCCCGCTGCTCAACAAGGTAGCGCAGGGCCTCTACCCATCCGGATCGACGATCAAGCCGGCAATGGCGCTGGCATTCCTGAAGCAGGGGATCAATCCCAAGCAGCGTTACTTTTGCTCGGGGGGCGTTCAGATCGGCAATCGTTATTTCCGCGACGACGCCGCCCACGGCTCAGTCGACATGCAGGAAGCCATCGCGCGGTCGTGCAACAGCTATTTCTGGACGGCCAGCATTTCGACTTGCCCATTCCGAACCAGAGGTTCGGGACCATGCCAAGCCCTGAGTGGCTGGAAAAGAAGTATCACCGCGAGTGGCAGGGCTATGATTCGGCCAATACGTCCATCGGCCAGGGCTATGTGCTCATCAACCCAATGCAGCTTGCGGTCATGCCGGCCCGGATCGCGTCGGGCAAATTGCTGCAACCGAGGCTCCTGATGGCCGGTCGGAAGAATCCTGCCCCCGCCCTCGATATTGACCCCGAGTTTCTGGCGATTGTCCGTGCGGGCATGGCGGGCGTGGTTGACCATGGCACGGCAGCCGGCTCGAAGCTGCCGCTGGACGGGATCCAGATGGCCGGCAAGACGGGTACAGCACAGGTGTTCAGGCTGATTGCGCGTGGCCACCAGAACAACTGGAATTTGCGCGACCACGCTTTGTTCATCTCCTTCGCGCCGGCCGACAAGCCGCGATACGCAATCGGCTGCATCATCGAGCATGGCGGGTTCGGCGCCTCGGCGGCGGCGCCGATCGTCCGCGATACGATGACTTATCTGTTCGACCAGCAGAAAGCGTTCGCGGCACTGGCGCCGCTCGAGCAGCAATGGGGCGGCACCCTGGCCGAGCGCAATGCCCGCCAGCTCGCGGCCTTCAAGTCGGCCCCGCGTTCCACCAGCGCATGATTACCTCGGCGATTATCCCGCGGCCGCTCGCGCGGCTGCCATGGCGCTTGATCTTCCTGGTCGCGGCGATCGCCGGCTTCGGCCTGATCGTGCTTTATTCCGCGGCCGGCGGGTCGATGCAGCCGTGGGCGACCAAGCAGGCAATCATCTTTTGCGCCTTCCTCGCAGTTGCCATTGGCATGTCGTGGCTCA
>Ga0310810_10006512_pt1 | contig 13201 bp, 12 predicted proteins | sample NCmetagenome_FD_207641 | JGI IMG/M metagenome (GOLD analysis project Ga0310810, IMG submission 207641) | Soil microbial communities from experimental microcosm in Duke University, North Carolina, United States - NC | ecosystem: Engineered > Artificial ecosystem > Soil microcosm > Unclassified ... | reverse complement strand
CCGACCAGGAAGCGTTACGCCTGACCCACCAGGTGAGGCTCGTGGCAGCCAGCGAGGAAGGCTCCGGGGTCAACGCATTGCCGGGCGGAGTCTACGGTTTCACGTATTCACCAGGACTGCCCAGTTCGCCGCTGTTTGCCGTACGTCGTTATCGGAGCTACGAAACCCACAAGCTCGCAAGCGGTGAGATCTACATCATTGGCTTTGCCATGGCGGACGCCGCGCGAGCGTTGTCGACGGCGACCGCGGAAATGACCCTGCAGATCCATCCGCAGCCCGAAGGCAATCACGACGTGCTCGTGACGGTCCCCTATTCCAGCATCCGGCGCCATCGTCAATACGCCGCGCCGAATCAGGATGGGTTCACCGTGACCGTGCTGCCGTCGTAGGGTTGATCGCCCGCACGATTTCGTCTTCCAGTTCTTTTGTACGCGTCATCCGGTTACGAATCTGGGGATGCGCTTAGAGGAGCGACGGGTCCCGAAACGAACTTTCGTCATCCGTATCCGTAAAGGCGGTTGTTGAAGACCCGCCTCTACGCCCTGGTGAGAACAACTCTCTATTGTCGTCCACCACGAGCGCCAACACCGCGGCTGCCGGCGCCGCCGGTTCCCACGCCCCGGCCGCCACCCTCGATGATCGTGTAGTCGGGCGGCACGGTGAACAGGTCCATCGGCGGCTCGATCCGGTTGATGTTCGTCAGGCGATACTCGACGACGCCAGTCCGCGGATCGGAGTGGCGTGAATAGACAATGACCTGAAGCTCGGGCGATTCCCAGCGCTCGTCGGTGATCTCGATCGGGCGATCGTTGCCGATTGCGCCTGTCGGAATGGTCACGGTTGACTTACGGCCGGTCGCCTTGACGCCCTCCATCTGCCGGGTTCCGAGCGACTGCTCGACGGCGCGATCGTTTTGTATCCCGACTCGCAACGGTGCCGCCCAATTCAACGTGAAGGTATTGACGCTTACGCTCAGGTTGGCAAGGGCTCGCGGCACGCGACGCGCTGTGCGCGCGTTCGTATCGAGCTGGAATGCCAGGCCATCATCCGGGTCGGGGTCGATGGTGATCAACGTCTGCGAATCGCCGGAGGGATCTCCTTGCCGGGTTCCCGCCGCCAGCGCCGCCAGGCCGAGGATCGTCTGCTCGCGGCGAACGCGGCCGGCGCCGTCACGGTAAAACTTCGCCGTCGTGGTCTGCTCGATGCGCGTGCCGTCTCCCAGGGTCTGCGTAACGGTCGTGATGCCGTCGCCCGAATACGGAGCGTTCTTGATGACTGGGCCAGATAACGGGTCGCTGCCCGCAAGGTTGAGCGGCTGTACCGGTCGTCGTGGCGCGACGGTCACGCCGCCGGGGCCCTGCGCCAGTTGTTCGAATAGCACGCCGAGCCGCGCGCGATCGGCGTCGCGTCGCGCGGCTTCGGCCGCGGCATTCGCGTCCTGGGCAGCTGCAGTTGCTGCGTTTGCGAACATACCCGCCATGAGGAACCCGCGTGCGATGCGTTGCGGAGAGGTCATTGTGAGAGCTCCTGAGGCGCAACCGTCGATTCGGGGCGCACAAATCGGACGGCGCGTGCCAGCCCGTCCTCACCAACGAGCACGTCCGCCAGCACGGTGCCGGGACGTGCGTCCAGCAAATCGGCGGGCAGCAGGCCGAACGAAGCGAGCGCCGCGCGCGATACCTCCAACCTGACAAGTTGACCGCCACTCATCGGCACGTTGCTGAAGGTCAAGGGAAAGAACTCCGTCGTGGCATCGCCACCGGGATCCGACGACGCTGAAAGCGACCGTGTGTTGACCGATGGCCGTCCAGTGAGCTGCCAGACCGGGATCGTCACAGCCATCACCAGAACCGCCGCGATCGCGTAGAGCTTCATGTGCGCTCGCCGGCGCGCGCGCGCCAGAGCACGCACCTCCGACAGCAGACGCTCTTTCACGTCTGCTGATGCGCCAGCAAACGCGTTCGCCGCAGCGTCATCCTCAGCCAATGCGCGCAGTGCGTCGGTCAGTAGACGCTCGTAACGCGTCGATTTCTGCATGTCACTCCCCGCGGACGACGACAGCCGGGCACGCCGAGGCCAGCTTCGTCGTCAACATTGCCCTGGCACGATGCAGTCGCGATCGCACCGTCCCAATCGGACACCCGATTACGTCCGCCGCCGCCGCATAGTCCATCTCCTGCAATTCGCAGAGGACGACGACTTCTCGATACACCGGCGGCAACGACTGCACGGCGGCTCGCACGGCGTCGATCGTTTCCGCCCGGCTGAGGCTCTCGAGTGCATCTTCTTGTGTCGCGACGCATTCGGTCGTGCCGTCCACGTTGTCGGTGGCGCACGACCGGTAGAGCGCCCCCAGCCGTTTCAGTACCAGATGGCGCGCGATCCCCAGGAGATACGCGGCAACGGTTCCGCGCGCCGGGTCGAATGTTCCCGTCTGCCGCAGTACCGCCAGGAACGTTTCCTGTACGACGTCGTCGCCCGCGTCCGCACCGCACATCCTTGCGGCGAAGAGGTAGATGGCTCGTTGATGTCGGGCGAACAGCCGCGAAAATGCCGCTTCGTCGCCCTGTCGAGCTTGCCCGAGCAGCCCGGCGTCGTCGTCCACTCGCTGAAGTATTGCCGACTGGTCGACGAAAAGTTCCCACGTAGTGTCCGGCGTTAGCCGGACTCTGCTTCAGGGCGATTCGTGGTTACGGCTTGGCGAACAAGCTGTCGTCTATCTGGGCGTTGTGCTTTACGTCGTTCAGAATCGCGGTGGTCGTTTGCAGAGAGTTGCTCGATCGGGTCGTGTAGGGAACCTTGATTCCATCGACGTCACGAAAGTCGGAGAACTCGACGACCTGATCGATCGGGCCGCCCAATTGTGGGACGTTCACCGTGATGATGGTCTTGACGACCATGAAAGTCTGGCTGTCGATGAACACGCGTACGCCGGGTCCCGACTTGGGGATGAACCGAATCACATAGGCCTCGTTCGCTCCGACCTTTTCGTGGCCGCTCAGCGCAGCGGTGACTCCGGCGTCTTTGTACGTGAGGAGCGGCGTTGGAAATTCGCCGTTCTTCATCGCTTCCAACTGTTCGCCCGTGATTGTGCGGTTACCGTTGAACGAGTCGACGACGTAGCCAGCGGTGCCGTCGAAACGCTGGTCGTTGGTGATCTGTCCGCCTCCGAGCGCCGCCGCGTCGACCTTTATGAGCGTGCGATTCTTGTTGGGTTTCTTGTTGTACACCTCAATCGTGCCCTTGAGTTCCCCCACCGGCGTGGTGATCGAGATGGTTCCTGTGGCGATTCGGGAGGTGAGCTTGCTCAGTACCGCGCGCCCGCCAGCGGCGGCGAGGTGCTTCTCGATGATCTCATCGGCCGTCTGCGCAAGGCTGGGAACCGCCCAGAGCACGAGCGCGGTGAACAGGGCGACGCCGTGCAACTGCTTTTTCACGTGCGCACGCATCTTTTCGTTCCCAGTCTACAACTGCAGCTGGAGCAGCTGATCGGGAAACTCGTCCTCGAACATCAGTGGCGTCCTTTTCCAGGCGACGAGTCGCCGCTCGCGCAGCCAGTATCCGATGATGAGCAGCGCTGCGGTGATGACCAGGCCCTGATTCACGCTGACAAGTGCAATGCGCACCAGGCCGGATGAAATCACCGTGAAGAGCAGGCACGCAGCGAAACCCATGATCGCGCTGTGCCCGATGAAGCGCTTGCCCGGCAGGTAAGAGCAGGTGAATGGGATACGCCGCCAGTCGAGAAGAACCGCATGAGCGAAGACGAGACCGATCGAAGCCACGACGACGCCCGCGAGCAGTGCATCCTCGCCGATCGCCATCCAGAGTACCGGCACGCTCGCGACAACGGGAACTCCGATCACGTACATCAGCACCACTCGATCCACGGCGCGCATCTGATCCCTTCGGGTAGCGTGGTCCTCGGTGACCTGGAAGATCCAGTTCGCCCGGTGCTCAATCGGTAGCGCAAGCGCTGCACGGACAGCAACACCACAGGCGAACATCAGCAGGAAAGGAACGATCGACGCTGTGATCGACAGCCGGATGGACGACGTCAGGAAGATCGTCGCGAGCCCAATCCCACACGCCGACAGACCGACGAGCACGCCCTGATGCAAATCGCTCCGGGTGAGCGTCGCCATCGTGAAGCCGGACACGCCTCTGAATTGAGGCGCCACGCGCGAAAGAAGTGGCGCACGGTTGATGCGCCACCATGGCGGCGACATCGGTGCTGGACGAAGCATCAGTCGTTCGAAGTGTTTGAACAAAATCACATACGTGGCCGTGACGACTGCGGCCACCACGAGGAATACGGCCATTCCAACGATCGCCAGGTGGGAGAGCGCTCGATCCGTGCTGCCCTGCATCAGGCGCTGGAATCCGAGAAACCATGCCGGCGGCACGAGCGCCATCCACCGCTCACCACGCGAGAGCGGCCCGCCGAGCGTCGGGAGGTGCGACACCAGCGGCAGACACACGACGAGCGACCCGAGCACCGCGCTTCGCATGACGGTTGACAACGCCTGGAGCCGGCTGCGGGAGAGTGCGAGGACGAGTACGCCGACCACGGCGGTGATTGTCAGAATGGCAAACGCGGACGCGGTAACGCTGGCGATGGCCCAGCTCGCGAGCCGCAGGATGACGTTGGTATCGCCCCACGGGTTCATTGACGTCAGGATCATCAGCGGCACGAGCGACGCATGCGCCGCGGCGGTGAACAACCCCGTGAACATCAGTAGCGCCGTCAGCTTGGCGCGGAATACGACAATCCGGCGCACCGGCATCGGCCCGAGGATGCGAAAGTCACGCTCGTCTGGAAACAGAGATTGGCTGACGATCAGGGTCACGAACGCGACCAGCAGCATCGGCAGGCCGATGATCGTCATGTCGTCACCGAGGAGCGCGCGCCGGTACATCTCCGAGTTGCCGCTGCTCCACAGGAGGGCGTACTTGATCATGTACGCGCGTGTCAGCAGGAACCCGAACGCCACGAAGCCGCCGATCGATCCGATCAACACGCGCTTGAACGAATCGGCAGCGAGATCGTTCAGAAAGCCGAAGTCGAACATCGCCCGGAAGAAGTGCTCGGTGAGCCGCCATTCCGCGCGCTCGGTGAATTGCTTTCGCCAGTCGGCAACAACCGTAGTGTCCGGCTTCAGCCGGACCTTGGGCATGTTCGTCATGGCTGCATCAGGTCGAGGATCTGCCGCGCGACTGGGGTGAAGTCGTCCTGGCCTGTCGTGTGGACGAAGACATCTTCGAGTGACTCCGCTCGCCCTTCGCGGAACGCAGCCATGTCACGTTCGGCCGCAATGCGCCCCTTTGACAAGATGACGACGCGCGAGCACAGCTTCTCGACCATGTCGAAGCGGTGCGTGCTGAACAACACCATGCGATCGCCGGCCGCGAACAGGCGAAGCAGCGTGCGAAACAGCAGGCTCGCCGTCACGTCCAGGCCGGAGAATGGCTCGTCGAGAACGAGGAGATCCGGATTGTGCATCAACGCGGCCGCAAACAGCACGCGTTGGCGCATCCCTTTTGAGTACGCGGCCATCGTCGCGTAGCGGCTCTCCCACAGGAGCAGCAGCTGCAGCATCGCCGGAATCTTCGTGGCCAGAGTCTGCTCGGTCTGGCCGCGGAGCCGGCCGACGAGCGTCAGGTATTCGATCGCCGTGAGGTGGGTATAGAGGTGCGGCTCTTCCGGTACGTAGCCGATCCGGCGCTTGTACGCGACCGGGTCATCGGCGATGGGCGCGCCGTCGAGCCACAGCGATCCTGCGCTCGGATCGATCAGGCCCACGACCGTATTGACCGTGGTGCTCTTGCCCGATCCGTTCGGCCCGAGATAGCCGAGGATCTCGCCACGGCGCACGTGAAAGTCCACGCGGTCGAGCGCGAGGAATCCACCGTATCGCTTTGTCAGTCCACGCGCTTCCAGCATCCGACAGTCCCCTCGGTCCAGTAGGGCGGGTCCTGCTTTACGGACCCGCCTAACGTGCCGGGTCTAAAGAGCAAGACCCGGCCTATGCGGCCGCACGTCAGCATGCGCGTCATTCGTATCGCAGCGCGATCAGGGGATTCACTCCCGAGGCGCGTGCAGCAGGGACGTATGTCGCCAGCAGTGCGACGACGATCCAGACCAACCCCGTCATGGCGAGCACCACGAATCCCGGAGGCTGAATGGCCGAGTCCAACGTACCAAGCAGGCGACCCGCCATGATCATCAACGTCTCGCCGATGACGACGCCAATCAGCGCAATCGACAAGCCCTGACCGACCACTTCACGAAAGACATTCCGACGGCCTGCGCCGAGCGCCATTCGCACGCCGATCTCGCGCGTGCGCAGTGCGACGCGATAGGCAATCACGCCGTAGAGGCCGACAGCGGCGAGCACCAAGGCCAACAGGCCGAACGAGGTCAGGACCGACGTCTGCCACCGAATCGCACTGTAGGACTGCTCGATGTACTCGCTGAACGGCCGCACGGTGTAGACGCGCATTCCCTGGCCGACGCCCAGCAGCGTGCGGTGGATTGGCTCGATCAGCGCCGCTGGTGGCGTGCTCGTCTCCACGAGAATCGCGGTCAATCCGCCATCGTAGTTCTGCGCGAAGGGAAAATAGACATGTGGTTGCGGCGGCTCGCCCAACGATCGGACAGAGGTGTTGCCGACGATCCCGATCACGGTCGCCGGCTTGGTCGCATCGCATCCGATCAGTACCTGTTCTCCGATCGGAGAGCCCTGCGGCCACAGCCCTGACGCCAGGCGCTCGTTGACGATCACAACGGGCGCGTCACTCGGCGTATCCGAAGAAGCGAAATCCCGCCCGGCCAGGACGTCGATGTCCATGGTCCTGAAGTAGCCGGGATCCACCGCACCCGTCGTGATCGACAGGTGCGGACCATTCGCGCGAGCGGCGCAATTCGATGTGGTCGGCATCAGCGGCAAGGAGTACGACAGGGTAGCTGTTTGGACACCGGGAAGTGCTCGAAGTTCTTCGACGGCGCGTGAGTAGATCTCACGGCCGGTTGCCGGACTGACACCAGGCGTCGAGATGAATACGAACGCGTAGAGCCGGCCGGCTACAGCAAACCCGGGATCCGCTGTCTGCATCCGCACCAGCGCCTGGACGAATGTTCCAGCGACCAGCAGCAACACGAATGACATGACGACCTGCGCGATCAGGCCGATTGGACGTCGTCTTGGCACGCCGACGACGATTTCTCCCTTGAAGGCGACCAGGCCGTCCGTGCGTGATGCGCGCCACGCCGGCACCATCCCGCAGAAAACCGTGGTCGCGATTGAGATGACGGTCGCGAATGTGATCACACGCCAGTCGAGGTCGAAACTGAGCTGGACTGGAAAGAAACCTTGCAGCATCGGTAGCGATTGCTCGAGGACGGCATTACTCCATCGCGCGAACACGAGACCGCAGGCCCCGCCCGCGATCGCGAGCAGAAGGCTCTCGGTCAGGAGTTGCTGCAGCACTCGCGTGCGACTGGCGCCCAGCGCCCGCCTCATTGCAAACTCCCGTTGTCGCATGGCGCCACGAACGAGGAGCAGGTTGCCGACGTTCACGCACGCAATCAGCAGCACGAGGCCAACGACGACGGTGAGGAACGTGGCAACGACCTGGGCAGTGCGCCGGTTCGCGACATTTGCGAAACCACGGACGCGGGTCGCGACGATCGGAGCTTTCACCTCCGCAGGTGCGACGCGTTCACCTTCCAGTTGCGCGTCTATGACGTTGAGCTCGTTCGAGACCATGGCGACGGTGGCGTTGTCGCTCAGTCGCCCGAAGAGCATCAGCAGTCGAGTCGTGTGGTCCTCGAGTAACCGGACCAGCGAAGGTCGCGTTGCGATTGGAACCCAGATGTCCGTGCGGAGCGGTGAGAAGACCCCGTTGAATTCGCGGGGGGCGACGCCGATGACGGTATATGTCTGCGACTGCGAGCGGATGGTCCTCCCCAAAACGTCGGGGCTCAGGTTGAACGAGCGCTGCCACACGGCGTAGCTGATGACGGCCACCGGCTCCCTATCACTGGTGAACCATCGTCCCAACACCGTTCGTGCGCCGATGATGCGCGAGTAATTGCCGGCGACCGCCTCCGCCGCGACGAAGGTGCTGTTGCCATCGATCTCGAGATCGGATTCGCTCGGCAGCGACATGGTGAGGCCGGACAACGTGCGCGTTCGATCCCGGAAGTCGCGATAGGCCGGATACGAGAACGTGGGCGCCTGTCCGCGACTGATCACGATCAGGCGGTCTGGCTGCTCGACCGGCATCGGCCGGAACAGGACCGAATTGAGCACGCCGAAAATCGAGGTGTTGACACCAATGGCAAGCCCCAGGCACAGCACGGCGAGCGCGGTGAAGCCAGGTGAACGACGGAATTGACGAAGGCCGTGGCGCAGGTCGCGTCCGAGATAGCTGATTACGCCTATGCCTCTGGCGTCGCGATGTTCTTCTTTGACTTGATCGAGACCGCCAAATTCCAGCCGGGCGCGCCTGACGGCCTCGTCTCTGGAAAGACCACGCTGCATATGGGCATCGACCTGCCGTTCCAGATGGAACCGCAGCTCGTCGTCGAGTTCCCGTTCGACAACCGCGCCTCGCAGAAGCGAGCGCAACCGCAGCATGAGATCGCCGAACATGGGTCACTCGCTTCTCAAGGCGACGAGCGCATCGACCTTCGTCGCGCGCCGCGCCGGCAAATAGGCAGCGAACACCGCCGCGAGGCCGAACAGCAGCGACACGACGACATACGTCGCCGGGTCGAGCGGTGTGATACCGAACAGCATCCCTTGCAGCGCCCGCGTGGCAATGCCCGCCCCGATCAGCCCGATGGTCAGGCCGATCGACGTGAGCACCAGTCCCTTACGCAGAACGAGCGCGAGCACGGCACCGCGCTGTGCTCCGATCGCCATGCGCACTCCGATCTCCTGGGTACGTTGAATGACCGTGTACGTGAGAACGCCGTACACGCCGATTGCCGCAAGCATGGCGGCAAGAGCCGCGAACAGGCCAAGCATCAACGCGTAAAAGCGCTCGCGGGCCAGTGCGCTTGCGGCCAGACGGTTCATTGGGACGATTGCATCGATACCGACATCGGCGTCGACATCGTGCACGATCCGCCGAACCGCGGGTACCAACGAGGCCGGATCGCCGCTCGCGCGGATGGCGAATGAGAGAAAGCCGATGGCGAGGGCGTCCTGTCGCTGTGGCGGTTGCGTCGCTCGATCCATGAGCGCCAGGAACTGGCGATAGTCGACGAAGATTTCGGGAAACACGTCATCAGTGGGCGATTCCTGCCGGATGTCCTCGACAATGCCGATGACGGTCATGGGTTGAACGTGGCCTTCGGCAAAATGCCAGTCCAGCGCCTGTCCGATCGGATTGGCGTCCCCGAAGTATTGGCGCGCCGCTGAGCGGCTGATCACCACGACTGTCTGCGCCGTCACCGCCGTGTCCCGCGCGTCGAAGTAGCGACCGCCCAGGAGCGGGACACCCATCGCAGGTAGGTAACCATCGCTGACCGATCGGACCCGAGTCCTCGCGTTACGCACGTCCTCGAGCGTCCGGCCCGGTGGCACCCACGAACCGATGAACAATTCCTCCCCGATGAGGAGGCCGTGCCGCGAGAATCCCACCGACCGAACGCTGGCGTAGTCGCGTAGTCGGCTCAGTAGCCAATCGATGGTTTCAGCCTTGCGAGCGACGGAGTACTCGTTGGGAACGAGCAGGTTGAAAGCGAGGACGTTCGATGCGTCATAGCCGTTGTTGACTCGAGACAGCTTGACGAAGCTGTTAGCAAGTAGGCCCCCGCTCACGAGCAGCACAGTCGCCATCACCAACTGCGCCACGACCAACGCGGATCGAATGCGTGATTCGGTGCGACCGGGGCTGACGCGTACGTCGGAACCCGATATGCGAGTCGCGCGTGACAGTGTCAAAGCGGGCAGCATGCCAAACATCACGCTGGTCACGACAGCCAGAGTGAGCGCAGTTCCCAGCACCCCGAAATCGACGGCCACTTCGTTCATGCGCGGCAGGAGCGTGGTGCCGAACATCAGCCGATAGATGCCCGGTGCTTCAACCGTCGCGAGTTGCTTGATGAGCCAGACGCCACCGGCAGCGAGCACCGAGCCCAGCGCGCCGCCTGCCAGCGCCAGCACGAGCGACTCGGTCATGATCTGACGAACGACGCGCATGCGACTGGCGCCTATCGCCAACCGCACCGCGATCTCGCGTTGTCTCGTGGTGCCGCGCGCCAACAGGAGGTTTGCGACATTGGCGCAGACGATGACGAGCACCACGACAACTGCAGCAAGGAAGACACGCAGCGCCGGCCTTATCTCCTGAACGTCGCGATCCCTCAGACGCTGCACGTCGAATCGCGGGACCGTGAGAGGGTTGCTATTGGCGGGCAGAGGCGGGCGCATCGCGGCGCCGATGACATTGGCCTCCTCGCGCGCCGCCTCGAGCGATACGCCCGGCGAGAGCCTGAAGATCATCCCGACGCGCGCTGTGGCGGGATTGGCAATGACGAGCGGCCAATAGAAGTCGAACGTACCGTTGGGAACGCCGGTTGGTGGGAGGACGCCGATGACGGTCATCACACGTGGCATCACAGGGCCGATGAGAGCACCGCCCTGAAACTCGAGAACTCGTCCAACCACGGCAGGGTCGCGGTCGAAGTATCGCTGCCACGTGTCGAAACTGAGCACGACGACGTCCGGATTTGCAGCATCTGCCGCGTTGAACGTGCGGCCAATCACCGCCGACACACCGAGCGTGCTGAATGCGTCGGATGAAAATAGCGTGCCCCAGAGCCCGACAACGCCCTGGGGTGTCCGTACCAACCGTTGACCGACGCCACCGGTGGCGATGCCGTCGGACAGCGTCCTGGACTGCGACTGCCAATCGAGAAACTCCTGAAACGTATACGCACGTTGACTCGGAGCGCGTCCGGGAATGGACGAGGGGACGTTTTCAATGAGCTGGACAAGGCGATCCGAATCGGGAAACGGCAGCGGCCGGAGCAGGATCGTATTCACGACGCTGAAGATCGCGGTTGTCGCGCCGATGCCAAGGGCAAGACAGATGAGGGCGCTGACCGCGAAGGCGGGCGAGCGTTGCAGTTGCCGCACAGCATAGCGAACGTCTCGACCGAAATCGATGAGCAGCATGGCGACGCGCTACACGCTCTCGATGACCTGCGAGACGATGGCGCTCAATTTACGCCAGGCCGAGATTTCGTGGTCGAGTCGGGCGCGCCCACGTTTTGTGAGTTCGTAGTACTTCGCGCGCCGATTGTTGTCCGACGTGCCCCATGATGCTTTGATCCACCCTCGACGCTCCAGTCGGTGGAGCGCCGGATAGAGCGAGCCCTGGCGAATATTCAAGGTTGCGGCCGAGATCTGATGGAGACGCTCCGAGATCGCCCAGCCATGGCGCGGCTCGAGCGTCAGTGTTTTCAGAATCAGGAGATCGAGTGTGCCCTGGGGAAGATCGAGCTGGTCAGCTGACATCGCCTGCTCCCGCCTGCTCCCTTTGCGCTTCGACAGGAGACTAGCGCGTCTCTTGTCGAAGTGCAAGAGGAAGGACTAGGCTGAGAGACAAAAGTCCGTGCCGTGCAGCCAGCAGGCTGGCGACTCGTCGTGCCGATCGCGGCGAAGCCGCGTGAAGGCTGGATGCTGCCCGCGCATCAGCGCCTTCCCGAGTCGCTCGTTCATCGTCGCGTCACGGAGGCCGATTGCCGAATAAATCGCCACGACAGTGACAAGTCGCGCCGCGAAGTCAGGGTCGCGCCGGGTGAGCAACAGGAGAGGGCCTTTGCCGATCGTGCCCATTGCCGGCATCGTAGCCGTGAGGGGCAGAATCAATCGTCCACCAGGGTTGAGCGCATCGAGCCACGCTGCCTGCGGATGGGTGACGCCGGCGTTGACTAAGATGGCGTCGAAGCGTTCGTCGCCGATGCTCGTGCCATCGCCGTGCCTGACCTCAGCCTGCGGAAGCGTGGCGAGGTTGCGCCGGGCCGACGCCGCCAGCGTTTCGTCCACCTCGATTGCGACGACATGTCCCGTTGGTCCGACGCAGCCGCCGATGAGCGCCGAGTAGTATCCGGGACCGCATCCGATGTGGAGCGCGCGATCGCCCGATTGCAGCGTCAGGCGGTCGATGCACAGGCCGAGGAGCGACGGCGCGCCGTTGAACAACTGCCTCTCGGCGTCGATGGCAATCGCGACGTTGTGATAGACGCGGCGCGGATCGGCATCGGGAGTCGCTCGTGGCGTCCCGGTGAAGTAGTCTGTCTCGCTTCGGATGATCCACGGTCCCGCCGGAAGGAAATTCTCTCGTGGCGTGGTAGCGAACGCCTCGACCAATGCCCTGGATCGAAGGTCACAGAGCGTTTCGATCTCTTCAGCAAAGAATCGCCGCTGTTCCACCAGCGCAGTCATGCTTTCTTCCTCCGCTTGCGTCGTGGCTCCGGGGTTGCGTGTGACGCCAGATGCGCAGCCAGCGCGCCCTCCGAGAAAAGTACCGGACGAATCGAGGGACGCCATTCGCACGCAAACTTGCCTGACGGACGCTCGACGAAGAGAACTTCCTGCGACTGATTGAGACGCTTGAGGACGGTGTGAACCGCGGCGAGACTATTCGTATACTTCGTGAGGTCCACACCGATCGCTTCGAGGCGATCCCGAACTTCCGTTGGCATCATCGCCCTGCCGGCGTTCTTGAGCACGACGCGGCACGCGTCGGTCAGCCCCCACGGCACGGTGGAAACGAACCCGCACAGGCGATTGAGCGTGCCTATCGTCTGTGCGAGCTGGGCGAGCCTTTCATCGATTTCACGTCGCTGTGCGCCGAGCGCCTCGTACTCGCGGATGGCGGCATTGAGCGCCTCACGATATTGTTCGGGTGCCACACATGCATTTCTACATCGTGTGCAAAGTCATGTCAAATCAGGCCGCGCTGGCAGCGGCGCGCATCGGCTGCTCGCTCGAGCGTGCCCGGGCCGCCGCGTGAGTCGCAATGCGTTCGGCATCGCGCCCCACGCCGTGAATCATCGTCGACGAGAAGGCATAGAGAAAGTGCAACCCGACGAAATACAGCCCGGGCTGGCTCGCCACCACACCGCGCTCGTGCTGAGGATTGCCGTTGGGCCCGAACACCGGCAGGTCCAGCCACGAGA
>Ga0310810_10006511_pt1 | contig 13202 bp, 14 predicted proteins | sample NCmetagenome_FD_207641 | JGI IMG/M metagenome (GOLD analysis project Ga0310810, IMG submission 207641) | Soil microbial communities from experimental microcosm in Duke University, North Carolina, United States - NC | ecosystem: Engineered > Artificial ecosystem > Soil microcosm > Unclassified ... | reverse complement strand
GAACTCTGTAGAACCTGCTGGAACCCCGTAGAACCCCGTAGAACCCTACTCGAGAGCACGAACCCCGGTTCGCATGCCGAACCACCACGCGGCGAGGCTGACGAACGTTGCGGCGGCAAATGAGGCGGCGATCTGTGCCTGGCGCATGCCGTCGAGCGGAATGCGGCGCGTCTGGTGAAAGAGGTAGACGGAGGATGGCCACCCGAGGAGCGCGATCGTCACGAGCACGAACAGAACCGCGATCACCATGAACGCGATCCCGCCGAACGACCCCGCAACCTGGCTGGCGTTGTCGGCGGCGAAGCGCGGGTAGCGCGCGCCGAGGCCGGTCGCCAACCCGACCAACGCGAAGCTCATGAACACGATCGCGATCGCCGCGACCACCTTGAGGAACGGATCGACACCGAGCAGCTCGTTGGCGGCCACGGTGAGTACTTCGCTCAGGAGCAGGACCGGGACGAGCCCGATCCAGAACTTCGACCAGAGGAAATCACGCATCGAGATCGGCGCACTGCGGATGATCCAGAACGCCGCGCCTTCGGACGACACTCCCGGGAAGACGAAGCGAACCGCGACGGTCGCCATGACGAATCCCGCCATCCCCAGATTCACGAATGCATAGACGTTCTTTACGATGCCGCTCATGTACGGGATGCGCTCGAGATCGAGCACCCGGAAGTTGTAGAGGTACACCAGCATCAGCGCGAGCAGCAGAAGGAGCTGCGACCACTGGCTGACGTCCCGCAGAAACATCTTCAAATCCTTGATCAGCAGGTGCCGCCGCACCGTCGAGAGCGGAAGACGCTCTGCCGCGCGATCGAGCGCGTGCAGCCGGGTGAACCGCGCCTTTCGCGCTTCCTGCGCGTTGCTGAAACCCGCGAAGTGCCACCGTTCGTACGCCGCACCCACGACGACGACGAGCATCAGCGCCGTCGTCCATAGCGCGCCAAAGTGAAGAAGATCGCGTCCACCCCTCAGGCTCGCAAACAGCGTCTCGCCGGCCCAGAACGAGGGCAGCAGCGGCGTGACCGGCGACTGAAGGGTCGCGAAGAACGCCGTGATATCCGGGAGTGATTCGACGCGCAGCAGCCGCTCGGGCCTGATGTAGCGCAGCAGAATGACGATGCTCGCCGCAAAAAGCAGCCCCATCAGCATCAGGATGTCGCGCGCGCGGCGAGCGGGAAACACGTTGACCAGCACGAGCGTTGCCGCGGTGCCGAGGGCCACCGGAATGATCGAAAACGGCACGATCGTCAACAGCGCAACCCCGTAGAACGACAGCGGGGCACAGCGCGCGAGTCCGATCCCCAGCAGCAACGGGGCGAGAAACACGATGACCATCCACGACGAGTGCGCGAGCGTGCGGAGGAACCGGGCATGAAACAGCCGGTGCGCGGCAATCGGCGCCGCCAGCAGCAGCCGCATGTCGTCGGACAGAAAGAACGTCGACAGCGCGGTCACCACGCCGCTGAACGCCAGGAACGACAGGAAGCTGAGGAAGAGCCACGAGAGGCCGATGCGAAGCAGGTAGTCCCCGAGCTCGGCGTAGTCGGCGAGCTGCCACGCGATCCAGAACGCGGCGACGAAGATCGCCACCGCGACGAGCGCGGCGATGCCGCCGAAGAGCAGCGCGCGGAGCAGGTCGCCGCGCTCGCGGCGATGCGCGCGATTGCGCGACGCCCAGATCGAGGGCAGCAGCAGATACGGGAACGGCTGCGGCATCAGACGATCTCGTCGATCTCCTGGAGTCCGCCGCCGCCGGTCAGCTTGAGGAACACGGCGGTGAGCTGGTCGTTCGGATCGCCGGCCATGGCGCGCAGGTCCGCGACGGTGCCGCGTGCAATGATCTTGCCCTTCAGGATGATGCTGATGCGATCGCACATCTCCTGCGCGACTTCCAGCGTGTGCGTGCTCATCAGGATCGCGACGCCGCGCGACGCCATGCGGCGAAACACCTCCTTGATCAAGCGCGCCCCACGCGGATCGAGGCCGACCATCGGCTCGTCGACGAGCACCGCCTGCGGCCGGTGCAGGAACGCGGCGCACATGACGAGCCGCTGCTTCATGCCGTGGGAGAAGCTTTCGACCAGCTCATCCTCCCATTTCGTCAATTCGAACAGCTCGAGCATCTCGCGGACTCGATCGCCGACGCCTGGACCGTCGACGCCGTAGAGGCCACCGTGAAACCGGAGGAACTCCCCCGCGGTGAGCTTCTCGTAAATGAACGGCCGGTCCGGGATGAATCCCAGGGATGCCTTCGCCCGCTCCGGCTGACCCGCGAGATCGTGGCCGTTCACGATGACGCGACCCGAGGTGGGCTTGAGCAACCCCGCAATCATCCTGATCGTCGTCGTCTTTCCCGCGCCGTTGGGGCCAAGGAAGCCGTGGATTTCGCCGGCGGGCACTTCCAGGCTGACGCCGTCAACGGCGGTGAAGCTTCCGTACGTCTTGACCAGATCGTGCGTCGCGATCATCAGCGGCGCCGCCGCCTTTCGGACACCGGCGACCAGCACCCGGCCACCGTGCGCGACGGGGCGACGATGCTCATCGGGGCGGCCTCGGCGCGGCGGCCGACGACGACCGGCGTCGTGTTGGGGGCCGTTTCCAGATCGAGGATTTCGATTTTCAACCGGCCGATGAGCGGAAGGATCGCGGCCTGCTTGTCGAGACCGCCGCGCGCAAACCGCAGATGGGTCGCGTCGGCGGGAAACTCGTTCAAGGTGGGATCGACGGGCAGCCACATGTCGCCCACTCGGCCGTCGGCGATGTACACCTCGGGCCAGGCGTGGTAGTAGAAGGCGTCGCCGACCGAGACGAGACCGACGGCGATGCGTGCCGGGATGCCGATCGCGCGGGCCATCGCCACATACAGCGCCGTGTGCTCGTTGCAATCGCCGACGCGTGTGCGGAGCACCTCGCGCGCGGAGGGCAGGCTGACCGTCGGCTTCTTGTCGAGGATCGCGTTGACGTGCCGGGTGAGCCGCTCCGCGCGGGCGCGGGCGCCCGCCACGTTCGCCACCGCGGCCGCCGCCTCGGTCCGAATCTCGGGCGCGTCGCTCTCGATCAGCGGTTCCGGTTTCAGATAGTCATCGGCGGCTGGATCCGCCGGACCGGGTTTGAATTGCTGCGGATCGCGAATCTCGAGTACGTCACCCTCGACCGTCTGTCCGACACCGGCAATATCGGGATTGGACAAGTCGGCGCCGCTGATCCGCAGTCGGAGACGGCGCACGTTCCGCGGTTCATCGATCCGATCCCTGCCGCTCGGCACGACGGCGGACGCGCTCAGCAGGTCCTCTCGCACGTTGTATGAGACAGCCATCGCCTGCGCGTCGGATGGCTTTTGTCGCACCGTCTGCAGGCCGGTCGGGCTCTGCTCACGCACGGCCTCACCGGTGTCGGTCACCCACGATGTCGTCTGAAGTCCGGCATACGAACTGCGCACGCGGAATGCGGGAAGCCGCCGGCCATCCGCGGTGACGAGCTCGCGCGCGCCAACGTCGAGCGTAATCGGCGTGTTGCTCAACGTCGCGGGATCGAAAATCGTCCACTCGTAGTGCGCCCCCTCCTTCAAGCCGGCGTCCGCAAGGCGCCGCGGCAGATTCAATGCGAGCACCGGCGGCGCGTCCAGTTCGCGATCCTCGGTGCGGCTTCCGGAGGCGCTGGAGATGGTCAGGTGTACTCGCCGTCCTGCGACCTCGCCGTGGACCTTCGTCCCGCCCGTCCCGGGATCGAGGGAGAAGTCGAACGATCGCAGAACGAAGTCGCGATCCACCCGCGCAGTGGTTCGGATCGCCGCAACGGTTTGCGCCCCGAGCAGCGACATCTGCAGCCGTCCGTCTTCCTGAATCTCGAAGCCGTCGCCGGCGGGAACGGTCTGGCTGACCGTGAAGCCGATTTTCTCGTTGCGATAGAACACACCCCGCCACTCGGCGGCCGTGCCGTAGCGGGCGAGGTCAGTCGCGAGATTCGCGGAAGACGCCTCGACGAAGGACCTGTGGACGAGCACCGCCATCGTCGCGCCCCACCCCGCCAGCACGACGATGGACAGGGTACGGGTAAGAGGTCGGGGCAGGGGACGAAGAAGAGGCGTCATCCGGGGTTCCTCGCACGAGCAAGCGCGTCGGCGTCCCAAGTATAGTACGGGCATGTCACAAGGCCCTGCCCCGGACGCGCACCATCCCGCCGGATTCAAGTACACCCGGCGCGTCCATTTCTCAGAGACCGACATGGCCGGCATCGTGCACTTCAGCGCCTACTTCCGCTACATGGAGGAGGTCGAGCATGCGTTGTGGCGTGCGGCGGGACTGCAGGTCGCCAACATCGAGAAGACCGGCGGCTGGCCCCGCGTGTCCGCGTCGTTCGATTACAAGAGCCCGCTGCGGTTCGACGACGAATTCGACGTTGCCGTGCGCATCGGGCACGTGACCCGCCGCTCGTTTCGCTACGATTTCACGTTCACGCGCGGCGAGGTGCTCGTCGGCAGCGGATCGATCACGGCGGTGTGCTCGACGAAGGAGGACGGCCGGCTGCGCGCCGTCGATGTGCCGCAGGAGATGATTGCCAGGCTGCGGACTGCCGCAGGCCAGTAGGAGGATCGGAGAATGCGTCGTGCCAGTTTTCTGATAGCCGCCGGTTTCGCATGCGCGGTTGCGGTCGCCCTGTCCGGCCAGGAGCCGGCGATCACCCGTCAGACCGTGCCGCCGTCGCCGCCGCCCGATCCCGCTATCAAGGCTCTCGTCGATCGGCTCGAACTCGAGAAGTACAAGGCGACGGTAAAGGGGCTCACGGAATTCGGCGATCGCCGTCAGGGCACTTCACGCAACCGTGCGGCCCTCGAGTGGATCGAGGCACAGCTCAAAAGCTCCGGCTGCACGAACACCGAGCGCATCAAGTACGAGTACACGCGGCGGCAGGTCAACGCGCCGCCGGCAGCTGGCGCCGCCGGCCGGGGCCGCGGACGGGGTAATCCGCGCAACGGACCCGGCGGGAGCGTCATCTTCGGGGAACGCGGCCGCACCGGCGTCAACATGGATCCAAAAGCGCAACCGGACGAAAAGATCCGCGAGACCGACATGGAGCCGGACGAGCCCGGGCCGCGCGAGGAGGTCTTCTGCACGAAAGTCGGATCCACTCATCCCCAAGAGATGTACATCGTCGGCGCGCACATGGACGGACATGGTTACAACCAGGCGGCGAACGACGATGGCTCGGGGACGGCGCTCGTGATGGAGCTGGCGCGGATCTTCAGCGCGCCCGACGTGAAGACGGAACGATCGATTCGGTTCGTGCTGTGGAACAACGAAGAGACCGGCCTCAACGGCGCTATCGCCTACGTGAACCAGCGCAAGGATCTCCAGGGTAAGGAGGATCCGCCGGGATCCGGCAAGTATCCTGAACCGAAGTGGCTCGGAATGATTCAGCACGACATGATGATGTGGGACCATGGCATGCCTGGGCCCGACGGCAAGGTGAGCCCCGAGCAGCGGCGGGAGGCCGACGTCAACATCGAGTTTCAAATGAGCTCGAAGATGGCGGAAGCCTCGCAGAAGCTCGCGTGGGCCTTCAAACAGGCGAACGAGCGTTATGCGACCGATTACCCTGCAGCTGTCGGGCCGCACATGACGAACACCGACTCGGAGCCGTTTGTGGATCTCGTGCCGTCGATTAGCCTGCGCGAGAACGAGCGCGGCTCGCAGATCGGCGGCGGCTGGGACCCGAACTGGCACCAGCCGACCGACGTGTTCACGACGTACTCCGACAAGGATTTCCGGCTGGGATTGAACGCGGCGCAGACAACTTTGGCTGCGGTCGCAACGCTCACCGGCGCGACGCTTAACCGGTAGGCCGGGGTCTTCAGTCTTGGAGGCCGTGGTCTTTAGACCCCGGCAGAGGATCATCATGACAATCACACGACGAACGTTTCTCGGCCATCTCGGTGCACAGGCCGCCGCCGCGGGCATACTGAAGGACATGGCCTTTGCGAAATCGATCGAACGGCTCGGCGTGCAGCTCTACACTGTCCGCGACTTGATGGCGAAGGACTTCGAGGGCACGCTGGCGAAGGTCGCCGGCGCCGGCTACAGGGAAGTGGAATTCGCCGGCTACTTCGATCGCAAGCCGCAGGACGTCAAGGCGATCCTCGATCGGAACGGGCTGGCCGCGCCTTCAACCCACACCGACTATCCCAGCCTCAGCGAGGACCAGCTCTCGAAGGTCATCGAAGTCAGTCATACGATCGGCCACCAGTTCATCGTCAATCCCTGGATCGACGAGGAGATGCGGAAGGAGCCGGACATCTGGAAGCGCGTCGCGGCGACATTCAACCGCGCGGGCGAGATGACGAAGAAGGCAGGCATCCAGTTCGCCTATCACAACCACCACTTCGAGTTCGTGCCGCAGAACGGTACCCGACCGATCGAAACGATCCTGAAGGAGTGCGACCCGAAGCTCGTGAAGATCGAGCTGGATCTTTGCTGGATTACGGTGGCGGGTGCGGATCCGCTGACCTACTTCAGCCGCTATCCGGGACGGTTCCCGCTCGTCCACGTCAAAGGATTGAAGCGCGTGCCGGAGGGAGATCCTCCCGTCCCATTCGACAAGGCGATCCCGCAGATCACCGACGTCGGCAACAACGACATCGTCAACTGGAAGCGGATCTTCGCGAAGGCACAACAGGCGGGGATTCAACACTACTTCGTCGAGCACGACGCGCCGCCGTCGCCGATCGAGAGCATCGAAAAGAGCGCGGCGTATCTGCGAACGCTGCAGTTCTAGCAGGCGGCCAACAAAGGGCGGTCGGCGGGCTGGATCACTTCACCGGCTGTTCGTAATTGATCATGATGACGAGGTCCTCCGCGCCCGTCTGCTTCAAGCCGTGCGAGCTGCCCGGACGCGTCAGAATGGCGTCACCAGGACCGACCGCGAAAGGTTTGTCGTCGATCGTCATGGTCCCGTGGCCGCTGAGCACGTAGTAGATCTCATCTTCCTTCTGCTCGTGGTAGCCGATGCCGGACCCGGGCTTCAGCGCGCGCTTGCGAAAGACGAGCGCGAGCTTCGGCACCTTCTTGAAGAATGAGTAGCCGACGGTCTGCCCGCCGCCGTTGTGCGTGCCGGGCTCGGTAGCCGCGATCTCGGAATCGCGCTCGAGGACGTATCCACCAGGCGCCGGCTTCTGGGCATTCGCGGCAATCCAGCCGGACACGAACATGACCGTGCTCAGTACGATGAGACTGCGTTTCCTCATGATCTCAACTCCGTGCCAGTTCCCAGCTACCAGCTACCAGCTACCAGCTGCGAACCGCGAAAATGACAGTATATTCCCATGAGTAGACGACTCGGTGCCGCAGTTCTCGTGATGTTGCTCTCGTTTACGGCCGCAGGCGGGCAGCAGCCGGCACCGACGCTGCTGCTGGTGAATGGTCGCGTGTGGACCGGCGACACGGCACGCCCGTCCGCGGACGCGATCGCCATTGCCGGTACGCGGATTGTCGCGGTCGGTTCCAATGACGAAATCCGCACGCTGGCGCGTGGGGCACAGGTCATCGACCTTGGCGGCGCGTTCGTCGTTCCCGGCTTCATCGACTCGCACGTGCACTTCCTCGACGGCGGGTTCCGCCTCGCCTCGGTCCAGCTGCGCGACGCGGCCACGCGCGACGAGTTCGTGGCGCGCGTCAAGGCTTTCGCCGCGACAGTTCCCGCGGGCGCCTGGATTACTGGCGGTGATTGGGATCACACGCTCTGGGGCGGCGAGCTGCCGCGCCGCGACTGGATCGACGCGGCCACGCCGAACCACCCGGTGTGGGTAAACCGATTGGACGGGCACATGGCGCTCGCGAATACCGCCGCGTTGAACGCGGCGGGTGTGCGCGACGACGTGACGGACGTGGGCGGCGGCGAGATCGTGCGGGACGCAAACGGCCGGCCGACGGGGCTGCTCAAGGACAACGCCATGTCGCTGGTGGAGTCCAAGGTCGCGCCCCCGAGCGACCGGATGGAAGACCGCGCCCTGGACGCGGCCATGCGTTACGTCGCAGCCCAGGGCGTCACGTCCGTCCACAACATGGGGACCTGGCGCGAGTTGGATGTGTTCGCGCGGGCGGCGGCGCAGCACACGCTGCGCACGCGGATCTACGCGGCGGTGCCGCTCAGCACGTGGCCGCGTCTACGCGACGCGATCGCGTCGCGGCGCTTCGGCGGCGACGGTCGTGGCGACGAGTGGCTGCGCATCGGCGCGCTGAAAGGGTTCATGGACGGATCGCTCGGATCGCACACGGCCGCGTTCGAGCAGCCGTTCGCGGATGCGCCGAACGATCGAGGTCTGTTGGTCAACCAGCCCGAAGACATGTATTCCTGGATTCGCGGCGCAGACAAGTCTGGACTCCACGTCCTGATTCACGCGATCGGCGATCGGGCGAACGCGACCGTGCTCGACATCTTCGGGCGCGTCGAGCGCGACAACGGCCGGCGCGACCGGCGCTTCCGCATCGAGCACGCGCAGCATCTTGCGCCTTCGGACATTCCACGCTTCAAGACCCTCGGCGTCATCGCGAGCATGCAGCCGTATCATGCGATCGATGACGGCCGCTGGGCCGACAGCGTGATCGGGCCGCAACGAAGCCGGACCACCTATGCATTCAGGTCGCTGCTCGACGCCGGCGCGCGCCTGGCGTTCGGCAGCGACTGGTACGTCGCGCCGCCGACCCCGCTCGAAGGGATTTACGCCGCCGTGACACGCCGGACGCTCGACGACAAGCATCCGGACGGCTGGGTGCCCGAGCAGAAGATCGCGGTTGAAGAAGCGCTTCGTGCCTACACCACCGGCGGAGCGTACGCATCGTTCGAGGAGCGGCAGAAAGGGGTGATCGCACCGGGGATGCTTGCCGACATCACCGTGATCGACCGTGACTTACGGAGCACCCGACCGGCCGAGATCCGCCGCGCAAGAATCGTCCGAACCATCGTCGGCGGCACAACCGTATTTGGCCCTGATAAATAGCTGAGCCAGTGAGCCGAACTCCCGAGAGACGTCGCATTAGCCATATGACGCGTCCAGGGAGGTGGGAATGCAGCGCCGGTGGTTCACGTCGTTCGCGGTGGCTGGCATTCTGTCGGCAACGCCTGCCCGTGCCCAGGACCTGAGAACGCCGCGTCTCGAAATCGGCGCGACTTTCTCGGGCATCGTGCCGCTTGTCACCACGGATGGTCCGGGCATCGTCGGCGGCGTCGGACCGCGTGTAACGGTCAACGTGTCCCCGAGGTTCGCACTGGAGGGACTCGCGGATGTGCTCGGCGGTCTCGAATCGTACGGGACGACCGTCCTCTATCAGTCGCAGCTGAAATACGCCGTCCGCAAAGCACGGGAGGGGCCGGTTCTGTCGTTCACCGTGGGTGCGGCGGGTCTCGCGTGGTACAACCGCGTTCACGAGACGCGAGTCACGCGTCCCGACAGATCGATCGCCGTGTATCCGGGATCTCGGCGGTTCCGAGTGAACCCACCCTACACCTTCAGCGCAGGATTGGCGCGCGAACAGGTATTCGGCCGCCACACCTCGAGCTGCCTCGCGGTTCAGGGTTATGTTGGAGAGCTCGGGGGGGTTGCGCTGCGGGCCTCCCTCGGGCTGTCGTTCGGGATCGGAGGCTATCGATGACGGCGAGCCTGCGCGTCTTGATTGGGTGCGCCGTGCTGGCAGCAGGATGCGACGCGGGCGGCCGCCCTCCGGCATTCGTGATACCAGGTCCCACTGTCCCGAGTCCGTTGCCGACGACAGCCCCGTATGTCTGGGACTCGGAAGAGGAACTCTCGATCTGGGTGAACAATCCTGTCACCAATGGGTCGGTCGCGTTGGCGAGCGACGATGCCGCCGCGTTCATCAGGATCGATCAAGCCAATCGGACATGGGTCCTTCGTGGTCCCGACCTCGCGCCGCCGGTCGCGGACGTTCGCACGCTGCGCATCAGATACCGGTGGCGGCCGGACTCCGAATTGCCTGCCAGTGCGGCGCGCACCGCGCAGGTCACGGCGTTATTTCAGGCGACCGGCCCGGTCGTGGGCTACGACCCGATTGCGCAAGCCGCGGCCAACATCGCACTGGAGCCCGCGCTGGACTGGACTGATGTCGAGTTCGTTCCGGGCCAATACAAGCCGCCAATCGAGATTACTTATTGTTACCTGTACAGCCTCGGCGCGAATCGCGGCGTAATCGAGATCGATCGGCTCGAGCTCGTGCGGTAATTGGTGGCGTCCTTGTCAGCTGGCGAGTCTCGAGAGATCGCACAGGCGGAGGATCACGCCCGACCGGCGAACTCGCGCGTCTCGGTGTGCACCTTCACCTTCTCGCCTTCCTTGATGAAGAGAGGAACGCGGACCTCGAGGCCGGTTTCGAGCGTGGCAAGCTTCGTGACGCCGCCGCTCGCGGTGTCGCCGCGGACTCCGGGTTCGGTGGAGGTCACGGTCAACTCGACGTGCGGCGGGAACTGCACCGCAATCGGACCGCCGTTGTACTTCTGCAGCTGCACCAGCACGTTGTCCACCAGCAGCAGCCGGTCGTCGCCGATGGTGGCGGCAGCGAGCGTCAGCGTCTCGTAGGTCTCCTGGTCCATGAAGTGGTAGCCGCTGGCATCGGCATAGAGAAAGGTGGCGTCGACGTTGACCAGATCCGGCTCGCTGAATTTCTCGCCGGCCTTGAAGGTCTTGTCGAACACCGCGCGCGTCAGCAGGTTGCGCATCTTGACGCGGACGAGCGTCTGCCCGCCGCGCGCCGTAGGTTTCGAGACGTCGACGTCGATGACGTGATACGGTGCGTTCTCGTATTCGAAGAACATCTTTCGCTTGATGTCGATGGCTTCGATCAGGCTGCCCATCTTGATAGTGTAGCTGCTATGGCATCGCTCCAGGACAGGATCGCGCTCGTGACCGGTTCGACATCCGGCATCGGCCGGGGAATTGCGACCCACTTCGCCTCGATTGGCGCCAGCGTCATGATTCACGGGCCTGATGAAGCCGACGCCCAGCGCATCGCCGAGGAACTGCGGGACGCCGGCTATGATGCCGACGCCGTCGCCGGCGATCTCACGGATCCCGACGCATGCCGCGACGTGGTCCGGACCGTTGTCGAACGTCACGGCGCCCTCGACGTGCTGGTCAACAACGCCGCCAGTACGCAGCGCGGTTCGCTCGAGGACTCGACGGTCGAGTTCTGGGACACGATGATGGCGGTCAACCTGCGGGCGCCGTTCATCTGCCTGCAGGAAGCCGTGAAATCGATGAAGACGCGGGGCGGCGGCTCGATCGTCAACATCGGATCGATCAACGCCTACGTCGGGCTGTCGAACCTCGGCCCGTACTCGGTATCGAAGGGCGGGTTGATGACGATGACCAGGAACGCCGCGGGGGCGTTGCGCAAATACCGGATCCGCGTCAACCAGCTGAACGTCGGCTGGACGCTGACCGAAGGCGAAGAGCGCGTGCAGCGGCTCGACGGCAAAGGGCCGGAATGGCTCGCGGACGCGATCGCCACCCGGCCCTTTGGACGCCTGCTTTCGCCGCACGACATTGCGCTTGCCGCCGCGTACTTCGCCTCGGACGACAGCGCGCTGATTACCGGGTCGGTGCTCGAGCTCGAGCAGTTCCCGCTGGGGTTATTCCCGGAGTAGCTACTGCACGTGCACGATGTTCCGCGCGAGCAACGTGTCGGCGTCGGCGCCCGCACGCGCCTTCGCCGCATGCGCCGGATACTCACCGCGATGTTCGTCCGACGAAATCAGCGCGGCGGCGAACTGGATCGCCGGATCGGCAGGACGCGCGGCGACCGCCTTCGCAATGAGCGCGTAGGCGTCCAGGCTCCCCTTCACGCTGCGCGCCACGGCCGCTTTGGTCTCCCACTCCTTCGCCCGCGCCATCATCGTGATCTCGTTGAACGCGCCGGCGAGGTACGCCGCGTCGAGGTAGGCGAGCGCATCAGGATGCCCCGCCATCTCGGACGCTTCTGCGCGGTTGATGAATCGCTTGAGCAGCCTGTTGGCGACGGTCGGATCCGTGCTCGCATACAGGGCCGCACGCCGGAGGGTTTCCATGCGCACGATCACCGGGGTCGACGGAGTGAGCAGCCCTTCGGTATCGGCGACGAGGTTTGTGATCTTGTAGTCGGGGCTTCCTTCGAACCAGCTCTTCTCTCCGACCCACGGCAACGACTTCGCGGTGCCGATGTCGAACGGATGGCAGAGCAATGGCGGGCCGGCAAGGGCCGGCGCGGCAAGCGCAACGGCGGCGACGACGGTCATCAATATCGTGCGTGGTTTTCGTGACATTCTGGCCTCCATTTTTGAATCGTCTGGGTCACCTGCACCCCGACTGGCTCACTTCGTTTCGCTCGCGCTTCGTCGCTCGCTCCACTCCGTTCGCCCTGTTACAGAGGACGCAATCAGGGGCACACTGTTAGCGGCGGGCTGAGGATGAGCAATCTGCTGCGCGACGCACGGCTCGGGCTCCGGCTGCTGGGGAAGAACCGCCACTTCGCAGCCGTTGCGATCCTGACGCTGGCCGTCGGCATCGCCGCCACGACGGCCATCTTCAGCGTCGTCTACGCCACCTTCTTCGAACCCATCCCTATCGCAATCCCGATCGGCTCGTGATGGTCTGGTCGCAGGCGCGCGGCGAACGAGTCCCGGCCTCCGCCGCCGAATTCGTCGAGTGGAAAAGTCACGGAACGCCGTTCGAAGACCTGAATGCGTGGTCGTGGTGGTTAACCGGAGTTTCAATACGCGGCACGGCCGAACAGCTGCAGGTGGCACCCGCGACCCCCGGATACCTTCCTATGCTCGGCTACGGCCATCCGCTCGTGCTCGGCCGTGATTTTGTCCAGCAGGAAGGAACGCCTGGCAACGGTCAGGTCGTCATCATCACGCATCGGATCTGGCGCGAGCGCTTCGCGTCCGATCCAAATGTGCTGGGACAACAGATTCGGATCGATCGGAAGCCCTACACCGTCGTCGGCGTGCTGGCACCGGGACCGCCGGATGAAAACCAGAGCCAGCTGTGGGTGCCTCTGTCGTTCACGGCGGCGGAGTTGAGTCAGGAACAGCACCGGCTGCTCGTCATGGGACGGTTAAAGCCGGGTGTGACGCTCCAACAGGCGAATGCGAGCCTCACCGTGGTGGCCGTCATCAACGAGACGCTGGCGCGTCAATATTTTTCGAATGTC
>Ga0310810_10006510_pt1 | contig 13202 bp, 10 predicted proteins | sample NCmetagenome_FD_207641 | JGI IMG/M metagenome (GOLD analysis project Ga0310810, IMG submission 207641) | Soil microbial communities from experimental microcosm in Duke University, North Carolina, United States - NC | ecosystem: Engineered > Artificial ecosystem > Soil microcosm > Unclassified ... | reverse complement strand
AAAACTCGGTGACTGCCACCAGGACGCCGGTCACTGCCGCGAAGATCAGGAAAAGGGCGCCTATGAATCCCACCCAGCGGTGCCATCGTCGCCAGAACGCTTGCTGCATCGCCCAACACTTTATTGCACCGGCGCGTCATCTTGGCTCAGCGGCTACTTCCGGAAGATCTGCCGGTAGCCGCCAGCGACCAGCGCCGACACGTCGGCCATGATGCGGGGGAGACGGAGACCGCCTGGGTACGCGAGGTAGTGCGGCAGCCACACCGGATTGAACTTTTCCTTGTAGGCGCGCAGTCCCTGGAAGTTGTAGATCGACTCGGCGTGCTCGTAGAGGAAGGCGCCCATGCGGTTCCAGAGGGAAGCGACCGGCGAGGATTCGAACCCGGACAGGGGCGCCATCCCGAGCACGAACCAGCGATAGCCGGCGTCCTGTCCCCACTGGAGCAGGTGCACGAAGAGCGACTCCATCACCCCTTTGAACGCGTCGCGGCGGTGGCGCATCAGATCCACCGACATCTCCTGTTGATTGGCGCCGAGCCACAGGTTGGCGAATGCCTCGACGCGGCCGTTGCGCTCGATGACCGCGATGGGGAACCGCGCCAGGTAGTGCTCGTCGAAGAAGCCGAGCGAGAATCCCTTCTCGGCACTGGCCTTCTCGGCGAGCCAGTCGTCGGAAACCTCGCGAAGCTGGCCAAGGATCGCCGGGACATCGGCCGCATCCACGACCCGGAACGTTGCGCCTTCCTTCTCGAGGCGGCGGAAAGCTTGCCGGTGCTTCGAGGCCTGGCCGCCCTGCATCGTGAACCGGGTCAGGTCCACGCGCGCTTCTTCGCCCAGCTTGACGAACGTGAGGCCGACGTCGGCGTACATGTGCATGTGAGCCGGTCCTATCTCGTAGAACACCGGCACGCCGCCGAAGTCGTCGCAGCGTTCGAGGAAGGCTCGCACCAGCCCAGGCAGGCGCTCGACCGGGCCCACCGGATCCCCGAGCGCCACCCACGTGTGCCCCTGGACGCCGTACATGATGAAGGCGGTCCGGTCCTCGTCGAAGAGGATCGCCTTGTCAGCCAGGTAGACCAGGAAAGGGAACGTCGCGGACTGGGCGGCGATCACCCGCGCCGCATCCTCGATCTCGGCTGCCGTGGCGGTAGGCGCCTCGTGGGGCGCGACACCCATGAGGCGGCGGAGGGCAACCACCAGGAACAGCACCGCGACGCCTACCGTGGCGCGGAGGAACCGCGAAGCCTCGCCGCGCAGCGCGAACTGCCACCAGAGCTCGTTCGCGTAGTCCACGTGCTTGAACGCGAACAGGCCGAGCCACACCGACGCAATCGATGCTCCGGCGACGGCCGCGAGCCAGGTCGCGTCGAATCGCGTCTCGAAAAACGCGGCGCGGCGATCGAATGCCGGATGCGCCCGCCACAGGATCAACAGCACGGCCAACAGCAGCCCGGCTTCCTCGTAGTCGAAGCCCTTCAGCAGGGACGCGGCGATGCCGACGATGAGCGTCAACGCGGTGACGAACCACGCGGCATCGAGACGTCGCGCCAGCCCTTGCGACAGGACCAGCAGCGCCGCCCCGGCGATGCTGCCGACGAAGTGCGAGGTCTCGATTACGCCCAGCGGCACGAAGCGATCGAGCAGCGCGAGGCGGCCTTCCGCGGCGGGGGTCGCGCCGGACAGCAGCAAGATAAGTCCGGCGACAAACGCGAGCGTGGCCATGGCACGAGGCGTCCACTCTTCGGCGAGGCGACCAAGCGTCGCCGACGCTCTCGCCATCGGCCCGCGTCGCTGCCACGCTTCGTCAACGACCAATCCGACCAGGGCGACGACAAGCGGGAGCAGGTAGTAGATGGCCCTGAACACCACGAGCGATGGGAGCAGCTCGCCCGACGTCAGGTAGGGGCTGAGCAGGAGTACCATCAGTCCCTCGAACACGCCGACGCCGCCGGGGACGTGGCTGATCATCCCGAACAGGATTGCGATCAGGAACGTGCCGAGAAAGGTCAGGAACGGCGGCGCTTGCGGCGGCAGCAGCACGTAGAGCACCGCACCGGCGAGCGCCCAGTCCACCGCCGAGATCAGGATCTGCAGTGCGGCGATTGCCGGCGTCGGCAGCGGCAGTTCGAACCGCCGGATTCGGAGCGGCCCTGTTCGCCTTACCGTCAGCGCGAGATAAGCGGGCGGCACCAGCATCAGCAGCCAGCCGAGCGGCACGACGATGGCGCGGGTTGGCAGGCCGCTCCCTTCGGGCAGCGGCGCGGTCGCGAGGCTGAGGCCCCCGAGCGCGAACAGTCCCAGCCAGAACGTCACCGAGTAGGAGAACACGATCCGCGACAGCTCCTCGCCGGTCACGCCCCAGCGGGTGTAGAAGCGATAGCGGACCGAGGCGCCGGACAGCATCGCGAACCCGACGTTGTTGGCGATGGCGTAGGCGAGCAACGACGCCGCCGCAACGCGCGCGCGGGGCAGCGGGTTGCCGACGTAGGCGAACGCGAGCAGGTCGTAGCCGGTGAGCGCGATGTAGTTGAGCGCGGTCAGGACGAGCGCGGCGGCGAGCTGCGTCACCGGCGTGGCCCAGATATCGGTCGACAGCTCGCGCCACGTCACCGTACGGAGCTCGATGCGCAGGACCTCGAGCGCCACCACGAACAGCCCCAGCGCGATCAGGAGCGGGGCCGCCCGGCCGACCCGTGCGAGCGCCTGCTTCATCACCGCGCGTCGCCGTCCGAGGTCCAGCCCAGCGCTTCGCGCAAGGCCTCGGCGAAGCCCGCCTTGCCGCCGGAGAACCGGTGGTTCTTCGCCTCGACGGCGTAGAAGCGGCGGGTGGAGGAGTCCGCGCCGAACAGCCGCTGTGCGTCGGCGGCGGGCAGGTAGTTGTCGTGGGTCGACTGGATCACCGCGCAGCGGGAGGGCAGCTGCGCGATTGCGCCATAGGTCTGGAACGGGAACGTCTGCGTGCCCGATGCCGCTCCGTCATCGTCATCGTCTTCCTCGTCGACCAGGAGGTTCTCGCCATTGGCGAGGCCCAGCGCGACGATGCCACGGACGCGCGGCGCGAAAGCCGGCTCGCCGGCGGCGAGGATGGCGAAGGCCGCACCGCGGGACCACCCGGTGAGCAGCAGCGGGATATCGGGAGCGAGACCGAGCGTGCGGATTGCGGTATCGCTCATCGCGCCGTACTCGCGGGCGAGCTGCGCCGGGTTCAGCGCCGATCCGGCCGGGCGCTCGACCCGAAGGAGCGCCCGCGCGCTGACGCCGGCTACGGCGTAGCCGTCACGCGCGACCTGCCGCCACTGGTCGATGGCGGCGCCGAACCAGCCCCCGTCGCCGCTGGCGTAGATGACGAGGACGTCTGGATGGCGAAGCGGCGTCGGCCTCGCGAGGTGAAGCTCGAGCGGCTTGCCGTGCAGTGTCACGGTCGCCGAGGATTCGTGTACTGTCGTCGGCGATTCAGGCGGGCCGGGGGTCGTCGCGGCACACGCCGCCGTCAGCAGGCATACACTCGCACTCGCCAGCACCAGCGTGGCCAGGGAGACACTCCTATGCGCTTCGAGCACCGCCGTGAACCGCTCCTGCCCTGGCCGCAGTTCCTGTGGCGGCTGGCCGGGGCCCTCGCGGTCGGGCTGCTCATGGTCGGCATCTCGCTCGCGATCGGCATGCTGGGCTATCGAAGCCTGATGTCGCTGTCGTGGATCGACGCCTTCGTGAACGCGGCAATGATCCTCTCGGGCATGGGTCCGCTGGCGTCGCCCCAGACGTTCGGGGCCAAGCTCTTCGCTGGCCTTTACGCGCTCTACAGCGGGCTTGCCGTGATTGCCATCGCCGGGGTCACGTTCGCGCCGGTGGTGCACCGGTTCCTGCACTACCTCCACGCCGATCCCGACGAACGCGAACGGCGCCGCGGCCATACAGCCTGAGTGTGGCACAGCTGCTTACGGTCAGCGTGGCGAGTGCCCCGCGACGGCCGATCCGTCTATATTGTGCGACATGCCTACGAGACTCCCGGCGCTGCTCCTTGCTGTCGCACTGCTCAACCCGGCGATGCCGCAGGCGCAAAGCAAACGGTCCCTGACCCTCGACGATCACTCGAGAATCCTCGCCGTTGCCGATCCGCAGCGCTCTCCCGACGGTGCGTGGGTGGCCTACACGGTCACCGCCATCGACGCCGAGAAGGATCGGCGGAACACCGACATCTGGATGGTGAAATGGGACGGCAGCGAGCAGCTGCAGCTGACCTCGTCGCCCGACAATGAATCGTCTCCGCGCTGGAGCCCCGACAACAAGTACCTGGCCTTCATCGCCTCGCGCGGGACCGAGGACGAGAAGAAGCGCGGCGGACAGATCTGGCTGCTCAATCGCGCCGGCGGCGAGGCGCAGCGGATCAGCGATCGCAAGGGCGGCGTCTCGGACATCCAGTGGTCGCCCGACAGCACCCGGATCGCGTTCACGGCCGACGATGAGGATCCGGCGAGCGAGCCGGAGAAGATGGACGGCTGGAAGCGGAAGACGGCGCCGCCGATCGTGATCGACCGCTATCACTTCAAGCAGGATCGCGAAGGCTATCTCAAGCAGCTCTACACGCACATCGGCGTCTTCGACCTGGCGGCCAGGACCGCGAAGATGATCACGACCGGCAACACCGACGATCGCAGCCCCTCGTGGTCTCCAGACGGCAAGCAGATCGCGTTCCTGAGCAAGCGCGGGCACGCAGATCCGGACCGCACGTCGAACGAGGACCTGTGGGCAGTCGAGGCGCGCGAAGGCGCCGAGCCGCGGCAGATCACGAACACGCCCGAAGGCGAGGGCGGCAGGCCGGCGTGGAGCCCTGATGGCAGCCGGATTGCGGTCACCATCGGCGACACGGACCGCAACGGCGCGTACTCGATGAGCAAGCTGGTTGTCGTCCCGGCGAGCTTCCCGGCCTCGGCAGGGCCAGCCGCGAAGCCGCCGATCTACATGCCGTCCCTCGATCGCGCGGTGTCGAACCTTGCCTGGTCGGCCGACGGGCAGCAGATCTCCTTCCTGCTCCAGGACGATCGCACGAACCAGCTGGCGACGGTGCCGGCCGAGAGCCCCAACTCCACGCCGACTCGCCGCACCAATGGCCGCCGGGTGATCAGCTCGCCGAGCCCCGGCAAGGACGGCAACTTCGCGGTGCTGGCTGCCGAGGCGACGCGGATGAACGAGGTCTACGCGCTCGAAGGATCGAGCCTGCGCCAGCTCACGAAACACAACGACCCGCTCCTCTCGGAAGTGCAGCTGGCGACGACCGAGGATTTCCAGTCGAAGAGCAAGGACGGCACCGAAGTACACGGGCTGATCGTCAAGCCGCCGAATTACAAGGCCGGTACGAAATACCCGACGCTCCTGATCGTGCACGGCGGTCCGAACGGCCAGGACCAGCACGCGTTCTCGTTCGATCGCGAGTTCCTCGCGGCCAACGGCTACGTCGTACTCGCCGTGAACTATCGAGGCAGTTCCGGCCGTGGCAACGCGTATCAGAAGGCCATCTACGCCGATTGGGGCAATCTCGAGGTGATGGACCTGCATGGCGCGGCGGACGAGGCGGTGCGGCAGGGCATTGCCGATCCGAACCGGCTGGGAATCGGCGGCTGGAGCTACGGCGGCATCTCGACCGACGCGGCGATCGCGACCGACACGCGTTTCAAAGCCGCGGTCAGCGGCGCCGGCGTGGCGCTCTACATGTCGCTCTACGGCGTCGACCAGTACGTGATCCAGTACGACCAGGAGCTCGGCCAGCCGTGGAAGAACAAGGAGGCGTGGATGAAGATGTCACACGCCTTCTTCAACGCCGACAAGATCAAGACGCCGACGCTGTACATGGGCGGCGAGAAAGACTTCAACGTGCCAATCGCCGGCGGCGAGCAGATGTACCAGGCGCTCCGGAGTCTGGGCGTGGACACGCAGCTGGTCATCTACCCGGGCCAGTTCCACGGATTGACGATGCCGAGCTACGAACGCGATCGGCTGCAGCGGTACCTGAACTGGTTCAACAAGTATCTCCAGCCGACGGCGACTTCGACGGCAGCCAGGTAACAGCGCCGCTCGAGGCACCGTCATGAGTATCGGCCTCGGGTGCATGCGCCTTTCGACCGAGGCCGATCGAGACGACGAGCGGTCCATCGGCGTGCTCCACACGGCGTTCGACGCCGGCATCACGCTCGTCGATACTGCCGACGCCTACTGCCTGGACGATCGCGAGACCGGCCACAACGAGCGGCTGATCGCTCGCGCGCTGTCCACGTGGCAGGGCGATCGCACCTCGATCACGGTGGCAACCAAGGGCGGCATGACGCGTCCTGACGGGCGTTGGGAGCTCGACGGGCGGGCGGCGCACCTGCGGGCGGCGTGCGAGCGGAGCTGCCAGGCGCTCGGTGTCGATCGCATCGCTCTCTACCAACTGCACGCCGTCGATCCGAGCACCTCGTTCGCGACCAGCGTCCGCGCGCTGGCCGCGCTGCAGCGCGACGGGCTGGTCGAGGCGATCGGCCTCAGCAACGTGACGGTTTCGCAGATCGAAGAGGCAAGGCGAATCTCCGAGATCAAGGCGATCCAGGTCGAGCTCAGCGTGTGGCACGACGAACATCTCCTGAGCGGCGTTGCAGAGTACTGCGTCGCGCACGGTCTGACTCTGCTGGCGCATCGTCCGCTGGGCGGGCGACGTTCGCGGGCCCGAACCGCGGCGGACCCTGTTCTGAGGGCGGTCGCGTCGCGCCACGATGCGACGCCGTTCGAGGTGGCGCTCGCCTGGCTGATCGATCTGGCCGCCGTCATCGTGCCACTGGCCGGAGCCACGCGGGCGGAGACGGCCCGGTCGGCCGCGCGGGCGCGGACGCTCGAGTTGACCGGGGAGGATCGGGACGCGCTCGACGCTCGATTCCCGGCGGGGCTGATTCTGCGCCGGGGAAGAGCGGCGGCCGCGGGCGCGCCGGTGCGCGAGGACGCCGAGGTCGCGATCGTGATGGGCTTGCCCGGTGCTGGAAAAACGACGTTGGCCCGGAAGCTCGAGGCAGCCGGGTTCGTTCGCCTCAATCGCGACGAAGCGGGAGGCTCGCTTCGCGGTTTGATCCCCGATCTCGACGGCGCGCTCGCGTCAGGAGCCACTCGCGTTGTCATGGACAACACCTACGCCTCGCGCAAGTCGCGCGCCGAGGTCATCGAAGCGGCCGCGGCCCGTGGTGTCCAGGTGAGATGCGTCTGGCTCGCGACGGCGGTCGAGGACGCCCAGTTCAACGCCGCCTGGCGCCTGGTCGAGCGCTACGGCCGGTTGCCCGAGGAGGCCGAGTTGAAGCGGCTCCGCAAGCAGGACGCCAACGCGTTTCTGCCGTCGGCGCAGTTCCGCTACCAACGCGAATTGGAACCACCTGATCCGTCGGAAGGGTTCTCGCGCATCGACACGATCGCATTCGAGCGACAGCTCGATCCCGGATTCGCGAATCGTGCGGTTCTCGTGTGGTGCGACGGTGTGCTGATGCGCAGCCGGTCGGGGCGGCGCGTGCCCGCGACGCCAGACGATCTCGAAGTCGTCCCGGCTCGCGCCGAGGTGCTGCGCCGATACCAGGCGGATGGGTACGCCATCCTCGGGCTGTCGTGGCAGCCGGAGATTGCCGACGGCATCCAATCGCGTCCGAGCGTCGCCGCTGTTTTCGCAGCGCTCAGCGAACGGATGGGACTGTCGATCGAGGTTGAGATCTGTCCGCATGCGGCCGGCCCGCCGCGCTGCTGGTGCCGCAAGCCCTTGCCGGGCCTCGGCGTCCTCTTCATTCACCGCTACAAGCTTGATCCCGCGCAGTGTCTCTACGTCGGTGACGGCCCGCAGGACCCTGGTTTGGCACGGCGGTTGGGAATGCCGTATCGCGACGCGACCGACTTCTTCGAGGCCCAGGCCGTCAGGGGATGAACCGCGCGTGCCTCGGCATCATCGTCTCGCGCGCCGGAACGCCGCAGGGGTGAGCCCGGTGTGCCGCTTGAAGATGGTGGTCAGCCGGCTCTGTGTCCCGAGCCCGCATTCGGCGGCGATGTCAGCAAGCGGCCGGGTGGATTCGGCCAGGAGACGACGGGCGCGATCGATGCGGCGGTTCTCGACGAAGCGGCGCGGTGTCACGCCCGCCGATCGCTTGAAGGCGCGGGCGAAGTGGTAGGGGCTGAGCGCCGCACGCGCCGCAAGGTCGTGCAGGTGCAGCGGGCCGTCGAGATTTGCCTCGACGAACACCTGAACTCGACGCAGCGCCGCCGGCGAGAGCCCGCCGCGCATGTGCGGGCGCCTGGCCGGCGAGGGCGGCAACGCGAGCCACGATCGCAGCTTGCGGGTCCGCATCGCCTGCGCCTGGCACGCCTGGCCAAGAAACGCGGCAATCGCGACGAGGTGCGCAGTGGGATGCCGATCGAGCAGCCGCTCGCCGTCCCGCCTGAGCGGCGCCCAGATTCGCTCGATCCAGTGACGAGCGTGTTCGGTGAGCTCGAGACGCGGACCTCCGGGCTGCAGGCGCGCGTACCCGGCCAGCTGCAATCGATCGAGCGTGTCGTTGACCGTGGTGCGCGGCCAGTGAAGCGCCGCCGCCAGTTGTTGTGCCGAGGCCGGACCGCTGAACAGCAGCATCGTCATGCACGGCAGGTCCCCGCGCTTCAGCGCCAGCACCTCCGCCGCGACATCGTCAAAAGCATACGAGGCTTCCTGAAAGCGTGAGGCGTAGCTTCCGATCGATTCGATCAGGGTCTGGCGCTGGTCATCGATTTTCGCCGCCCGAGCTCGGGGCCTCATCAGGTCGTCCCTTCCTGCCGGCAGCTGATCACGGAGCCGACCTCACGTGACCGCAAGATCCAGCAAATCAACGCACGGGTCGGAAAGACAACCCGGCCGCGAGGGTGGAATCCTGTCGCACGGGAGCGTGATTGACATGATTGCTGATTCGACGCGAGCAGAAGTCCTGTTGTGGCTGTTCGTGATCAACCTCGGCGTGGCCTTCGGCGCCGGGCTCTACGAAGGCCGGATTGCGATCCCGGACTGGCTGACCACGGCCGCCGACGGCGTGTACCACTGGAACGCCGATACGGCGCGCCGCGATAACACGGGCCTTCGCTTCTGGGTCTTCGTCACCACCGTACCTCTGACGCTGCTTACCTGCGCCAACCTGTTGGGTGCATGGTGGTCCGCCGGACCGCTGCGTACGTGGTGGCTTGCCGCCGGGGCAGCGGCGCTGATTGAGCGGCTCCTCACCTTTGCCTACTTCATTCCCACCATGGTGGGCCTGTTGCAGGCCGCCGACTCGCCCGAGTCCGTCGCTGTCGCACAACAGTGGGTGAAGATGAACTACGTCCGCCACGCGGTGACGCTGGCCGCCTGGCTGGTGGCGCTGAAGGCCTTTGCGCTCGCCGCGGCGCACAAGATGTAGAGCGCGCAGGCTGCCGTCCTGGCCGTGCGCTCCGGCCGTTCGGGTCACGAGGTATTCACCGCAAGCGCGCCGGCCGGCAGCCGCCTCGAGCTCGACTCGCTCGTCCGGATCGGATCGCTCACCAAACCCGAGCATCGCTGGCGGATGAGCTTGGCGACTCGAGTACCCCTCGAACGTGATGGAATCGGCACCCGGTTTGGCGACTAAAGTCGCCGATCCGGCCGGGACTGTTCTCGCCCGTTGAGGCTGGAGTAGACTCCTGAGAAACGCCCCCGGCGTTGCGCCACCTGTAATGGCCCAGACCACGATTTCCCTCGCACGGCTTGTGGAACTGAAAGTTCCGATCGTCTGGCAAGAGGCGGTGGAAATCGTTCGCGCGCTCGAGGGCGCCTCGCTCTCGCAGGGAACGCTGATCACGCTCGAGGACGCGCTCATCTCCACCGACGGCACCGTGATCCTGGCTCCGCCCGGGCCCGCACACGACGTGTGGCTCTCCCCGTTGCGGCTCCTTGACCGGCTCCTCGACGGCGTTTCGATGCCGCCCGAATTGAGGTCGCTCATCGGCTCGGATGCCGATGCACTGTCGAGTTTTCCGTCAGAGGGCGAGAGCCCGAAGAAGAGCGTCACGCTCGACTGGTTCTCGCGGCCGGATGGCGCCAGCTTGATCGGACGCCTGGCGGCGCGCGGGATCGCAGCCTATACCGCGACCGGGAGTACCGCTTCGGCCCCGGCTGCGGAGGTATCGACGGTTCTGCCGACGCCGGTCGCAGACTACTGGCCGCCGGGAGCGTTCGCGCTGCCGTCGCCGGCGTTCGCACCAAAGCCGCGGCAGCCCGAGCCAACCACGGCGCCTTCTCCATCGCCGCCACTTGCAAGAGAGGCACCGCCCGTTGTGCCAGTGGAGGCGTCACCACGTCGGCTCGCGCCGAAGACGTCACCCGCTCCGCTTGCAGTAGAGGCGTCGCGATCTCCGCTCGCAAAAGGCGTGGCGTCGCTGCAGACGGCGCTGAGCCCGACCGCCAACTCGCTGCTCGAGCAGCTGCGGCACAAGCTGAACCAGCTCCCGTTCCCCGAATTACGCGAGAGGGTTTCTGGCGTAATACGGCTGCGCGAGAACCTTCCTGAAGGCTTCACCGGCGTGATCGCGGCGGCGGGAGGGGCCACGTTGCTCATGGTGGTGACGGCATGGGCGTGGTTGCCCGCGCGAGCGGAAGTGCCGACCATCGCCGCACGGGGCCCGGTCCTGGTCGGATCCGCCGTGGTCAACTTCGCGGTGCCGGTTGCCAACGTCACGCCGTCTGCCTATCTTGCGCTGACCCGCAGCGTGGCGACGGCGGCGGCGGTTGCCGCTCCACCGTCGCGCGATCGGGACGTCGTGGCGACCATGGGGTCGTCGCCGGCATCGGCGCCTGCCGCTTCAGACACGAGCCTTGCGCTGTTGTTCAACGGGTTGCAGTGGAACGGATATCGAACCGAGGTCGCGCCAGTCGAGTCTCTGGCTTCGCTGGCGATCGCGCCGACTGCCGCTGTCGCGCCGCCAGCGCCGCCCACGCCGGCACCAGCGGTTCGCGCCACCAGCCAGCCTTCTTCGGCAGCGCCGTCCATGTCCGCAGGCCGGCCCGCGGCGGCCGCGCCGGTCGATCGGCGCATCTACTCAGCCGCCGACGAGAACGTCGCGCCGCCGAGCATGCGTCGGTTGCAGATGCCATCGGAGCCGAAGCCCGGCGAGGTTACCGGCGATTCCTGGATCGAAGTCCTCGTCGACGAGCGTGGCCAGGTCGCGCAAGTCCGCCTCCACTCGAGCAACCTTTCGCTGAACGATCGGATGATCGTGTCGGCGGCGAAGGCGTGGCAGTTCGAGCCGGCGCTGAAGGACGGGAATCCGGTGAAGTACGTGCTCCGGATGCCCATCCTTCGCTGACCGCCATCGGCAACTGTCTCTCGGCGACCCTTTGCTCGCTCCATTGACGAGCTTCACCATTTTCCGCGGTCGGTTTTCCGAGAAGGCTTCACGCGAGTGTCACAAAACATGGCCCGGTACGGTCTATAGCCAGTGACGGAGGAGCACGATCGGTGCGCAATCCCTGGCAGGAGTTTGGTTGGGGAGAGGTCGACGAACCAGGCCCGCAGACCGAGAGCTCGATCGAGCGAGGGTTTCGTCTCCCAGGCCCGATCGACGATCAGTGGGGACGTTCGGACAACCTCGACCCGGACAACGTCGGCGACATCGCCGACGAGGGCCAAGGCCATCGAGGCAAGGCTGCAGATCCGATGCGCCGATTCGAGTCAGTTGTGCCAGGTCAGCGATCGGGCCCGGGCGCGGCGGGCCTTCGCGGCTTTGGTGGCGTGATCTCGAGGGCGCGCAGCCGTGACGCGAGGGTGGTCGGATTGAGGCCGAGCAGTTCGGCGGCCCTTTGAGAATCGACCCAGGCCGGCATGCCCTGACGCCGTCTTGAGCTGCCGGCTGGAAAAAGGGGGATCGTTGGCGGTGAGGGAGGGATTCGAACCCTCGGTAGGACTTTAAAGGCCCTACAACGGTTTAGCAAACCGCCGCCTTCAGCCTCTCGGCCACCTCACCGCGACAGGACTCTTAAGTATACGGCCAATCGTCGGGCCTACCCCTGGGGCCTGTCTGGGACGATACTAGGCCCAACCGCCGTATGAACGCGCCGCCATTGGCGTCAGCCGGCCGGCTCCTGCGCAGCCTGGTCCAGAAACCCGGCGGCACCGGCCTCGCAATCGCGGCCGTCACTCTTCCCCTCATCTTCCTGCTGCCGGACGTCGCCGCGCTGATCGTCCTGGCGGCGCTGCTCGTCTACCCGCTGCTGGACGCGCCACGAACGCTCGGAGGCAAGTCCTGGTGGCGCGCCGCCCTGATCGCGGTGCCGGTCTGGTTCGTCGTGTTCGTCGGCCTGATCGCGGCGGTCGACTCGGTTCGCCCGCTCCGCGACGACGCGATGGTCTACCTCGCGCCGTTCATGCTCTATCCGCTGGCGCTCGCCCTCGCCGGATTCGTCCGCCTCGAGGGCCGGATCAATGCCCGTCCCGCCGACTCAGGGCCGCGCACGGCGACCAAGGTTATCGCCGTGACCTGTGCGCTTCTGCTTGTGTTCCCCCTTGTGTCCGGAATGATTCCCGTTCTCCAGGAGAAGTTCACCGGCAACACGCCGGCAAACACGTCCTATTCGAACGACGGCGAAGTGATCTCAGCCACCTCCGATCGCGTCGACGTGCGATTCGGCGATGGCAAGGTCGAGCCAATTCGCTTTGGGCCGGAGACGAAGTTCGACTTCTGGGGGCCGGGTTCTCCGCTCGTTGAAGGCGTCGCTGGTGCCCCGTGGCTGACGCCAGGCCAGCGGCTCAACGTTGGCTACGTTTATCGCGATCACGAGGCGCGGGCCGATCACATCCACATCTGGATCGAGCGAAAGGGCTGCGCGCGTGACGAGAAGTGGCTGGCGGCTGGCAAGGCAACGGCCTCGCCGCCGGAATCGGCGCAGAGCCTGGCCGGCACGACCTGGGAGGGAACGATCGCGGTCCGGAATGGCCCCGAGCCGGTCGAGACCACGGTGTTCGAGCTCATGGCCGAACACCAGGCCGCCTACCAGGATCGCGGCGGCGGGCGCCAGACCGATGCGCAGTGGCGGCAGAACGGTGCAGCCGTGATCATCGAAATCAACGACTGCTACGCGAAATACGAAGGCACGGTCGCCGGGAACGACATCAACGGCGAGTTCTCGAACGAGATGGGAGCGCGGACCCCGTGGACCGCGCATCGCAAGTAGT
>Ga0310810_10006509_pt1 | contig 13204 bp, 12 predicted proteins | sample NCmetagenome_FD_207641 | JGI IMG/M metagenome (GOLD analysis project Ga0310810, IMG submission 207641) | Soil microbial communities from experimental microcosm in Duke University, North Carolina, United States - NC | ecosystem: Engineered > Artificial ecosystem > Soil microcosm > Unclassified ... | reverse complement strand
TTTTCGGCACGGACATCGACAAGAAATATGAAAATGCGATGCGGAAGCTCGGTATTGATCTCGGCAAGCTCTCGAGCGACGCGGGCCACGCCTGAGGGCTACCGCGCCTCCACGTGCCGCGGCACTTCGGCCTGGCTGTGACCGACCAGCCCGATCGCCTGCTCGGGCTCCATCGGCTCGCCGAACACGAAGCCCTGCGCGTATTCGCAACCCATCTGGTAGAGCTCGGAGGTATCCGAGTCGGTCTCGGCGCCCTCGGCGATCACATCCATCGAGAGATCGTGCGCCATCGCAATGATCGAGCGCAGGATCACCGGCCGCGAGCCCTTGCCGTTGGTGCGCACGAACGACTGATCGATCTTGATCGTGTCGAACGGGAAGCGCTGCAGGTAAGCAAGCGAGGAGTGTCCGGTGCCGAAATCATCGAGCGAGAGCCCGACTCCGAGGTCGCGCATGCGCGAGAGCATCTGCGCGGCATATTCGGGATTCTCCATGATCAGCGACTCGGTCAGCTCCAGCTTGAGCGTGCCGCGTGCCACCGCAGAGCGCGACAGCACCGTGCGCAGATCCTGGATCAGGTCGTGACGCAGCAACTGGCGCGACGAGATGTTGACGCTCACGAACAGCGGGTAGCGCAGTCTTGTCGCGCGCTGCCACGCCGCGAGCTGGCGCGTCGCGCGGTCGAGCACGAACAGCCCGAGGTCGACGATCAGCCCGGTCTCCTCGGCGAGCGGGATGAAGTCCGCCGGCGAGAGCCGGCCCATCTTGGGGTGCTCCCAGCGCAGCAGCGCCTCGAAGCCCGCGACGGTACGGTCCTCCAGCCACACGATCGGCTGGTACAGCACCGTCATTTCGTCGCGCTCGAGCGCGCGGCGCAGATCGCTCTCCATCGAGAGGCGGTCGCTCTTGCGCGTGCGCATCGCTGGCTTGAATACTTCGATGCGATCGCCGCCGATGCGCTTGCCGTGATACATCGCAAGCTCTGCGTCCTTGAGCACGTCTTCCTTGCGCTGCGGTGTCCCGTCGGCAAGCGCGAGCCCGATCGACGCGGTGAGCAGGATCTCGCGATCGTTGAAGGTGATCGGCGCGCGCAGCGACTTGCGGATCGTGTCGGCGAGCGCCGTGATGCGCGGCGGCTCTCGCTCGGAGAGCACGAGCAGGCCGAACTGGTCGCCGGAAAGCCGCGCCAGCGTATCCTGCGGCTTCAACAGGCGCCCGAGACGGCGCGCCAGCGTCAGCAGGATCGAGTCGCCGACCGCGATGCCGACCGAGTCGTTCACCTGCTTGAAGCGGTCGAGGTCGATGACCATCACGGTGGGGCGGATGGTGGAATCGGCCTTGGCGAAGGACAGCGCGGCATCGAGCCGGTCGAGGAACAGCTCGCGGTTCGGCAGGCCGGTCAGGTTGTCGTGCACGGCATCGTGCAGCAGCCGTTCTTCCGCGGTCTTGAACTCGGTCACGTCGGTGACGGTGCCGACGAGCCGCACCACCTCGCCGTCGGAGCCGACGACGGGCCGGGCCTTGAGCGCGAACCACATGTAGTGGCCGTCGAGCGTGCGCAGGCGGAATTCGAGGAACAGCCGCCCGCGCCGCTGGTCGAGCACGCCGTCGAGCGCCGCGCGGAAGCGGTCGCGGTCGAGCGGGTGCAGCACTTCGAGCCAGTCGGCCGCCGAGCCGGTGAGCGCACCGCGCTTCAAGCCGAGCATCGCCTCGGTCTCGGGCGAGGTGAACACGCGATCGTTCGGCACGTCCCAGTCCCAGATCATGTCGCCCGCGCCGGTCAGGGCGAGTGCGCGCCGCTCGATGTCGGAGACGATGGCAATTGCAGCTCCCCCGGAGAACGCGTGCTGCATCACCGTGAAGCCGATCAGCATCACGATCAGCACCAGGCCGCCGAGCAGTGCGGGTCCGACGATGTCGTTTGTGACGACGCCGGTGACCGCGAGGTAGCCGGCGAACACCCAGACGACCAGCAGGAGCCAGGTCGGGATCAACAGCACCGCGCGGTCGAAACCGTGGGCCGCAAGATAGACGACGAGGCCGAGGCCTGCGGTTGCGACGATCGCGAGCGAGATGCGCGCGACGCCCGACGCCACCGCCGGATTGAACACCGCGATGGCGGTGAGCGCACCGAGGAACACCAGCCAAAGCGCCGTGATGTGCGCATAGCGCACGTGCCAGCGGTTGAGGTTGAGATAGGCGAACAGGAACACGACCAGCGTGGCGGCGAGGATCGCCTCACCCGACGCGCGCCAGACGCGCTCCGCGTCCGCGGAGAGATCGAACACCTTGCCCCAGAATCCGAAGTCGGTGCCGATATAGGCGAGCACCGCCCAGCCGAGCGCCGCGGCAGCCGGGAACATCACGCTGCCCTTCACAACGAACAGGATGGTCAGGAACAGCGCGAGCAGGCCCGCGATGCCGATGACGATGCCGTGGTAGAGCGTGAACGAATTGATCTTGTCCTTGTAGGCGTCGGGCTCCCACAGGTAGAGCTGCGGCAGCTTGTCCGAGCGAAGCTCGACCACGTAGGTGATGACCGTGCCGGGATCGAGCGTAATGCGGTAGATGTCCGCGGAAGGGTTGGCCTGCTTCTCCGGCCGGTCGCCGGAGCTCGGCGTGACGTTGACGATGCGCGAGAGCCCGAGATCGGGCCAGAACAGGCCGGAGCCGACCATGCGGTAATGCGGCGCGACGATCAGCCGGTCGATCTGCTCGTCGCTGTTGTTGGCGAGCGCGAACACCGCCCAGTTGTTGCCGGCTTCGCGCGCGCGCACCTCGATGCGGCGGATGATGCCGTCGGCGCCGGGGGCGGTCGATACCTGGATGCGGTCGCCCTCGGTCTTCGGGCGCTCCAGCGCATCGGTGAGGTCGATCGCGGAGGCGTCGATGCGCACATTGATCGCCTCGACCGCGCGCGCGTGATTGCCGCCAAGCGCGACGCCGAGCAGGACCGCAACCGCATGCACGGCGCGCACGAGACGCAAACCAACAACCTCCGGCTTTTCAGCGATTCCCCAGCGAGGGAAGGCCTCGATGACTAGCCCCGAAAGTGGGGCAAGAGCAAGGATTTCAGGGGCTTGTTAAGGATTGTGGCTAACAGATTCCGAGGGGGAATCGAGCCGTTTTTCGTTGCCGCGCGCGGCAGCGCGCCCCGAAGTGCCCTCACCCGCTTGCGGGAGAGGGCATCGCAGGCAGTTTCAACACGCTCGGATGGGAGAGGGCCCGAAAATTGCCCTCTCCCGTCCTTTCAAATTGAGATTCCGAGCTGCCCTCTCCCGCCAGCGGGAGAGGGCACAATAACGATGTTCGGCACTCGCTGGGGGTCAGGCCGTCAGCACGATCTTGCCGATGTGCTGGCTCGTCTCCATCAGGGCGTGGGCCGCGGCTGCTTCCCGCAGTGGGAAGGTTTTGTAGATGACCGGCTTGACCTTGCCGGCGGCGATCAGCGGCCAGACGTTGCCTTCGACCGCGCGCGCGATCGCGGCCTTCTCGGGAACGGGGCGCGGGCGCAGGCCTGAGCCAGTGTGCCAGAGCCGCTTCACCAGGATCGGAAGGAAATTGACGGTCGCTTTCGGCGGTTGCTGGAACGCGATCTGCACGATGCGGCCATCCATCGCGGCGGCGTCGTAGTTCTTCTGGATGTAGTCGCCGGCCACCATGTCGATGATCAGTTCGGCGCCCTTGCCGCCGGTCGCCTTCTTGGTCTCGGCGACGAAGTCCTGCGTCCTGTAATTGATCGCGACGTCCGCGCCGAGCTTGCGGCAGGCTTCGGCCTTCTCTTCCGAGCCGACGGTGACGATGACGCGCGCGCCATGACACTTCGCCAGCATGATCGCGGTGGTGCCGATGCCGGACGAGCCGCCGTGCAGCAGCATGGTCTCGCCGCTTTTCAGCGCGCCGCGCTCGAACACGTTGTGCCAGACCGTGAAGAAAGTTTCCGGAATTGCGGCCGCCTCGACCATCGACAGCTCTTTGATCACCGGCAGAGAGATCGTCTCGTGAACGACGCAGTATTCGGCATAACCGCCGCCCGCGACCAGCGCGGTCACCTTGTCGCCGACCTTCCAGCGTGTCACGCCATCGCCAAGCTTCACGACCTCGCCGGCGAGCTCCAGCCCCGGAATGTCGGACGCGCCGGGCGGCGGCGGGTACTTTCCCTCGCGCTGCATCACGTCCGGGCGGTTCACGCCCGCGGCCGCGACCTTCACCAGCATCTCGCCTGTCTTCGGCTGCGGAGTGTCGCGCTCCTGCGGCACCAGCACGTCTGGCGCGCCGGGCTCGCGGATCGCAATGGCGGTCATGCGGGCGGGAATGGTCATGTCTGATCCTCGAATTTGCGCGGGCTCTCTAGGCCGCAACGGCGGGCGTGACAACCGGGCTACTTCGCGACGCGGCCCTTGATGGCGTTGGCGTGCGCGCCAAACGTAATGCGGCCCGCACTGTCCGCGGGCAGCCGCTCGCGCACCCGCGCCTTCAGGTGCTCGGCATCGGTTGCCGACATCTTGTCGATGACCATCCGCACGTTGGAGGTCATCGCGATGCTCCAGAATTCATCGAAGCTTGCGAAGGTCCGCTCCACCTTGATGACGCGCATTTCGACGTCGGTCGCGCCGGCCCGGGTCCAGAGCGCGCGCAGGTTTTCCGTTCGCGATGCGTCGGGGCTGGGCGGCAGGAAGGGCCGGATGTTCATCGCGCGCAGTTCGGCGCCGATCGGCTCGAGCGGAAATCCGCCGCCGAACAAATCCCACGCATAGGCCGTCATCGTGCCGCCGGGCCGCACGACGCGCGCCATTTCGGCAACGCCCTTCGCCGGGTCGGGCACGAAGAAGATGACCAGCGCCATGACGGCGACGTCGAAGCCGCCATCCGGGAACGGCAGCGCCATGGCGTCGCCCTGCTGGAATTTCGCAAGCCGCGCGGCGGGACGCGTGCGAGCGAATGCGAGCTGGCCTTCCGACGGATCGATCCCCTGCACCTCGGCGGGCGCACAGCGATCGACGATCCGTTCCGAAAAGGCGCCGTTGCCGCAGCCAACATCGATCCAGCGTAACCCCGGCTGCGGCGCGAGCCAGTCAAGGAAGATGTCGCCGGCGAGCCGGCTCCAAGTGCCCATGTGCCGTTCGTAGGCGGCACCGTCGTCGAAGCGAAATTGCTGCTCGGCCACGGGTGCTCCTTTGGGGGAGTTGCGGGATGTCCTTTCGCCAGCATAGCAGTTGCCCTAATGGGGACAGCAAGCTCTCACTGCGGAGGTGCGCCATGCCCGCGATGGATGACGACGACCGGCCCAAGAAAAAGCTGGTCCACGAGATCGGGCAGGATCTGACTTTGCTTTCCGTCAAGGAACTCGATGAGCGTGTGATGTTACTCGAGGAGGAAATCGCGCGGCTCGAGGCCGACAAGGTCAAGAAGCAGGCGCAGCGCTCGGCGGCGGACCAGTTCTTCAAGCGATAATTCGCTGGACTGTGTCTTGCGCGATGCGCAAGGATGTGCGCGCGCAACCAAAGGGCGTGCTGTGATTGGGGAGCGACGAGCGCGACTGGGCCTGGGGAGCCGGCTGATCGGCTGGATCGCGGCTTACGCCTTTGTGCTCCACGCGGTATTGGCGGGCGCCGTTCTCGCTCAGTTCGCGGCCAATTCCGGCGCGCCTGGATTCGAGATTTGCGTTAGCCATCCGGATGGCGGAGGCGCACCGGCGCAAGGTCAGCACCAGCATGATCAGTGCTCGCTGCATTGCGCCGCGGTTGCGGGTTTCGCGCCGCTTGCGTTTATCCTGCTCGCGCTCATTTTCCCGCTGCGGCCGGTCGCCTATCCGCCGCGGCGCCGCTTCCAGCTTGCACCGACCCTTCTCTGCCGCGCCGGCTTGAGCCGCGCACCTCCCTTGACGGCCTGATCGATCGCTTTTGATCGGGCGCTTCGCGGCGCCTTCAGGTCTGCAAGGGAGAACCACATGAAACCTATTCCGATTCCAGTCGTCGCGTCGGCGGCGCTGACGCTTGCCTTGCTATCCATTTTTTCTTCAACCGCGTCTGCGCACTGCTTCGTGGGTGCGCGCTTTCTTCCCGCGACCCTCAATGTCGACGATCCCTGCGTTGCCGACGAGCTTTCGCTGCCGACCATCTCGCGTTTCAAGAACGGCGACGATCCATCGGCGCGTCAGACCGATATTTCGGGCGAATTTTCCAAGAGCATCACCGAGACCTTCGGCGTGTCGATTGGCACGACGTGGACGCATCTTTATCCGCCCGGCGGGCCCGGCGTCAGCGGCTTCCAGAATATCGAGACTTCGTTCAAGTGGCAGTTCCTGACCGTCCCCGCGCATGAGTTCGTCATGTCGGCGGCGCTCAATGTCGAGTGGGGTGGGACCGGCTCGCAGGGCGTGGGCGCGGAGCGGTTCAACGTCTACACGCCGACCTTGTTCTTCGGGAAAGGCTTCGGCGATCTGCCGCAGAGCGCCGGCTGGCTGCGCGCCTTCGCGATCACCGGCCAGGTCGGCTACGCGATTCCGGGCCAGCGCCAGATGATCGAGAGCATCGACATTGATCCCGATACAGGCATCGTCACTGCCGACATCGAGACGCATCCGGACGTGCTGGTCTGGGGCGGCACGCTCCAATACAGCATGCCGTATCTGAAACAGAACGTGGTCGATCTCGGGCTGCCCGATTTCATCAACCGGCTGATCCCGATCGTCGAGGTCGCGCTGCAAACACCTGTGGCGAACACCGCAACCTCCGGCACCGTGACGACCGGCACGATCAATCCCGGATTCATCTATGCGGCAGACAAGTTCCAGGTCGCGGCCGAGGCGATCATTCCGATCAACCGGCAGAGCGGCACCGGCGTCGGTGGTATGGTGCAGCTGCACTTCTATCTCGACGATATTTTCCCGGACTCGATCGGCAAACCGATCTTCACGAATTCGAACATGGGACCGCGCCGATGATGATCCGTTCCTTAATCGTGTTGCTCGCGCTATGCGCCTCCTGCGCGCTGGCCGAGGCCCACGCGATGCTTGATCGCGCGAACCCTGCGGTCGGCAGCACGGTAGCGACCGCGCCACGCAGCGTCACGCTCAGTTTCACGGAGAAAATCGAGCCGGCCTTCTCGACCGTGCGGGTCGAGGACGCAAGCGGCGCGCGTGTGGACCAGGGAAAGCCGCAGCTCGAACGCGGCAGCCGGAACGTGCTGCGGGTCAATCTCAAGGCGCTGGGTCCCGGCACCTACAAGGTCATCTGGAAGGTGCTCTCCGTCGACACGCACCGGACGGAAGGAAGCTTCAGTTTCCAGGTGGGCCGCTGATGGCTGATCCTGCCGATGGCTGATCCTTTGGTTCTTGCGCGGGCGGTTCACCTGCTCGCGACCATGCTGGTCGTCGGCGTGGCGTTTTTCGACGCAGTAGTCCTGGCGCCCGCGCTCCTTGGGGAGCAAAGCGCCCACGCGCGGCTGCGCAGGCGCTCCTGCGTGATGGTCGTGATCGCGCTGGGGCTCGCCATCGTCTCGGGTGCCGCATGGTTCGCGCTGCTCGCGGCCAGCATCGGCGACACAGCATCGACGTTCGGCGAGACGGCCTGGGCGCTGGCGACCGAAACTCAATTCGGCATCGCCTGGATGCTGCGTCTCGTGCTCGCCGCGGTGATCGCGGCGAGCCTAGCGCGGCCGGGCCGTGCGAGAGCGTCGCGCTGGCGGACCGGCCTCATGCTTGGCGCAAGCGCGGCTTTCGCCGGGACACTGGCGTGGTCCGGTCACGGTGCCGCAACACCGGGCGCCGCGGGTCGCCTCCATACGACGGCGGACGCTCTGCATGCGATCGCGGCGGCCATCTGGCTTGGCGGCCTCCTGCCGCTCGCACTGCTGCTCGGCCGCGGGGGTCGCAACGGCGATCTTCCTCTATCGGTCCTGATGATGGTGGTGCGCCGGTTCTCGGCGCTTGGCGTGGTGGCGGTCGCAACGCTTGTCGCGAGCGGCATTATCAACACGCTGTTCGCGATCGATCGCATCGAGGCGCTTTGGACGACCGACTATGGGCGCGCGCTCCTCGTGAAGATCCTCCTTTTTGCCGATATGCTGATTTTTGCCGTGCACAATCGGCAGGTGCTGACCCCAAAGCTCGCCCAATCGACGAACGCGATCGCGCAATCGCGCGTCACGCAGCGGCTTTGTGTCCATTCGGCGGTCGAGATCGCACTCGGCGTCGTGATCATCCTGATCGTCGCCTGGCTCGGCATCATCGAGCCGGCCGCGAACCAGCCACACATGCACTGAGGTTTGCTAACGCGACCCCCGCGCCCGGCAGACATCGGAGCGTTGGCTGTTTGATAATGAACGTGGGCTCGTCCGGGCTTGCCCCGAAAAATTCGCCAATTGTCCGCAAAAGCTTAACCCCTTGTTAAGCTTTCCCCTTCATTACTGAAACCGTCCAGATTCTGGACGTCGAGTGGCTCCTGTCCACTCTGTTTGACGCCTCCCTGTTATCACCTTCGAGCCGCCGGCGACGGCGGCTCCTTTTTTTGTTTCCTGCGGCTCTACGCCCGATTTTACCGCTGCAACCCGGGGTTTCTGCGATTGCGGCATTGCGGCGGAAACTATGTCGGCAAGTGTGGCGCGCCGGTCCTAGACAGTCCGGCCGACCCCAAGTTATCAAGCTAAGCGTGTGTGAGGCGTAGCGTATGTCCGAGAAGTCCGCTCACGGCACGGGACCCGTGATGTTTAGCGAAAAGCTTGCGACTTCGCAGGCTTTTGCCGGGCTTTTCAAGGAAGGCATGGCGCTGGTCGAGGAAACCGCGAGCTATCTCGACGGTCCGGGCCGGCAGGAATCCAAGAAGCTCGACCGTTCCGCGGCGCTCGCCTATGCGACCGAGAGCATGCGGCTCACCACCCGGCTGATGCAACTCGCCTCCTGGCTCTTGCTGCACCGCGCGGTGAAGGAGGGCGAGATGTCGCTCGCCCAGGCCAACAAGGAAAAGACCAAGGTTAAGCTCTCGCTCGGCGACCGCGCGGATCGCGATACCTTTGCCCTGCTGCCTGAGCCGCTGCGCGACCTGATCGACCGCTCCCTCGGACTGCTCGACCGGGTGCGCCGGCTCGACGCCACGATGCACAGCCCGCTGCCGGACCTTCCGATGAGCAACGCCGTGGAACGCCAGATCGGGCTTCTGAAAGCAGCATTCGAGCGCGAGGCGCGGTAGGGTTCGAACCGGGCTGCAAACAAAAACCCCCGCGACTGCGGGGGTTTTGCATTCCGAATGCGGACGGATCCTACTTCTTGCCGAGCCCGCCGAACTTCTTCTGGAAGCGCGAGAGCCGCCCGCCGCGGTCCATCAGATGCTGCTGGCCGCCGGTCCAGGCCGGGTGCGACTTCGGATCGATGTCGAGATGCAGCGTATCGCCGCCCTTGCCCCAGGTGGTGCGGGTGGTGAACTCGGTGCCGTCGGTCATGACGACCTTCACGGTATGATAGTCGGGATGGATATCGGGTTTCATTGCGCGATCCTGGCGCCCGGCAGGGCAAATTGTGCTGAAAAGTTGCGGCTCTATAGCCCACCGAAGGGTGGCAAACAAGCCGGATATGGCGCGATTTGTCTTCGTTTCGGAGCCGATGCAATGTCGCGCGTGTGAACGATAGCCGAAACGACCCCGATGCGCCCTCGCAGCCGGCCGCGGCCGTAGAAGCCGCCACCGAGCCGTCGCGCCGCATCCGCGTGCGGCCGCTGATGGCCATGCTGCCTTACGTGATGCGCTACCGCGGCAAGGTGATTGCCGCGCTCATCGCGCTGCTCGTGGCCGCGACCGCGACGCTCGCGGTTCCGCTCGCGGTACGCCGCATGATCGATTTCGGTTTTTCGGCCGAGCGCATCTCCCTGATCGACCAGTATTTCGCCGTCATGATCCTGGTCGCGGCGGTGCTCGCGGTCGCGAGCGCAGCCCGCTACTACCTCGTCACGATCATCGGCGAGCGGGTCGTCGCCGACCTGCGCGCCGCGGTCTTCGCCCATCTCACCGAGCTCTCGCCCGGTTTCTTCGACACCGCCAAGACCGGCGAAATCACCTCGCGACTGACCGCCGACACGACGCAGATCAAGAGCGCGGTCGGCTCCTCGGTGTCGGTCGCGCTGCGCAACGTTGTGCTGTTCATCGGCTCCGCCGCCATGATGGTGTTCACGAGCCCGCGGCTCTCGTTCTTCGTGCTGGTGGCGATCCCGGTGATCGTGCTGCCGCTCGTGGCATTCGGGCGGCTGGTGCGGCGGCGCTCGCGCACCGCGCAGGATACGCTCGCGGAGGCTTCGGCCTACGCGGCGGAATTGATCGGCGCGATCCGCACCCTGCAGGCCTTCACCAGCGAGGCGGTCGCGCAGTCGCGTTTCGCCGATGCGGTCGAGCGCGCCTTTGCGGCGGCGCGGCACTCGACCCGCGCGCGCGCGCTGCTCACCGCGATCATTATTTTTCTGGTGTTCTCAAGCGTCGTGATCATCCTCTGGGTCGGTGCACAGGATGTGCTCGCGGGCCGCACCACGCCCGGCACGCTCGGGCAATTCATTCTCTACGCGGTGTTTGCCGCGAGCGGGCTGGGGCAATTGAGCGAAGTCTGGGGCGAGCTGTCGCAGGCCTCCGGCGCAGCCGAGCGCCTGACCGAACTGCTCGCGGTCGAACCGGATATCAAGGCGCCGACGCAGCCCGTTCCTCTGCCGGCACCAGCACGAGGGGAAGTGACGTTCGACGCTGTGCGCTTCGCCTATCCGACGCGGCCCGAAGTATCCGTGCTCGATGGCGTGTCGTTCCACGTCCGCCCTGGCGAGAAGGTCGCGATTGTCGGCCCCTCGGGCGCCGGCAAGAGCACGATCTTCCATCTGCTGCTGCGGTTCTATGATTCGGGCGCGGGCAAGGTCGCCTTCGACGGTGTACGGGTCGGCGATGCCGACCCTCATGCATTGCGCCGCCATATCGCGCTGGTTCCGCAGGATGTCTCGATCTTCGCCGCAAGCATCGCCGACAACATCCGGTTCGGACGGCCCGACGCGGCGCGCGCCGATATCGAGCGCGCCGCCGAACTGGCATCCGCCGCCGAGTTCATCAATCGGCTGCCGCAGGGTTATGACACGCCGATCGGCGAACGCGGCGTCACGCTCTCCGGCGGCCAGCGCCAGCGCATCGCGATCGCCCGAGCGATCCTGCGCGATGCGCCGCTGCTGCTGCTCGACGAGGCGACCTCGTCGCTCGATGCTGAAAGCGAGACGCAGGTCTCCGCTGCGCTCGCACGGCTGATGCAGGGCCGCACCACGCTGGTGATCGCGCATCGGCTTGCGACCGTGCTCTCGTGCGACCGCATCCTGGTGCTCGACGGCGGGCGTATCGTGGAGCAGGGGACACACGCGCAGCTTTCAGCCGCTGGCGGGCTCTACGCGCGGCTCGCGAAGCTGCAGTTCGAGATGCGGTAAATCACCGCTCCGTCAGCTTCAGCTCGATGCGGCGGTTGCGGCGGTAGGCCTCGTCGGTCGTGCCCGGGTCGAGCGGCTGGAATTCGCCGAAGCCGGCCGCGACGAGGCGCTGCGGGGAGATGCCCTTGCCGATCAGATACTGCACCACCGAGATCGCGCGCGCGGCCGAAAGCTCCCAGTTCGAAGGATATTGCGAGCTTGCGATCGGCCGCACATCGGTGTGGCCGTCGACGCGCAGCACCCAGGCGATGTCCTTTGGGATCTGCTTCTCGAGTTCGATCAGTGCAGCGGCGAGCTTGTCGAGCTCGGCGCGACCGCCAGGTTGCAGGATGGCCTGGCCGGGATCGAAGAACACCTCCGACTGGAACACGAAGCGGTCGCCGACCACGCGGATGTCCGGCCGGTCGCCGAGGATCGTGCGCAGGCGGCCAAAGAACTCGGAGCGGAAGCGCGACAATTCCTGCACGCGCTGCGCCAGCGCAAGATTGAGGCGCTGGCCGAGGTCGGCGATGCGCGCCTGAGCGTCCTTGTCCTTGGACTCGGAGGCTTCAAGCGCGCTTTCGAGCGCTGAGAGCTGGCGGCGCAGCGCGGCGATCTGCTGATTGAGCAATTCGACCTGCGCCATCGCGCGCGAGGTAAGGGACTTCTGGCTATCCAGCTGCCCTTGAAGCTCGTTCGCCTTGCCGCTGCCGGACTGCAGTCCCTCGTACAATCCCTTGAGACGATCGCGGTCGCCTTCCGCGGCCGCAAGATTGGCGCGCAAACTCGCGAGCGTGTCCTCGAGGTTCGACTTGCCGAGCTTCTCGAGCGACAGCATCTCGGTGAGCTGGGCGAGCTGTGCATTGAGCCGTTGCAGCGCCGTGTCCTTGCCGGTCACTTCCTGCGACAGGAAGAACTGCACGATCACGAAGACCGAGAGCAGGAACACGATGCCGAGGATCAGCGTCGAGAGCGCGTCGACGAAGCCGGGCCAATAATCGACGCCGCGTTCGCGGCCTCTGCGAGCAAGCGCCATTCCGCTATCTCACGGTCTTGCGCAGTTCGTCCTTGCGCGGTTCTTCGCCGGCGATGCGCTCAAGCAGGCGCTGCACCTCGCGCCCTTGTGCGGCCTGGCTGTCGGCCCAGTCGCGGATCATCTGCTGCTCGGTGCGCATGTGACTGACAAGCCCATGGATCGCCTCGGCGAGGTTCGCCATCGCGGCGGTCGCGGCGCGGTTCGAGCCGGTCTCGGCGACGGCTTCCTTGAGCTTGTCGATGGCCGTGCGCATCTCGCCCGACGGCGCGGCGGCGACAGGGCGCGCCTCGGTATCAATTGTCAGGTCGCTGACGATGGTCGAGAGCCAGTCTTCCAGTTCCATGTAGAAGCGGTTCTGTGCCTGGCCCGCCTGCAGATCGAGGAAGCCAAGCGCAAGCGAACCCGCAAGGCCGAACAGCGAGGACGAGAAGGAAATGCCCATGCCGCCAAGCGGCGCGGCGAGCCCTTCGCGCAGCGTGTCGAACACTGCACCAGCCTCGCCCCCCACTTTGAGGTTCTGGATCACGCTGCCGACCGAGCCGACCGTTTCGATCAGGCCCCAGAAGGTGCCGAGCAGGCCGAGGAACACGAGCAGGCTCGTCATGTAACGGGAGATGTCGCGCGCTTCATCGAGCCGGGTCGCGATCGAGTCCATCAAGCCGCGCATGGTGGTGGGGGAGATCGCCATGCGGCCGGCACGCTCGCCGAGCATGGTCGCCATTGGGGCGAGCAGCACCGGCGGCCGGGCAACCGC
>Ga0310810_10006508_pt1 | contig 13204 bp, 14 predicted proteins | sample NCmetagenome_FD_207641 | JGI IMG/M metagenome (GOLD analysis project Ga0310810, IMG submission 207641) | Soil microbial communities from experimental microcosm in Duke University, North Carolina, United States - NC | ecosystem: Engineered > Artificial ecosystem > Soil microcosm > Unclassified ... | reverse complement strand
ATCGTCAACGGCCGCGGCGGCGTCATGCCGGCCTGGGGTGAACGCCTCGATCAGCCGACGCTGAAATCGCTCGTGGTCTACGTCTGGTCGCTCGGCGGCGGCGAAAAATAGCAGTCAGCCGGGCGGCGAGAGGGGAGGGGCGGGTTCGTCCAGGGGCCCGCCCTGCTTCCCTTTCAGCGCGCAAGCTTGATGAAGATCAATGGCGCGCGGGCACGTTCCCCTTAAGGTTGTGCAGTAACGACTGGGCGAAATGCCATGACGGGCCTTGAGGCGCTGGTGAAGGACGCGGAAGTGAAGACGGCGAAGGCGCCGTCGGCGCCGCTGCCGGCCGACGACGACATTGACGACATCCCGCTCTACGCGCCGCGCCGCAAGATCTATCCGCAGAGCGTCAAGGGCTTCTTCCGCCGCATCAAGTGGGCGGTGTTGATAGCTACGCTCGGCGTCTACTATTTCCTGCCGTTCATCCGGTGGGATCGCGGCCCGAACGCGCCGCACCAGGCGGTGCTGATCGACTTTCCCAACCGGCGTTTCTATTTCTTCCCGATCGAGATCTGGCCGCAAGAGGTCTACTACCTCACCGGCCTCCTCATCCTCGCCTCGCTGACGCTGTTCCTGATGAACGCCGTCGCCGGCCGCCTGTGGTGCGGCTATCTCTGCCCGCAGACGGTGTGGACTGACCTGTTCTTCGCCATCGAGCGCTTCGTCGAAGGCGACCGCCGTGAGCACATGCAGCGCGACGCGCGCAAGTGGACGCTCGACACGTGGGCGCGCAAGGGCCTCAAGCATTTCCTCTGGCTGATGGTCGCGTGGTGGACCGGCGGCGCCTGGGTGCTCTATTTTGCCGACGCGCCGACGCTGGTGAAAGACCTCGCCACCGGGCAGGCCTCGTTCGCCGCCTATCTTTGGATCGGCATTCTCACCGTCACGACCTATGCGCTCGCCGGGCACATGCGCGAGCAGGTCTGCCTCTATATGTGTCCGTGGCCGCGCATCCAGGCAGCGCTCACCGACGAATACGCGCTCAACGTCACCTACCGCTATGACCGCGGCGAGCCGCGCTGTTCGGTGAAGAAGGCCGAGCAGTTGCGCAGCGCCGGCGCGCCGGCGGGAGACTGCGTCGACTGCCTGCAATGCGTGCACGTCTGCCCGACCGGGATCGACATCCGGCAAGGGCCGAACCTCGGCTGCATCCAGTGCGGCCTGTGCATCGACGCCTGCGACAATGTCATGGGGAAACTCAATCGGCCGTCGCGGCTCATCGCGTTCGACACAGACCTCAACATCAAGGCGCGACTCGAGGGCAAGCAGCCGTTCTACCGGCTCATCCGCAGCCGCACCCTGCTTTACGCGGCGATCATCGTCGTCGTCGGCGGCGCGATGCTGTTCAAGCTCGCAACCCGCGACAGCGAGGGTATCAGCGTCATCCACGACCGCAATCCGATGTACGTGCGGCTATCCGATGGCGCGCTGCGCAATGCCTACACGATCCGTATCGTCAACAAGCAGCTCAAGTACCGCGACTTCATCGTCAGCGTCGATGGGCTGGGCTCGACGCTCATCGATTTCGTCGGCTTGCCGCCGCGCGCCGACGGCCGCCAGCTCGTCACCGTCGGCCCGGACCAGACGCGCGAGGTGCGCGTCACCCTGACCGACTACGCGACCGCCGCGCCGTCGCAGTCGACGACGATCCAATTCTCGCTGATCGATGTCGACACCGGCGAGGTCGCGCAGGTGCGCGATCATTTCTTCGGACCGTGAGGAACACGCCATGTCCGTCAGAGCGAAGACGAAGAAGCCTCGGGAAATGACCGGCCGCGCCGTGCTCGTCTGGTTCGTCGCCTTCTTCGGCGTCGTCTTCGCCGTCAACGGCATTTTGGTGAAGGCGGCGACCTCGACCTTCGGCGGCGTCGAGACGTCGAGCTCATATAAGGCCGGGCAGATGTTCGAGCAGGAGGTGGCGCGCGCCGGACGTCAGGACGCGCGGCGCTGGAAGGTCGAAGGCACGCTGGTGCGCGACAAGTCCGGCGAGGCGGCGCTCGCCATCACCGCGCGCGACGACACGGGCGCGCCGCTGGCCGGCCTTACGGCTAAGGCGCGGCTGGCGCATCCGGCCGACGAACGGCTCGACCATGTCATCGCGCTCGCGCGCGTCGGGGCAGGCGCGTTCAAGGGCGAGGCCGACGCCGGGCCCGGCCAATGGGAGCTGATCGTCGATCTCTACAAGGGCAACGACCGCGTCTTCCGCTCGCGCAGCAAAGTGATCTTGAAATGAGTGCTGGATCCCCGCTTGCGCGGTGATGACCGGATCAGAACCATGTCCGCCGCTATCGATCTCTCGCTCTACGCCAAGCCGGACGATGACGGCCGCTTGAGCATGGACCTTGCCGTCGAGGGCGTGACCTGTGGCGCCTGCATTGGCCGCATCGAGGGTGCGGTGAAGCAATTGCCCGGCATTGCCGAGGCGCGGCTCAACTACACCAATCGCCGCCTGCACGTCGTGTGGAGCGATGGCGCTGTCGAGCCCGCGCGCATCGTCGAGGCGCTCGAGGCCAGCGGCTATCACGGTCACCCGTTCGTACCGCTCCGCGCCGAGCAGGAGGAGGCGGCGGAGGCGCGCCGCCTGACGCGCTGCCTCGGCGTCGCCGGCTTCGCCGCCATGAACATCATGCTGCTGTCCGTGTCGGTGTGGTCCGGCAATGCCAGCGACATGACGAGCGAGACGCGCGATTTCTTCCATTGGGCGTCGGCGCTAATCGCGCTGCCGGCCGCGGCCTATGCCGGGCGGCCGTTCTTCCAGAGCGCCTGGCATGCGTTAAAGGCGCGCTCGACCAACATGGATGTGCCGATCTCGATCGGCGTCATCCTTGCGCTGGCCATGTCGCTGTTCGAAACCGCCCATCATGCACGCGAGGCCTATTTCGATTCGGCGATCATGCTGCTGTTCTTCCTGCTCACCGGCCGCGCGCTCGAGCACGCGATGCGGCGGCGGACGCGCGCGGTCGCCGGCAATCTCGCGGCGCTGAAAGCCGACACGGCGCATCGCTTCGCCGGTGAGGAGGTCGTCACCGTGCCGGTTGCCGCGCTGCGCGCCGGCGACAGGCTGATGGTCAAGCCGGGCGAGCGCGTGCCGGCGGACGGCACGATTGCCGGCGGCCGTTCTGAGGTCGACGAGAGCCTGATCACCGGCGAGACCGGGCGGCGGCGCGTTGCGCCGGGCGACACGGTCTATGCCGGCAGCTTCAACTATGACGGCGCGCTGACGCTCACCGTGACCGTGGCCGGCGGCGCATCCCTCATCGATGAGATCGAAAAGCTGCTGGAAAAGGCGGCGGGCGCCAAGACGCACGCCATGCGGCTCGCCGACCGCGCTTCGCGCATCTACGCGCCGGTGGTGCACGCGGCGGCGGCGCTGACCTGCATCGGCTGGCTCGCCGCCGGCGCCTCGTGGCACGACGCCATCGTCACGGCCATCGCCGTGCTCATCATCACCTGCCCCTGCGCATTGGCGCTCGCCATTCCCGCGGTGCAGGTGGTCGCGTCCGGCGCGCTGTTCCGGGCCAACGTCATCCTGAACGCGGGCGACGCGATCGAGCGGCTTGCCGAGGCCGACACGATCATCTTCGACAAGACCGGCACGCTGACCTTGCCGGAGCCCCGCGTCGTCAATCCGGAGCGCGTCGATTCCGATTTGTTGCAGATGGCGGCGCGGCTCGCCATGTCGACGCGGCATCCGCTGGCCAACGCCGTGGCTCGCGAAGCCGTCGCGCGCGTTCCCTATGAAGGCGCGGTGGAGGAGCCCGGCCGCGGCGTGCGCGCCATTGTCGACGGCGTCGAGGCGCGCGCCGGCAGCGCCGAATTCTGCGGCGCGCCGCAACTCGCCGCGTTGCCCGGCCTGTCGCACATCTATTTCGTGCACGGCGCGCGCTCAGCCGCCATTGCCGTGACGCAAAGCCTGCGGCCCGACGCGGCCGAGACGATTGCACGGCTGCGCGCGCTCGGGCTCGACCTTCGCATCCTGTCCGGCGACCGACCCGAGGCGGTGCGCCCCGTCGCGGCCGCGCTCGGCATCGACAAATGGGGCGCCGCCTTAAAGCCCGGCGACAAGATCGGGCTGATCGAGGATTTGCAGCGCCAGGGCCGCAAGGTGCTCATGGTCGGCGACGGCCTCAACGATGCGCCCTCGCTTGCGGCCGCGCATGTTTCGCTGTCGCCGATCTCCGCCGCCGACCTGACGCAGGCGCAGGCTGACGCCGTGTTCCTCGGCGAGCGTCTGGCGCCGGTCGCGGAGGCGGTCATCGTCGCGCGCCGCGCGCGCGCGCTGATGAGCGAGAACCTGTGGCTCGCGGTCGTCTACAACGCCGTCGCCGTGCCGGTCGCCATTGCCGGGCTGGCGACGCCGCTCATCGCCGCCCTGGCCATGTCCGGTTCCTCGCTCCTGGTGACGCTCAACGCACTGCGCGCAAAGCGGGGAGGGGCGGCGTGAACGTACTGGTCTACCTCGTGCCGCTGGCGCTCGGCCTCGGCCTCGCCGGCCTGTTCGGCTTCCTGTGGGCCCTGCGTTCGGGGCAATACAGCGATGTCGAAGGCGCAGCGCTGCGGATTTTGTCCGATGACGATGTCGAGAACAAAAGCTAGGTCACTGGCCCGCGCCGTCTCGACCGTGTAGAGAGGGCGTCCCGTCGCGCCCGCTCCCTGGAACCCGACCGCGTGCCAGCCCAGACGTCGAAGGCCACCCGCACTCTGCCCGCCCAGTGGCCCGACCTGTTGCCGGGCATCGCGCTGTCCGCCGCGGTCGCGGCCGTCGGCTACCTCGCCGCGCCCTACGTCGCCAAGGTCGCGCCGATCCCCAACATCGTCATCGCGCTGGTCATCGGCATCGCGCTCAATCCGATCGCGGTGCGGCCGTCGGTGCAGCCGGGCATGGCCTTCTGCGTGCGCAGCGTTCTGCGCTGGGCGGTGGCGCTGCTCGGCTTGCGCGTCGCGGTCGGCGAGATTGCCGCGCTCGGCCTCTCGACCGCCGTGCTCGTCATCGTCGCCATGGTGGCGACCATCGTTGCCGGCTTCCTGTTCGCGAGATGGGGCGGCCGCAATGCCGGCTTCGGCGCGCTGGTCGGCGTCGGCACGGCCGTGTGCGGCGCGTCCGCCACGCTCGCCTGCTCGACCGTGGTTCCGGACTATCCGGGCAAGCAGCCGGACATCGCCTTCGTCGTCGTCGCCGTCAATGCGATCGCGACCATCGCCATGCTCGCCTATCCGCCGGTCTGCATCCTCCTCGGCTTCGACCCGCTGACGACCGGCGTCATGCTCGGCGGCTCGATCCACGATGTCGCGCAGGTGGTCGGCGCCGGCTACGCCGTCAGCGACACGGTCGGCAACACCGCGGTGGTGGTGAAGCTGTTCCGCGTGTTCCTGCTCTTGCCGGCGGTGCTCGCCGTCGGCTGGTACTTCACGCGCCAAGGCCTGCGCCACGGCGAGGCACGCGTGCCGGTGCCGGTGTTCGGCATCGTGTTCCTGATCCTGTGCGCGGTGAACAGCGCCATGCCGCTGTTCCCGGCGCTCGTGCCGGTCTACGCGCCGGTGAAGAAGGTGCTGTCCGAAGCCTCGATCTGGGGCCTGCTGCTCGCCATCGCCGCGCTCGGCCTGGGCACTTCGATCAAGACCATCATCGCGCTCGGCTGGCGTCACATCGCCAGCGCGCTCGGCACCACCGCGGTGATCTTCGTCGTCATCACCGGCGGCCTGCTGCTGATGCGGATGGTGTAGCCGTCAGACCAGCGTCTCCGTTTCGAAATCCGCCGGCAGCACGATTTCCAGCAATTCGCAGTCGTCGGAATAGCCGCGCACGGTGTGGCGGATGCGCGGGGGCTGGATCCAGCACGAGCCTGCGGTGAAGGTGTGCTCGCCTTCGCCTTCGAGCTCGGTCCTGAACCAGCCTTTGAGCACGTAGACCATCTGGAAATCGACGTCGTGCAGATGCGGCGTCGACACCTCGCCCTCCTCGAACGGCTTGGTCATGCGGATCACGTGCGCCTGCACCATGCCGTCGGTCGCGGCGGCGATGCCGAGATCGCGATAGGCCGAGTAGGCGCGCAGACCGTGGTCGAAATCCTGCTCGCGATGATGGCTGACGGTGAAGCGGTGCGGCTTGCGCGCCTTCTTGGCCTTTGATTTGCGCGCGGGCTTGGCCTTCTTCGCCTTCCTCGCCGGAGCTTTCGCCGCCTTGCGCTTCGGCTGGACTTTCCTGCGTGTCTTGGCCATGGATGCCTCCCTTGACCTGAAGATTGGACCACGCGGGCCCGCGCCATGGAAGAGCCGAAACAGCCGCCCGCGATCCGCATTTTCGTCGACGCCGACGCCTGCCCGGTGAAGAACGAGGTCTACCGCGTCGCCGAGCGCTACGGGCTTCAGGTCTATGTCGTCGCCAATGCTTTCATGCAGGTGCCGCGCGGCGGCTTGATCGAGCTGGTGGTCGTGGCTGCCGGGCCGGATATCGCCGACGACTGGATCGCCGAGCGCGCCACCGCGACCGACGTCGTCGTCACCGCCGACGTGCCTCTCGCCGCGCGCGCCTTCCGCAACGGCGCGAGCGTCATCAGCCCGACCGGCAAAGCGTTCGACGACGATTCGATCCACATGGCGCTGGCCACGCGCAATCTCTTGACCGACCTGCGTTCGGCCGGCGCCGAGACGCGCGGGCCGAAACCGTTGTCGCGGCAGGACGTCTCGCGCTTTCTCTCGGCGCTCGATCTCGCCGTGGTGCGCATCAAAAGGAAAATTGGACAGGGGTAATAAGCCCGTTCGCCCCCGCGAAAGCGGCGGCCCAGCTCTGAGTCAGAGCTGGATTCCCGCTTTCGCGGGAATGAGCGGAGAACTTCACGGCGCCTTCGGTCCCGACTTCATGAACCAGTCGGCGATCTGCGAGCCGTTCCAGAACAGAACGTCCTTCTTCTTCCTGATCTTCGCGAAGATCTCCCGGAAGTATTTCGCCCGGTGCGGTGCGCCCATGATGTAGGGGTGCACCGAGATCGCCATCACGCGCGCTGAATCGAGCGCCTTGGCGTCCTTGTAGATCTGCTCGAACTGATCCATCGCCCGCTCGTAGAACTCGTTCGCCTTGTGATGCTGGATCAGCATCATGGCGACGTCGTTGCATTCCTGCGTGTAGGGGATGTTGAGGATCGGCTTGTTGCGCGTCTTCAGCCACACCGGCTGATCATCGATCACCCAGTCGGCGACGTAATCGTAGCCTTCCTCGGAGAGGATATCCGCCGTCTCCCAGGTCTCGGTCAGGCCCGGCCCGAGCCAGCCGCGCGGCCGCTTGCCCGTCACCTTCTCCAGCACTTCGGCGCTCTTTCTGATATCGGCGCGCTCGTTCTCGACCTTCTGCATGTTGCGCTGGGTGTAGCCGTGGCCGACGAACTCCCATTTGCGCTCGACGCATGCCTTCATCATTTCGGGGAAGGCCTCGACGGCGACGCCGTTGACGTTCATCACGCCCGGAATCTTGAACTCGTCATAGACCTGCAACAGCCGCCAGAAGCCGACGCGGTTGCCGTATTCGTGCCAGCACCAGTTCGGAATATCGGGCATGGGCGAGCCGCCGGCCGGCGGGGTGAGCACCGTGCGCGGCATGGTCTGCGTCGGGTCCCACTCCTCGACATTGGTGACGGTCCACACCACCATGCGCGCCTTGTTCGGCAGCTTGAGCGGCTTGCGGTTGACGATCGGCGAGTAGGCGATGCGGTCGTTCGGCAGCATGCCGACGGGCGGCTTGGCGTAATGCACGGGGCGTGTCCCTGAAGGTTATGTTCTGCGCCAAGTTTTGCAGGCATGTTTGCGCTTGTACAGGGCAGGGCCGATGCGCGGAGCGCGCAGAGCAATGCGCGCGGAGCGGAGTTCGATGCGATGAAAATGGTGCGACACACGCGCGATGCGCGCGCCGGCTTCAGCGGCGAAATATTCGACCTGGCGGCGGTGGGCAAGATCATCGGCGTCGGCCTGAACTACCGCGACCACGCCGAGGAGACCGGCCTGCCTCTGCCGAAGGAACCGACGCTGTTCCTCAAGGCGACCAGCGCGCTGTGCGGACCAAACGACGACGTCGTTATCCCGCGCGACTCGAAGGGTATCGACTGGGAGGTCGAGCTTGGTGTCGTCATCGGCACACCCGGCGTCTATATCGCGGAGCGCGCCGCGCTCGACCACGTCGCCGGCTACATCCTCGGCATCGACTTTTCCGAGCGCGACTTCCAGTTCAACCGCGGCGGCCAAGGCTTCAAGGGCAAGAGCGCCGACACTTTCGCGCCGCTCGGGCCGTGGCTCGCCTCGCGTGCTGAAATCCCCGACCCGCAGGCGCTTGGGCTGCAATTGAGCGTCAACGGCGTCGAGAGGCAGAACGGCTCGACGCGCGACATGATCTTCTCCGTCGCGCAACTCGTCGCCTACGCTAGCCACTTCATGAGTTTACAGCCGGGCGACGTCATCCTCACCGGCACGCCCGCCGGCGTCGGGCTCGGGCAGAACCCGCCGGTCTATTTGCAACCGGGCGACGTGGTGACGGCGTCAATCGATGGTCTGGGCGAGCAGCGGCACGTGATTGTCGCAAGCAAGTAGCCGCGCTTCACCTCTCCTCGCTATGCGGGGAGAGGTCGGACCGCGAAGCGGTCCGGGTGAGGGGCCGTGCACAGCCCCTCACCCGGCTCGCGCCCTTCGGGCGTTCGCCACCCTCTCCCCGTGAAGGACGGGGAGAGGGAAGAAACATCTCACCCCTGCGCCACGCCCTGGTACCAGTCCAGCATCTGCTCGCCGTTCCAATGCAGAACGCCGTCAAAGCGGCTGACGTAATCGTAGATCTGCTCGAGATACTTGATCCGGTGCGGTTGGCCGCTGATGTAGGGATGGATGGCGATGGCGCAGAACTTCGCCCGCGTCTCGCTCTCGGCGTAGAGGCGGTCGAACTGATCGATGGTGCGCTTCAGGAGGTAGTCGCTCTCGTGATGCTGCACGAGCATCATCGGAATGTCGTTGAGCTCGAGCGTGTAGGGCAGGGTGACGAGCGGCCCGTTGGCGGTGCGGATCGTGGTCGGTTCGTCGTCATAGACCCAGTCGCCGATGTACTTGACGCCGGCGGCAGTAAGCAGGTCCGGCGTCTCTAAAGTCTGCGTCAGGCCCGGCCCGAGCCAGCCGACCGGGCGCTTGCCGGTGAACTTCTCCATGATGCCCATGGAGCGCGCGATCATCGCCGCCTGGTCGGGCTCCTTGTGGATCGGCCCCTGCTCGTAGGCGTGGCCCATGAACTCCCAGCCATTGTCGCGCGCTTCCGCGGCGACGCGCTCATAGTCCTCGCAGATGCGCGCGTTCGCCGACAATGTCGGACGGATACCGAGCCGCTTGAACAGGTCGAAGAAGCGCCAGCAGCCGACACGCATGCCGTATTCATGAAAACCCCAGTGCACGACGTCGGGCTGCAAGGTGACGCCGGTCGGCGGCGCCAGCACCTGCCGCGCCATCGGCTTGCCGATGTCCCACACCTCGTAATTGACGATGGTCCAGAACACGATGCGCGCCTTGCCCGGCAGCTTGAGCGGCTTGCGGTCGACAATGGCGGAGAAGTCGGCGCGCTGGCTGGGGATCATGGGGTTGGACATCGTGAAATTTCCTTGTCGACAGCATGGTCACCCTGAGGTGCGCGCGCAGCGCGCCTCGAAGGGTCTCTGAATCACAGGTCCTTCGAGGCTCGGCGCTCGCGCGCCGAGCACCTCAGGACGACGGGCGAGACTGTCACGCGGTCGCGGCCACGCGCAAGCCGACCAGGCGCTCCTGCGTCGCCTTGTCCTGCATGAGTTCAGCCGAGGCCGCGCGGTGCGCGATCGCGCCACGCTCGAGCACGACCGCGTCGCGCGTCAATTCGAGCGCCACGTCCGTGTGCTGCTCGACCAGCACGATGGCGATCTTGCGGTCGGCGAGCAGGAGGCTGATCGCCTTGATCAACTCCTCGACGATCACCGGCGCCAGCCCTTCGAACGGCTCGTCGAGCAACAGCAGCGACGGATTAGTCATCAGCGCGCGGGCGATCGCCAGCATCTGCTGCTCGCCGCCGGAAAGCTGATTGCCCTTGTTGCGCCGCCGCTCGTCGAGCCGCGGGAACATCCTGTAGATCGAAGCAAGCGTCCAGTCGCCGGCGCGCGCCGCGACGGTCAGGTTTTCCTCGACCGTCAATGACGGAAAGATCTCGCGCTCCTGCGCCACCCAGCCGATGCCGGCGAGGGCGCGCCGGTTCGGCGCCAGCCGCGACACGTCCTGGCCGCGCCAGGTCAGCGTGCCGGCGCGCATCTGCGTGTAGCCCATGATGGTGAGCAGCAGCGTCGACTTGCCGACGCCGTTGCGGCCGAGCACGGCGAGGCTGCCGTGCTCCGGTATCTCGAGCGACACGCCGTGCAGAACCACGGCGTCGCCGTAGCCGGCCGTCACGTTCTCGAGCTTGAGAAGCGGCTCAGCCATGCTTGCGCGTCCCGAGATAGACCTCGCGCACGCCGGGGTCGGAAGAAATCTCCTTCGGCGTGCCCTGCGTGAAAACGGCGCCGCCGACCAGCACGATAATGTGCGAGGCGAAGCGGAACACGATATGCATGTCGTGCTCGATGAACAGCACCGAGAGGTCGTCGGAGAGGCCCGCCACGACCTCGAAGATGTCGCCGGATTCCTCCGGCGGCACGCCGGCTGCGGGCTCGTCGAGCAGCAGCACGCGCGGCCGCGTCGCCAGCGCGAGCGCGATCTCCAGGAGCCGCTGGCGGCCATAGGGCAGTTCGCGCGTCGTCTGGTAGCAGCTATCGGCGAGCTTGAGCTTGCGCAGGATCTCGAAAGCCTCGTCGATCGCCGCGCCGTTGGCGGCGAGCGGCTTCCAGAAATTGCGCGACAGCCCCTCGCGCTCGGAGACCGCGAGCGTCACCGCTTCGAGCGGGTTGAGGCCCGCGAATAGTGTGTTGATCTGGAACGTGCGGGCGAGGCCGCGCTTGACGCGCGCCTGCGGCTCGAGCGCCGTAATGTCTTCCTCACCGAGCATGATCTGCCCGGCGTCGGGCGTGAGCATACCGGTGACGAGGTTGATGAGCGTCGTCTTGCCGGCGCCGTTTGGGCCGATCAGCGCGTAGCGCGCGCCGACCGGCAGGTCGAGCGTGATGTCGCGCGCCACCGCCAGCGAACCGAAGCTGCGCGACAGGCCGCGGGTCGATAAGGCGACCGCGCTCATGGCTTCCTCCAGCGCGACCACAGCGCGGACAGGCCGCCGAGGATGCCGTTCGGCAGCAGCATGACCACGCCGATGAGCAGCACGCCGATCCAGAAATACCAGAATTGCGGCGCGATGCCGGAGAACTGGTCGCGCGCGATCATGAAGATGATCGAGCCGATCAGGCCGCCATAGAGCCGGCCGGCGCCGCCGAGCACCAGCATCACCAGCACGTCGGCGGAACGCTGGAAGCCGATCGATTCGAGCGCGACCGTCTGCGTCGTCTGCGCGATCACCGCACCGGCGATGCCGGCCATGAAAGCCGAGATGGTCAGTGCAGTGCGGATGTGCGCGCGGCTGTCGGCGCCGATCGCCGGCATGCGCGTGAAGTTCTCGCGGATGCCGCGCAGCGACAGCCCGAACGGCGAGTTCACCAGCCGCCGCGCGCCGAGGAACATGACGAACAGCACGGCGAGCGAATAGGCGTAGGCGGTCTTGCCGTAGAGGTCGAAACTGAACACGCCGAAGATCGGCGCGATGGCGATGCCCTGGAGGCCGTCGGAGCCGCCGGTCAGCCAGTGCGCGCGGTTGGCGGCTTCCGCCAGCAGCAGGCCGAGGCCGAGCGTGATCATGATCAGAGTCAGATGGCGGAAGCGGGCGACGATGAAGCTCGAGGCCCAGCCGACCAGCGCCGAGAGCGCCCCGGCGACGATCAGACCGGAGAAGACGTCGCCCCAGACATATTTCGAGAAGATCCCGGCGGTGTAGGCGCCGATGCCGAAGAAGGCGGCGTGGCCGAGCGAGACGACGCCGGCATAGCCGAGGATCAGGTCGAGCGACATTGCGAACAGCGCGGCCACCGCGATCTGGCTTGCCAGGGCGAGGTAGTCCGGGAACAGGAAGTAAGGCGTCAGCGTCGCCAACCAGAACGCGATCTCGAGCGGATGCCAGCGGCCTTGCGCCTGCAAGTATTGCTGCGGGGTGGTCGAAGCGGACGTGCTCATCTCACCGCTTCCCGAACAGGCCGGATGGGCGCCACATCAGCACCAGCACCATGACGAGATAGATCATGAAGGCGCCGAGCTCGGGCGCGTAATACTTGCCGGCAATGTCGGAGACGCCGATCAGGCACGCCGCCGCGAACGAGCCGGCGATCGAGCCCAGGCCGCCGACCGAGACGACGATCAGCACGTAGACGAGATAGGTGAAGGCGAAGTTGGGATCGAGGCCGACAATGTCGATGGCGAGCGCGCCGCCGAGGCCCGCGAGACCCGAGCCGAGCGCGAAAGTGGCGGCGAAGGTGCGCTCGACGTCGATCCCGAGGCCCCGCGCCATGCGCTGGTTGTCGACCGCGGCGCGCACCTGCGCGCCGAAGCGCGTGTAGTCGAGCGCGGCGACCAGCGCGCCGGTGACGATGAGCGCGACGACGATCAGGAACAGCCGGTACTTGCCGAGCGCAAGTCCCATGACGCCGACGGCGCCGCGCAGGAAGGCCGGCGTCTCGATCGGCTGCTGCAGCGTGCCGTAGATATAGGCGGCGGCCGCGACCGAGATGAAGGCAATGCCGATGGTCAGGAGCACCTGATCGAGGTCGGTGGCGCGGTAGAGCCGGCGGTAGAGGATGCGCTCGAGCACGACGCTGGCCGCGGCCGCGGCCACGAAGGCGGCCGGCAGCGTCGCCAGGAAGGGCCAGTGATATTGCTGCGTCAGCGTGACGGTGACGTAGCCGCCAAGCATGGCGAAGGCGCAGTGCGCGAGGTTGACGAAGTTCATCAGCCCGAGCGTCACCGACAGGCCGACCGACAAGACGAACAACAGCATGCCGTAGGCCAGGCCGTCGAACAGGACACCGAAGACGGGAGGCAGCATGGTGAGCCGGTCTGTCTCTACTCAGGAAGGCAAGTCAGAAAGATTGGCGGGCGAACTGCTTTGTCGCCGTGCCGGAATGGCATGATGGGGCGATCGTTGAGACCG
>Ga0310810_10006505_pt1 | contig 13206 bp, 13 predicted proteins | sample NCmetagenome_FD_207641 | JGI IMG/M metagenome (GOLD analysis project Ga0310810, IMG submission 207641) | Soil microbial communities from experimental microcosm in Duke University, North Carolina, United States - NC | ecosystem: Engineered > Artificial ecosystem > Soil microcosm > Unclassified ... | reverse complement strand
TGCACCGAAAAAAGAGCGACGGCAATCTTTACATCTCTTTGAGCGAGACCTTTTTGCCAGACAAGAAAGAGCGCGATGCCCATGAGAGCAAAGAGCGTTGTCCATACTGGCCCGAAAATCCAGTTTGGCGGAGAGAACGTCGGCCTGATGATATCTGCGTACCACGTCGTGATCGAGGAAACTGTGAAGAATGACCCGACTATACCTGCGAGCTCAGACAATACGATCGCAGATACGAGTTTGAGAGATGTTTTTATATTCATGATTCAATTGTATATCATTGCGCATTTTTTGTCTGATTGTTGTAAATTGGTGCCATTTTCCGTATAGTATGTGAGTTCTCAGATATATTATTGAGGACCGCACATGGAGAGATGGCTGAGTGGTTTAAGGCAGCGGTTTACTAAACCGCCGTTCCCTCACGGGAACCGTGGGTTCGAATCCCACTCTCTCCGCAGAAAAAACTTGAGATGACAATCCCTGCTTTCATCAAAATCGTCAGCATATTCTACAAAAAGAATAAGCGCGACATGCCATGGCGCACCGACACAAACCCCTACTACATCGTGGTCTCTGAGATTATGCTCCAACAGACGCAAGTACACCGCGTCACCGGCAAATTCGATTCATGGATCAAGCGCTTCCCCGACTGGCAAACGCTGGCAAAAGCCTCGACAAAAGATGTTCTCCAAGAATGGTCAGGGCTTGGGTACAATAGGCGCGCGCTTTTCTTGAAGAGGATCGCTGAGACTATTACCGATAATGGAAGAACGGGAGGTGTCCTACCGAAAACTGTCGACGAACTAACACAGCTCCCTGGTATCGGACCAAATACGGCCGGCTCTATTCTTGCTTTTGCATTCAACATTCCACACCCTTTCATTGAGACCAATATCCGTTCAGTCTATATCCATCATTTCTTTGCTGAGATAGAAAAGGCTGAAGGCAAAAAAGCGTGTAAAAAGATCAGTGATACTCAAATCATGCCTTTAATTGAAAAAACACTAAAGAATAAAAATATCACTCGCAATCCTCGTGAATGGTACTGGGCGCTCATGGACTACGGGTCATATCTGAAAAAGAATATTCCTAACCCTTCTCGTAATAGCGTACATCATGTGAAGCAGAAGGCTTTCAAGGGTTCCAACCGCGAGCTGCGCTCGAAAATATTAAAGATCATCATGAAACAATCTTTGACGAGTGAAATGATTGAGAAACAGTTGAAGAAAGGGGCACCGGCGTACACGGGTGAACAAATAAAAAAGAATGTGGAAGGGCTTATGAAAGAGGGGTTTATTGCTCAGACAGGCAAAAAATATAAAATCAGCCTATAATTAAGCCCATGCCCGTCATCACTCCTGAAATCACTGTCTCTGAATATTTCCGCCTGACGCCCATCCAAAAAGACGCCTTGAAAAAAATAGGCATCACCACGCTCCGCGACCTCCTATATCATTTCCCCGTCCGCTATGGCGACACAGCTGAAGCAAAAAATATCGAGACGCTCGGTAAGGGCGACACTGCAGTCATATTCGGCAAGATCACCAATCTCAAAGCGAGTAAAGGATTCAAGACGAAGATGACCATGGCGACAGCTACTGTCGAAGATGAAACTGGCAAGATCCAGTGCGTCTGGTTCAATCAACCCTATCTCGCAAAGATGACACCAGAAGGTGCGATGGTTCGCATAGAGGGAAAGGTTTCGGAAAGAAGAAAAAAGGAGACGAACAAAGTACCCCCAGAAACTTCTTTTTCTGAGCGTAGCGGTAGCGAAGCGAGTTACGCAGCGAATGAAAAAGAAGTTTCTGTGGGTGCTGCCCGTCTCTATTTCTCCAACCCTAAAATCGAAGTAGTCGACAAGCTCCCTATCGGCGTTGGAGACTCCCTCTTCGGCGATACTGGCGAAGCTCATACCCTTTACCCCGTTTACCCCGAGTCGCGAGGCATTACGTCGAGCTGGATGTACCACGCCATCCAAAAGCTTTTCAAAAGCGGTCTCCTCGACAACATGATCGACGTACTCCCAGGACACCTTCTCGTCAAATATCATCTGCCGAGCCTCAAGACCGCGCTCATCTGGATGCACACTCCCCTCAAACGCGAAGATGCGCTCTCTGCTCGCAAGCGCTTTTCATTTGAAGAGATATTTATCATTCAGCTCGGCAAACAGCAAGCTCGCAGAGAATATGAGAAACATCCGGCCTTCGTCATAGAAGCGGACGATGTCCATGTCCGTGAATTCATTAAGCGTTTTCCCTTCACCGCCACTGAAGCACAAACGAAGGCAGTCGAGACTATCCTTGGTGATATGCGCCGTGAATATGCCATGTCGCGACTTCTCGAGGGAGATGTGGGCTCAGGCAAAACAGCAGTGGCCGCTTCTGCAGCATATGCCATCATCACGTCGCGTCCGCCCAAAGTTCCACGGTTAGCTGGAGCGACTTCAAATCCTCTAGCGAAAGGCTTGGCGCCGAAAGGCCAAGGCAATCTCCAAGTCGCATACATGTGCCCAACGGAAATCTTGGCGACGCAGCATTTCGAATCATTCATCCAATACTTTTCGTATATGCCGATACAGATCGGCCTCATCACTGGTTCTGGTTGCCGCAAATTCCCTTCAAAGATCAATCCAAAAGGCTGGACTGATATATCCCGCGCCCAGCTCCTCAAGTGGGTAGAAAGTGGTGATATACATGTCCTCATCGGCACTCATGCCCTCATCCAAAAGTCGGTGAAGTTCAAGAGCCTCGGCTTAGCTATCATCGATGAGCAGCACCGTTTTGGCACCGCTCAGCGTGCCAAGCTCATCCGTAAAGACACCATCGCTCCGCACCTCCTCTCTATGACCGCAACGCCGATACCGCGCACGCTCGCTCTCACTATGTACGGCGACCTCGACCTCACTCTTCTCGATCAGTCACCTGTCGGACGTATGCCAATCATTACTGAGCTCGTCCTGCCGAACGGCCGTGAAGCAGTATATGAAAAAATGCGCGCCGAGCTCCAATCAGGTAGACAAGCCTATGTCATCTGTCCGCGTATTGACGAACCAGATCCAGACAAGGAGCAAGCACTCAACGCTAAGTCAGTCAAAGAAGAAGCGAAGCGCCTCAAAGCAAAAATCTTTCCTGAATATGAGATTGGCATTATGCATAGCAAAATGTCACCTCAAGAAAAAGACCGCGTCATGGGCCAGTTCAAGCGCGGCGAGATCACCATCCTCTGCGCCACCTCAGTCGTCGAAGTCGGCGTCAATGTGCCGAACGCTACTGTCATCCTCATCGAAGGCGCAGAACGATTTGGTCTCTCTCAGCTTCATCAGCTCCGCGGCCGCGTCATGCGCAGCAGCCATCAAGCGTACTGTTATGTATTTACCGAAACGACTAGCGAAAAATCCATTACTCGCCTCAAGGCGCTCCAGAATGCAAAGAATGGATTTGAGCTGGCCGAACTCGACCTCATGGCTCGCGGTGCCGGCGAGCTTTCTGGCATGCGCCAGTGGGGCGTCTCTGACATAGCAATGGAAGCTCTCAAAAATCTCAAGATGGTTGAAGCTGCTCGCGAAGAAGCGGGACGGCTCATCATCGAAGATATCACTCTATCGAAATATCCTGAGCTTAAAAAAGAGGTTGCTTCAAAGAAGATCGAGACGCATTTTGAGTAACTATTTCTTGTCCGCCCTCTTGGATTCGAACCAAGGACCCCAGAGGTATAAGCTCTGTGCTCTAACCAACTGAGCTAAGGGCGGTTTATCGATTCAATCATCATAATGTAAACTCACCAGAGAAACAACTGTCAGAAGAACTAAAAAAGAGCCTAGGAAAACCTAGAACTCTTTATTGAAATAATTATACTGAAATGACCGGTGCGCGTAAAGAATTAGGTGGTGGTTCGAAAAGCTTCCGCGGCCTCAAACACTCCACCAATTCTTCTCTAACAGCAAGCGTTTTACCTGATAAATTATCACTTCTTAACGAGGCAACATATACGAGTGTTGCAAATTCATTCGGTAACCCAAGTAATTGGGCCGCCTTCAGAAAATCTTTTTCTTTATTTGGATGAAAACCGACCACGTCTCTTGCCACAGAAAATAGTGGCTGGGAAAACTCTGGTATATCTTCATCTATAAGCTCAGTTCTCAAGAGAACATGCAGTTCACCCGATGGTGACAAAAGGCACATCCAGCGCAACCTTACCATCTCTTTACAACAAGCGAAGAAATATGGAATTCTCACAAAGATCCTTTCTGTTAATTGTTTAGTAAAATCCTACTCTATCAGTCAAAAGAGTCAAGGTAAGAAAAACCGCCACTATGGTGGCGGTTTTCTGTCAAAGCCTACACAACCTTCGCCTCTCTTTTCAATGGAATACCATTGGCGATGATTATCTTTTCATACTCTTCGCGTTCGATGGTCTCAGCTTCTACGAGGCGCTTCGAGACTGCTTCAAATGCCTTCTTGTGCTCAGCAAGAGTAGCAATCGCGCGCTCACGAGCTTCGGTCATAATCTTTGATACTTCAGCATCAATAAGAGCGGCTACTGTTTCTGAGTACTCACGATCTGAGACGCCCATGCCAAAGAGTGTTCTGCCCTGAGCGCTTTCAAGAGCGATAGGGCCGATCTTATCAGACATACCGTAGCGAGTGACCATATCGCGCGCGAGGGCCGTCGAGACTTGAAGGTCATTCGATGCGCCTGTGGTGATATCACCAAAGACCATTTTCTCAGCCACGTATCCACCGAGAGACATAGCGATATCATCGAGGAATTCATTGCGCGACTGGAGCTTGCGCTCTTCGAACGGTAATTTCAATGTATATCCTGCAGCACGGCCACGAGAGATAATAGAGATCTTGTGGACTGGATCAGCGTGCGGGAGAACAGATGCGACGATAGCGTGACCTGCTTCATGATAGGCCGTGATCTCTTTTTCTTTTGGCGAGAGGACGTGGCTCTTGCGCTCTGGGCCGAGCATAACCTTTTCAATAGAGCGGATGAGATCAAACTGACCAATCGTCTTTCGGTCTTCGCGTGCAGCGAGGATAGCTGCTTCGTTCATGAGACTTGCAAGATCTGCGCCGGAGAAACCAGGTGTACGTTCAGCGACCACTTTGAGGTTGACGTCTTCTGCGAACTGCTTTTTCTTTGAGTGAACAGTGAGGATAGCCTCGCGATCGCTGCGATCAGGAAGGTCGATAGTGACGCGACGGTCAAAACGGCCAGGACGGAGGAGCGCTGGATCGAGCACATCAGGACGGTTGGTCGCAGCCATAACGATGACTTTTTGATTTTGCTCGAAACCATCCATCTCTACGAGGATCTGGTTCAATGTCTGTTCGCGCTCATCATTGCCGCCACCAGTGCCTGAACCACGAGCACGACCGACAGCATCAATCTCATCGACGAATACGATAGCAGGAGCAGCTTGCTTTGCCATGTGAAAGAGATCGCGTACGCGTGATGCACCGACACCAACGAACATTTCGACGAACTCTGAGCCAGAGATAGAAAAGAATGCAACGCCTGCTTCACCCGCTACTGCGCGAGCGAGCAAGGTCTTTCCGGTACCTGGCGCACCCATGAGGAGCACTCCCTTCGGTATCTCAGCGCCAATGTCGATGAATTTCTTTGGATTCTTGAGGAAGTCGACAATCTCAGAGAGCTCTTGTTTTGCTTCTTTTGCACCTGCAACATCCTTGAATGTGACCTTCTGCTTCGTATCATCAGGCAAAGTGATGCGCGCCTTTGACTGACCGAACGACATGGCTTGCATGCCCGCACCGCGCATCTGACGCGAGAGCATCCAGATGAAAAGTGCAAGGAAAAGCAGAGGAACGATGAACGGAGCAAGTTGTCCCACCCAATACCAGAAGCCGGATGGAGAAATAACACTGATCGTCGTAGAACCAAGATCAGCCGATGTCACACCAAAGCGACTCAAACTATCCGTAAGCGAAGCGTCCGTTTCGCGTTGAGTTGTTTTGACAGTCTTATCTTTGTACTGTGCGACAACCTCAGTGTCTTGGATAGTGAGTGAAGTTACCAGACCTTTCTTGATATCCTTTGCCAAGGTTGAAAGCGGTACCGCTGTGCCTGAAGTCGATTTGCCTGAAAACTCCGCGTAGAAAGTCGTAATGATCAAAAAGATGATAATGACCGTAGCGATCGAATTCAAGAAATTCATCTTTGGGAACCCTTTTCCCTTCTTATTTTGAGGTGTATTCTGGCCGTTTTGGGGCGTATTATTTTGGGGATTCATAGGAATTGATTATAGCGTCAAGTGAAGACTTATTACAACTTGTTTACATGTTGTAATAATGTCTGAGCGCAGACGATATATGAGCTTTTGCGAATATAGCCTCAAGTGAGGATTTATGGAAGCTTGCTTACATAATTTCACTAAATCAAAAAGCCACCCCAATAAAGGAGTGGCTGGTGAGAATAACACGATTACTTCCGACTATGGTGCGATGCAATGACAGGTATCCGAGGGGTTGCATTCGGGCTGCTGAATTGATCAACCATGAAATCAGTTCCCGGATTTTTTATTCCTGCCTTGGTGCACAGGCGCTCGACAACTTCTGACGTCCAGTCGAACTCAGCTTCCGGTTTCAAACAAATCTGACTGTTCGAGAACATTTTGGTTTTCATGGACACCGAGACATGGCCTCGGCTACATGAACGAAATTTGTAAACCGCATATACTTTGTAACCGCTCTTAGTCATGGGGACATTGTGCAGATGAAGCAACCGATAATAGGTCACCGTTCCGCATCCGCACCCATCTGTCTTGCACTTATGACGAAGCCTGTTGCCAACGAGATAAACAGCAGCACCCAAAACAATGGGAGTTGCGCACCCGACAGCAAACGATGTCGTATCAATGATCATTTTTTCCTCCAGGTAATATGTTATTTGTTTTTTATTGAAACTGTTTCCAACGATTCAGAATAAAAATTACCATACTATTCTTATACCGTCAACAACACTTCTCTTCGGATAAAAATGCTATCCTATATCAAATGACTACCGGCTTTATCCTCCTCATCGTAATCGCAGTCGCCTACTTTAGTAACTGGCTCAACTGGAAGTTTCTCAACTCAAATATTACGCGCTATTTGTACTATATAGGAGCGCTTATCCACGAAAGCTCGCATGCATTGGTTGCTGTCGTGCTCGGTTCGCACATACATGAATTTAAAGTATTCTCTGAGCAGCCTCGCGTCGTTTACGGCAAACCAAAAATCCCTCTTGTCGGCAACATGCTCATATCATTGGCGCCACTTTTTGGTGGCCTAATATTTTTATATCTTGTAAATTCATATGTTTTACATAGTCAGTTCGCAATACATTCGGTCGTATTGGAAAATATATATAATAGCCTACTCAGTCTGATTTTCCAGATCAATCTCCTTCACTGGCAGACATGGGTCCTCATTCTTTTATTCATCAATGTTGGTGCTATGCTCAGTCCTTCCTGGCAAGACATCAAAAACATGTGGCCGGCACTTATCATATTTTTATTTATCGATATCGCTCCCCTGTCGAACCTTCTTACCATTGCTTTGCAACTGATACTTGTAGGAATAGTCATACAGGTTGGAGCGATTATTTTAGTCAAAATTATCGAGCTTGTGAGAAAATAGTTTATACAAAAAGCCCGCTGGTTTTACCACGGGCTTATGATTGTTCAATGATACAGAACAATTAACTCTATGGGATCCTCAGCGCTCGTCCCAAATCGTGATCACTTTGTATTTTTTTAATTTAATACCAAGCGCTTTTTCAATCATCTGTCGGGTCTTGGTGTTGTCAATAAATTTTGGGAAAAGAACCAAGAACCCTTCTCCATCGTCATCGTCTCGGATGGCGTGACCTTGAGTAAAAGGTAAAACCCAGCTGCCACGACTATCCGGTAGATTCGAATTCAGGTCTTTCAAGATCGCTTTGAATACGTCCGTATGGACATTTTTAACTTGAAGTCCACCAATAGCATTCTTTTGGATTTTCATAAGTTCTCAAATGAGGCCTCACACCTCTCGTCCTGTGGTTAGGCAGGAATACCTCAAAAACTGCTATTGCACATAATAGCATATTATTTTGTAAAAGTCAATATGGTGGAGATGGGCGGAATCGAAGCTTACAGCTTCAGTACAGGCTTCCCATTTTCTCCCCTTCTGCGCTAAAGCTTCGAAGGATCGAAAATATGGGAGAGCCTTTTCGATTCCGCCACGCAAAGTGCGTAGGCACTTTGCTCACTCCCCCTCAAACAAAAAACCGCACAAGGCGGTTTCTGTTTTCGGTGGAGATGGGCGGAATCGAACCGCCGTGCAATCGAAGTTCATCGAGCGACTCTACGGTGGTAGAATCCTTTAAAGTTTAATGATCATGCTTGAAAGAAAACAAAACACATGATCACGATCTCATTGTTTCAGGAGATAGAGTGAGAAGCTCTACCTGCCCTACATCCAGGTTATTACGCCCAGCCTACCGTCAGGATCCCAGTAGGTAGACGGCCTCGTTAAACGAGAGCGAATTGAAAGTCCTTTGCTCCAAAATATGGAGAGACAGAAGATTTTGCAATTGGATTTCCAGCAGATTTACGAGTTACTGGTGCTCGCACCGCACGAACGAAAACTGTCGATTGTCGATGCCAAATTCATCCCCGATTTCCCTGTAAGGAAATCGTGTCGAAATATTTTTGTTGCGTGAGCAACAAAAAATTTCGACCTGACCTCCTACAGAAGTAGTGTACTTAATTTTCAACGATCCCTCATAACCCTTCCCATCTCCCTATCTGCCTCGCGTTTCTTTGTCGTCTCTCTCTTATCATACTTCTTTTTTCCTTTGACGATAGCGACGGTGACCTTGATAAGGTTGTTTTTAGTGTACATTGAAATTGGCACTACTGTCAATCCTTTGGCAACATCAGCTATTTGCGCAATCTCCTTCTTTTTCATGATCAACCGACGATGGCGACGCGGCTCATAGTCTTTGGGCGTATTCTTCTCCTGATACGGAGGGATAAGCATGTTTTGGATCCACGCCTCGCCTCCCTTCACGAGCACATATGCCCCATCGAGAGAGCCATGCTTGCCTTTGAGCGACTTCACCTCGAAACCGAGCAGCTCGATGCCAGCCTCGTATTTCTCGAGGATCTCATATTCGAAGTGAGCTTTGCGGTAATCGATCAAAACAACCATAGAGGAAGTATAGTATACTTTTACCCATGAATCACGAAACAACCTGGAATCTCTACTCATCGAACGAAGAAGCCTGGGCAGCAATGCTCGCTGACTGCGCCCAAGCGAAAGAGAGTATTGTACTCGAACAATACATCTTTGTTGCAGATGATTTTGGCAAAAAGCTCATGGACGTCTGCGCCGAACGTGCGGCACAAGGAGTAAAAGTGCGCTTTCTCTGGGATGCAGCTGGTAGCTTCACTCTATGGGGTTCGAACATCGCCGAGGATCTCAAAAAGAAAGGTATCGAGCTTATTTTTTGGAAAACGCTCATACCTGACTATTCGAAAATCCCAAATTTCCGTGCATGGTTCTTCCGCAACCATCGTCGCACGCTCGTTATCGATGACCGTATAGGCTATACCGGTAGCATGTGCGTCTATGAACCCATGAAAAGCTGGCGCGATACAAATCTACGCCTCGAAGGGTCAGTGGTTCAAGAAATGAAGAATGCTTTTGATCGTATGTGGGCACGTGCCAAACATTCTCAGGTTATGCCCGAACGCATCCATGTTCGCAATCACGAATTCCGCTATATCACCAACTACCCCGCTCCCCGTCGCCGCCACATCTACACCGAGCTCATCGAAGCAGTGCGTTCAGCGCGTAAATACATATATATCACCAATCCTTATTTTGTTCCGACTCGTCGTCTGGTGCGCATCTTCCGTCTCGCAGCCCGGCGTGGCGTCGATGTGCGCATTATCATTCCAGAGAACTCAAACTACTATGCCGTAGACCTTGGCGCGCGATCATACTTCAATACTCTCCTCTCATCGGGAGTGCGCATATTCCTCTACTCAGGGAATATGATCCACGCCAAAACCGCTGTCATCGACGGTGAATGGGCAACCGTCGGCACCATGAACCTTGATCGTGTCAGCTTGCTCTACAACTTTGAAGCGAACATCATCAGTAGAAATGGGCGCTTTGCCGAAGAGCTCGTCGCGCTATTCGTACGCGATATACAAGACAGCAAAGAAGTGCTCTACCCTGAATGGAAAAACCGGTTCTTCGTGGAGAAGATACCGGAGAAACTTATCACGCTCGTGAGAAAGTTTTTGTAATATATAAAAACCACCTCATAAGGATGGTTTTTATTACTTACTTGATTTATTTTGCGCTGATTTAGTTTCCCACATAACCGACCAGTTGCAACGTGCGACTTCCGCCTCTATAAAACTGTGCATACTGAAATGTCTTATCTGAATTTATTGGCCCAAAGCCCATTCCTTTTACTGTACAAGTATCTGAACTGCCGTTTGGTTCGCAGTCAATAAGTGGATATGATTGTGCTGATGAATTTTGTCTTACGTCGATCTCATTTTGTCCCTGACCAATCTGAGCGTAATATTGAAGTATAACAGCGCTTACATTAGTCGACGGTATGTACGGAGATGCGTTAAAAGTTGACCAGGTGCCACTAGGAGTTGCGAGTGTGATAGAAACCGGGGTTATAAAATGTATCGACTGCCCTCCGCCAGCATTACCCCATCCAACTGTGCCGAAATCATCTATAGCAGTGAGAACCTTTCCAGTTGTACCTGTAGCAGGCATTCCAGGTGGAACAAATTGAAAATTTCCAAGACCCAAAAGGCCTGTTTTTGTCTGCGAGTAGTTTCTTGAATCACCGGCAGGATAATCACCACCACCAACATTGACTGGCGCAGCTGCATTGTTTGAAGGAGGATTTGCTGGTGCATTTGTCCAGCCAGCGAGCGCTACGAGCGCTGATGCCCCCATGAATCCTCCGATGAGGAGACTTGAAGCAGCGAGTACTGATGTGCGAGTAAGTTTCATAAAATTATTATTAATATATAGTAAACGAACACATATACCCATTGTAGCGCATTTACATAGACCCGAAACATCCAACTGTTGATAAATAATGCGCTATATGCTATAAATATAACCTGTAATCTATTGATGAAAGCACGTATAAATCACCAAATAAAAGCGCCAGAACTGCGCGTTATCACAGCCGAAGGTGAAAACCTGGGTGTAATATCGACAGATAAGGCATTGGCAGAGGCCAAAGCTCGCGGACTCGATCTCATTGAGATCTCCCCTACAGCAGTTCCTCCTGTTGCCAAGATTATGGATTATGGCAAGTATCAGTACGATGAAAAGAAGAAAGAGAAGGTCGCCAAAGCTCGTACCCAGATCAGTGAACTCAAGAGTGTTCAGGTCAAAATTGGTACTGGCGAGCACGATCTCGAACTCAAAGCAAAAAAGGCTTCTGAGTGGTTGTCAGAAGGCAATCGCGTCAAAGTTGACCTCTACCTCGTCGGACGATCGAAGTTCATGGATCTCAACTTCCTCAAGGAGCGCCTCGAACGCATCTTGAAGCTCATCACTGTCGAATACAAGATTGCCCAAGAGCCAGTCAAAGGTCCAAAAGGACTCACTGTCTATCTTGAAAAGAAATAATCGCTTAAACTTTTAAATTAACTTTAAATATATGTCTACAACAAAAACAAATAAATCATACTTAAAGCGCATGAAGGTCACCAAAAATGGCAAACTCATCGCTCGCAAGCCTGGTCAGAACCACTACAATGCAAAGGAGCGCAGTGCAACCAGTATGAGCAAACGTCGCACACAGGTCATCACTATGGGCAACAAGGCTCGCAGTCGTTTCCTTTCAACAAGTTTTTAACAGTTCCAAGTTGCAAGTAACAAGGTACAAGTAATTACAACTTGCCACTTGTCACTTGCAACTAGAATATTCAATTAATTAATAGCTATTAACATTTACTTATATGGTACGCGTCAAAAAAGGAGTCAATGCATTAAAAACCCGTCGCAATATCCTCAAGCAGGCTAAAGGTTTTCGTTTCCGCCGTTCAACAAATGAAAAGGCTGCAATCGAAGCTCTCGCACATGCTGGTGCATATGCGTTCGCACACCGTCGCGACAAGAAGGGCGACATGCGCCGCCTCTGGAACGTCAAGATCAATGCTGGTCTTCGTGCTATAGATGCAAAGCTCTCATACAGCAAGTGGATGGGCTCAGCAAAGAAAGCTGGTATCCTCCTCGACCGCAAAGCTCTCGCTCATCTCGCTGAGTTCAAGCCTGAAGCTTTCAAGAGAGTTGTCACTTCAGTAAAATAAGCTTTTCTTACTCAAAAAAATCCCCGCTTGGGGATTTTTTGTATTTAAACCTCATACCCCTTCATCCTCTCCGGCACGACAGCCTTCACATTGAGCTCATCATTGAGACGCTGGGCGAGGTGCATAGACGCTCCTGGCTCGCCCATGACTACGAATACCTCCTTGAGCCTATCAGTGCCTGTAGAAACAAATTCAACCAGATGATCGCCATCCTTATGAGCTGAATAGCCATAGAGGGTTTCAATATGCGCTTTCACTTCTATCTTCTGACCGTGGATGACTACCTTCTTGCCTCCATCGGCGAGCTCGCGACCGAGAGAGCCGGACGCTTGATACCCGACAAGGAGGATCGTGCTCTGTGGATCACCGAGAAAATGCTGTTCATGTCCTATGACGCGTCCGCCGACTGACATGCCTGAACCAGCAAGAATAATCTTTGCACCTTTCAATCGATCTACGCCCTGAGACTCGCGCTGAGACTCAACAAAAGTCAGATGTGGGAAAGAGAAAACATCATCCCCATTTCTGATTTGCTGTTGAGCAGCATCATTGAAAAACTCTGTGCTTGCACGATATATAGCAGTTGCCTTCTCCCCCATCGGTGAGTCAAGGAATACGGGCACTGAAGGGATCTTTTTGTCTTTGACCAAGTTGTTCAATTCATATAAAAGAACTTGTGTGCGATCAATTGAGAAGGCAGGAATGACAAGCGTACCTCCACGAGCTAACGTATCGTTGATGACTTTTGTGAATTCTTCGAGACGCGTTTCGCGGGTTTCATGATTGCGATCACCATAGACACTTTCCATGATGAGATAATCAACGTCGCCTACTGGCTCCGTATCGCGGAG
>Ga0310810_10006504_pt1 | contig 13206 bp, 8 predicted proteins | sample NCmetagenome_FD_207641 | JGI IMG/M metagenome (GOLD analysis project Ga0310810, IMG submission 207641) | Soil microbial communities from experimental microcosm in Duke University, North Carolina, United States - NC | ecosystem: Engineered > Artificial ecosystem > Soil microcosm > Unclassified ... | reverse complement strand
ATGACCGGCGGCGGCTGGAAGACCGCGTCTATGGGATTTTTCGCCGCGGAGACCGGCACCTCAAAACGGCCTCATGCGCCGACCGGAACAGAGAGACCGCAAGCTACGAGCAAAAAAGCCCGCCAACGGCGGGCAGAAGTCGCAAGTCTCCACAAAATGCCGGATAGCCAGACTGGGTGGTGGGCGCGACAGGGATCGAACCTGTGACCCCTACCATGTCAAGGTAGTGCTCTTCCGCTGAGCTACGCGCCCTTAGGCCGGATTGATCTATCGGCTCCAAACCTGCGAGGCAAGACCGCGAAAAACCGCTAGGCGGCCAGCATTTTCTGCACTTCAGTGACCAGCTCGCGCAGATGCACCGGTTTGGATAAGACCTTGGCCTGCTTGGGCGCGTTGGAATCCGGGTTGAGCGCCACGGCGGCAAAGCCTGTGATGAACATGATCTTGATGTCGGGGTCGAGTTCGGCTGCCCTGCGGGCAAGCTCGATACCATCCATTTCCGGCATCACGATATCGGTGAGGAGGAGCTCGAACGGTTCCTCGCGCAGTCGGTGATAGGCTGAAAGGCCGTTGTCATACGAGGTCACGTCAAATCCCGCATTCTGCAATGCCTTCACCAGAAAGCGGCGCATATCGGTATCGTCTTCCGCGAGCAGGATTTTCGACATAACCACACTGCACCCCATCCGGCCCGATGTGGCCGCCTCAGCAGCCTGATTAAGACTTATGCCCGGTAAACAACGAGTGAACCGAAAGCATCTCTTGGCTTTGTGCCCCTGCCGTGAACAATAGACGGTATAATGGAGTGTTAAACTTGCCGGGGCGGCCAAAGGCCCAGGTATTAAGGGACACCGGAATCGCAATGGCGGTGATGCATGAGTGAAATTCGCGACGAGCTCGACCCGCCGTTCGAGATACTCGAGCCCCAAATCTGCCAAGGGCCGGTGCTGTTTAACTCTCCCCACAGTGGATCGACCTACCCGCGTGATTTTCTGGCGGCCTGTCGGCTGGATGTCGCCACCCTGCGACGCTCGGAAGACAGCTTCGTCGATGATCTGATCGCGGGTGTGGTGCGCTGCGGCTACCCGATGATGCACGCGCATTTTCCGCGCTGTTTTGTCGACGTGAACCGCGAGCCTTATGAGCTTGATCCGCGCATGTTCGAAGGCCGTCTGCCGTCTTTCGCCAATACCCGGTCGATGCGCGTCGCCGGAGGCCTTGGAACCGTCGCAAGAGTGGTTGGCGATGCCCAGGAGATTTACGACCAGCGCATTCCGGTCGACGATGCCTTGCAACGCATTGAAAGCCTGTACAAGCCTTATCATCGCGCGTTGCGCCGGCTTTTCAGCCGGCTGCACCGCGATTTCGGCGCGGCGGTGCTGGTTGATTGCCATTCGATGCCGTCAACGGCCGGTCACAAGGACGAACGGCCACGGCCGGAATTCGTGCTGGGCGACCGATACGGTACGAGCTGTGTCGGTGTGGTGGCCGAAACGATTGAAAAGACGCTGCGGTCGCTGGGCTATACGGTCAGTCGCAACAAGCCCTATGCCGGTGGGTTCATCACGGAGCATTACGGCAATCCGGCTGGCGGGCTCCACGCAATCCAGCTCGAGATCAACCGGGCCCTTTACATGGATGAGCGGCGTTATCAGCGGTCGGCCGCTTTCGACCACTTGGCAGCCGATTTGGAGACTTTGGCCAGGCGACTGGCCGACATCCCCCTGGAACAGTTGCGCCCATATCGGGCCGCTGCCGAATAAGCTAAAAAAAGGGCCGCTTGCGGATGCGAGCGGCCCAAGTCTAGGGAGGAAACGCCCAAGGAGGGCAGCGGTAGCTCTCGCTACCGCACTGCAATAAGCTACACCGCGGCGCACAAAAATCAAGGTTGGAAGCCCTTTTTCCTATGCTAATACCGCATAGCTGCCGCCCGACCAGACCCCTTCTGGCATGCCTATGCAAAAGCGGAAGAGCCGAAGTGGCATGACGGCCATCGACTTCAGCAGCTTTGTGGATCAGCTCGCTACGGCATCCGGCGATACGATCCTTCCATTCTTCAGAACGGCCCTTGCAGTCGAGAACAAAAAGGCCGGCGGGTTCGACCCGGTTACCGCCGCCGACCGCGCGGCGGAGCAGAGCATGCGTGCTATCATCCGCAAGCAGTTCCCCCACCACGGCATTCTCGGCGAGGAATACGGGTCTGAGCGCACTGACGCCGAATATATCTGGGTTCTCGACCCTATCGACGGCACCAAATCATTCATATCCGGGATGCTGGCCTGGGGCACGCTGATCGGCTTGATGCGATTTGGCGAGCCGGTCTTCGGCATGATGAACCAGCCTTTTACGCGCGAACGGTTTTCGGGCGATGGCGGTGCCGCTCACTACCGGGGTCCGGCCGGCAAGCGCGACCTGCACGTGCGGGAGTGCGCGAGCCTCGATCAGGCGGTGATGTCCACGACCAGCCCATTGCTGATGAACAAAAGTGACCGCGCGGCCTTCGGCAAGCTCGAGGACAAGGTAAAGCTCTCCCGCTACGGCGGCGATTGCTACGCCTACTGCATGCTGGCGGCGGGGCTTATCGACCTGATCATCGAAACCGAGATCAAGCCGTATGATATCGTCGCAATCATCCCGATCGTCGCCGGCGCCGGCGGCATCGTCACCACTTGGGAGAATGGACCGGCGCAAGCTGGCGGGCGGATCGTCGTTGCCGGCGACCGGCGCGTGCACGCTGCGGCACTGGAAGTCCTTGCGCGTTAAAACCGCGGCGTGCCCGGCACGAAGGCGTCGAATGCCGCCCAGAACTGTGCGCGGTAGTGGTCCTGTTCCTGGAGGATCTCGTGCTTTGAGCCGGCAAGAATAAGGTGCCGGCCGGCGAGTAGATTCTGTCCAAACGCCTCAATGGCCGGCGTCGAAACGACTTCGTCGCGCCCGGCTGCGACCATCAAGATCGGCTGCCGGATGCTCGCCGCATAAGCGGGATCCGCGAATTGTTTCATCTGCCGGAACGCGACGTCGGCCCAGGCCACCGTCGGCGCACCGAGACCGAGCGCTGGCTCCTGCTCGAGCACCGCCGCGTTCCGCGCATAGCGGACGGGATCCGACGTAAGGACGTTGCCAATGAAACTTTCGGTGCCGGTGGCGGCAGAATCTCCGGTCGGAACGTAGGCGCCGCCGATTCCAAGCAACCGCATGAAGCGCGCCAACGGGCCAGCGACCTGCGTGAGACGGCCGGATGGCAGCGCGATCATCGGCGCGGCCAGCACGACGCGCTCGAACCAGCGGCTGCCGTCATGACAGGCGCGGATAACCACGGCCCCGCCCATGGAATGCGCAAGAGCGAAGATCGGCGGAGGACAATCCGGCAGCACCACCTGCTCCATAATCGCTTCGAGATCGGTGATGTAGTTCGAAAAATTCCGCACATAGCCCTTGTGGCGGTTCGACAGCGCGCGATCCGAAAGCCCCTGCCCCCGCCAATCGAACGTCACTACTGCGAAACCGCGGGCGCGCAGATCGCGCACCGTCTCGAAATATTTTTCAATGAACTCGGCGCGCCCCTGCACGACCAGCACGGTGCCCTTGCGCCCCGGCGGCGGCGCCCAGCGGGCGAAGCGCAAATTCACCCCGTCGGGGGTTTGGATCGCGCCGGTCACCACATCGTCGGGCACCGGGTTGGCAGGAATGGAAACGAGCTTCATGTGGCCGGAAGGTGAGCCGGAGCGGCGCGCAAGCGCGTTATAGCAGGGCGGTGAAGGCGCTCAATTGCGCCTTGTTTGATGCCAGAAACACCAGTAATTCCAATTATTTACCCTGTCCATGGGCGGACCTTGCACGCCGGAAAACCGCTCCCATATCAGGATTGCGCAGGCCTTCGGGCTGCGCACGGTTTGGTTCGGCCATTTCGGCGGACCACCGCATGTCGCTCAACAATGGAGGATATGCCATGCGAACTTTCGATCTTGCTCCCCTTTATCGTTCAACCGTCGGCTTCGACCGGCTCTTTTCCATGCTTGATGGATTTGAGTCCGCTCCGGGCTACCCGCCCTACAACATCGAGCGGACCGGTGAGAATGATTACCGCGTCACTGTCGCGGTTGCCGGCTTCGGCGAGAATGAACTCTCGATCGAAGCGAAAGAAAACACCCTGACGATCAAAGGCTCCAAACAGACCAAGGAAGAGCAGAACGGCGAAGTGCTCTATCAGGGCATTGCCGCCCGCGCCTTCGAGCGCGTCTTCCAGCTTGCCGACCATGTGCAGGTCAAGAACGCGAGCCTCGAGAACGGATTGCTGCACGTTGATCTCGTGCGTGAAATCCCGGAGGCGAAAAAGCCGCGCCAGATCCCGATTGGCAACGGCAAGGCAAAGGCCCAGGTCATTGAGACCAAGGCCGCCTAACGCCAACCTCGACCATCAAAACGGTAGCGCCCCGGACCATCCGGGGCGCTTTCATTTTGGTTCGGCTCGCCGCTACTTTTTCTGCTGGCTGCCGCTTTCGGGCGGCGCGACCTGATGATGCGTGCCGCCCGAACATAGGGAGGCGTCAGCGACGTGTTCGGCGCGGGTGCCATGGAGAGCATGTCACCGAATTGCGCGTAGGCCACGACCCGGAGCTCAATGCCCGGTCACAGGCGTACGTAATAGGCCCCGCGCAGGAACCGTTTCGCCTTTGGGGTCGAACCCCAAGAACGGACTCCAGAATGTCGGGAGGCGGCAGAATGTCGATCGGTGGCGCATCGAGGTAAAGCGATTGAGCGCGCGCGGCGCCGCCCACGGGACCTCCCGCCACAAGCACTGCCGCCAGCGTCGCCAGAGGCCGTAGTCCCCTGCTTTTCGTCGCCAAGAGCCGAGACTAAACGGTTAACGCGACCTTCTTGGGGGCCACGGGCACCCCAGGGCGCAATAACGTTGCGTGGATATGAGGGCCCCGGCAGCGGTCCTTGCCGGTCCGATGTTGCCGCCGCAATAAAACGAAAGATTTCGCTCACTCTGGCGTGGACCAGCCTTGTGCGACAGGGCAAAATTTGGCATGGTCCATTAGGACAGTAATGCTGTCCTAATGGCTGGCGAGCACGGGTGGCGGCTCTTAGGTCGCAGGGCAGACATCGGTGGCGCCCGAACAGGTGCAGCCACGGGCGGCGACAACGCCGGACAGGTTGCCCCTTCTCGGAGATCAGTTACGCGTCGACCGCGTGCGGCAAGCACGCGGACGAGGCGGGTACGCCGGAGCGATGACCGCGCCCGGCGAGAGCAGGACGAGATGAGCGAGCGGAAGCGCAACGCTGCATTTGCCGGACGCGGATCCACCGCAGATCCCGGCACACCGTTCGCGCAGGGTCTCTACGATCCCGCGCTCGACAAGGATTCGTGCGGCGTCGGTTTCATCGCCGACATCAAGGGCCGCAAGTCGCATCAGATTATCGAAGACGGGTTGCGCATTCTTTGCAATCTCGAGCATCGCGGCGCGGTGGGCGCCGATCCGCGCATGGGCGACGGCGCCGGCATCCTGGTGCAGATCCCGCACAAGTTCTTTGCGAAGAAGACTGCCGAGCTTGGATTCAAATTGCCGGCCGCCGGCGACTATGCCGTTGGTTACCTCTTCATGCCGCAAGACCCGAACTGGCGGCAGATCATCCGCGATATCTACGCTGAGGTCATCGCGCGCGAGAAACTGACCCTGCTCGGCTGGCGCGACGTGCCGACCGACAATTCGACGCTCGGTCAGTCGGTCAAGCCGACCGAGCCGAAGCACATGCAGGTGTTCATCGGCCGCGGCAAGAAAAAGATGTCGGAAGATGAGTTCGAACGCCGACTCTACATCCTGCGCAAGTCGATCTCGAACGCAATCTACCGCCGGCGCGAGCGCCGCACCTCCGGCTATTATCCGGTGTCGATCTCGTGCCGCACGGTGATCTACAAAGGAATGTTCCTTGCGGACCAGCTCGGCACCTACTATCCCGACCTGCACGATCCGGATTTCGAGAGCGCCCTCGCGCTGGTGCACCAGCGCTTCTCAACGAACACGTTCCCGACCTGGTCGCTGGCGCATCCGTATCGTTACATCGCGCACAACGGCGAGATCAACACGCTGCGCGGCAACGTCAACTGGATGGCGGCGCGGCAGGCGTCGGTTTCATCGCCGCTGTTCGGCAAGGACATCAACAAGCTCTGGCCGATCTCCTACGAGGGCCAGTCAGACACTGCCTGTTTCGACAACGCGCTCGAGTTCCTTACGCAGGGTGGTTACTCGCTCGCGCACGCAATGATGATGATGATTCCGGAGGCCTGGGCGGGCAATCCGCTCATGGACGAGGAACGCCGTGCTTTCTATGAGTATAACGCCGCGCTGATGGAGCCGTGGGACGGCCCGGCGGCGATCGCCTTTACCAACGGTCGGCAGATCGGCGCCACGCTCGACCGCAACGGCCTGCGCCCGGCGCGGTACCTGCTTACGACTGACAACCGCATCGTGATGGCTTCCGAGATGGGCGTATTGCCGATCCCGGAGAAGGACATCGTCAAGAAATGGCGGCTGCAGCCAGGCAAGATGCTGCTGGTCGACCTCGACGAGGGCCGGCTCATTCCCGATGAGGAATTGAAGGCTACGCTGGCGAGAAGCCACCCTTACAAGGAGTGGCTTGCGCGCACGCAGATTGTGCTCGAAGAGCTTCCCGGCACCACGAATGTCGCGCCAATCTCGAACCTGTCGCTGCTCGATCGGCAGCAGGCTTTCGGTTACACGCAGGAAGACATCAAGTTCCTGATGACGCCGATGGCAACCACCGGCGAGGAAGCGGTCGGCTCCATGGGCAATGACACGCCGATTTCGGCGCTGTCCAACAAGCCGAAGTCGCTGTTCACCTATTTCAAGCAAAACTTCGCGCAGGTCACCAACCCGCCGATCGATCCGATCCGCGAGGAACTGGTGATGAGCCTCGTCTCCATCATCGGGCCGCGCCCGAACCTGCTTGACCACGAAGGCATGTCGAACACCAAGCGGCTCGAGGTGCGCCAACCGATCCTTACCAATGAGGACCTGGAAAAGATCCGCTCGATCTCGGAAATGAGCGGCGATCATTTCAAGTCCCGCACCTTCGACATCACCTTCCCGGCGGAGCATGGCGCTGACGGCATGGGCTGGGCGATCGATGAGCTCTGCGAGCGCGCGGAAGAGGAAGTGCGCAACGGCTGCAACATTATCATCCTGTCGGACCGCAAGGCGGGCGCCGACCGCATTCCAATTCCGTCGCTGCTCGCCTGCGCCGCCGTGCATCACCACCTGATCCGCAACGGCTTGCGCACATCCGTCGGCATGGTGCTGGAGACCGCCGAGCCGCGCGAGGTGCATCATTTTGCCTGTCTCGCGGGCTACGGTGCCGAGGCGATCAATCCTTACCTCGCCTTCGAGACGTTGACCGCGATAAAGGATGATCTGCCGGGCAAGCCGGCCGACGACAAGGATGTCGTCAAAAAGTACATCAAGGCAATCGGCAAGGGCCTGCTCAAGGTGATGTCCAAGATGGGCATCTCTACCTATCAGTCGTATTGCGGCGCGCAGATTTTCGATGCCGTCGGCCTGCGTCAGGACTTTGTCGACAAGTATTTCACCGGCACGCATACGCGCATCGAAGGCGTCGGGCTTGCAGAAATTGCCGAGGAAGCCGTCCGCCGTCACCGCGACGCCTTCAGCGACGCGCCGATCTACCGCTCGATGCTGGACGTCGGCGGCGACTACGCGGTGCGCGTGCGCGGCGAGGATCACGTCTGGACCGCCGAGACAGTGTCGCGTCTGCAGCACGCGGTGCGCGGCAATTCGCAGGACCACTACCGCGCTTTTGCGCAGATCGTGAACGAACAGAATGAGCGGCTGCTGACGATTCGCGGCATGTTCCGGCTCAAGAAGGCCGAGGAAGACGGTCGCCAGCCCGTGCCTTTGGAAGAAGTCGAGCCGGCGAAAAACATCGTGCGGCGCTTCTCGACCGGCGCCATGTCATTCGGCTCGATCTCGCGCGAGGCGCATACCACGCTGGCAATCGCGATGAACCGCATCGGCGGAAAGTCGAACACCGGCGAAGGTGGCGAGGAGGCCGATCGCTTCAAGCCGCTCCCGAACGGCGATTCGATGCGCTCCGCGATCAAGCAGGTCGCTTCCGGCCGGTTCGGCGTCACCGCCGAATATCTCGTCAACTCCGACGTGATGCAGATCAAGATGGCGCAAGGCGCAAAGCCTGGCGAAGGCGGCCAGTTGCCTGGCCACAAGGTCGACAAGACCATCGCCAAGGTTCGCCACTCGACGCCTGGCGTCGGCCTGATCTCGCCACCGCCGCACCATGACATCTATTCGATCGAGGATCTGGCGCAGCTGATTTTCGACCTGAAGAACGTCAACCCGGCCGGCGACGTTTCGGTGAAGCTCGTATCGGAGGTCGGCGTCGGCACGGTCGCTGCCGGTGTCTCCAAGGCGCGCGCCGATCACGTCACCATCGCCGGCTTCGAAGGCGGCACCGGCGCCTCTCCGCTCACCTCGATCAAGCACGCCGGCAGTCCCTGGGAAATCGGTCTTGCCGAAACCCACCAGACCCTCGTGATCAACCGTTTGCGTGGCCGCATCGCCGTGCAGGTCGACGGCGGCATCCGCACCGGCCGCGACGTGGCGGTGGGCGCCCTGCTTGGCGCCGACGAATTCGGCTTCGCGACCGCGCCGTTGATCGCGGCCGGCTGCATCATGATGCGCAAGTGCCATCTCAACACCTGCCCGGTCGGCGTCGCGACGCAGGATCCGGTGCTCCGGAAACGCTTCAAGGGTCAGCCCGAGCACGTCATCAACTATTTCTTCTTCGTCGCCGAGGAAGTGCGTGAGCTGATGGCCGAGCTCGGCTTCCGCACCTTCGACGACATGGTCGGGCAGATGCAGATGCTCGACCGCCGCAAGTTGGTCGAGCACTGGAAGGCCAAGGGCCTCGACTTCTCCAAGCTGTTCACAAAGCCGACAGCGGAGAAGGGCACCGCCATCTACAAGTGCGAGGAGCAGGATCACAAGATCAAGGACATCCTCGACCGCAAGCTGATCACCGAGGCGCAGGCCGCGCTCGATCGTGGCGCGCCGGTGCGGCTGCAGGCCGTCATTCACAACACCGACCGCGCCTGCGGCGGCATGCTCTCCGGTGAGGTGGCCAAGCGCTATGGCCATGAAGGACTGCCCGACGACACGATCCACGTCCGCTTCACCGGCACGGCCGGGCAGAGCTTCGGCGCCTGGCTCGCGCGCGGCGTAACCTTCGAGCTCGAGGGCGACGCCAACGACTATGTCGGCAAGGGCCTGTCGGGGGGACGTCTGGTCATCAGGCCGCCGGCGGAATCAGGCATCGTGCCGGAGGAATCGATCATTGTCGGCAATACCGTGCTTTATGGCGCGATCGAAGGCCAATGCTATTTCCGCGGCGTCGCCGGCGAGCGCTTCGCCGTGCGCAATTCCGGCGCGATCGCCGTGATCGAGGGCGCCGGCGACCACTGCTGCGAATACATGACCGGCGGCATCGTCGTCGTGCTCGGCCGCACCGGCCGCAACTTTGCGGCCGGCATGTCGGGCGGCATCGCCTATGTGCTCGACGAGGACGAAAGCTTCAACTCACGCTGCAATCTGGCGATGGTCGAGCTCGAGCCAGTGCCGGAAGAAGAGCAGGTCGCCGAGGAGGAATTTGGTCACTACAACGATCTGGAATCGCACGGCCGCGTCGATGTGATGTCCGATCTCACGACCAAGGATGCCGAGCGCCTGCATATGCTGATCTCGAACCACGCGCGCTACACCGGCTCCAAGCGCGCCGCCGAGATCCTCGCCGACTGGAATAAATATCGCCCACTGTTCCGCAAGGTGATGCCGGTCGAATATCGCCGCGCGCTGGCCGAGATGGCGAAGGAGAAGGCCGCCACGATGCAGGCCGCGGAATAATACCGTATGGGCAAGGTCACCGGCTTTCTCGAGATTGAGCGCGAGGACCGCGACTATCAGCCGGTCGCGGAGCGCATAAAGCATTGGCACGAATTCGTTCTGCCGCTCCCGGAAAAAGAAATCCGGGACCAGGCCGCGCGGTGCATGGATTGCGGCGTGCCCTATTGCCACGGCACCAGCCGGATCACCGGCGCGCCGACCGGCTGCCCGGTCAACAACCAGATTCCGGACTGGAATGACCTGGTCTATCGCGGCAATTGGGACGAGGCGGCGCGCAACCTGCACTCGACCAATAATTTTCCGGAGTTCACCGGCCGCGTCTGCCCGGCGCCGTGCGAGGCATCCTGCACGCTCAACATCGACGAGAACCCGGTTACCATCAAGACGATCGAATGTGAAATCGCCGATCGGGCGATTGCCCAGGGCCTCAAGCCCGACAAGCCGCAGCGCAAAACCGGCAAGAAAGTCGCGGTCGTCGGTTCAGGACCGGCGGGGCTTGCCTGCGCGCAGCAACTCGCGCGCGCCGGCCATGACGTGCACGTCTACGAACGCTGGGCAAAAGCCGGCGGCCTGCTCCGCTACGGCATCCCCGACTTCAAGATGGAGAAAATCCACGTCGATCGCCGCGTCGAGCAGATGCAGGGTGAAGGCGTCACGTTCCACTACAACGCGCATGTCGGCGTGAATGTCCCGGCCGATAAACTGCTCAAAGAGCATGACGCAGTGGTGCTTACCGGCGGCAGCGAAAAGCCGCGCGACCTGCCCATCCCGGGGCGCGAGCTCAAGGGTATTCACTTCGCGATGGATTTCCTGCCGCAGCAGAACCGGCGCGTGAGCAACGAGCCGCAAGGCAATGTCGAACCGATCCTTGCGAAAGGCAAAAAAGTCGTGGTCATCGGCGGCGGCGACACCGGTTCCGACTGCATCGGCACATCAATTCGTCAGGGCGCGGTGTCGATCACCAATTTCGAGATCATGCCCGAGCCGCCGGAGCACGAGAACAAGATGCTCACCTGGCCCGATTGGCCGCTGAAGCTGCGGATCTCGTCAAGCCATGAGGAAGGCGTCACGCGCGAATTTGCGGTGCTGACGCAGAAATTCACCGGCGAGAACGGCCAGGTGAAAAAGCTTCACTGCACGCACGTCGACGCGCAATTCAAGCCGGTGCCCGGCACCGAATTCGAGATCGAAGCTGATCTCGTGCTGCTCGCCATGGGTTTCGTGCACCCCGTGCATGAGGGCATGCTCAAGGCACTCAACATTGCCCTCGACCAGCGAGGCAACGTTTCGGCCGACACAATGGCCTACCAGACGTCTGTGCCAAAGGTGTTCACCGCGGGCGACATGCGGCGCGGCCAGTCACTGGTGGTGTGGGCGATCCGCGAAGGCCGTCAGGCGGCGCATGCCGTTGACAAGTTCCTGATGGGATCATCGAGCCTGCCGCGCTGACGCGGCGGTCCTTGTCGCGTTTAGCGGAAGTTGCCGAACAGGCCGATCGGCCGCGGCGGGCGCGGGGCGTCGTCACGATATTGCGGGCGAACCGGCTTGGGTTCGGATTTAGCTTCCGACCGGGGTTTTGGCGGCGCGTTTTGGGTGGTCTTCGCAGGCGGCGCGCTCTTGGGCGGCACAGCCGCTTTTTTGTCAGGAGTGGCAGGCGGTTCGGGCCGCGCGGTCTCGGCTGGTGGCACGGATGCCATGGCGCCGGCGGGCACCGCCGCTGCCGGCGGCAGAATGACCTTGCCCTCGCTGTCGGGTTTTAATGCGAAATCGTCGGCACGTCCGCGCGGAGCCGCAACGGGCTCGCCCTTCACCAGCACGCGCGTTGCCGTGGCATCGCCATGCGGCGAGCTGCTTCCGGCGCCTCCCACCAGGTCCTCCGAGGTGGTGGGCACAACCGTCAGCGGCACCACGGGTCCCGCCATTGGACGAGCCGCCGGCTTGCCGTCCGGCGTCGCCGGCATAGCCGGACCCGACGGAATCGCGATCGGCGCCACGCGGCTATTCATCTGGCGGCGGATTTCGCGCTCGACATAGTGCGCGAGCTTGAGCGCGCCACTCTTTGTGAAGAAGACGCCGTCGCTCGAGCGCAGCCGGCGCATCTGGCCTTCGTAGTCCGGACCGAAGTTCGAGTATTTTCCCGCCTCGTCGACGAACCCATCCCAGATATCGATATAGATCACGCCGGCCCGCTCGGCGCGGGCACGGTAGAGGTCATTGAGGTAGACGGCATCGGCGGTCGACTTCGTGCCGCGGATCGATGGCAGGCCAACCCAAAACACCGGCACGCCTTTGCTCTTGAGCGCGGCGATCGTCTCGTCGATACGCTTCGAGTAAATCTCCGCCCACTGGTCCGTGCGGAACTCGATGACGCCATTCGCCCTTTTGCCGGGCTGCGGCTCGGGCGTCACAACAGAATCCTGCTCATCGTCAGCCTGGTCTTTGCTCTTCGCATCCTTGTTGTCAGCCGCCGGCTTGCTCGTCTTGTCCTTTTCTTTCTTCTTGTCCGCTTCCTTCGCCAGGTCGCGCTCGCGTATGTTTTGGCGGTCACTGACGCCGAGCATCATCACTACAAAATTCGCCTTCTCCTGAGTAAGCATGTCGCGCGCCACATGCCACCAATCGAGATCGCCTTTCGCCTCGTACCGCAGCAATCCCGAATGCAACTTGTTCTTGCGGACAACGGCGATTTCTGACGAATCCGCGAAGGCGTCTTCCAAACCGTAGGCAAGCCAGTCGGCCATGGCGTCGCCCATGACGACGATCGAAGTCGTCGGCGCAACCGCATCCGGTTTCGTCTCCGCCTTTTTCGGGGGTGGCGCGCGAGAGTTATCCACGGGCGCCTGTTGCTCATATGTGTTGTCGAATTGCCGCTGGCCGCCGCCGAAAAATCCGCCGAAGAAACCGCCGCCGCTCGGCCGCTGTGGACGCTGCCGGCTCAAAAATGGGAAGCGATCATCGCCAAAAAACTGCGCTTGCGCAGGCGAACTGACGGCCAATTCGAGAGCGGCAAGGCCCGCAAAGTCCACCGCAGCCAGAAGGGCTGCCCCAACAAGCCAGCGCGAAAACCGGTTCTTTCCAGTCATGCGAGGTGCCAAACCAATGGGTCCGTACTGCTGCAACGGTCCTCACCGCCATGGACCATTAGCGCCTGAAAAATGTCAACTCAAAGGTGGTCCGGCCGCTATCCTTAACGCGCGCGCAGCTGGTCAAGGATGCCGGCGGAGGCAAAACCGTCCGGAATCCGGCCGCT
>Ga0310810_10006503_pt1 | contig 13207 bp, 9 predicted proteins | sample NCmetagenome_FD_207641 | JGI IMG/M metagenome (GOLD analysis project Ga0310810, IMG submission 207641) | Soil microbial communities from experimental microcosm in Duke University, North Carolina, United States - NC | ecosystem: Engineered > Artificial ecosystem > Soil microcosm > Unclassified ... | reverse complement strand
GCGCGACGCCCGCGTCTGGCTCATGACGCTCCACAGCGCGAAAGGCCTGGAGTTCCCGGTCGTCATTCTCGCGGGGCTCGAAGAAGGCCTCTTCCCGCATTCGCGATCGAGCGACGACGTCGAGGAATTGGAGGAGGAGCGGCGCCTCTGCTACGTCGGCATGACGCGCGCCCGCTCGCGCCTCGTTCTGACCGGCGCCGCGCGGCGGCGAATCTTCGGGGAATACCAGGCGAGCCAGCCCTCGCGCTTCATCGACGAGGTGCCCGCGGAGCTCGTCGACCGTAAGGAGCCGTCCTTCTCATCGTCGCCGTACCAGGGGAACTTTGCGCATTATGAGTTCCGCACGAACCCTTACGGACGCGGGCGGCGGGGAAGCAAGCTGCGTGAAGACGAGCCGACGTATGCGTACGAGGACGAAGATCAGTCGACGGGGATGGCGCTGCGGATCGGGATGCAGGTCAGGCACCCGCAGTTCGGGATTGGGACGGTGCTGAGCGTCGAGGCATTGGACGACGATACGAAGCTGGTCGTGCGGTTCAACGCCGTTGGAACGAAAACGCTGCGGGCTCGCTACGCCAAGCTCGAGCCCGCCTGAGCCGCAGCACTCAAGTCCTGCGCCACTTTGCTAAGAGTTGAGTGGGTGTTTGTGGCGCAGGACCTCAGTCCTGCGTTCCGCCGGATGTTCCGTTTTCATCTTCTTCTTTCTCGACCAGCTTCGCGACGGAGACGACCTTGTCCTCGCCCTCGATGTTGATCAACGTCACGCCCTGCGTCGCGCGGCCGATCGCGCGGACGTCGTCGGTCTGCATGCGGATGATCATGCCCTGCTGGGTAATCAGCAGGATCTCGTCGCCGGCCTGCACGTACGCGACGCCGACCACCAGCCCGTTCTTCTGCGTCGTCGCGATGTTGATGATGCCGACGCCGCCGCGCGACTGGACCCGGTATTCCTCGATCTCCGTGCGCTTTCCGAAGCCGCGCTCCGTCACCGTCAGCAGCGTGCCGCCCGGTGCGACGACCTCCATCGCAACGACAAAGTCGTCGCCACGCAGCGAGATGCCGCGGACACCGTAGGCCGTGCGACCCATCGGCCGGACATCGGTTTCGTGGAACCGGATGGCGTAGCCGTAACGCGTGCCGATGAACACCTCGCCGTTGCCATCGGTCAACTGGGCCGCGATGACGGAATCGTTTTCCTCGACGCCCATCGCGATGATGCCGCCCGCGCGTGGGTTGCTGAAGGCGGAGAGGGACGTCTTCTTCACGACGCCGAGCCGCGTGCCCATCACGATGAATTTGTCCTCCTCGAATTCCTTCACCGCCAGCATCGCCGCGATCTTCTCGCCTTCCTCCATGGAGACGAGGTTCGCGATCGACTTGCCCTTGCCGCCGGGGCCCACGTCAGGAATCTCGTGGACCTTCAGCCAATACGCGCGGCCGCGGTCCGAGAAAATCATGATGTAGGCATGCGTCGACGCGACGAAGAGGTGGCTGACGAAGTCCTCGTCGCGCGTCCGCATGCCGATGCGGCCCTTGCCGCCGCGCCGCTGGTTGCGGTACGTCGAAATGGCGGTCCGCTTGATGTAGCCGGTCGCGCTGACCGTGATCGCCATGTCTTCTTCGGCGATCAGATCCTCGATGCTCAGCTCGCCAGACTCGTCGATGATCTCGGTCCGCCGATCATCGCCGTACTTCTCACGGACCTCCTTCAGCTCGTCGACAATGATCTGCATCAGGAGACGTTCGCTCGCCAGGATCGCCCGAAGGCGCTCGATGGTCTTCAGCAGCTCAGCGAGCTCGTCGAGAATCTTCTGCCGCTCCAGGCCGGTCAGGCGCTGCAGCTGCATGTCGAGAATGGCCTGCGCCTGAATCGTGCTCAGCGAGAACTGTGTCACCAGTCCGTCGCGCGCTTCGGCCACCGTCTTCGCGCCGCGGATCAGCGCGATCACCTGGTCGAGATGATCGAGCGCGATCTTCAGGCCCTCGAGGATGTGGTACCGCGCCTCGGCCTTCTTCAGCTCGAACTCGGTGCGCCGGCGGACGACGTCGCGCCGGAACTCGACGAAGCTTTCGACGAGCTCCAGCAGCGTCAGCACCTTCGGCCGTCCGCCGACGATGGCGAGCATGATGATGCCGAACGACGACTGCAGCGGCGTGTGCTTGTACAGGTTGTTGAGGACGACTTCCGGCACCTCGCCGCGCCGCAGCTCGATGACTATCCGCATGCCATCGCGGTCGGACTCGTCGCGGACGTCTGAGATCCCCTCGATCGTTTTGTCGCGAACAAGGTCGGCGATTCGCTCGATCAGCTTCGCTTTGTTGACCTGATACGGGATCTCGGTGATGACGATCGAAACCTTGTCGCCTTTTTTGTTGGTCTCGGTCGTCGATCGCGCACGCAAAACAATCGAACCGCGCCCGGTGGTGTGGGCCTGCAGCACGCCGGCACGCCCGACGATGAAGCCGGCGGTGGGGAAGTCGGGGCCGGGAATCAGCTGGATGAGGTGCTTCAGCTTTTCGCCGCGCGTCAGACGTGCCGCAGGTTCGGCAGGACTAAAGTCCTGCCCTGCTCCCGCGGTGCCGAGATAGCTGGTCTCGATCAGCCAGATGCAGCCGTCGACGACCTCGCGCAGGTTGTGCGGCGGCACGTTCGTCGCCATGCCGACCGCGATGCCGGCCGATCCGTTGACCAGGAGGTTCGGGAACGGCGCCGGCAGAACCGACGGCTCCTCAGTCGTCTCGTCGTAGTTGGGAACGAAGTCGACGGTCTCCTTGTCGAGGTCGACCATCGCGTCGTCGGCGAGCGCCTGGAGTCGCGATTCGGTGTACCGCATCGCCGCCGGCGGGTCGCCGTCGACCGAGCCGAAGTTGCCCTGGCCGTCGACAAGCGGGTAGCGCATGTTGAAGTCCTGCGCCAGCCGCACGAGCGTGTCGTAGATCGAGGCGTCGCCGTGCGGGTGAAAGTTGCCCATCACCTCGCCGACGATCTTTGCGCACTTGCGATAGCCCCGCGTCGCCGACAGCCCCATCGTCTTCATGCCGTACAGCACTCGGCGATGCGCGGGCTTCAGGCCGTCGCGGGCGTCGGGCAGCGCTCGTCCAATGATTACGCTCATGGCGTAATCCATGTACGACCGCTTCATTTCGTCTTCGATGTTGACCGGGTGCTGGGAGGGCTGCTGGTCTGCCATCGGTCGTTACACGTCCAGGTTCTTCACGTCGAGCGCGTTGTCCTCGATGAACTTGCGCCGTGGCTCGACCTGATCGCCCATCAGCGTCGTGAACATCAGATCGGCTTCCGTGTGGTCCTCGGCGCGGACCTGCAGTAGCGTGCGCACCGCCGGGTCCATCGTCGTTTCCCAGAGCTGGTCGGGATTCATTTCCCCGAGGCCCTTGTAGCGGTTGATCGCGACGCCCTTCTTGCCGGCGGCGATGAAGAACTCGACGAGCTCGTCGATCGACTTCACGTGCACGTCGGCGGGCCGTTGCTTCGGCGTCTTTTCTTGCTCAGCGCCGTCGTCCGCGGGCTCGCTGGCGGTCGACACGATGATGTCGCCGTCCATGGCCGGGATGTCGCGATGGTTCGCGAGGAGCGTGCGGTACTCGCCGGTCGTGACGAAATCGACGCCGATCGTGTGCTGGCGCGGATAGCCGCCCGATCGATCTTCGATGTGCAGCAGGAAGCGATTGTGCTCTTCGTCGCGCTGGACGGTGACCGTGCGCGTCGGCGTAGTCATCGCCTCGGCCAGCGCATCGAGCCTGCTGCGATCCGCAAAGTATTCGCGATCCGCGCCGCCCGCGACGAGCGCCTCGACAATCTCCCGCGGGTGACCGCGCCGCTCGACCACCTCGAGCAGCTTCTGGTGCGCGATCATCTTGTGGAGCAGCTTTTCGAGATCCGGGCCGGAGATTTCGCGGCCATTGGCGGGCAGCTTCACCGTGCGCGCTTCGACCGCCCGCCGAATCAGAAACGCATCTAGCTCGCGTTCGTCTTTGATGTAGGTTTCCGACTTGCCGCGCTTCGCACGGAAGAGCGGCGGCTGCGCGATGTAGACGTAGCCCTGCTCGATGACCTTCGGCAGCTGCCGGTAGAAGAATGTCAGGAGCAGCGTGCGGATGTGCGAGCCGTCGACGTCGGCGTCGGTCATGATGATGATGCGGTGATACCGGAGCTTCGCGATGTCGAAGTCTTCCGCGCCAATGCCGCATCCGAGCGCCGCGATCATCGTCTTGATCTCGTCGCTGCCGAGCATCTTGTCGAAGCGGGCCTTCTCGACGTTCAGAATCTTGCCCTTGAGCGGCAGGATGGCCTGGAACCGCCGATCGCGCCCCTGCTTCGCCGACCCGCCGGCCGATTCACCCTCGACGATGTAGAGCTCGCTCAGCGCCGGATCGCGCTCCTGGCAGTCGGCGAGCTTGCCGGGCAGCGAGCTCCCGTCGAGGGCGCCTTTGCGCCGGACGAGGTCGCGGGCTTTCCTGGCCGCCTCGCGCGCCCGGGCGGCGTCGATCGCCTTGCCGACGATCCGTCGCGCAACCGAGGGATTCTCCTCGAGATACGCACCCAGCTTGTCGTTGAGGATGGCCTCGACGATGCCCTTGACCTCGGTGTTGCCGAGCTTCGTCTTCGTCTGGCCCTCGAACTGCGGGTGCGGAATCTTGACGCTGACGACGGCCGTGAGGCCTTCGCGGATGTCGTCGCCGGTGACGCTGTCGGACAAATCCTTCGCGAGGTTGTTCTTCGTCGCGTAGAAGTTGATCGTGCGCGTCAACGCCGACCGGAAGCCGGAGAGGTGCGTGCCGCCCTCGTGCGTGTTGATGTTGTTTGCGAAGGTGTAAATCGTCTCGGCGTAGCCGTCGTTCCACTGCAGTGCGATTTCGGCGTCGATGCCGTCCTTCTCGCCGCGCATGTAGATCGGCTTCTCGTTGACGGCGGTCTTGTTCTTGTTCAGGTGCTGGACGAACGAGACGATGCCGCCCTCGTAGTGGAACTTGTGGCTCTTGCCGTCGCGCTCGTCGTCGAGCGTGATGAGGATGCCGCCGTTCAGAAACGCGAGCTCGCGCAGGCGCTGCGCCAGCGTGTCGAAGCTGAAGACGGTAGTTTCGAAAATCTCGGAATCCGGTTTGAAGCTGACCTTGGTGCCGCGGCGCTTCGTCGTGCCGGTCATCTCGAGCTCGCCCGTGGGCCGGCCGTGCTCGTACGACTGCTGATACACCTTGGCGTTCCGCCAGATTTCCAGGTCGAGCGTCTCGGACAAGGCGTTGACGACGGAGACGCCGACGCCGTGAAGGCCGCCGGAGACCTTATAACTCTCGTTGTCGAACTTGCCGCCCGCGTGCAGCACGGTGAGCACAACTTCGGCGGCCGACTTCCCGCTGGCGTGCTGATCCACCGGAATGCCGCGGCCGTTGTCGATGACGGTCAACGATCCGTCGATGTGAATGGTGACGTTGATCTGGTCGCAGAAGCCCGCGAGTGCCTCGTCGATGGAGTTGTCGACCACCTCGTAGACGAGGTGGTGCAGCCCGGCGGGTCCGGTCGATCCGATGTACATCGCCGGCCGCGTCCGTACCGCCTCGAGGCCTTCAAGGACCTTGATCTTGTCGGCACCGTAGTGCTCGACGTCCTCTGCGGTCCCGTGCCCGTTGTTCTCCGCCGGCACCTCGGGCGTCAGCGGTTCGCCGCCCTCGTGTTCAGTTCGATCCGTGTGTTCCATTCGTGTGTATACGACCGCTCAGACGCGCATCGGCATGATCACGTACGTGTAGTCGTAGCCTTCGGCGCCGACCGGTTTCATCACGGCCTGGCTGACCTCGTCTTTGAGGTCCAGTGACACAATGTCGCTCGCGACGGCCGACAGGAAATCGAGCACGTACTGCGCGTTGAAGCAGATTTGCATCGGCGCCCCTGAGTAGTCGACCGACAGGGTTTCGCGCGCTTCGCCGACATCTGGACTGCTCGACGTGATTTCGACTTTGCCTTTCTCGACCTGGATCTTCACCGCGCGCGATCGATCGTTGGACAGAATCTGCACGCGCTTGACCGCGTTCGTCAGGCGATCGCGTTCGAACTCGATGTGCTTGTCGTTGCCTTTCGGAATGACGCGTTCGTACGCTGGAAACTGGCCGTCGATCATGCGCGAAATCAGGAGCCGGCCGTCGGTCTTGAAGAACAGGTGGTTCTCACCGCGCTCGTAGCTCACGTCGCCGCCGTCGCCTTCCATGAGCAGCCGGCCGAGCTCACCAAGGGTTTTCTTCGGGAGAATCGCGCGATTCTCGTCGCCGCCATTCGCATCGCGCGACATGCTCACCAGCGCGAGACGATGGCCGTCGGTCGCGACGAGGGTCATGTCGGCCGGCCGAAGCACGAACAGGGCACCGTTCAGGAAGTACCGCGTGTCTTCGCCGGTAATCGCGAACTGCGTTTTCGCGACCATTTCCTTGACAGCGCTTCTCGGCAGAGCGGCCGTCGTCGCACCCGCAGGCTCAGGCAGCGAGGGAAAGTCCTCGCGCGGAAGCGTCTGCATCCGCGATTGGAACTGATCGGCTTCGATCTTGACGCCGCCCTTGTCGTCGGCGATGCGAATGTCGGTTTCGGGCAGCGATTTGACGATCTCGTAAAACTTCTTGGCGGGCAGCGTGATCGTGCCGGGCTTCTTCACCGTCGCCGCGCACGTGCTCCTCAAGCCGACTTCGAGATCCGTCGCGAGCAGCGACACCTGATCCGCTTTCGCGTCGATGAGCACATTGGCCAGGATGGGAATCGTGTTCTTCCGCTCTACGATCCCCTGAAAAAGTTGCAGTTCTCGCAGAAGGTCGTTCTTACGGACGACAAGTTCCATGGCTGTGCTGACCTCGAAAATCAGGGGCGATAGGCCCGTGGTCCCTACTTAGGAGGAACGGATCGAGAACTTGAAAATTATATAGGAAGAGAGGGTGTGTTGAAAAGGAAACCAGCCGCGTAAATCACGATTTTTGAACACTTTAGGGTGTGCAAAATGCGTGGATGAAAAACCGCGGTACGGCAGCCGGTCGGGACCCTGAAAATCATCCACAGCTCGTCCGCAGGTCATCCACACCCGAGCTTGTGGAAAAGTGGCCTGGCTACCTGAAACCTTCGAGAAAGTTGCCGATCAGGCTGTTGAAATTCAGATCCCGCTTTCGCAGTTCCTCGACCTTGCGGATCGAGTGGATCACGGTCGAATGATGCTTGCCGCCGAAGCTACGGCCGATTTCCGGCAGCGACGCGTGCGTCAGCGATTTGCACAAATACATCGCAACCTGGCGCGGCATGGCGACCGATTTCGAATTGTTCTTCGATTTCAGGTCGTTCATTTTGAGGTTGTAGTAATCGGCGACGAATTTCTGAATGCTTTCGATCGTGACCGCCTTTTCCTCGTGATCGAGAATGTTGTGGAGCACCTCCTGCGCGAGCGCCAGCGAGATGTCCTGGCCCGTGAGCGAGGCATAGGCCACAAGACGGATGAGCGATCCCTCGAGTTCGCGGATGTTCGACTTGATTCTTCCGGCGATGTACATCGCCACGTTATCGGGCAGCGGCACCGCTTCGGCTTCCGCCTTCTTCTTCAGAATAGCGGCCTTCGTCTCGAGATCCGGCGACTGAATATCGGCCGTCAATCCCCACTCGAAGCGCGATCTCAGCCGCTCCTCGAGAGCGGGAATCTCGTGCGGCGGGCTGTCGCTGCTCAACACGATCTGCTTCTGCGCGTCGTGCAGCGCGTTGAACGTGTGGAAGAACTCGGTCTGCGTCCCTTCCTTGCCGGCCAGAAACTGGATGTCGTCGACGAGCAGTACGTCGACCGATCGATATCGTTCGCGGAAATCGATCACGCGATCGTACCGGACGGCGTTGATCATCTCGTTCATGAACCGCTCGGACGAGATGTAGGTGAGTCTCAGCGACGGATCGTGCTGCAGCACGTACTGTCCGACGGCGTGCATCAGGTGCGTCTTGCCGAGACCCACACCGCCGTAGATGAACAGCGGGTTGTAGGACCGCGACGGCGCTTCGGCGACGGCGCGACACGCCGCATGCGCGAACTGGTTCGACGATCCGACGATGAACGTGTCGAACGTGTACCGAGGGTTGAGGCCCGCCGGGCCGGGAGGCGTCGGCGTCAGGGAAGCCGCGTCAACGGCCGCCGCCTCGTCGGCATTCAGGGGGATCGCCGGGCCGTCGCTTTCCGAGTCGGGGACGAAATTCACGACCAGGTTCGGCCGGTGGATCTCCGTCATCGCCTCACTGATGACGCGCCAGTAGTGTTTCGTCAGCCAGTCCTGGAACAGCGAGTTGGGGACCCGCACGGTAACCGACGCCCGATCCTCGGCCAGGAACGACGTGGGGCGGAACCACGTCAGGAACGTATGCCGGTTCATCTTCGTCTCGATCCGGCCGAGAATCTGGTCCCAAAGGTTCATATTTCTAGGCAGTTAGCGAATTTCCACAGTTTTTTCCACAGGTGTGGAAAACTTTTGGGAAGAGACCAAACGCGCATGGGACACCGGGACGGAAAATCGTTCGGGAAAGGACGCCGACTGTAACACACTCCCGCCGCGATTGACACTCTCAGAACGCGTTCGCTAACATTGGCGGTTCGTTTCATTCTGTAAAGGGGCCCATGAAAGGAAAGCGCACGTTTCAGCCTAATAAGCGCCGGCGGAAGCGCACTCACGGGTTCCTGGTCCGCATGGGTTCGAAGAACGGTCGCCTCGTGCTGAAGCGGCGACGCGCGAAGGGGCGCAAGCGTCTAACCGTCAGCAACGAGTGAGGTTCCGCACGTCCGAGCGGATCCGCCGCAGGCCCGAGTTCCAGGGGATCTACGATCGGGGCGTTCGGGTGCGCGGCCGTTACTGCACGGCCTTTGTCCTGGCGAACGAACGCGCCATCGGACGCCTGGGCATAGCGGCGACGAAGAAACTAGGCGGCGCGGTTCAGCGGAATCGCGCCAAACGACTGATACGAGAGGTTTTCCGTCGTAATAAGATCGCGCCAGGGTTCGACGTCGTCGTCATCCCGCACCGCGAGTTACTCGATGCCAGCCTGACAGTAGTTGAAGCTGAATACCGAACCATCCTCGAGCGTGGCAAGCGCGGCCGGCGATAACAGATCGCTCGCCGCTCGACTTGCGCTCGCCCTGTTGCGCGGCTACAAAACCGCGATTTCCCCCTATTTTCGAGGGTCCTGCCGCTTTCTGCCTACGTGCGCCGACTACGCGATGATTGCGATTGCTCGCCATGGGTTCCTCTACGGCGGGTGGCTGGGCGCTCGCCGCCTGGTGCGCTGCCACCCGCTCTGCGCCGCCGGCCACGATCCGGTGCCGCTCGTCCGGAAAAGAGCCGTATAAACCATGGAACGCCGCGTCCTGATAGCCATCTTTCTGGCGTTCCTGGTGCTCTATGCCTGGCAGGCGCTGTTCGTCAAACCGGCGCCGAAGCCGGTGGCCGGAACGGTCCCCGCGGCCACGACCACGACACTGGAAACGAGCACGCCCGGGTCGCCAGCTGCGACACCGCCCGCGGTGCCGGCGGCCGCCGCGTCCGAGCCGGCCGCAGCCACGCTCGTTGGCGACACAGGCGAGCACGACGTCCGCGTCGAGACCCAAACCGTCGTCGCCGTCTTCACGAATCGCGGCGCGCGGCTCAAGAGCTGGCAACTGAAACGCTATCGCGAGCCGCAGCACGGTCAGCCGCAGGAGCTCATCGAGAATCAACCGAACCAGCCGCTGCCGTTCTCGCTGCGGACGCCGGACGACAAGGTGAACGCGACGGTGAACACGGCGCTGTATACGGTGTCCGGCGAACCGCGCGAGCCGATCTCGTCGCCGATCGACCTCCAGTTCGAATTCCGCGACGCGGCCGGCGTTCGTGCGGTCAAGCAATTTCACCTTGAGCCCAACTCGTACGTCGTGACGTTCCACGCCGACGTCTCGAGCGGCGATCGTGCGCTCACGCCCGCCGTCGAGTGGGGGCCTGCGGTCGGCGACATCGCCGAGCTGAGCCGATATTCGCAAAAGGCTGGAGGGCTGCTGTATCAGAACGACAAAGTGCAGCGAATTCAGGCCAAAGACTTCGCAAAACAATCCGAGTACGAGGGCGATTTCAAGTACGCCGGCGTCGACGACAACTACTTCATCACGGTCGCGCTGGCGCCGGGCCCGAGCAGGATCCGGTACGCGCCCGTCGCGATCCCGCAGCCGCCGCCGTCGAAGGATCCGCCGCGAGAACTTGTCGCGTACGAAATCGAGCCGCACGCCGCAACGCCGATCAAGTTCTTCGTCGGTCCGAAGGACTTCGATGTGCTCGCAGCGGCCGCGCCGGAGTTGAAGGAGGCAATCAACTTCGGGATGTTCCGCGTGATCGTCGTACCGCTCTTGAGTTCGCTCAAGTGGGTCAACGGATTCGTCGGCAACTACGGCTGGTCGATCATCATCCTCACGATCCTGATCAACGTGATCATGTTCCCGCTGCGGCACAAGGGCGTCGTGTCGATGCGGAAGATGCAGGAGATCCAGCCGGAGGTGAAGGCAATCCAGGATCGCTACTCGAAGCTGAAGGCGACCGATCCGGCCAAGCAGAAGATGAACCAGGAACTGATGACGCTGTACAAGGAGCGCGGCGTCAATCCGGCCGGCGGGTGCGTCCCGATGCTGCTGACCATGCCGGTGCTGATCGCGATGTGGGCGCTGCTCTCGACGGCGATCGAGCTTCGCGGCGCGCCGTTCGTCGGATGGATTCACGATCTCACGGCGCACGATCCGCTCTACATCACCCCCGTGATTATGGGCGTCAGCCAGTTGTGGCAGCAGCGGATGACGCCGAGCGCCGGCATGGATCCGGCGCAGCAGCGCATGATGATGGTGATGCCGATCGTGTTCACCGTCATGTTCCTGTGGCTGCCGGCCGGCGTCGCGATTTACTATGCCGTCACCAATCTCTGGGGGATCGGCCAGCAGTATTTGACGAACTACTTGATCGGACCGCCGAAGGTGCGCACGATCCGGCCGCCGGCGGAACGCCGCCTCAAGGCGAGGCCGGGCGCGGCGGAAGAGAAGCCGTAGATATGAGCACAGCGCCAATCGTCGATTTTCTGAATCGTTTCATCGCGGCCCTGGGCATCAACGCGACCGTGCAGGAGGAGGATACGCAGGACGGTCCGCGCCTGAACCTGACGGGCGAGGAAGCCGAGCTCCTCGTGCGTCATCGGGGCGAACCGCTGAAGGCGCTGCAGCACGTTGTCGACATGTCGTTCGGCCGTACGCTCGGCGACGATCGACGCGTCTTCGTCGACGCGCTCGAGTACCGGCACGGCAAGGACGTCGAGCTCCGGAACATGGCGAAGTTCCTCGCCGAGAAGGTGAAGAGCTCCGGCGTCGATCAACAGCTCGGACCGCTCAACCCCTACGAACGCCGCATCGTCCACCTGGCGGTCGCCGAAGTGCCGGGCGTCGCGACGGAAAGCGTCGGCGACGCGTTCTCGAAAACCGTTCTGATTTCGTTACGGAAGTAGGCAGGGCGACGCTCGCCTGAAGCTCGCGCTCCATCGCGAAGTGTCGATGTTTTCCACCACTGACACCATCGTTGCGATCGCGACGCCGCCGGGGCGCGGCGGCATCGGCGTCGTGCGCGTCAGCGGCCCCGACGCGCGCGCGATTGTTCAGCAACTGATCACGCATCGCGACGATCTCGAGCCGCGCCACGCCACGTTCACCAAGGTCCGCCTGAAGGCAGACGCCACGCGCGATGACGATCGCGGAAGCGTGTCTGTCGTGGCGGCCGGCTTCAGCCGGACCGACGCCGCAATCGATCATGCGGTCGTCACGTTCTTTCAAGGCCCTGGTTCCTACACGGGCGAGGATGTCGTCGAGATCAGTGCGCACGGGAGTCCCGTCGTGCTCCGACAGATCGTGTCCGCGGCGATCGACGCCGGTGCGCGGCTCGCGGAGCCTGGTGAGTTCACGCTGCGCGCGTTTCTGAACGGACGCCTCGACCTGCCGCAGGCGGAGGCGGTCGCGGATCTCATCGACGCGGCCACGCCGCTGCAGGCGCGCGCCGCCTTCGATCAGCTCGAAGGCACGCTGACGTGCGCGATCCGCGAGATCGATGCGGCGCTCTTCGATCTGATCGCGCGCCTTGAAGCGTCCGTCGACTTTCCGGGCGAGGGTTATCACTTCGTGGAACCCGGCGCGATCGCGCGCGAGCTCGACGGCGTGCTTGCGAGAACGCGTCGCCTGCTCGACGACGGCCGGCGCGGACGTCTCGTGCGCGAAGGGTTTCAGGTCGCGATCGTCGGCCGGCCCAACGTCGGCAAATCGAGCCTGTTCAACGCGCTCGTCGGCAGCGGCCGCGCAATCGTCACCGACGTGCCAGGAACGACGCGCGATCTGATCACGGAGGTCGTCGATCTCGAGGGGCTGAAGGTGACGCTCGTCGACACCGCCGGCTTGAGGCATGCGTCCGACGCGATCGAGTCGGAAGGCGTGAGTCGCTCGCTCCGGTCTGTAGCGATCGCCGACCTCGTCGTTCAGGTCGTCGCGGACGATGCGCCACAAAACATTGAAAACAAACAAGTTATAGTCAGAAACAAGTCCGATATCCTACCGACGTTCGATCGGCCCGACATCGTGGAAACATCCGCGAAGACCGGGGCAGGCCTTGCGAGTCTGCGCCGCGCGATCGCGCGTGCTCTGTTGAATCAGCAGGAATCTGAAGCTCGCGATCGGCCCGCGATCACGAACGTGCGTCACATCGCGCTCGTACAGCGCGCGCACGATGCGGTGGAACGCGGTCGCGCGGCCGCGTGTGCGGAGGGAGGCGGGCTCTCGGAGGAATTCGTGCTGGCGGATCTGCAGGACGCACGACGCGCCCTCGAAGAGATTGCCGGACGACGCGCGCCGGACGATCTCGTCGTACACATCTTCTCGCGCTTCTGCATCGGCAAATGACGTACGACGTGATCATCATCGGCGCAGGGCATGCAGGGTGCGAGGCGGCGTTCGCCGCGGCGCGGCTCGGTGCGCACGTCGGCCTCTGTACGATGTCCACCGACACCGTCGCGCACATGCCGTGCAATCCCGCGGTAGGCGGCACGGCGAAAGGACATCTGGTCCGCGAGATCGACGCGCTCGGCGGGCTGATGGGCCGCGCGATCGACGCGACGGGTATTCAGTTCAAGCTCCTGAACCGAAGCCGC
>Ga0310810_10006502_pt1 | contig 13208 bp, 10 predicted proteins | sample NCmetagenome_FD_207641 | JGI IMG/M metagenome (GOLD analysis project Ga0310810, IMG submission 207641) | Soil microbial communities from experimental microcosm in Duke University, North Carolina, United States - NC | ecosystem: Engineered > Artificial ecosystem > Soil microcosm > Unclassified ... | reverse complement strand
CGGTAATGGTGTTTATCAGCCTAATGCCGGAACGTCCGTTTTCCACTTCACTATTCAGAATGCCGCCATACAGACGAGTGATCCACAACTTCCCAGAACCGACTTCCTGGGCCTTCGGTGGTGCGAAGGGGATTTCGCGACACCTATCGACTCCGTGACCACTGAGGCGTCCAAACAGTCCGATGCTGCGCATGCCCACCCGAGAGAAGCTGTCCGATCGCCCGGCTATCAAAGAGCACACCAGACCTTTAATATTGCGCTATCCGACGGACCAACTTGCACTGCTACCGCCGGGAACTGGAGGGGAGGGCGCAAACGCGCGGCAACTGTGGTCAGTGGAACGGGACCCGGCGCACAGTGGAGGTTGAGGTACCCGTGATGGTGAGCTCGGCGATTTCACCATCCTCAATGTGGTCGCGAATGCTCCCGAAAGAGCCTGAAGAAACGCTGGCTTCCGGAACTCGACGTCCTCAAACTTAGGAAACGAATAGATGGTATAGTCGCCGGGCGTAAGATTCGCGAACTGAAACATGTCCTGGCTCCCTAAGGTTCCGAAAAACCCCTCGCTTTCACTTTCTGCAATTCAGGACCATTCGCTGCCGGAGAATCCGGCACTAGAAGAACCGCGTCGAACGGCAGCACAGGATCTTTGAATGTGGCTTGAAGGTTTCCTCCGCCGGGCGTGTAATTAATTTCGATGGACGGAGGTGGTGCATCCGCCGGTATCGTGACGACGGGATTTCTTAACAAATCTACCCCGCCGAAAAACGCGGATTGAATGTACGCGCCGAAGCAGAGAAAGTGTACCTGATACTCGCCGGGGAGCACGCCTTCGAGGATGAGCGGGCCATCCTGCTGTTCCAGGGTAAACTGGCCATCCCGCTGCCATCGCGGAACATACGCAGCATGCAGCATTGAAGTCACTGCTACTAGTGGAACAGGAACGCTCCGTGCCTGTGGTGTCCAAGAACTGAACTCACCACGAGGAGACCGGAATCCGGATAGCGCCCGAGTGGTCGGCTATGACGGCGTACTCGGACACTACTTGCAGGTATAATCCTCGCCTCTATAATGTCCCCATGAGCACTTTAGCCGACGCAGCCGCCAGAGTTGCTGTCCGCCAACGCATCGAACGCCTGACCCCAGGTACACCTCGCAAATGGGGCCGGATGACTCCGCACCAGATGGTGTGCCACCTAACCGATGCCTACCGAATGTCGTCAGGCGAGCGAAAACCGAAGGCGGTAGACAATTTCGTTAGCCGATCGATCGTGAGGTTGGTAGCGCTGCACACTTCGCTGGCTTGGCCGAAGGGGGTGAAGACGATCCCTGAAGCCGATCAGGAACAAGGCGGCACCAAGCCGGCGGAGTGGGATCAGGATCTGGCGGAACTGCTTCGCAGGATTGACGCTTTCAAGCCTCTCGAAGGTCACCCACATCCGATGTTCGGCCCCCTGACTGAGAACGAGTGGAACGTGTGGGGCTTCCGTCACGCTGACCATCACTTGCGCCAGTTCGGCCTTTAGTTGACGGATGGCACCGATCTGAAAGCGTATTGGTCCTGAGTTACGGCGTAACCGTCCATTAGTTTTTCTTCGGGGGTAGAGCCGGGTGATCAACAACAATTATGGAGGTATATCTGTGCTACACCATTCGGGATGGGAACGTGATCTACATGCAGAAGTAGATTCCGTCGAAAGGTCTTACAACGGAGTAGTGCAGGGCAAAGTCGCTTTGGCGAGGCCGGAGACGCCCGCTCGCTTCAGCACGACTCGCGCAGCCGTACCGGCATGGTATATTTGCGCCGATGGAACGAAGAACCTTCTTAACGGCTATGCCCCTAGTTACCGGGATTGCTGGTCGAGTGTCCGCACAAACTCCGCCGGCTTCCCGTACCCGCATTAAGCAAAGCGTGATGGCTTCGGTTTGGACTGGGTCGACGACCTCGTTCGAGGAGAGGTGCAAGATTCTCGCGCGCATTGGTTTCAAGGGCGTCGATCTGCCCACCGAGCAGCAGGTGCCGATCCTTATGCAAAATGGCTTGGCGCCCGGCATGATGACGGGCACGGGAACCAGTTTTCAACAGGGATTGATCCGCAAGGAAATCCATAGCCAGATTGAAGACGCCACTCATGCCGGAATCGACATGTGCGCGAGGGTAGGATGCAACGTGCTCATTGCGATTCCCGGCGAACGGCGGGGCATGTCCAGAGAAGAAGGCGCGGATAACGCGGTCGCGATTTTGAGCCGTGTGAAGGGCTATGCCGAGCAGAAGAACATCAACGTCTGTATGGAAATTACCAACTCCAAGGTCGCTGCGGACCAGCGTACGGATCAGGTCTTTGATCACGTGGCTTGGGGTATCGATGTGTGCAAGCGCGTCAATTCACCGCGCGTGAAGATTCTGTTTGACATTTACCACGCTCAGATCGCCGATGGCGACGTGACGCGGACCTTGCGCGATAATTTTCAGCACATTTGTCATTTCCACGCCGCCGGGGTCCCCAGCCGGCAGGAGATCGACGACAAACAGGAGCTCAACTTCCGGTTCATCGCCAATGCGATCGCCGATCTCGGCTACACCGGATTTATCGCGCACGAATGGCGGCCTGCAAAGGGGAATGATCCGGTAAAAAGCCTGGAACGGTGCTTCGACATACTGAACGTTTGAACGGTGGCGTGGTCGGCCATCCTTACATTACATAGTCCTGTCCGGATGCGCCGTGATTCAGGAGTTAACCGCTTTTTACCACCAAAGTCCGGGGTCTCCGAAGCGGTTATTTCCCCACCGCTGTCAGCGTAGTTTCGATGAGGTCCACGGAGTTGCCTCCCACCATAATCTTGAACGTTCCGGGCTCCACGACCTGGCGCATCTCGCGATTGAGGAACGAGAGCTGGTCGAATCCAAGAGTAAACTCTACTGTTTTCGTCTCGCCCGGTTCCAAGGAGATCCGCCGGAGGCCACGAAGCTCCTTGATAGGCCGTGTTACGGAGCTGACTTCATCCCGAATGTAGAGTTGCACGACTTCGTCGCCGCGCACTTTGCCGGTGTTGCCGACTTCGACGGAGACTTTGGTTTCGCCCGCCGTCCCGATGGTCGCTGGCGCCAAACGCAAGCCGGAATACTTGAAGGTCGTGTAGCTCAATCCCCATCCAAACGGAAACAGTGGCTGGGTCGAGGAACCAAGATATCCGCGCCGAGCCGAGGGCTTTTGATAGTAATAGTCCGGCAGCTGCCCTACGTTGCGCGGCACAGTAATAGGCAGTCTGCCCGCCGGGTTATAGTCGCCAAACAGGACATCGGCGACGGCAGTTCCGCCCTCTTGGCCCAGGTACCAGCCGTCAAGAATGGCCGGGACGTTTTCGGCGATGTAGTTCACCGAGTTGGGCCGCCCATGCAGCAACAGAACCACGACGGGCTTGCCGGTTCCCACCATCGCCCTGGCCAGATCGTCCTGACTGCCCAGCAGGTCGAGACTGTCGCGGTCGCCCAAATGATCGACAGCCCATGCTTCGCGTGAGGTCTGCTCGTTTTCTCCCAGCACCAGCACGATCACGTCTGCCCGGCGGGCCACCTGAAGTGCCTGCTGGATACGCTTGGCGTTTAGCGCCGGATCCCCCAGCACGACTTTGTCTGCGTTCCAATCCGGTTCGGTCTCGGTGATTTTGCAGCCCTCGGCGTAGAGGACCTGGGCGCGGTTCCCGAGTTTGTCCCGGATGCCTTGCAGAATGCTGGTGCCACGGCCGGGGCGATCGCTATAACCCCCGAGATGGACGTCCGCGGCGTTGGGCCCGATCACTGCGATCCGCTTGTATTTGGAACGGTCGAGCGGCAGCAAACGGTTCTGGTTCTTGAGCAGAATGATGGCCTCTCGCGCAGCCTGAAGTGCCAGTTGCTGGTGTTCGGGACTGTTGGTCACCCTCTCCGCACGATCCGGGTCGACGTAAGGATCTTCGAAAAGTCCAGCGAGAAACTTAGCGCGCAGAACGCGCGCTACCGCCCGGTTCACACTGGATTCGTCAACCTTGCCTGCGCGCACCTGCTGTATGAGAGTGAGATACGCAACGGCGGCGGGCAGTTCCACATCGACGCCTGACTCCAGCGCCGTCTTAGCCGCCAGTTCGTTATTCTCCACAATGTGGTGCAGGACATTTAAGTCACGCACCGCGAAATAGTCGGAGACAACCAGCCCCTGGAATGCCCACTCGTGGCGGAGCACGTCGTCCAGTAAGTGTTGATTGCTGTGGCTGGGAATCCCGTCTACCTCGTTGTAGGAGGGCATGAGGCTGGCGGCGTGGGCCTCCTGAATCGCGGCCTGGAAGGGCTTCAAAAAATATTCGCGAACGACGCGCTCGGAATAATTTCCCGGTCCGACGTTGGTTCCCGACTCGGGTTGACCGTGCACCGCGAAGTGCTTGAGGGTTGCCATCACATGGGATTTATCGATGGTGGGACTGTCTCCTTGAAGTCCAAGGACGGCCGCGACGCCAATGCGAGACGTCAGATAGGGATCTTCGCCATAGGTTTCTTCGGTGCGGCCCCAACGGGGATCGCGTGCCAGATCCACTACCGGCGCCAAGCATTGGTGGGCTCCCCTCGCACGGGTTTCCAGAGCGGTTGCGGAAAAAACATTTTGGACCAGAGTCGTATCCCAGGTGGAAGCGAGGGCGATGGCCTGCGGATAGGATGTGCCCTGCGGCGCGACGTGTCCATGCAGACACTCGTCGTGAAATAGGACCGGAATCCCGAGCCGGGTCTGCCCGATAATCCATTTCTGCACCGTATTGGTAAACTCCGCCATCTCGCGAGGGCCGCGATCCTCGCTCGGGCGCGACATTCCCCCCAATCCGTCTTTGAGCAAAACAGCGGCACGATCAGGTAAAAACTCGCGATTCTTTCCTACAAAGAACTTCGTTTCATCGTGCTCGACTCTGCGGTTCTGCCATGTCCCTCCGAGCTGGGCAATCTTTTCTTCCAGCGTCATGCGGGCGAGCAGGTCCGCTACGCGCTGTTCCACGGGAAGAGCGGGATCGCGATAGGGCAGCTTTTCCTGGGCCGGGGCTCGAAAGCCCAGGAACATGGAAAGGATGAGCAACCCGATGAGCTGCAGGCGTGGAACACTTTTCATGGGGACGCGTTTCCAAAAGTCACACAAACCGTGAAAAGGACTCCGGCAACGAATAGGGGGATTTCCCATGCACCGATTGTACACAGCCTCCTGTGGCGCCGGCGCTTCGCGGTGTTTCCCCAGGTGGTACATTGCGCCTGGTAACACTAGCGAGCCTGATCCTGCATTCGGCTCCCCGGTCTAGCTCATCGCCGCCAGCGATTCCTGAACGCTCGGATGCTTCCCGGCTTCGACGTCTTTTCGTCGCAACGTGTGGAATGCCGTCAGCACCGCGTTCGCCTTAGCCAGCGCCGCCACGCGCGCGGTGAAGGCTTCGAGCTTCTTTCCCGGAATTGCATACACCGCGACTCCGGGTGTCAATATATCCAGATACGCACGCGCGCCGCAGCATCCCAGGCTGAGCGCAGTCTGGTTGTGATTCATCGCTTGAGGCACCACCGCGCATGCCGGCCGTCCCATGGCGGGAGGCAACCCGCCTTCTAACTGCTGCGACGCCTCGGAGAGGATCAAGGATTGCTCGGTATCGACGAACAGCAGCACCACATCCGGGGGCAAGGGAACGTCGGCCAGCGGACCGTAAATCACCGCCTGCGGACGATCCTTCAGAACCGGAATCAGCGGAATATCCTGTTCCCGCACATAGCCCAGGTCGGCGAAAACTTTCAGAGCGTCACCGAGATCCCGCTGCGCCGCGGGCGAGGCTTCCAGATTGTGCGTGTAGATCCCCACGCCGCACAGATCGTGCTGGCTGGACACCGTGGCGAATACGCCACTCTGCGCCTCCTGCCAGAAGCGGCATCCGGCCGGAACCGAGCCTCGAAATTGCTTCACCCCGGCCGGAATTGCGTCAGCAAAGCAAACCGCGACGGGGGGACCCTCCAAATGGAGCGAATCGGTCAGAATCTGGGCTAACGAGGAGGAAGAGGGCATGGAATCCCATGGTACACCCCAGTACACCCCCCTCCAAAACGAAAATGCTCACCCGAGGGTGAGCATTAACGCCTCCCCGCTGTCGCGGGGCGATGTACATGGGAGAATCAGATTCGACGGTTTCGCAACCGCCAAAACCTGGTTGTGACTTGGATATTAGGGCGTGGAGCCTATGAAGTCAAGGGAAAAAAGTCCGCGCGCAAATCCACCCATAAGTAATTGAATATATGCACCTTGCAAGATAATGCCGAAGTGGGTCGTTTGTGGAAAAGCTGTTGTTATTCCGATCCATCCGCAGTCCGCTTTCCGTCTAAGGGTGCGGAACATCAAGGCTTACTTATCCCCGATCCCAAGGTGCAGGAAGGTGCCCTCGTCGGCGCCGTTTCGGAGCTTTCGACGCAGGATTCGGAAGCCTCCGAACCCTATTCCCACGATGATGCTCAGGGCAATGAGCACCCCCGAAAGCACGAAGATATTGAGAAACAGCTTGTACATGAACAGGCCTTGATTGACCGGAACCTTCTCATTCAGCGTGAGATTGGCCTCATAGCGGACCCCCGCCAGCACCCGCTCGGCCGCATCCGGGTCGGGTGGCTGTACGATTACGCCCACCAGCGGGCCGGTCCGTTTGGCAAGCGTACCAGGTACTTTCAGGAATTGCTCTTGGTGCTCCCGGGCCAGGTTGGGGGTCGGGTAGCTGAAAATGGCCAGGGTCAGGTCGCCTTTAGGCGTCCGGTAGCGGGCTAACTGGGCTTCGGTACCCAGGTGGAAGGCCGCCAGGGACGGAGCGATCCTGGGCTCAAAGCGCGCCAGGGAAGCCGGACCCAGGATATAGCGCTCCGAGTTCGCAATCAGGTTGTCATGTGGAAGATTGGCCGCTAAAGCTGGAAGCGGGGCGTTATCCAGCTGGGGAAGCCGGACAAAAAGCAATTCCAGGTCCTTTTGTTCCGGGACGTCGCCCACCACCTGAAAAACGTAATTTCCGAACGCGAAAATCGCCCCATCCGGCGTTTTGGCGGAAAGCGCCGCCAGCTTGGCCGGCGTGGCAAGAGCCGGCCGCTGGGCCTCAAAAAGCGCCAAGGCGCCCGTGGAATCGTGCAGCCGCCACGCGGAGGCGGAGAAATGTTTCCCGGGTGCGGTATAGGGGGCCTGCTCCGTGGAGATGACTCCAAATTCCTGATAGAGCGCCGGATCCTGGGCCGCCAGCGTCTTGGTCTCGCCCTTGGCGAAGTCGCCGATGTGGTCCGGCAGAATCGCCGCGCCCAGCGGTAAAGCAGCCAGTATGAGGAGCCCAAACGCACAGGGCGGGCTCTGTTGTGCGCGATTCAAACTTAGGCTCCGCAGCATTTCTTGTACTTCTTTCCGCTGCCGCAGGGGCAAGGATCGTTGCGGCCGACCACTTTTTTCGCCAGCACCGGTTGCTTCTGCGTGGTGCTTTCGCCGCCCGCGAATTGCAGTTCCGCCATCTCCCGCTCCTTCTTACGCTCGATCTTGCGGGTGAAGTCCATCACCGAATTCTGCGCGGCGCGCGATTCGATCTGGTGTTGTTCACTGACGGCGACCCCCACCTCTTCCGGCGCGCCTTCATCTCCGTCCTCGTCGTTCCATAATTCCGGATGCGGGACATTGGAGTCGGCCGGACCTTCGCTGCGCTGCAGGAAAAATAGATAGCGGATCGTTTCATCCTCGATGCGGTCCATCATGTCCTGGAACAGCACATAGGATTCTTTCTTGTACTCGACCAGCGGATCCTTCTGGCCGTAGCCGCGCAGCCCGATGCCTTCCTTCAGGTGATCCATCGACAACAAATGATCCTTCCACTGGTTGTCGATGACGTTCAGCATGATCATGCGCTCAGTCTCGCGCAACAGGGGCGCGCTGAGCATGTCTTCTTTTTCCTGATAACGCCTGGTGAGCTGCGCGAGAATTTCCGCTTCAGCCTGGCGGCGGTCCAGGTTCATCAGATCCTCGGTGCGGATCTTGACGCCGAACTGCGTGAGCACGTCGGTCTCCAGGCCGGTCCAATCGTAGTTTTCGGGATGCGCCTTTTCAGGAAGTCGCGCGTCGACGAAACCACCCAGAATGCCTTCGATGATTTCGTAAACGCGTGCCTTCTGATCGTCTCCCTCAATCAAGCCGCGGCGCATTCCGTACACCGCCTGGCGCTGCTTGTTCATCACGTCGTCGTATTCCAGGATGTGTTTGCGGGCGGCGAAGTTCTGTGCTTCCACGGCCTTTTGCGCGGCCGCGATGCGCTTGGTGATCATCTTGCTCTCGATCGGCACATCTTCTTCCATGCCGAGGCGCAGCATCAGGTTCTGCATGCGCTCGCCGCCGAAGATGCGCATCAGGTCGTCCTGCAGCGACAGATAAAAGCGCGCCGATCCGGGATCGCCCTGCCGTCCCGATCGTCCGCGAAGCTGGTTATCGATACGCCGGGAGTCGTGCCGCTCGGTGCCTAGAATATGCAGGCCGCCCAGGGAGACCACCTCATCATGTTCCTGCTGCGTCTCCGCCTTAAATCGGGAGAAGACCTCGTCCCACTCCTGGCGTTCCGGCGATCCGACCGCCGCGGTCTGCATGGCGTCCGGATCCTTATTCTCCTTGCGCAGCCGCTCCTTGGTCATGAACTCCGGATTTCCGCCCAGCAGAATATCGGTGCCGCGGCCGGCCATGTTGGTCGAGACCGTGACCACGCCCTTGCGGCCCGCCTGCGCTACCAGGAACGCTTCGCGCTCGTGATTCTTGGCGTTCAACACTTCGTGCCGGACGCCCATCTTGCTCAGGATCTTCGACAGCCTTTCGGACTTTTCGACGGAAACCGTACCCACCAGAATCGGCTGCCCTTTGCCATGAAGCTCTTGGATCTCCTTCGCGGCGTTGCGGAATTTTTCCTCTTCCGTGCGGTAGACCATGTCCTGGAAATCCGTGCGCTGCAGAGGCCGGTTGGTCGGGATTTGCGTGACTTCAAGTCCATAGATCTTCTCGAATTCCTCGGCTTCGGTATCGGCCGTCCCGGTCATACCGGCCAGCTTCTTGTACATGCGGAAGTAATTCTGGAAAGTGATGGTCGCCAGCGTTTGGTTCTCGCGCTGGATCTTCACGCCTTCTTTCGCCTCTACGGCCTGGTGCAGCCCATCCGACCAGCGGCGGCCCGGCATCAGGCGGCCGGTAAACTCGTCGACGATGATGACTTCTTCGTCTTTGATGACGTAGTCTTTGTCGCGCTGGAACAGCACGTGGGCCTTGAGGCCCTGCTGCACATGGTGATTGACTTCCATGTTCGCGGCCTCATAAAGATTCCCCATGCCGAGCAGCCGCTCGATCTTGAGGGAGCCTTCCTCGGTGAGCGCCACGCTGCGATGCCGTTCGTCCACGGTGTAGTCGCCGGTCGTCCATTTCTGGCCGGGTTCCTTGCCCTCGATTACTTCGCCGCGGATCAAGCTGGGAATCAGCCGGTTGATCTTGTAGTACTTGTCGGTGGATTCCTCGCTGGGACCCGAAATAATCAGCGGCGTCCGCGCTTCGTCAATCAGGATGGAATCGACTTCGTCCACGATGGCGTAGCTGAACATCTTGAACTGCGTGCCCTTGCCGTCAACGGCGGGCACGGATATGGGTTCGATCGTCCGCTGGACGCACTCCGCGCTCCGGAACTTCATGTTGTCGCGGAGGTAGTCGAACCCGAACTCGTTGTTGGTGCCGTAGGTGATGTCGGCGGCGTAGGCATTCCGGCGCTCGCTATCGTCCAGATCGTGCACGATGACGCCGACGCTCAGCCCCAGGGCCTTGTAGATCCGGCCCATCCACGCCGAATCGCGCTCTGCCAGATAGTCGTTGACCGTGACCACGTGCACGCCGAGCCCCGAGAGCGCGTTCAGGTATACCGGAAGCGTCGCCACCAGCGTTTTGCCTTCACCGGTCTTCATTTCGGCGATCTTGCCGCGGTGCAGGACCACGCCGCCGATCAACTGCACATCGAAATGCCGCATGTTGAGAATGCGGCGGCCAGCCTCGCGCACGGTGGCGAATGCCGGCACCAGAATATCGTCGAGCGAGGCGCCCTGCGCGATCTGTTCCTTGAACGTCACCGTCTGCGCCGCCAGTTCCTGATCCGACAGCTCTTGTATCCGCCCCTCCATGTCATTGATGGCCGCGATCAGCGGGCGCATGGCCTTAATGTCGCGCTCGTGCTTGGTGCCGAAGACCTTCGCCATCATTTTGTCAATGGACATAATCGAATCTCCCGTTCTTACAGTTGCAGTTGAATGACGTTCGGGTTGCGTTAACGTCGATTAGCAGCGAAGTTCGAAGAAATGTTGGGAGTGAAGAGAGAAGGGGGCGACGGTCTGACTTGTGACCATCCAAACCGAATGCCGGAGAGGAGTTTCGGCCAAAGCAAAGACGGGCAGGACTGCTTGCGGCGAGGGCCGCTCCGCCGGGACGCTCAAAGTGGACGATTCCGCCATCGGCGTGACCACCGAAAGCAGCAGGCGGGTCAGGGAATTGGACTTATGTTCGTTGGAGACGGCGGGTCCGGTGGCCATGACAGCAGTGAGGGCCGAGAGGCCGATCAGCGGAGCTAAACTTGCCAGGATGAGTCGCCCGAATCGCACGGAAGTCCTTCTATTGCTAATTTTAGCACGGTACAGGTGTGAATAAAGCATACACCGAGGCATTCGCAAGACCAGTGTTTCTCATTCGCGCCCAGTGGCCACTCGAATGCTAACCCATGATTCGCTCATGATAACCAGACTCGCCGCCACTATGTTCTTACTTCCGCTGGGAGTGCTCGCGCAGACATTGTCTGTAGGCGTTGTCGGCGGCGGCAGCTTCACGGATGCCTTCCGCGACCAATTCCTTCGCGATCCAGACTCTTCTCCCTTCGCCGGAACCCGCTACTTTTCGCCTTCTAAGGATTACCTGGTTGGCGGCATGTTGGAAATACGCTTTCGCTCGAATTGGTCTGTGGAAGTTGACGGCATGTTCCGCCAGTTGCACATGACGACCGCAGCGGTTCGGAGGGATGGCTCGCTGAGCAGTATTTCTCCATCGCCCGTTGTAACTTGGGAATTTCCCGTGCTTGCGAAGTATCGATTTCGATATCGCAGGGTGAAGCCTCTTCTGGAAGTTGGGCCGTCGTTCCGCACTGCAGGGAATCTCAATGGAACCAATCCTTCTCATGCAGGAATCACGGCGGGTTTCGGCGTCGAGACGCGTTGGCGCAGCCTGAGGATAGCCCCCGTTTTGCGTTACACGCGATGGAGCGGGAACAACGCTTCCGGGGACCGCGCTTCGACCCAGCGAAATCAGGTTGAACTCTTAGTGGGGTTCAGTCAACAGACGGAATCGATCTGGCACCCTCTGGGGCATCACATGTCTTTGGGCGTGGTCCTGGCCAATAATCTCACGGGCGATTTCCGGACTACGACGCTGCAGTTTCCTGTCATCGGATACGGGAGGCAGCTCCAGTCTGCTGTCGATTCTTCCGGTCCACGAAGCTTCATTGCCGGCCCGACAGTAGAATTTCATCTGCCTGCTAACGTTTCGGTGGAGATCGATGCGCTCCATCGGCCGGTCACCTCGACTTTGGACATCGTCTTTTCAGATGGAACAAGGACTCACTCGACGGGCGGCGGCGCGACCTGGGAGTTTCCCGTGTTGGCGAAATATCGATTTCCAATTCGCAGGGTGGCCCCATTCGTGGAAGCCGGACCGTCTTTCCGATTGCCGCAAGGGGAGCTGACCTTTGCCTCTCCTTTCGGAATCGCCGCTGGAGCAGGCTTGGAGTTTCGGTTCCGGCAAATGCAGATCGCTCCCGCAATTCGCGGCACGCGTTGGGCTCCCGACCGTGGTTTGGGTGGGCAGAAGACTACGCGCAATCAACTGGAACTCCTCGCCGGGCTCTCCTTTTGACCGCGCCCACAGATCTTGGAGTGATAACCTACAAGCAGAATGCTCCCGAAGCTAATCTCCATCGGAAGCTTTTACCTTCCGACCTACGGCGTCATGGTCGCGCTGGCGTTCCTAGCCGGGCTCGCCGTCACCGTAAAACTCGCGCGCCGCAAAGGACTCAACGCCGAGCTGATTACGAACCTGGCGGTCTATGTGGCTTTGGCCGGCATGCTGGGCGCCAAGATCCTCATGATCGTGTTCGATTGGCATGACTACATGGCGAATCCCCGGAGTATCTTCTCGCTCGCCACACTTCAGGCAGCCGGCGTTTTTCAGGGCGGTCTCATTCTGGCACTGGTGACCGCAATCCTCTACATGCGCAGTCAGGGACTGCCGCTGTTGACCACCTCCGACGCGTTCGCTCCGGGTCTGGCCCTCGGCCACGCCATCGGGAAAGTCGGATGCTTCGCCGCGGGATGCTGCTGGGGTATCGAGACCAAGCTTCCGTGGGCGGTGAAGTTCCACGACCCGGCGGCCTACGCGCTCACGGGTGTACCGCTGGAGATCGCACTGCATCCTTCCCAGTTATATGAGTCCGGGTCGGAAGCCCTGGTGTTCGGATTCCTCTATTGGCGATTCGGCAAGCCACATGCTCCCGGCCAGATCATCGGCTTGTATCTCGTCACTAGTTCGGTGCTGCGGTTCTTCATCGAGTTCACGCGCAATCACGAACAGGCGCTGCCGTTCGGCCTGCCCCTCTCGATTACACAGTGGATCGCGATCGGGCTAGCCGCCGCGGGCGCGGTTTTGCTGGTCCGGGCAAGGCGTCCGGCGCCGGTCGGCCAGCCGCTACACGCCTAAATAAAGCCGTCTCTCCTGCCGATCTCTTTCCAGAGATGCGCATACGCCAGAAGGGCTTCGTTCTGATCGCGATGTCCGTTGCCATGCTGCTGATGCTGGCCGTGATGGGCATGGCCTTCGACTTCGGCCGCATCTACATCGCCCGCAACGAGGCGCAGGTGTTCACCGATGCCGCCGCCATGACCGCCGCGTCCAAGCTCGACGGAACCGATCAAGGCTTGGATCGCGCGCGCCAGGCCGTCGCAAAATTGCCGATGCGCTGGAACCTGGGGACCAAATCGTTCACCGGCGTGGTGGTGGAATTCAGCCCCGACAAACAGAGCTGGGCTCGCGTGACCGCTCCCGACAATCAAGTGGAAATCACATTCCTGCGCGCCGTCGGCGCCCCGGATG
>Ga0310810_10006500_pt1 | contig 13210 bp, 16 predicted proteins | sample NCmetagenome_FD_207641 | JGI IMG/M metagenome (GOLD analysis project Ga0310810, IMG submission 207641) | Soil microbial communities from experimental microcosm in Duke University, North Carolina, United States - NC | ecosystem: Engineered > Artificial ecosystem > Soil microcosm > Unclassified ... | reverse complement strand
GAGCGCGTCAAGCACTGGGAAGGCAAGGGCGCGCGGCTCTCGCCGACGGTGGTGCGCCTCGTGAAGCAGTTTGGCAAGAGCAAAAAAGCCGCCTGAGAAACTGATCGAGTTCGGGCGCGTCGCCGGCCACTACGGCGTGCGCGGCTGGATGAGGGTGGCGGTGGACGATCCGGAGCTGCTCGGCAGGCAGCGCCGCTGGTGGCTGGACGGCGCCGAGTACGCGGTGCAGGAAACCAAGGTGCATTCCGGCCAGCTCCTCGCCAAGCTCGCCGGCATCGAGACGCCCGAGCGGGCGAAGGAATTCAAGGGCCGGCCGGTCGTGATCGAGCGGCCGGTGCTCGAGAAAGGACAGCACTACTGGTCCGACCTGGTCGGGCTGGAGGTGGTGAACGAGGCAGGCGTGGTGCTCGGCGTGGTGAAAGCGATGTCGCACAACGGCGCGCACGAGGTCATGGAAGTCGCTGGCGACAGGATCCGGTTGCTGCCCTGGGTCCCGGCGTACGTGAAGAAGGTGGACGTCGCCGCGCGCAGGATCGAAGTGGAGTGGGGGGCGGACTGGTGATCCGCTTCCACGCGGTGACGATTTTCCCGGAGATGTTCGCCGCCGTGACGGCGAGCGGCATCACGAGCCGGGCGCTGCAGAAGGGATTGTGGTCGCTCGAGTTGTGGAACCCGCGCGATTTCACCAGGGACAATCACCGCACGGTCGACGACAGGCCGTACGGGGGCGGGCCCGGCATGGTGATGCTGGCCGAGCCGCTCGAGAAGGCGCTGGATGCGGCGCGAGCCGCGGGCGGAGGCGAGGTGATCTACCTCTCGCCGCAGGGAAAGCGGCTCGATCATCGCAAGGTGGTCGAGCTCTCGCAGAGGGGGGCGGTTACCTTCCTTTGCGGCAGGTACGAGGGAATCGACGAGCGGCTGATCGCCCGTCGGGTCGACGAGGAGCTTTCGCTCGGCGACTATGTGCTCTCGGGCGGCGAGCTCGCGGCGATGACGGTCATCGACGCGATGGTGCGCCAGGTTCCCGGGGCGCTCGGCGACGAGCAGTCGGCGGTGCAGGAGTCGTTCACCGACGGGCTGCTCGATTGCCCGCAGTACACGCGGCCGGAGGACTACGGCGGCGAGAAGGTGCCGGAAGTTCTGCTGTCAGGGCACGCGGCGAACATCCGGCGCTGGCGGTTGAAGCAGGCGCTCGGCCGCACGTGGCTGAGGAGGCCCGATCTCCTCGAGGCGCGCAGGCTGAGCCGGGATGAACAGCATTTGCTGGCGGAGTTCCAGCAGGAGAGCGAGTCATGAACCTGATCCAGAAGCTCGAGCAAGAAGAGATGCAGCGCCTGAAGAAGAGCATTCCCGAGTTTTCGCCCGGGGATACCGTCATCGTGCGCGTGAACGTGGTGGAAGGCGACAAGAAGCGCGAGCAGGCGTTCGAGGGCGTGGTCATCGCGAAGCGCAACCGCGGCCTGCGCTCGTCCTTCATCGTGCGCAAGATCTCCTCGGGCGAGGGCGTCGAGCGCACCTTCCAGACCTACTCGCCGCTGATCGCCGGCATCGAGCTGAAGAGGAAGGGCGAAGTGCGCCGCGCCAAGCTCTATTACCTGCGCGCGCGCTCGGGCAAGAGCGCGCGCATCCGCGAGAAGACCGGCGCGGGCGAGGGCGAGGCCCAGGAATAAGGCGGCCCGGTGGGCGCGCTCGAGGGCAAGTTCGCGATCGTCACCGGCGCCACGAGCGGCATCGGGCGGCGCACCGTCGAGCGCTTCGTCGAGGAGGGCGCGAAGGTCGTCTTCTGCGGCCGGCGCGAGAAGCTGGGCGCCGAGCTCGAGAATTCCGCCGGGCGCGAGCGCGTGCGCTTCGTGAAGGCCGACGTCACCCAGGAAGCCGACATGCGGCGCGTCATCGACGCGTGCGTGAAGGAATTCGGCCGCATCGACGTCCTTTTCAACAACGCCGGCGGTCCGGCGCCCACCGGGGGAATCGAGACCGTCCCGGTCGAGGGCTTCGACGCGGCGATGGCGACGCTGGTGAGGAGCGTCATGCTCGGCATGAAGCACGTGGCGCCGATCATGGTGAAGCAGCGCGCCGGCAGCATCATCAACAACGGCAGCGTTGCCGCGCTTCGCGCCGGGCTTTCCACCTCGATGGTCTACAGCGCCGCCAAGGCCGCGGTGGTCCATCTCTCCACCTGCGTCGCGATGCAGCTGGGTGAATCGCGCGTGCGCGTGAACTGCATCTCGCCCGGCGGCATCGCCACCGGAATCTTCGGCAAGGCGCTCGGCCTGCCGACGGAGGCCGCGGAGAAGAGCGCGGAGGCGGTCAAGGCCGGGCTGGAAAAGCTGCAGCCGATTCCGCGCGCCGGGCTCACGGAAGACATCGCCAACGCCGCCGTGTTTCTGGCGTCGGACGCGGCCAGCTTCGTCAATGGCCACAACCTGGTGGTCGATGGCGGCCTGGTCGGCGGCCGCCAGTGGTCGCTCGCGCAGCAGGGCTACAAGGCAATGAGACAGGCGTTCGGCCTGGAGTAAGCCCCCGGCCTATAATCGGGCCATGCGACGCGAGCACAACGCCCTGAGCACGGTTGACGAGATCGTCGGCGAGATCCGCGCCGGACGCATCGTCGTCCTCGTGGACGATGAGGACCGCGAGAACGAGGGCGACCTCGTCTTCGCCGCCGACTTCGTCACCCCCGAGAAGGTCAATTTCCTCGCCACGCACGGGCGCGGCCTCATCTGCATGCCGGTCACCACCGCGCACGCCGCGCGGCTGGGCCTGAAGCCCATGGTGAGCGAGAACCGCTCGCGCCACGGCACCAACTTCACCGCGTCGATCGAGGCGGCCGAAGGAATCGCCACCGGCATCTCGGCGCACGACCGCGCGCTCACCATCCGCGTCGCCGCCGCGCCCCAGGCGAAAGCCTCCGACATCGTCCAGCCGGGGCATGTGTTCCCGCTCATCGCCGAGGACGGCGGGGTGCTGGTTCGCGCGGGGCACACCGAGGCGTGCTGCGACCTCGCCCGGCTCGCGGGCCTCACGCCCGCCGCGGTGCTGTGCGAAATCATGCGTGCCGACGGCTCCATGGCGCGGCTGCCGGACCTGGTCGAGTTCGCCGCCGAGCACAAGCTCAAGATCGGCACCATTGCCGACCTGATCGAATACCGCGCCCGCAATGAGTCGCTGGTGCAGCGCACCTCGGAGCGCGACATCGAGACGCCCTGGGGGCGCTTCCGCCTCGCCGCGTTCCAGGATCTCACGCTCGGCGCGACGCACCTCGCGCTCGCGCTCGGGAAGATCGACCCGGCCGCGCCGACGCTCGTGCGCGTGCACGAGCCGCTCTCGGTGCTCGACCTGCTCGACGCCGGCAAGGGCACCCACTCCTGGAGCGTCGGCGAAGCGCTCGCCGCCATCCGCAAGGCGGGCGCGGGCGTCATGGTGCTCATGAACTGCAGCCAGTCGGGCGATGCGCTCGCGGCGCAGCTCGCGCAGGCGCGGCCGCCGCGCGCCGGGCGCAGCATGGACCTGCGTCTCTACGGCATCGGCGCGCAGATCCTGCGCGAGCTCGGCGTCGGCAAGATGCGGCTCATGGCCGCGCCGCGCAAGATGCCGAGCATGGCGGGCTTCGGGCTGGAAGTGACAGGCTACGTCGAGCGGGGCTCGACGTGATGCAGCACGGCCGATGAGCCCCCCGCGCATCGGCATCGTCCATTCCCGCTTCAACGAGGAGATCTGCAAGGCCCTCCTCGATTCGGCGCGCGCCGAGCTCGCGCGACAGGGCGCCCAGGCCGAGTTCGTCGAGGTCGCCGGCGCGCTCGAGATCCCGCTCGCGCTGCAGTGGCTCGCGCAGTCCCGGCGCTTCGACGCGCTAGCGGCGATCGGCGCCGTCATCCGCGGCGACACCTACCACTTCGAGGTGGTGGCGAACGAGTCGGCGCGCGGCCTGATGGACGTCGCGCTCGAATACGGCCTGCCGGTGGCGAACGGCATCCTCACGACCGACACCGAAAAGCAGGCCCTCGAGCGCAAGGACAAGGGCGCCGAAGCCGTGCGCGTCGCGCTCGAGATGGCGCGCCTGCGCGCCGGCCTCGCCGAAAAATGGCGCTGAAGCCGCCCGCGCGCGCCGCCGCGCGCCGCCGCGCGCGCGAAGTCGCGCTGCAGGCGCTCTACGGCTGGAAGCTCGCCGGCGGCGACGCGCTCGCCCAGGCCCGCACGCTGGAAGGCTGGCCGAAGTGCGATCACGCGCTGGCCGAAGATCTCGTTTCCTCGGTGGTCGAAAAGCGCGAATCGCTCGAAAAGGCGATCGAGCCGCATCTGGACCGCAGCCTCGCCTCGCTCTCGCCGGTCGAGCGCGTCATCCTGCTCATCGGCGCGCACGAGCTCGCCGCGCACCCCGAGACGCCGTTCAAGGTGGTGCTGAACGAGGCGATCGAGCTGGGGAAAAGCTTCGGCGGCACGGGCGGGCACAAGTTCGTGAACGGGGTGCTCGAGAAGCTCGCGCGCGAGCTGCGACCTGCCGAGGCCGCGCCGCGCGCCCCCGGCGCCTAGCGCCTGTGCCCTCCGAGTTCGAGCTCATCCGCCGGTATTTCGCGCGCCCGGCCAGGTCAGCCGCGCTCGGCGTGGGCGATGACGCCGCGCTCCTGCGGATCGCCCCCGGGATGGAGCTCGCGGTCTCGACCGATCTCCTGATCGAGGGACGGCATTTCCGCGCGCAGGCCGACGCGCGCAAGCTCGGCCACAAGGCGCTCGCGGTGAACCTCTCCGACATGGCGGCGATGGGTGCGACCCCGCGCTGGGCGACGCTTGCCCTCGCGCTGCCTGCGGCGGATGAGGCGTGGCTGGCCGCGTTCTCCGAGGGCTTCTATGCGCTCGCGGCGCGCTTCGGCGTGGATCTCGTCGGCGGCGACACGACGCGCGGGCCGCTGTCGATCGGCGTCACCATCCTCGGCGAAGTGCCGGCGGGCCGCGCGCTGAAAAGAAGCGGCGCGATGCCGGGAGACGACGTGTGGGTGTCGGGCGAGCTCGGCGGGGCGGCGCTCGGGCTCGCGCATCCCGAGATCGGCGCCGCGGCGAAGCGGCTGGATGAGCCCGAGCCGCGCGTGCGGCTCGGCGAGCGCCTGCTCGGCGTCGCGAGCTCGGCGATCGACGTGTCCGACGGCTTTGCCCAGGACCTTGGCCATATCCTGGAGGCTTCCGGCGTGGGCGCGCTCGTGGAGATGGATCTGCTGCCCTGTCCCGCCGAAGTCAGGAAGATCAGGGAGAAAAAAACCCACCACCGGCTGATCCTTTCCGGCGGCGACGACTATGAGCTCGTCTTCACGGCGAAGAAGAGGAGCCGCGAGGCGATCGGCGCGCTCGCGCAGGAGCTCGCCCTCGCGCTCACGCGCGTCGGCACGATCGAGAAGGGCAATCCGATCCTCACCGTAGTCGACCGCAACCGCAAGCCGGTCCGCGTGGAGCGGGGCTTCGACCATTTCGCGCAATGAGCGCCCCGTGATCCTCGCGCGCCCGACGCCCGCCTTCGCATTCAACCATCCGGCGCATTTCATCGCGCTCGGCTTTGGCGCCGGGCTCTCGCCCTTCGCGCCGGGCACGGCCGGGACGCTGGTCGCGTTCCCGATCTGGTGGCTGATGCGCGACGGCTACGAGCCGCTCGTCCTGCTCGCCATCCTCGCCGCGCTCTTCGTGATCGGCGTGTGGGCCTGCAGCCGCACCGGCCGCGATCTCGGCGTCTCGGACCATGGCGCGATGTGCTGGGACGAGATCGTGGCGTTCCTGCTCGTGCTGGCGATCGCGCCGGAGGGCGCGGCCTGGCAGGCGGCGGCGTTTTTTCTCTTTCGCGCGTTCGACGTGGTGAAGCCTCCCCCGATCCGGCAGGTCGAAATGCGCTTCAAGGGGGGCTTCGGCGTCATGGTCGACGACGTCCTCGCCGCCGGTTATACGCTTTTGGTTCTGGCGGTTGCCAAGAGGATGTTCTTTTGATCTTCGGTCTTGCCAAAAAAGTCGGAAAAAAGCTCCAGCATAAAAACCGGATGCTCGTCACCGCGGAATCGTGCACCGGCGGAGGGGTGGCGCAGGCGGTGACGGCGGTCGCGGGCTCCTCCGAGTGGTTCGAGCGCGGCTATGTCACGTATTCGAACGTCGCCAAACGGCAACTTCTCGGCGTAGGCGCGAAGACCCTGCGCCGGTTCGGCGCGGTCAGCGAGCAGACCGCGCGGGCCATGGCGCTGGGCGCCCTACGGCGTACGCGCGCGGCGCTGCGCGGCCGCAGCACGACGGCGGTCGCGATCACCGGCATCGCCGGACCCGGCGGCGGCACACCGGGCAAGCCCGTGGGCACAGTCTGTTTCGCGTGGGCGCAGGGGCGTAAACTGCGCAGTGAAACCAGGCGCTTTGGCGGAGGTCGCGCTGCAGTGCGGCGCCGGTCCGTGATCCACGCATTGCAAGGGCTACTCAGGTGGCTTTGATAGCGCAGACACCCTCGGTCCGACCCGCGGCAGTCGCGGGGGCCTTCTATCCCGGCAACGCGCGCCAGCTCGCTGACGAGCTCGCCGAGCTCTTCGACGGCGTCGAGAATCTCGAGCCGCGCCTCGGCTATCCCAAGGCGCTCATCGTGCCGCACGCCGGCTACATCTATTCGGGCTCGGTCGCGGCGCGCGCCTACGACGAGCTCGCCGCCGCGCGCGGGCTGGTGCGCCGCGTAGTACTGCTCGGCCCCTCGCACTACGTCCCGGGTCGCGGCCTCGCGCTGCCGCAGGCCGACGCGTTCGAAACACCGCTCGGACGCATCGCGCTCGACACCGAGGCAATCGGCGCGCTCGGTGACCTCAAGCAGGTCGTGCGCAGCGCGCCCGCGCACGCGAAGGAGCATTCGCTCGAGGTGCAGCTGCCGTTCCTGCAGCGCATGCTCGGCAATTTCACGCTAGTGCCGCTCGCGGTCAGCGCGGCGACTTCCAGCGAGGTCGAGCAGGTCCTCGAGCGCCTGTGGGGCGGCGCGGAGACGCTGATCGTCATCAGCACCGATCTCTCGCACTATCACGAGTATCGCGAAGCGAAGCGCATCGACGAAGCGACGCTTCTCAAGATCGCGGGCTTTGCGACCGACCTCTCCCATGAGGAAGCCTGCGGCGCGACGCCGCTGAACGGCTTTCTCGGGCTCGCGCAGAGGAAGGGCCTCAAGATCAGGCTGGTCGGCGCCTGCAATTCTGGGGACACCGCCGGCGGCAAGGGGCGGGTCGTCGGCTATTCGTCGTTCGCGCTCTACGGCGAGGATGCCGTCTCGACGGAAGAGGCCGGCCGGACGCTCGTGTCGATCGCGCGCGAGGCCATCGACAACGCCCTGCAGGGCCGCGAGAAAACCCCGCCCGGCGGGGCGGCCTGGCTCAAGCTTCGCGGCGCGAGCTTCGTCACCCTCACCAAGGCAGGCCGGCTGCGCGGTTGCATCGGCAGCCTGGAGATCGCGCGTCCGCTGGGCGAGGACGTCGTGCACAACGCGCTTGCCGCGGCGTTCAAGGACCCGCGTTTTCCGCGGCTCACGCGCGAGGAGTGGCCCGACTGCGGGCTCGAAGTGTCGGTGCTCTCGGCGCCCAAGCCGATCCGCTTCGCCGACGAGGCCGATCTGCTCGCGCAGTTGAAGCCGGGCCAGGATGGCGTCATCCTCGAGTGCGAAGGCAAGCACTCGACCTATCTTCCGCAGGTATGGGAGGCGCTGCCCGACAAGCGGCAGTTCCTCACCGAGCTTCTGAAAAAAGCCGGGCTGCCCGCCGACACGCGGCTCGCGCGCTGCCGGATGCAGCGCTACCGCGTGAGGAAATTCGCCTAGAGGCCGGCATGGACGCACGCTGGTGGCATGCGCTTCCCGACGGCCGCATCCAGTGCGACCTCTGCCCGCGCGACTGCCGGCTGCATGAGGGGCAGCGCGGCCTGTGCTTCGTGCGCAAGCGCGAGAACGACCGCATGGTGCTCACGACCTACGGGCGCTCCTCGGGCTTCTGCGTCGACCCGGTCGAGAAAAAGCCGCTAAACCAGTTCTACCCCGGCACCAGCATCCTTTCCTTCGGCACCGCCGGGTGCAACCTTGCCTGCAAGTTCTGCCAGAACTGGGACATCTCCAAGTCGCGCGAAATGGACCGGCTGATGGATGCGGCGACGCCGGAGGCAATCGCGGCAGCAGCGGCGCGGCTCGGCTGCGCCTCGGTCGCCTTCACCTACAACGACCCGGTGATCTTCGCCGAGTACGCGATGGACATCGCGGACGCCTGCCACGAGAAGGGCATCAAGGCCGTCGCGGTGACGGCGGGCTACATGCACGAGGCGCCCCGGCGCGAGTTCTACGCCAAGATGGACGCGGCGAACGTCGACCTGAAGGCGTTCACGGACGATTTCTACTGGCGCATCTGCGGCGGCCGGCTGCAGCCGGTGCTCGATACGCTCGAATATCTCGTCAGGGAGACGCAGGTCTGGACCGAGATCACGACCCTGCTTATCCCGGGCAAGAACGATTCGGATGCCGAGCTCGAGGCCGAATGCCGCTGGATCCGCGATCACCTCGGGCTGGACGTGCCGCTGCACTTCACCGCGTTCCACCCCGACTGGAAGATGACCGACCTGCCGCGCACACCCGCCGAGACGCTCCTGCGCGCGCGCGAGATCGCGCGTCTCGCCGGGCTTCGCTACGTCTACACCGGCAACGTGCATGACGAGGAAGGGGGCACCACGTACTGCCCGTCTTGCGAGAACGCGGTCGTGGTACGCGACTGGTACGAAATCCGCAGCTACCGGCTGACGGAGTCGGGCGCCTGCAGCTTCTGTGGCGCGCCGCTCGCCGGCCGCTACCGCACGTTCGGCAAGCCCTTCGGCGCGCGCCGCATCCCGGTGCGTCTCGAGGCGCGCGCCTGAGCAACCCGATCCCGGAGACGATCGCCTACCCGGTGCGCACGGCGCACTGGCTGCAGGCGGCCGCGCTCGCCGCGGTTTATTTCGTCGCCGCCAAGCTATCGCTCCAGTTCGCGATCCCGCCAGGCTACGCGACCGCGGTCTGGCCGCCCTCCGGCATCGCGCTCGCCGCGCTCGTACTCATGGGGGTACGCATGTGGCCGGGTGTCTGGCTCGGCGCGGCGCTCGCTAACGCAACCGTCGAAACCTCGTGGGCGGTCGCGGCGGTGATCGCCACCGGCAACACCGTGGAGGCGCTGGTCGGCGCCGCGCTTCTGGGCCGGCTGATCGGCGCTTCCTCGCGCTTCGAGCGCGGCGAGGACGTGCTCAAGTTCTTCGGCGTCGCGGTCGTCGCCGCGGTCTTCGCCGCGAGCGTCGGCCTCGTGCCGTTGAGCCTGCGCCATGATCTCGCGGCCTGGGACCTGTTCTGGAACTGGTTCACCTGGTGGCAGGGCGATGCGACCGGCATCGTGATCATCGCGCCGCTCATCCTCATCTGGGCGCGCGGCGGCCAGACGGTCTGGACCCGCGACCGGGCGCTCGAGGCTGCCGCGCTCGTCGTGCTGCTGTTCGTGACCGCGCGCCTCGCCTTCGGCGCGCCGCACGGGTCGCTCTCGTTCAAGTTCGTGATCCTTCCCTACATCGTCTGGGCTGCATTCCGCTTCGGCCAGCGCGAGGTGACCGCGATCGTCGCGCTCGCCTGCGGCATCGCGGTCTGGTACACGGCCGAGAACAGCGCGCGCCTCGGCCGCGTCGGCACCAACGAGTCGCTGCTCATCCTGCTCGCCTTCAACAGCGTGGTGGTGCTGATGGGGCTCGTCCTCTCGACGGTGCTCGGCGAGCGGGCGCGCGCGATGGCCGAGCTGCGCGGCCGCCACGATGAGCTGGAGCAGCGCGTGCGGGAGCGCACGCGCGAAGTCGAGCGCGCGAACCGCGCCAAGTCCGATTTTCTCGCGACCATGTCGCACGAGCTGCGCACGCCGCTGAACAGCCTGCTCATTCTCGCCGGCATGCTGCGCGAGAACGCCGAGCGCAACCTGAGCGCCAAGCAGCTGCAGTACGTCCATACGATCCACAGCTCCGGCACCGACCTGCTCGCGCTCATCAACGAGATCCTCGACCTCGCGCGCATCGAGTCGGGCGCGCCGCTGCGGCTCGATTACCGCACCGTGCGGCTTGCCGACCTGCAGACCTACGTGGAGCAGACGTTCCGCCAGGTCGCCGACGAGAAGGGCGTCGCCTTCGGCGTTGTCATCGAAGGCGACGCCCCCGAGATCCGCAGCGACCCGCGGCGGCTGCAGCAGATTCTGAGGAATCTGCTCGCCAACGCCTTCAAGTTCACGCGGCGGGGCGAGGTGCGCCTGCGCATCGGACCGGCCGCCTCCGGCTGGCCGTCCGGCCTGCCGACGCTCGATCAGGCCGCGCAGGTCGTCGCGTTCGAAGTGGCCGACACCGGCATCGGCATTGCGCCGGACAAGCAGGAGCTCGTCTTCCAGGCGTTCCAGCAGGCGGATGCGACGACGGGCGCCGAGTATGGCGGCACGGGTCTGGGCCTGTCGATCAGCCGCGAGCTCGCGCGCCTCCTCGGCGGCGAGATTGTGCTCGCGAGCGAGCCCGGACGCGGCAGCCGGTTCACGCTCTATCTTCCGGCGGTGCCGGTCGCTTAGCGTCGGCGGATGGCGACGCCGGGGCTTCACGGAAAGCACCAAATAGGGCAGATTGCGTGATGTAGTTCTCGGAACGACGGCCTTTGTCGGGAGGCACGGGACTTGCTCGACATCTTCCCCATGACAATGCGGCCCCGCTCTTTCGTTCTAGCGCTCGTCTCGCTCCTCGCCAGCGCCTGCGCGCAGAAGCCGTCCATGCCGGTCGAGCCCCGCGTTTCCGCGACGGTCGCGCCACCGGCCGCGCCAGTCCTGCCCGCGTTTACCCTCGAGAGCTACAAGCGCGAGGTCGCAGGAAGAATCGCCGCGAACAACCCGCATCTGTTCACCGAGCCCTTGCCCGAGATGCTCAAGTCCATCGTCGTCCTGGACATCACGATCGGCCGCGATGGCAGGTTGGAGCGGGTCGCGGTGCGACGCTCGAACGGCTTCAAGCAGCTCGAAGCGCGCGCGATGGAGAGCGTGCGCGCGGCTGCGCCCTACGCCGCACCGGGCTTGCTGATCCGCCACGGAGGATCGGTCAACTTCCTCGAGACGTTCCTCTTTCGCGCCGACGGCCGCTTTCAGATCCGGAGCCTGGTAGGAACCTGAGCCGGGTCTGAACGTTGCCCAGTGGCGACTGACGCGCGCGGACCTGAACCACCGCCGCCGCGCGCTGTCCTCTGGTATTTGGCGGAGGAGTTGTCATGAAACGCAAATTGCTGGCAGGTGTGGCGCTGTTCGCGGGCGCGACGCTCGCCCTGGCGCAGCAGCCGGTCACCATCAAGCTCGGGCCGCAGAACAAGTCCGGCGAGAGAGGCACCGCGAAGCTGACGCCCGAGGGCGACAAGACCAAGGTCGAGATCAGCCTGAAGGGCGGGCCCAAGGGCGCTTCGCAACCCGCGCACGTGCACATGGGAAGCTGCTCGAAGCTCGATCCGAATCCGAAGTACGGCCTCTCGAACGTGGAGAACGGGAAGTCGACGACCGAAATCCCGGTGAAGCTCGAGGACCTGATGAAGGACCAGACCGCCATCAACGTGCACAAGAGCGCGGCCGAGGTGAAGACCTACGTCGCCTGCGGCGAGATCAAGGAAGCCGCGACCAAGAAATCCGGAAAAAAGGGCTAGGTCAGACGCCCAGATAGCGCTGCAGCGTCTCGGGCCGCGCCTTGATCTCCGCGGCGGGGCCCTCGTGGGCGATGTGGCCGTTGTTGATGATGTAGACGCGCTGCGCCAGCGCGAGCGTCGCCGCCAGGTTCTGCTCGACCAGCACGATCGTCTGCCCGGCGCGGGCGAGCTCGCGGCACACGCGCACGAGCTCCTTCACGATGAGCGGCGCGAGGCCCTCGAAGGGCTCGTCCAGCAGGATGATCTTGGGGTCGCGGACGAGCGCGCGCGCGATCGCGAGCATCTGTTGCTCGCCGCCCGAGAGGTCCGTTCCGCGGCTCCGGCGCCGCTCCTTCAGGCGCGGAAACATCTCGTAGATGCGTCCGAGGGGCCAGCGCCGATCCTTGGGCGCGGTGAGCCCGGCGAGAACGATGTTCTCCTCCACGTCGAGGCTGCCGAAGATGCGCCGCTCCTCATGCACGAGCTGCATGCCGGCGCGCGCGATCGCATGGCTCTTCTGGCCGGCGAGGTCGGCTCCATCCAGGCTCACCGAGCCCGTGCGCGGCGTCACCACGCCCATCAGGCTCTTCAGCGTCGTGCTCTTGCCCGCGCCGTTGCGGCCGAGGAGCGCCACCACCTCGTTCTTCTCCACGCGCAGGGAAACGTCGAAGAGGATGTGCGAGTCGCCGTAATAGCTGTTGAGGCCCTTCACTTCGAGGAGGCTCATGCCAGGGTCTCCTCGTGGATGCCGCCGAGATACGCGTCCTGCACGCGCTTGTCGGCCTTGATCTCCTCGGGCGTGCCCTCGGCGAGCACGCGGCCTTCCTGCAGGACCGTCACGCGCTCGACCAGCTCGAAGAGCGAGTCCATGTCGTGGTCGATGATCACCATGGTGCGGCCCTTGGCGATCGAGCGCAGCAGCTTCACCGTCTCGACCCGCTCCTGCGGGCTCATGCCCGCGAGCGGTTCGTCGAGGAGCAGGAGGCTCGGCGAGGCGGCGAGGGCGAGCGCCACCTCCAGCCTGCGCTTCTCACCGTAGGCGAGCTCGGAAACCGGCGTGTCCCTGCGCTCGGTCAGCCGGACGAGCCCGAGCGTGTGCTCGACCTGCTCGCGCAGGCCGGGGATGCGCTCCAGCCGCCGGAAGAGGTCCAGGCGAAACTTGCCGCGCAGCTCGGCGAGCGCCGCGATCGTCACGTTCTCGCGCACCGTCAGCTTGTTGAAGAGCTGGTTCACCTGGTAGCTCTTGGTGAGGCCGAGCTGGCAGACGTCGGTCACGCTCCTGCCGGTGATATCGCGGCCCTCGAAGAAGATCTGGCCGGAGGTGGGCGGCACCTCGCAGGTGAGCATCTTGAAGAAGGTCGACTTGCCCGCGCCGTTAGGCCCGATGATGCCGCGCAGCTCGCCGGCAGCCACGCTGAAGTTGATGTCGGCGTTGGCGATGATGCCGCCGTAGTGGCGGGTCAGGCCGCGCGCCTCGAGGATCGGGCCGTTGTACGAGCGCGCCTCGCGTTTGGGCGGCGGCGGGACGCCGACCTGCTC
>Ga0310810_10006499_pt1 | contig 13211 bp, 13 predicted proteins | sample NCmetagenome_FD_207641 | JGI IMG/M metagenome (GOLD analysis project Ga0310810, IMG submission 207641) | Soil microbial communities from experimental microcosm in Duke University, North Carolina, United States - NC | ecosystem: Engineered > Artificial ecosystem > Soil microcosm > Unclassified ... | reverse complement strand
GCTCGAAACGGAAAACGTTTAAAGGTGGGGGGATATGTTCCATATCGGCAGTAACGGGCAGCAGACCGCTCCCTTTGCCAGCGGACGACCGTATCGTTGATAGCAACCGTACGTGATGCAGCTTGCTTTTCTCAACCGGCGCGCCTGCTGCTAAATCCCAAAACTCATGCTTGTGGTTTGTCCGGGAGAACAGCACGAATGACCGTGCCAAGCTTCAAAAACTCGTCGTATTCGGAAGGCTTGCGGAAATAACGGTTAGCGCCGCGATTCATAACGTCTTCTCGATCCTTCGCGGAATCCGACGTCGATACAACAATGACAGGCACAGCATAGCCGCGCCGGCTGCGACGGATGTGTTGCAGCACGTCGCCGCCACGCTTCTTGGGCAAGTTGATATCGAGGATCACCACATCGGGACAGGGCTTGGAGGAATCAAGATCGGCCTCGTCAAAAAAACGGGTTGCCTGCTCGCCGTCCTGGATTATGTGGATGTGCGCATGAAGACCGGCAGCACGGATCGCTTCCCGGACCAAGTGAATATCGGCCACGTTGTCCTCGACCACGAGGATGTGCAAGGGGCCGGCGGCCTCGCGGTCGTCAGCCGGGGAGGGTGAAACGGAAGGTCGAGCCTTGTCCGGGTCCGGATTCGATCCAGATCCTCCCGTGATACCGGTCCACGATCCGTTTACAGATGGCCAATCCGATGCCGGTTCCGGAGTATTGGTCACTGGTGTGTAGGCGCTTGAAGAGTCCAAAGACATCCTCCTGGTATTCCGGAGCAATGCCAATGCCATTGTCGGCGACGGCGAACATCCATGATCCAGGTTGCCCTTTGGCAGTAACGCGCACCTGGGGCGGCTCATTACTGCAATATTTGATGGCATTGCCTATAAGGTTCTGAAAAAGCTGCTGCAGATGGGCGTGGTGCACGCGCACGGACGGCAAGAGATCCGCAGTGACTTGCGCCCCCGCCTCGGAAATTGCGCTGGCGAGGCCTTCCAGCGCCCGCGCAAGGGCTTCATTGGCATCAGCCTTTTCTGGAATTTCCTGCATACTCGTAACCTGAGTATGGGCAAGAAGGTCGCGCAAGAGTATTTCCATACGCGTCGCGCCGGCGCGCAAATACCCCAGGAATTCAAGAGTCTCTCCCTCGAACTTGTCGCCGTAGCGCCGAGTCAGCAGCTCGCTGTAGATTTTGATATTGCGCAACGGCTCCTGCAGGTCATGGCTGGCCGAAAAAGCAAACTGCTCCAAATCCTGGTTGACCCGCTTGATCTCGGCGTCCGCACGCTTGCGGTCCGTGATGTCGCGCGCGATCTTTGACACCCCGATAATGGTGCCGTCCGCATTCCTGACAGGAGAAATCGTCAGGGAAATTTCGAGCAGCGCGCCGTCCTTTTTCCGCCGGACCGTCTCGAAGTGATCCACGCGCTCTCCCCGCCGGAGCCTTTTCCAGGATCTTCGGTTCCTCGTCAAGCCGCTCCTCCGGGATGAGCATTGTGATCGACTTGCCGATCGTCTCTGCCGCCGTGTACCCAAACAGGCGCTCGGCGCCATTGTTCCAGCTGGTGATGATGCCGTTGAGGTCCTTGCTGATGATGGCATCGTCTGAGGAATCGACAATCGCGCTGAACAGCTGGTTGCCGCGCTCGGCGCGCTTCGTTTCCGTTGTATCGCGGGCGATCTGCGATGCCCCAATGATCTCGCCGCGCGCATTCTTCACCGGCGAAATCGTAAGCGATATGTCCAGCAGCGTGCCGTCTTTTCGTCGACGCAAGATCTCGAAGTGATCGACCCGTTCCCCGTTCCTGAGGCGGGCCAGTATCTGCGGCTCCTCGTCAGCGCGGTCCGGGGGGATCAAGAGCGTAACGGATTTTCCGACGATTTCTTCCGCACTGTAGGCGAACAACCGCTCGGCGCTCTTGTTCCAGCTAGTGATGATACCGCTAAGGTCCTTGCCAATGATCGCGTCGTCAGAGGAATCCACGATCGCGCTCAATGACAGGGCCGCGGCTTCGGCTTTGATTTGCGCTTGCTTACGGGCCGTGACGTCGACCAGGAGATTTATGCCCCAGGTAATGTGTCCGTCCGCATCGCGAAGCACCGCGGGATAGGGTGCGAACCAGAATCTAGTGCCATCGGGCCGCTCGGCTAGGCATTCGGTTCCGGAGGGTAATTTCCCCTCCCTTCAGCATGACTGCTAACGGGGATTCGTTGTGCGGCATCGGTGTGCCATCCGGCAGAAACACTCTCCATGCCACGCACCACTGGTCGACCCCTAGCTCGGGGACGCGTCCTGAGAGCTTAGCGGCGGCCGCATTGAAATAGGTGAGGCGGCCCTCCGCATCGGTGATATATATGGCGACGGAAAGAGCTTCGATCATCTCGCGCAGGCGCGCCTCGGTTACGTTTTCCATGCCAGCGAGGGCTTTGATGACATCGCTCGTCACTGGACACCCTCGGACGAGTGGGCTTCAGCGAAGCTCTTTTGCTGAAGCAAGCCGCTGACGATTGCTCCCAGGCGCAGGAATTTGTTACGAGTGGAAGGCTTCGAAAAGCACACGACTCCCTCGCTCCGCGCTACTTTCCCAACACGCGGTCTGCCTTGGCATCGATCTTCTTTTTGTCAGCTGCGCTCAGTTTGCCCTTATGCTCCATCTGGGACGCGCGAGCCTTCGCATTTCGTGCGTGACTCGCATCGGGCATCGGATACTTACGCTGCTCTGGCAGTCCGAATTCCTTGTTTGGCTCCGCCTTCTTCTTCGCGGTTGTAAGTTTTGCCATCACACCTCTCCTTGCCCAGACAATAGCACGCGAGGTTCCGTTGTAGCGCTACCAGTATGCGAGGACAAATGAGCATCGCCCAACTCCCCGGTCCGTAATCAAAACCTAATCACGCCTTAGAATGAATGACCCCGCAAGGCAGAACGTTACACCACTGTTTCTTAAGCATTGGGCTCAAAGGACATCGCCGCTTGAAGTTTTAAGGACGAAGTTTTGACTACCGTCATCAGTTCTGGCTGGTTGGCCGCGATCAGAACCGGGAGGGCTCGCTTCTTCATTCGGTACCCAACCAAGCCGGGCTTTTGCTTTGAACGTCTGTAGCGCTCGGCAACCACTTTGCCACAAGCCCGACCTGTACTCTTTAATCCACATTTAATACCGGACAGCTTCCAACCACTAAGCTATAGCGGTAATCAGCACTTCGCCGGAATCCCAACCAGCAGGGCAAAGCGCTCCTCGAAGCGAGTTGGCCCGCATCCTCGGTTTCCAGTTGCGCGCGGAAGCCATTCTCTGTCCATCCACGCCCGGTGCGCCTTGATTGGGCCTCACCAGTGCGTAGGCATGGGCCAGCACATCTTCCCGGTACATCTTGTCGTAGAGCAGATAGAAACGGTAGACTCGGCTGTTCCTTCGCCTTTTGGTACAGCTTCCTCTGAAGATCATTATTCGGATGTCAGCTATTCGCAAGCTGGCGATCGAGGCATCCGACAACGGACTGCTCGCGCCTGAATTAGCGGCCGGCATCGCTCGCGTAAAGAGCGCGAAGTCGGTCGGCATCCGTGTCGGCAACTGGCTATCTTTACGGGGCAAAACCGCGAGGTTTTGAACCGCGGTCGGTTGGGCCGTAGGCGCGGCTACATGGCTAGAGCGGAGATACCAGTAAGATCCTGCCACCGCGAGGACCGGTGTAGCCAGGGATGTCGACGGAATCGGTGATTACAATGTGCGCTCAGCTTCGGTCCATTGCAGCCACTGCTGAACCGTCTGTCGCATAGGCCAGTGCGTTGTTCGTCTCGCCTTCAGAGGATAGCGTAAGCTATCTGGCCCAAACTCTTCGAGTGGGGGCGAACTGGTGCACGCGCGTTGCAGTGGTAATGAACGAGCACGTTCATTACATTTTGCCGCACCGCCAGTTAGGTGCAGTCCATCACAAAATGCCGCTGTCATTCACTAGTATTGGCGACAGGCTTGCAATCTCATAGCGTATGAAACCTAAAACTCTAACAATCCCTGAAATCATCCTGATCGCAGGTACTGTCCCGTTCAAACTCAAGTCTCCGCGAGAAAGATACGCTCGGGTCGGTACGACATTGTCCGGTCCTGAATGAATGATTCCGATCATACTCCCTTCTACACGCGCAAGGGGACTCGACCCGATTGGGTCCGCAAATTGCAATGAGCATCTCGGGCCGTGACGCGCCCGCTCGCCTGTAGACCTCGACTGTCCGTCCTTCCCATTGGCCGGAACCTTCCCAATTTGAGACCCGGATTGGGGCACGTCCAAAGAAAATCAAGGAGTTATGAATGTCCTCCGCACATGCACCTCGCCGTCAGCGCCGTATCCAGGAACAGGTTGCCAGAGCCGACAAGGCGCGCCCGAAGCAGGAGCCCAAACAGGCGATGCAGGCGGGCGCCCGGAAATATCCCGCCCCGCCCTTCCCGAAGCAGCATCAAAGCAAACCCGGCTCGGAATCCAGTCTCAATCCGGCGCCGTTGTACGATGCTCCTTTTTACGTGGGGTCGCGCAAGCTTGATAAAAAGGTCGCCCTCATCACGGGCGGCGATTCCGGTATCGGGCGGGCCGTTGCCATCCTCTTTGCGCGCGAGGGCGCGGACGTGGCAATCCCTTACTTAAGCGAGCACAGGGACGCGCGCAACACCAAGGAGAAGGTCGAAGCCGAGGGGAGGCGATGCCTGCTCATCGCCGGTGACGTTTCCAGCCAGAAATTCTACGACAAGGCCGTTGCGCAGACGGTCAAGGCATTCGGCCGGCTCGAGCTCGATGTGCTGGTCAACAATGCCGCCTTCCAGGTGCATACGTCCAGGTTCGAAGACCTCACCGCCAGGCATTTCGACGAAACCTTGAAGACCAACCTCTATGGATATTTCTACATGGCGCAGGCCGCGGTGAAGCATATGAAACAGGGTTCCGCCATCGTGAACACCGGTTCGGTCACAGGTCTCCTCGGCAACGAGGCCCTGCTCGACTATTCGATGACCAAGGGCGGCATCCATGCCTTCACTCGCTCGCTCGCGACCCATCTGGTGCCGCGCGGCATCCGGGTGAATGCCGTGGCGCCGGGTCCGGTCTGGACGCCCCTCAATCCCTCCGACAAGCAGGCGAAGGACGTCAGCAAATTCGGCGCGGATACCCCGATGAAGCGGCCCGCGCAGCCCGACGAGATCGCGCCCGCTTACGTCTTTCTCGCGTCGCCCCAGTGCTCCAGCTACATCACCGGCGAGATTCTCCCGATCATCGGCGGCTACAGCGGTGGATAACATGGCGCTCGAAGAATACAGACGCAAGCGGGATTTTGGGAAGACGCCAGAGCCGCCCCCCGGCGCCATCAAGGCGCGCAAGGAGGAACTCTCCTATCTCATCCAGAAACACGACGCCACGCGTCTGCATTACGATTTCAGGCTTGAACTGAACGGCGTTCTCTTGAGCTGGGCCGTCACCAAGGGACCGAGCCTGGACCCCGCCGACAAGCGGCTGGCGGTCCGCACCGAAGACCATCCGCTCTCCTACGGCACCTTCGAAGGGACGATACCGAAAGGCCAGTACGGCGGCGGTACGGTGATGCTGTGGGACGAGGGCACCTGGGAGCCCAGGGGCGATCCGCGCGCCGGTCTCCAGAAAGGCCATCTGTCTTTCACGCTGCACGGCGAGCGGCTGAAGGGCGACTGGGACCTCGTCCGCATGCATGGCGATTCAAAAAAGGAGAACTGGCTTCTGATCAAGGCAAAGGACGCCGAGGCGCGAACGAACGGCGACGCGGCCGGCTTTCTCGACGATCTTGCCTATAGCGTCACCAGCGGTCGCTCGATGGACGCCATCGCCGCCGGCGAGAAACCCGCGGCGCGCCACAAACGCGCGAAGACCGGGACAGCCGAGAGGACCGAGAAAACAGAAACAACCGCCAAATCTGCAAAAGCTACCGCCGCCGCGCAGAAGACGCCCGCCGCCCTGGAGAAGCAGTACCAGGGCCTCCAGCTTGCCACGCTCGTCGACGCGCCGCCGGAAGGCGACAACTGGCTGCATGAGATCAAGTTTGACGGCTACCGGCTGCTCGGCTTTCTCTCGGACGGCGAAGTCCGCCTGCGCACGCGCAACGGCCTCGACTGGACGCCGAAGTTTCCGCCGGTGGCCGCGGCCCTTGCCGGCCTCAAGACAAAAGACGCCGTGCTCGACATGGAAGCCGTCGTTCTCGACGAACAGGGCAAGAGCGGGTTCCAGGCGCTCCAGGCCGCCCTCGGAGAAGGCGGACGGCGCGACCGTATCGTGGCCTATGCTTTCGACCTGCTTCATCTCGACGGCGAGAACCTGACACGCCTCAAGCTGACCGAACGCAAGGACAGGCTCGCGAAGCTCCTCAGTAAATCGAAACCGGAACCCTTCCTGCGCCTCAGCGATCATGTCATCGGCGGCGGCGCGGACATGCTCGCCAAGGCCTGCAAGCTGGGGCTGGAGGGCATCGTCTCGAAACGCGCCGACGCGCCCTACACGACGGGACGCGACAGGAACTGGTTGAAGGCGAAGTGCCAGCAGCGGCAGGAATTCATCATCATCGGCTACAGCAACGCGAAGAGCGGCGGCCGCGCGCCGGGCGCCCTTTATCTCGGCTATCACCGCGGCGGCGCACTCGCCTATGCCGGCAAGGTCGGCACGGGCTTCACGATGAAAAGCGCCCTCGCGCTTACCGAAAAGCTCGAAAAGCTCGCCGTCGACAAGCCTGTCCTCGACCGCAAGGCCATAAGCGGCCCCGGCGCGGGCGAGTTTCATGCCATTCACTGGGTCAAGCCGGTATTGCTGTGCGAAGTCATCTTCACCGAATGGACGGAGGATGGCCATATCCGGCATCCGTCCTTCCAGGGTTTGCGGGAGGACAAGAAAGCCGCCGAAGTAAAAATGGAAAAATCTCAGATTGTCCGAAGCGTTCCAAGAACATCCCCACTGAAGGCACCGGCATCCAGGGGGCTGGTGCTGGAGGGGATCACGATCACGCATACGGAGCGGGTGATTTCAGAGATGGGACAGGTGACGAAAGGCGAACTCGCGGAATATCACGCCGCCGTCGCGCCCTACATGCTGCCGCGCTTGTTGCGTCATCCCCTCAGCCTGCTGCGATGCCCCTCCGGCATCGGCAACCAATGCTTCTACCAGCGCAATCCCGGCAAGGGCCTGGGCGCGGATGTGAGGCCTTTCAGGTTCAAACACAAGGGCAAGAGTTACGAATATCTCTATATCGAAGACGTGAAGGGCCTGCTCGAAATCATCCAGATGGGCGCGATAGAAATCCATCCCTGGGGCGCCAGTGTCGACAATATCGACCATCCGGACCGGATGATATTCGATCTCGACCCCGCGCCCGACGTGCCCTTCGAGGCCGTCAAACTGGCCGCGCAAGACTTAAGGAAAAGACTTAAGCGCAAAGGTCTCGAGTCCATGCTCAAATGCACTGGGGGCAAGGGACTGCATGTCACCGTTCCGCTGAGCGAGAAGGAAGACTGGGAGAGCGTGAAAACTTTTGCGGCAGGCCTTGCGCATGAAATGGTCGCAGGTGTGCCCGACGCCTATGTCGCGACCATGACCAAGGCCAAGCGCAACGGGAAAATCTTCATCGACTTCTTCCGCAACGACTACACCGCCACGGCAATCGCCGACTATGCGGTCCGGGCAAGACCCGGCGCGCCCGTCGCCCTGCCGCTTTCCTGGAACGAGCTGGACGATCTTGAATCGGGCAGCCAATTCACGATGAAGGAAGTGCTGGCGCGGCTCAAGCCCAAAAAGCCGCCCGCCGTGCCTTCGCCCCAACGGCTGCCGAAATCATGAAACAGGCCACGCGCAATGTCCGCCATAAATCGCGCGTCGCGCTCCTGCTCATCGATGTCATCAATCATTTCGAGTTTCCGGACGGAAAAGACATCCTGCGCCGGGCGCTCGCAATTGCGCCGGCTCTTGCCCGCCTCAAAAAGAAGGCCCGCGCGGCCGGCGTTCCCACGATCTATGTCAACGACAACTTCGGCCAGTGGCGGTCGGATACCAAAGAGCTGCTGCAATATTGCCTGAGGCCCGAGGCGCCGGGCCTTCACTTCGTCGAACAGCTCCAGCCCGACGACGATGATTATTTCATCCTCAAGCCGATGCATTCGGCCTTTTATCAAACGCCGCTCGACCTCCTGTTGCGGGAACTCGGCGCGTCGTCGATCATCCTCTCCGGCCTCGCGACCAATAGCTGCATTCTCTGCACCGCGCATGACGCCAACATGCGTCACCTGAAGGTTATCGTGCCGCGCGATTGCTGCGCCGCGCGCACGGCGCGGGAACACGGACAAGCGCTGGAGCACATCGCGGCAATGGCCAATGCGAAGGTCGTCTCGTCCGCCGCGCTGCGGCTGGGGACATTGCATGGCTGAGAAATCCACCCATGACGGCCGACCGTACCCGCCCGGCGCGGTCATCGCCGGTCGCGCGGGCGCGAACAGCGAGCCGCCTCCGTTTCTCAGCAATGCCGAGATCGCCGACCGGCTCGCGAGCCTTGCGCAACTGTTATCCGCGCAAAAAGAAAACCCCTACAAGGTCAAGGCGTACCAGCGCGCCGCCGCGAAGCTCCGGAATATGTCGGAAAGCCTCCAGGAACTGGTTCAGGACGACGCCGACCTGACGCAATATGCCGGCATCGGCGATGCCATCGCTTCCGCCATCCGGGAAATCGTCCAGACGGGAACCTTGAGGAAACTGGAAACCTTGCGCGTACAAGCGACGCCGGCGGTCGCGAGCATCAACGCGCATCCGCGGCTCGATCCCAAGCGCGTCCAGCGCATCTACAAGAAGCTTGGCATCTCCTCCGTCGAGGAATTGCGCGAAAAGCTCGACAGCGGCGAGATTGAGAAGGTCCTCGGCCTACGCATGGCCCAGCATGTCCGGCAGGGCCTCACCGAGACCCACGCCATGCTGCTCTACCGGGCGGACGATCTCCGGACCGCCGTCGAGGAATTCCTTCTCAGTCCTTGCCGCGCAAAGCGGGCCGAAGTCGTGGGTAAGGTCCGGCGCCGGACGGAAGTCATCGAGGAACTCTCCTTTGTCATCGAGAGCGATGATTTCCCGGCGGTGGTCGCGCGCCTGGAGCGCTACGGCGGGCGGACGCCGCTTGTTTCCGCCGGAAAAGACAATGCCGTATTTGCGCTTTCGTCGGGCGTCCTGCTGCGCCTTCAGCGCGCCGACCCGAAAGACTGGGGGCTCCAGATGGTCGCCTGCACGGGCTCGAAGGCGCACCTCAGGAAACTGACAGCCGTGACGGGTTCATTGCGTGAACTGAAAGCTTCGTTCCCAACCGAACAGGATTTCTATAAAAAGTTCGGCCTGCAGTACATCGAACCCGAATTGCGCGAAGGCTACGACGAAGTCGAGCGCGCCGCGAAGAACGTCCTGCCCAGGCTGGTGACCGCGGAGGACATCCGGGGCGAGCTTCACGCGCATTCGACCTCCAGCGACGGCGGTGACTCCATCGAGGACATGGCCGAGGCCGTGCGCGAACGGGGTTGTGAATATATCGGCATCAGCGACCACTCCCAGAGCCTCAAGATCGCCCGCGGGGTATCGGTCGAGGATTTATGGGCGCAGATCAAATACATCGACAGGCTCAACAGCCGCCTGCGCGGATTCCGCATCCTGAAATCCTCCGAGGTCGATATTCTTGCGGACGGCTCGCTCGACTATCCCGACGAACTCCTGCGGGAACTCGACTATACGGTCTGCTCGATTCATTCGCGCTTCGGCCTTGACCGGCAACAGCAGAGCGAGCGCCTGCTGCGCGCCATGGATAACCGGTACTTCAATATCCTGGGACACGCGACGGGACGTCTGCTGCTCAAGCGTCCCGGCTATGAAATCGACGTCGACCGAGTCATCGGGCAGGCGCGGAAGAACGGCTGCTTCTTCGAGATCAATTCGAGCCCCGACCGCCTCGACCTCTCGGCGGAAAACGCGCGGAAGGCAAAGGCCGCGGGGGTGCTCGTCGCCGTCAATACCGATGCCCACGGCACGGGCGAGCTGCCCCTGATCCGCTGCGGCATCGACCAGGCGCGCCGCGCCGGCCTTGAAAAAACTGCCATATTGAACTGCCTTCCCTGGCAGAAGCTGCAACCTCTATTCAGGCGGTGACTGAGGCCCTGACGGGGAAGCGGCCCGCGACAGGACCTGCCTAGCTCTTTTTCTGGTCGCCCCGGTCGCCCTGGCCCTTGGGCGCCACGGTCTTCGATTTACTTCTCCGGTCCGCGGCCAGCGAGCGCCCGGTATTCACCTGGCTCTCGGTGAACTGCCCCTGTGCTTCCCGCCGCGCATAGCGCTTGTCGCCCTTGTGTGGTTCGATGACTTCTCGTTTGCTCATGCGATGTCGCCAGCAGGCCGGTGGCCATTCGCGAGCTTATGGAGCCAAACGTGCTCCTGGATCATTGGTCCGCATGGCGAGAAAACGTAAGGAGAGTGGTGATGCTTATATTTTGATGCCGGAGAAACACGCGATTTCGATCCTGAAGAAGGATCATGCGACGGTCAAAGACCTGTTTGACAGGTTCGAGAAAGCCCAATCGCGAACAATCGCGTCCCCCCAGTGAACTTTGACCATACCAGGTCAAGTGACCACGGATGGTCGCGAGCAGACCTCCCCGTCAAGATTCTTGCCAGGCCGAATCGGTGGACTTTATCTGGTGGTCACGGAACTGCCTCGGACGTCTGACGGTCCCGCCGCTTGCATCCGGCGAGGGCTTCTTTCCTTCTAAGGAATGACCGGAACACCTTCTAGGAATTACCCGGCGTGAGGAACTCCTCGATGAACAGAGACGCACCCGGATCTGGCCGCTCTTGCGCCCACGCGTTGGATGGCAACAAACCTGCAAGCAATAGGTGAAGGCAGGCGAAGATACTTTGCTTGGTTTTCAAAGGAGAAATGAAATGCTCGGCTACGGTTTGGTCGGAACCATTGTTGTGATTGTTCTCGTTGTTTGGCTCGTCCGCGGGTTTTGAACGATTGCCGATCGAGATGGAGGCGGATCACGCTGCTATCCGGAAGTAATCAACTTCCTCGGTTAGGCGGATGTCCGGAGACTAGGCGGCTTCGTTTTTCACGCGGCTTTCTGGCGGCCAATCGTCTGCCAGCGGATCGGGTGATCTTGGCTAGTCATCGGAAGTGGACATCCTTGAGGACGGATCTCTGGATTACCCGGACGATCTCCTACGAGAACTCGACTATACGGTCTGCTCGATCCACTCGCGGTTCGGTCTGAACCGCGAACAGCAAACCAAGCGCATCATGCGCGCGATGGACAACCGGTATTTAAATATCCTGGGGCGTGCCACTGGGCGCCTATTACTCAAACGGCCGGGCTACGAGATCGATATCGAGCGCATCATCGGACACGCGTGGCAGAATGGCTGCTTTTTCGAGATCAACTCCAGCCCCGACCGCCTCGACCTATGTGCCGACAATGCCCGCAAGGCCGCCGACTCCGGCATCCAGATCGCGGTCAACACCGATTCCCACAGCACGGGGGAATTGGCCCTGATCCGCTGCGGCCTCGACCAGGGACGCCGTGCCGGGCTTGAAAAAACTTCCACGCTGAACTGCCAGCCATGGGAGAAGCTGCAGCGGCTACTCCGCCGATAGGACGACTGTAACGGCTGGGAGGTCAGTTTTCTTCTGGTCGCCGCGGTGCTAGGGGCGGGGGCAGCAGATTCTGGAGCAAAACGTGCTGCGAGGGTGCTAGGGGCCAAACGGCACCTTACTATGTCCGCCCACCGCCAAGGAGATTTGGAAATGTTCGACTGGATGCTGCCTGAAAAACACGCGATCGCGATCGTCAAGAAAGACCACGACACTGTCAAGGAGCTATTTGATAAGTTCGAAAAAGCCGATTCGGCCGCCGAAAAAGAGAAGATCATCACGAAGGCCCTGCATGAGCTGAAGATCCACTCGGTGATCGAGGAGGAGATTTTCTACCCGGCCGTGCGCAAGGATGTGAGGACCGAGACGATGAACGAGGCCGACGAGGAGCACCATGTCGCGCGCGTGCTGATCGCCGAGCTCGACGCAAGCGGGCGCGGCAACGACCACCGCGACGCGAAATTCACCGTGCTGGCCGAAAGCGTCCGGCACCATATCAAGGAAGAAGAGAGCGAGATGTTGCCCAAGGCGAAGGACCTGGAGATCGACTTCATCGCCCTGGGCCAGCAGATGCTCGACCGCAAGGAAGAGCTGGAAGAAGACGGCATTCCGGCCGACGCGGAGCATGCCATGGTCGGCCGGATGAACGGCAAGGGCGACACGCGGGCGGCGGCTTCGCGCAAGACGTCCCCCGCGCGCAAGACCGCCCGGAAAGCCGGATCGACGCGCGCCGCCGGAAGCGGCAGCGCCCGCACCGCCCGCTAGAGGAGGAAAAATCAATGGCTACAAGATCATCTCATTCGCACCGATCGAAAAGCACTGGCCCCAACCGGCGTAAGGTCCACAAGGTGATGAAAGAGTACAAGCAGAGTAAGCTCAAGTCCGGCAGCGGAAAGAAAGTCAAGAGCCGCAAGCAGGCCGTGGCCATCGCGCTGAGCGAAGCCCGCAAGTCCGGCGCGAAGATTCCGAAGAAGAAAAAATCCTAGGGATCAGAGGCCATGTCACCGAAGAAGGCTGGCCTGAAACCAGCGGCCGAAACAATTTCCTGCGCTGTCGGCAGTTCAGGTTACATCTTGACTTCCTGGACGTCGACCGTATCACCCTTCAAGGTACCGGTGATGGTGACTTTGTGTCCGACGTGATCCTGCACTTTGGCCGGGTCCGAGATCTTGTAGACCTTACCGTCGGACACAAAGACCGGCACGGCGCCTCCCTTCACGCACTTCACGGCGCAGTCGGCATGGGAATCGCTGGCGCCTTTCGCCCCACACTTGGAGTCGGAGATGTATCCGGTCATCTCGTCGGCCCACGCCGTCATGGCGAACGGCGACAACAACAATACGAAAGCTAAAACTATCCTCTTCAAAGTAGTTATCTCCTCGCAGCTTGTGTAGCCGGGATATTAAAGTTGCTGTTCCCCGGCTGACGAGCAATATACACCTAATCGTCTTCGCAGGGAAGCGGATGCATCCTCGCGGATACCGTCCTCGCCTGTGATTCGGCAACATAACGTCCGCACGCAGGCATCCCGCACCGCAGGTTCTA
>Ga0310810_10006498_pt1 | contig 13212 bp, 14 predicted proteins | sample NCmetagenome_FD_207641 | JGI IMG/M metagenome (GOLD analysis project Ga0310810, IMG submission 207641) | Soil microbial communities from experimental microcosm in Duke University, North Carolina, United States - NC | ecosystem: Engineered > Artificial ecosystem > Soil microcosm > Unclassified ... | reverse complement strand
GCCTGCATGTCGCACCTCCCGCCGCGGCGCAGTCGCCGACGCGGCTGCGTGTCGGGACGTGCGCACGAACGCTCACCGCCGGTGTCGGCTCGCAGTTCGCGATCGCGATCAAAATGGGCTGGTTCGCTCAAGAAGGCCTGGACGTCGAGGTTGTCCCTCTCACCGGGTCGACCGACTGCGTGAAGTTCGTGGCGACCCGCGAGTTCCCGCTCACGCTGCCCAGCATGGAGCCGCTCGCGATCGCGCGGCAGCAAGGTGTGCGCATCAAGAACTTCTACACGGCATATCAGACGCCGGGTTACGCGATCGCCGTCCCCGCCGACAGTCCGATCCAGAAGCTCACCGATTTGAAGGGTAAGACGATCGGCGTAACGAACATGGCGTCCGCAGGGGTCGTGGTCGCGCGCGCTCTCGCCGCCGCGTCCGGACTGAATCCCGACACGGATATCAACATCGTCGTCGCCGGAGAGGGCGCGCAGCCGGCGGCGCTTTTGCGAAGCAAGCAGCTCGATGCGCTCAGCCAGTTCGATACGCAGTACGCGCTCATCGAGAACGCAGGGCTGAAGCTTCGTCTCCTCGACAAGCGCCCCATCGAGCGGTTCCCATCCAACGGCTTCATCGCGCTCGAGGAAACGATCCAGGCACGGGCCAAGGACCTGACCGGATTCGGCCGCGCCTACGCGAAGGGCACGATCTTCACGATCGCCAATCCCGAAGCCGCGGTCCGGATCCTGTACGAGGTGTTCCCGTTCACGCGGCCCACGGGTAAGGACGAAGCGACCGCCGTGCGTGAGGACGTCAACGTGTTGCGTGCGCGGATCCCACAACTGCGGCTGGAGCCCGCAGGGGTCCGGCGCTGGGGCGAGACGAACGAGGCGAGCCTGCGCGAGTACATGGACTTCCTGCTCAAGTGGGGCGTGCTCAAGCAGCGCGTGGACGCCAAGGATCTGATGACGAACGAGTTGATCGGCGAGATCAACCGTTTCGATGCGGACGCGGTCGCCAAGGCCGCCCGCGACTACCTAGCGCGTTAGGACGTCGCCGCGCTACGAGCTTCTTCCCGGCGGCGGGGGTGGGGGAGGCGGCGTGCCGGCTGGCGGCGGCGGCACAGTGGGCGCCATCGTTGCGGGTGGCGCTGACGGCGCCGAGCCGGGCGGTGGCGTCGTCATCGCCGGCGGCGGTGGCGGAGGCGGCGTGGTCGACACACGGTTCGGCGAGTACGGAACGGCGCCGCGTGAGACGGGGATCTGATTTCCCTTGGCGTACATGCACTGCATGTAGCCGACGTCGTACCGCTGCTGCACTGAGTGGACGTTCGCGTCGGCGTAACCACCAGCGACCGCCGTTCCGCCGAGCAGCCCCGCCCCTGCGCCGGCCGCTGCACCAATTGCGGGATTCCCGGCGGCGGCGCCCAGCGCCGCCCCGGCCGCAGCGCCGACCGCGGTGCCGACCGCAGCGCCGGTCACCATCGTACCCGTGGCGGCCTGCCCCCTCGTAATGCCCGCCGACTGAAGCGCGAACTGACGGCAGGCCGCGTCGTCGGCCTGGAACTGGTCGAAGGGCTTACCCGTACCCGGAAGGACCATCACGCTCGGACCGGTCGGAACAGTCGTGCAGGCAGAGAGCAGGACGACGACCGGCAGTGCGACCACGAAAGCACGGCTCGTCATTGCGCCCTCGCGGGAACCTTCACCCATGGCTCGGCGCATGTCTGCACGTTCGGGTAGTAGCCTGCCGAAGGCTGACAGTAGTACCAGAACTGTTGCTGCGCCGGTGCTGCGGGGGGTGCCGGAGCCGCAGGCGGTGCGGGCGGCATTTGCTGCTCGACGTAGACCGGTGGCTGCTGAACGACGACAGTCGGCGGGCTGTACGCGTAATACGGCGGCGGGTAATACCAGTACGGGTAACCCCACCAGGGACCGACACCCACGCCGACGAACACCCGAGACCCACCGTGCCAGTGCCCCCCATGCCACGCGTGGCTGGGTACTGCAGTAAAGAGAAGCAGCGCGACCACCATCGGTGTAGCCAACGCCCACTTCTTCATTGTCAAACCTCCGTCGGCCGGTCGGACGGCCGGGCCCGCCTTGCTATTCATATTCATAATACAGTCATGGCCCTCATCCGTGCGTTGCTCTTGGCGTTTGTCATCGTCGGCCTGCAGTTCGTCGGCGCGAGCGGAGCCCGGCGCGAGGCCACCGGGGTCAGGGTACCGGCGGGCTTCTCGGTCGACGTGTGGGCCGACGACGTTCCCGGCGCCAGGTCGCTCGCGCTCGGACCGGGGGGCACGCTGTTCGTCGGTACGCGAGACAAAGGCTGGGTGTACGCGATCGCCGGTGCGACGACGGGGACGCCGGCCAAAGCCGTACGGCTCGGCCGCGGACTTACGAGCCCGAACGGCGTCGCCGTCCACAACGGGGCTCTCTACGTTGCTGAGATCTCGCGAATCATCCGGTTCGACGACATCGAGAAACATCTCGGTGATCCGCCACCCCCCGTCGTCGTCACGGACCGCTACCCGGCCGACCGGCACCATGGCTGGAAGTTCATCGCCTTCGGGCCGGACGGCTGGTTGTATGTCCCGGTCGGTGCTCCATGCAACGTCTGCGTGCCACCCGGACCGCTCCACGAGACGATCACCCGAATGAAGCCCGACGGCAGCGCGATCGAGGTCTTCGCGCGGGGCGTGCGCAACAGCGTGGGCTTCGATTGGCGGCCGGGCACGCAAGACCTCTGGTTCACCGACAACGGCCGCGACTGGATGGGCGACGATCAACCGCCGGACGAGCTGAATCACGCTCCGAAAGCAGGTCTTCACTTCGGGTTCCCACACTGCCACGGGCGAGCACTGCTCGACCCACAGTTCGGACGCGACAAATCGTGTGCCGATTTCACGCCGCCGACCGCGGAGCTCGGCCCGCATGTCGCCTCGCTCGGCATGCGGTTCTACACCGGCACGATGTTTCCACCCGATTATCGCGGGCGGATCTTCATCGCCGAGCACGGCTCCTGGAATCGCAGCACGCCGATCGGCTATCGCGTCACGACCGTGCGGCTCGAAGGTGACCGCGCCGTCGGCTACGAGCCGTTCGCGACCGGCTGGCTCACCGAGAGCGGTCGCATCGTGGGCCGCCCCGTTGACGTGCTCGTCATGCCTGACGGCGCGCTCCTCGTCTCCGACGACCACGCCGGCGTGATCTATCGGATCAGCTATCACGCCGGGCGCTAGCCACGCCGACGTCGACACGCGCTAGGGAATCAGCGCCACCTTGATCGATGCCGGCTCGCGATGCGCGGCGAAGGCGCGCTCGATGTCGCCGAGGGCAAAGCGGTGGGTGATCAGCGGCCGCGTCCGCACGTGGCCGGCAGCGACGAGACGCATCGCTTCGGCGAACTCGTCCTGATAGATCATCGATCCGACGATCGTAATTTCTCGGCGTACGACCGAGAAGAACCGGACGGATGTGGCGTCGTGCGGTAATCCGGTGAGAACGACGCGGCCACCAGGCCGCACAAGCGCGAGCGCATGACTGACCGCTTCGGCCGTGCCGGCTGTCTCGATCACACAGTCGACGCCCTCGCGGCCGGAGACGGCTCGCGCGACGGCCTCGAGCGGCCCATCCGGCACCGCGTGGACATTCTCGGCGCCAAGGTCTCGACCCAGCGTCAAGCGTCGCGCCGTGCGCGAGACGAGCAGCACGCGAGCGCCGCGAGCGCGCAGGACCTGCACCGCCAGCAACCCGAGGGTGCCGGCGCCGACCACGGCCGCTGTTTCACCCGCGCGCACCGCGCCGCGCGCGACCGCCCGCACGACGACGGCGAGTGGCTCCGTGACCATGACGTCGTCGTCCGCGACGGCCTCGGGCACTCCCCAGCAACAGCGCGCGGGGACGCGCACGAGCTCGGCGAAGCATCCATCGACGTCGATACCGATGGCCGTACGCGCGAGACACAAATTGCGATTGCCTTCGCGGCAGAGTGGGCAGACGCCGCACGAGTAGTTCGGCTCGATGGCGACCCGGTCGCCGATCCCCGGCGTCGTCACGCCTGCTCCGACGGCTTCGACGCGGCCGACGAACTCATGGCCCATCACGCGCGGATAGCGGACCGGACGCTCGCCCGCGAAGATGCTGTAGTCCGTGCCGCACAGGCCCGCGACCGTAACGCGAACGACCACTTCGCCGACTGACGGTTCTGGTGTCGCCGTCGACTCGACGCGCACCGCTCTCGGGCCGTGCAGCACCGCCGCCTTCATCGCGCTGCACTGTAGCGCACGGCAGTGGGGCATCGCGACGATTCTGGTTCGACGGTGCCGAACGGCGGCCCGCCGGCTTAGGCTTCTATGTCATAGATAAAAGGTATTTGAGGCGTCGATCCTGCGTCGCTTCTTTATCGCTCAGGATCTCCCCGACCGCGTCAGGCGTGCGCGGCCTTGCGAAACAGCCAATCGGTAACCCGCGTGGCGACTGGGCGGACATCGCTCGGGAGCCGATGCGCGAACTTTTGTGCGAACCGGCCGATGGCGGCGCGACGGTCCGCGAGGTCGCGACGCTCGCGCTCGGGGTGTGCACCGAACTCGCGCGTGCGAGTTCGCCCACCCGCGTGGTGAAAGGGCGCATACACCACGACGCAGCGGCGGCTCGTCTCGCGCACGGCAAACGACAGGTCGCGATCGTAGCCGTGGAAAAAGCCATAGCCCTCGTCGATTCCACCGACGGTTTCGAGCACGTCCCGACGCAGGCAGAGGCACACGCCGTCGACCACCGCGACCTCTTCCCACGGCGGCCGCACCGTCGGACCCTCGGCAAGGCTGTGGACGATCGTCCGGCCGGCGTAGCGCCCATCGCGACGGACGCGCTTGACGCCATAGAGTCCGCTGAGGCCGATGTTCGACGACGCCAGCGGCGCGAGCAGATGGCGCAGCCAACCAGGGTCGAGCATCGTCGTGTCGTTGTGGAGGAAGCAGACGAATTCGGTGTCCGCAAGGCGCCACGCCTGGTTGTAGGCAGCGAGCACCGAAGCATTCGTCGGGTTTCTCTCGTACCGAAGCGGCCACGCGTACGGAAACTCGCCGAACCAGCGCGGCGTATCGTCCGTGGAGCCGTTATCGACGACGACGAGCGCGAACGGCTCGTCGGTCGCGCGCAAGCTCTCCAGGCACGCGCGCGTCGTCGCGAGGCCGTCGTGCACGACCATCGCGACGCTTACGCGCGGCGCGCATGGCGCAGATGCGCTCACCCGCGCCGTCCCGGCGGCGCGGGCAACTCCTTGAACGCGGGATTCTCACGCTCGGCGCAGTGCTGCGTCTCGACGAGTCGGCGCTTATGGCCGTCCTCGAGGTGCTTCATGAGCCGTCGCGCCTGCTCGCACTCGTTCTGCGTGGGATAGAGGCGCCACTCGCGCCAGTCCTGCGTGTCGATGACGCGGTATTGAAACGTCCACAGCCGCGCGGGCGGACGGCTCGCAAAGCCGATCAGGATGCCGACTCCGACGAGCACGACGACAATGGCCGCGACGACACCCCAGAGGCCGCGCATGTCACGCCGCGGAGTGACCGCCGTCCAGGAATACGGTTTGCCCGGTCATGAAATCCGAGCCGGACGACGCGAGGAACACGACGAGTGGGCCGATCTCGTCGAGCCGCCCGGTGCGTCGCATCGGAATGTCGCGCGTGAGGCGCTCGCCGATGCGCGGATCCGCGAACGCGCGCTCATTCATGTCCGTGACGAACCACCCCGGCGCGATGGCGTTCACCTGGATGTTGTGCCGCGCCCACTCCACGCCGAGCGTGCGCGTGAGTGCGATGACCCCGCCTTTTGTCGCCGCATAGAGCGTATAGCCGGGAAGCCCGACGGCGCCGAGCACGGACGCGAGGTTGATTACCTTGCCGCCGCCGCGCGCGATCAGGTGCGGCGCGGCCGCCCGACAGCCATTGAAGACGCCGCCGAGATTGACGTCGACGATGGCGCGCCAGTCCTCCACCGTCGCTTCGGCGAACGGCGTGACGCGTGCGATTCCGGCGTTGTTGACGACGATGTCGAGGCCGCCGAGCTCGCGCACGGCGCGCTCCATCAGCGCCTCGACCTCGGCGTAGCGTCCGACGTCCGTCGGCACCACGAGCGCGCGCCCGCCATCCCTCTCGATCTCGCTCGCGGTCGCTTCCAGATCGGGTTTGGACCGCGCCGCCAGCGCCACGCGCGCGCCCGCTGCGGCCAGCGCGCGCGCCATCGCGCGGCCCAGGCCGCGGCTGGCGCCGGTGACGACCGCGACCTTGTCCGCGAGGGGCGTCAGCGGTAGAGCTCCTCGATCGCGCCGAGATATTTGTTGGCGACGACTTTGCGCTTCACCTTCAGCGTGGGCGTGAGCTCGCCGCCCTCCTGGCTGAAGTCCGCGGGCAGGACCACGAACTTTTTGATCTTCGCGTACGACTGCAGCTGAGAGTTCTTCTCTTCCACCGTCCGCGCCACGCGCTCGACGACCTTTGGATGCTTGACGACCACGTCAAGATCGGTGGCGAGGATGCCCTGCTCGCGCGCGAATTTTGCGAGCTCCTCGGCATTGAGCGTGATGAGCGCGACCGGATACGGCTTGCGGTCGCCGTAGATCATCGCCTGGCTGATGAACGGATCGGCCTTGAGCATGTTCTCGATGTTCTGTGGCGCGATGTTCATGCCCCCGGCCGTCACGATCAGATCCTTCTTCCGGTCGGTAATGAACACGAACCCGTCGTCGTCGATGCGTCCGATGTCGCCCGTGTGGAACCAGCCGGACCCTTCGAACACCTCGGCGGTCGGCCCCGGTTGGTTGAAATAGCCGCGCGCGATGTGTGGGCCACGGAACAGGATCTCGCCGTCGGCCGCGATCTTGATCTCGATGCCCGGCAACACCTGGCCGACGGAGCCGAACTTGAACTTGTCGGGGCGATTGAACGTGCCCACCGGACAGGTCTCGGTGAGGCCGTAGCCCTCGAGCACGAGGATGCCGGCCGCGTGGAAGAACTCCGCGATGTCGCGTGACAGCGGTGCACCGCCGGAAATCGCCCACTCGAGCCGGCCGCCGAGCGCCTCGTGCAGCTTGCTGAAGACGAGCTTGTGCGCGATCGCACGTTTGAGACGAAGGCCCGCGGGCAGCGGCTGCCCGCGCTGCTGATGGCGGCTCACGTCACGTCCGACGCCCATCGCCCAGTGGAAGATTTTCTTCTTGGTCGGCGAGCCCGCCTCGACGCCCGCGAGAATCTTCGCGTAGACCTTTTCGAACACGCGCGGCACGCTGCAGATGAAGTGTGGCCGCACCTCCTTCAGGTTGTCGCCGACCTTGTCGAGGTTTTCCGCAAAGGCCGTACACAGACCCCGGTAGACGCCGATGAACGACTCGAGTCGCGCGAACGAGTGCGCGAGCGGCAGAAACAAGAGGTGGACCCATCCCTCCTGCACTGGTGCGCACGTTTCGCCCGCCTTCTGCGCCGCAATGTGATTACGGTGCGTCTGCATCACGCCTTTCGGCGGGCCGGTCGTCCCTGACGTGTAGACGATCGAAGCAAGATCGTCGGGCTTCGTCTCCGACATCCGCTCCGCCAGCGTTGCGGCGTGCTGCGCCGCATTGTCGCGGCCTAGACGCCGCAGCATCTCCCATGTCATCACCATCGTCGGTGGCTGCGTCGCCTCGTAGCCCGTCAGCACGACGACCTGTTGCAGCGCGGGCGTCTTGCCCCGGATCTCCAGTACCTTCGCGAGCTGGGCCGGGTCTTCGACGATGATGGTTCGCGCGCCCGAGTCGTTCAGGACGTACGCGATGAGGTCAGGCGGATACGTCGGGTACACCGGAACCGTGACGCAGCCAGCGCTGAAGATCGCAAAATCCGCCTGCACCCACTCGGCGCGGCTCGCGGAGAGCAACGCGACGGTCTCGCCACGCTGACGTCCAAGCGCGATCAATCCGAGGGCCGCCTCGCGGACGACTTCACCGACCTCGCGCCACGTCAGCGTCATCCACGCTCCGTGGCGCTTGAGCATCTGCGCAGGCCGATCGGGTGTCTTCTCAACCCGACTCCAGAACATCGTCCCGAGCGTTTCGCTCATGCCGTTATCCCTTCATTTCTAGCGAGTTGCCCGACGGTATCACCCAGTGGATGACGCAGCGCGAAAAATCGCTTGATCACCATAACGCGACGCGTTAGGCTTGGAGACGTCAAAGGGAGCGAACCGAATGGCCAAGGCCCGGTCGAAAGGAGCAGCCAACATGGAAGGCACGAAAAAGGCGCAAGAAGCGTTCACCCAGAGCGCCGGCAAGGCGATGGAAACCCTCACCGTGTGGGCCGACGCCAATCAGCGCGTGCTGCGAGAGCTCGCGGAGCTATCCGCGGTGACCGCCAAGGAGAGCGTGCGGCTCTACGGCGAGCTCGCACAGAGCATGGTTCAGGCCCTGAGCGAGGCCCAGGCGCAGACGCTGCGCTGGCAGGCGGCGTGGCAGGAGGCCCCGAAGGATCCGATGTCGTGGTACCACCGCGCCCTGAGCGATTCCGTGGACAACGCGCAGAAAGCGTTCCGGCTCCTGGAGGGCAACGCGCAGGCCGTGACGAAGTCTGCCGAGCGGCTCTCGACGACGGCCGAACAGGCCGGCAAAGGGATCCAGGAGACGTTCTCAGCCGTGGTGTCGAAGATGAAGGACGTCTACGCCGCGTAAGCGCCGTCTACGACTTCGTGTCGGCCTTGCGGCTCTGGAGGCGCTCCTCGAGCGAGCGAAGCCGATCCCGCAAGGCCGACACCTCCTCACGCAGCTTCTCCGCCTCCGCATCGGGCGACACGTCGCGCTTCGGTGATTCCGCCGTCGATGGCGACGCCGCACCGGTAGCCGCGGGGCCCCACCCCGCGCGCGATGACCACTCGCGGAACACGCGCTCCATGTCGCGCTGACTCGAGACGAAGCCTTCCAGGCTCGAGCGCATCGTGCGCTGCACGAAATCCTGCCACGCCTCACCGTGCTTGATGAGCTGGTGTAGGAAGGCGGACGGCAGGTTCCCGCGATGTGTGCGCTCGTTTTCGAGGATGATCTGCGTCAGCGTCACCGACGTGAGGTCCTCGCCGCTCGCTGCATCGACGACCGCGATCTCACGGCCCGCGCGAATCATCTCCTCGATTTCTTCGAGCGTGACGTAGCGGCTTTCCTGCGTGTCGTACAGCTTGCGATTCGAATAGCGCTTGATGACGTACGCCATGCGTGGGCGATGTTAACACCGCGCGTCAATCGTCACAAGAAGCGAGGCTGCATTGACGGTGCTAGACTGGCCACTCGCACTCGCCTCCAAGGAGGTTGCCAATCAATGAGGCTGAAAGGTCGCACCGCGCTCGTCACCGGAGGCTCTCGCGGAATCGGACGCGCCATCGCGCTCGCGCTCGGGGAAGAAGGCGCGGACGTCGCCATCAATTACGTCTCGAGCGAAGGCCCCGCCCGCGACGTCGTGGAGAACATCAAGAAAATGGGTCGGCGCGCGATTCTCGCGCAAGCCGACGTGGGCGATTATCCCGACACGTTCCGGATGGCGCAGGAAGTCCTGCGCGAGTTCGGTCATCTCGACATTCTCGTGAACAACGCCGGCATCAACTCCGACAAGAGCTTCGTCAAGATGGATCACGCCTCCTGGCGCAAGGTCCTCGGGATCAACCTCGATGGCGTCTTCAACTGCACGAAGGTCTTCATCGACGGCATGCTGAAACAAAATTACGGCCGTGTGGTCAACATCACCTCGGTGATCGGTCAGATCGGCAACTTCGGCCAAGCGAACTACGCCGCCTCGAAGGCCGGCGTGGCCGCATTCACGAAGTCGCTCGCGAAGGAGCTCGCCGGCAAGGGCATCACCGTCAACGCCGTCGCGCCCGGCTTCGTCGAGACCGAAATGGTCGAGGGCATTCCCGAGAAAGTCCGCCAAAAGCTCCTCGACCAGATCCCGCTCAAGCGGTTCGGTCGCGTCGAAGAGGTTGCGCGGTCGGTGGTGTACATCTGCTCGGCGGATGGTGACTACATCACGGGGTCGGAACTGTCGATCAACGGCGGGCTGCTGATGTAGCGCGGACGACCAAGGCGACACGGCCGGCGCGGAAGCAACGCGCCGCCACTCGCTGCGGCGCTACACGCGCTTGGCTCGCGTGTGATTGAGAACGGCGAGCGACCACGCCCCCCACAGCGACGCGGCCTGCGCGGCCCATGTCCACGGCTGCAATGCGAGCGTGGCCAGACCCGCGGCCGCCGTGTGCGTCTGCTGCTCGTACACGACACGCGTCTTCGACGGCATCACCCATGCCTCGCCGGACAGGACCTCTTCACCGTTCTGATTCACGCACACGGTCTGCAGGCGAATGCGGTTGCGATCGTGGATGACTTCGATGATTTCGGCGCGCGCCGTGATCCGGTCCCCGCTCTTCACCGGCTTCACGAACTTGAGCGACTGCGACAGATAGATGGCGCCGGGCCCCGGCAGCTGCGTCCCGATGACGGCCGAGATCAGCCCGGCGGTGAAGATGCCCGGCGCGATCGGGACCTTGAACGGTGTGCTTGCGGCATACGCGGGATCGCTGTGCACGGGATTGTAGTCGCCGACGGCGTCGACGAACGAGGCGATGTCGTCGTCGTCCACGAGTCGGGTGAGCTCGGCGTGATCCCCCGGCGTCAGCTCGGAAATCGTTTTGCCGATCATTTCGACTCCTTGTGGTCCAGGCGCCGGAGAATCGCGCCGAGCGCGTCCTCCATCCGCTCGAGCCGCTCCTCGAGCTCGACGATTTGCTTGGCCACCCCGGTCAGCTGCGTCCGCGAGGCGAGATTGAGAATCTGCAGCGCCTGATCGATCTGCTGCTCGGCCGCGCGCTTGACGGGCGCGTTCGCGACGAGCCACTGATCGAGATACTTGCCCATCATCTGTGCATACGCTTCGGTGTTCATCGCCTGGCCGAGGGCCTTGGACCAGGCCTCGATCCACTGATCGAGAAACTGCTTCCACTGAGTCATGAGGTCGGGCGTCGCCGGCGTGTGTGCGAACATGCGCGCCCACTGCTCGAGGCCCTGGTTCAGGACAGGACGCCAGAACGCCGTGGGGTCCGTCGGTGGCGCCGGCGCCTGTCCCATCAGCCTGGCCCAGGCGGCCGCCGATTCCTCGAACTGCTTCCGCCACAGCTCGAAGATCGGGTTGTGCGTCGTGGCGTCAGCCATGGCTGCCTCCTACGAGCGCGGCGCCAGCCAGCCCGAGACCTTGGGCCAGCAATGCAGCGATGCGCCCCGTCCGGCGATGAGCGAAATGTGTCCCCCGGGGAGCTCGATGTAGTCCTTGTCGCGACTCGACACCGCGTCGATCAGCGCGCGCACGCACTCCGGCGGCGCGATGTAATCCTCGTGTGCACCAACTACGAACACGGGGCACGAGATGTTCGCCAGCCGAGCGGGCCGGCCGCCGAACACCGCCTCGCCCTTGAAAAGCTTGTTGTCCTGGTAGAAATCACCGACCCACTGGCGGAAGAACTCGCCGGGAAACGCGACGTACTCGTTCGCCCAGCGATTCAGCGCGTTGAAGCCCTCCACGTACTTGTCGTTCCACAGGTTCCACCAGAGATTCAGGTTCGTCGACAGGTCCATGGTCGGCTTCAGGAGCTTGAATCCCGCCTTCACCATGTCGGCCGGCACCGCGCCGAGCGTGTCGACGAAACGACCCACGTTGAAGTACTTCTTGTCGAGCCAGAGCCCGAACAGGCCGATCTTCGAAAAATCGATGGGCCCCGCCATGTTGATGAAGTTCTTGACCGGGGTCTCCGGATACGCGGCGAGGAATGACGCCGTCAGCGGCGCGCCCATGCAGTAGCCGAGCATCGAGAGCGACTCCGCCCCGGACGATTCGAGCACCTTGCGCGTCATGCGCGGCAGGATCTTCGTCACACAGTGTTCGAACGAGAGGTCGTTGTCCTCGGGACCGAACACGCCCCAATCGAGCATGTAGAAGTCGAACCCTTCGCGGGTCATGTGCTCGACGAAGGAGCCGCCCGGCATCAAATCGAAGATGTATGGCCGGCTGATTCCCAGATTCGGCACGAAGAGCACCGGGGTTGCGTGGGTGCGCCGGGATCGGTAGCGGTAGAGCCGCGACTTGTTACTTCGGTAGATCTCGTCGCGCGGCGACTGGCCGACTTTGGGCTCCTGCGGGTCGACCAGCATGCGCTGCAGGTTCTGCGCGCGGCGCACCGCGCGATCCAGCTCTTCCTGCCACTGCTTTACCGTCGCCTGCGACGCCGCACTCGGCCGCCCGTTGATATAGCCGTCCGTGTATCGCTCGACGACGTCTGCGAACCGCTCCAAGGCCATCCAATCCCCTCCGCGCTGAGGTAGTTGTCATGACTATTATGACACCGGATGACGCCAAGCGGCATGCGCTTTCGCGCTGCGTCACCCGCGCCGATCGTCCGGAAACGGCGGTGGCGCGATCAGCCAGGACGCGAGCCAGCCCGTTCCCCCGGCCAGGACGATGCTTCCCGACCAGAGCGGGACGGACCACCACACGCCCCGCGTCATGGCCACGTTGAGGAAGTACAGTGCGAAATACGTGCCTGGAATCGCGAAGGCCACCAGCCGCAGCCGTAAAGCGCGCTGCACCGATGGCGCGAGGCTGTGGATCAGAGCATCGGCGATGAGGCCAGCCGCGACGGCCCCGGGAACCAGCATCAGCTGATCGCGGGCCGCGCCGACCATCAGAGCGTTCAGTCCGAAGATCACGGCAAATGCGCCAAACGGCAGCCGCGGTCCCCATCGTCTCAACGCGAGCAGCACGATCGCCGCGATGAACACGGCTTGGAGCAGCACTCCGGCCACTCCGAGCGCATGCGCGACGTACACGGTCTGGATGTCCGTATTGCGGATCATCGGGTCGGGCGCCACGGTCGCGAACACGCGCGTGGTCGGCCGATTGCCGAGGGCAGGCCAAGGCCGACCAAAGTGATGCGCATATTGAGTCCAGAACGACAACGACGACAGCAGGCACGCGACCGACAGGATCGCGGGCCACGACGCTTCGTCGGCGGGCCGCCGCCATGCGGCGCGTAGCGGACCGGTCAGGATCAACGTCGACCCGAGGGCAAGCACGAGATGGCTGGGCGACAGCAGCGCCTCCACGTCGGCCTCGATGCCGAACGCGATGTGCCACAGCATGTCGAGCACACCACCCAGGAGGAAGATCAAGAC
>Ga0310810_10006497_pt1 | contig 13212 bp, 15 predicted proteins | sample NCmetagenome_FD_207641 | JGI IMG/M metagenome (GOLD analysis project Ga0310810, IMG submission 207641) | Soil microbial communities from experimental microcosm in Duke University, North Carolina, United States - NC | ecosystem: Engineered > Artificial ecosystem > Soil microcosm > Unclassified ... | reverse complement strand
TCTGACTCTTTACTAACGGTCACCTGTGAAACGGCAAGTATTGTAGGAAAATACGCTGATATTGACGTTGCCCTTACCATAAATCCGCTGATAGCGTCCGCCGATCGCGACTAATCCGCGGCGACTCGTCTGGGCTGGATTGCCCGGAATTGGATAGGGGCTTCGCGTGGGATTATCGGACTGGACCGAACTCGAAAATCTGAGCGGCGAAATCGCCGATTCGCAGAGCCGGCTTTCCGCTGCTCGCGCGACTCAGAACCACGGTCTCGTCAAGCTCTTGGAGCGGCAGATCTCCGAAGCGGAAAAATGGCGTGACCGTCTGCTGCAGCAGATCACCTCGCGGCTGACCGTTCCATCCGGGAAGGGCGGGCGCGAGGATGCCGCCGCCGCATTGCTCCCGGAACCGCAGCCGGAAGCGGTGAGCCCGGCGCCCGAGCCGGAATCGGCGCCGGGGTCGCTTGCCGAACTCGCCGTCGCGGTCGCCGAGGCGGTATCGCGCGACGCCGCACCCGTCATCAATCGGTTGGAAGGAGTTGCCTCCGTGTGGGACCAGTTAAGCCGCACCGATCTCGACCGCGTCAAACGTGAGCTGGGCGTGCGCCGCGCCGAATTGTTGACCCGGCATGCCGAAGAGCTGCGGGCGCTCGACGCCGAACAGGGCGAAATCGATGCGTTCGAGCAGGCGATCGATGCCTTCGCGCGCAAATTCAACCTGGCCGGCGCGGAGGTCGTGGTGCCCTTCGAGGAGCGCAACGCGCGCGGCCAAGCGCGCGGCTGAGCGGTACGCCTGCAATTCCGTCGGATACTCGCGCGCCGCGTGCGAGAGCGCCAATCGCCTGAAACCTCTCCGGGTCGGCGGAACGGGCCTCGTTAACCCATGTTAAGAGGGTATGGGCGACACCCCGACGACGATCGAACAAGCCGCCGAAGAGTTTGTCGAGGCGTATGGCGAGGAGGCGGTCGAGGTCTTGCGGGCCCGCGCCGAAGCCGCCGCCGAGATCGATGACGCGCTCGCGGCCGAGACGTGGCATAAGGCCGCGGACGCCGCAGCGCGCAAGCTGCGGGACTCCTCCGGCCCAAAATAGACCTAGCGCGAGCGCCACGTCTGGTCGCATAAAGGCGCCTTACGTCAACCGCGGAGGATTACGAATGTCCAAGAGAATGCGCCTCGCCGCTGCTTTTGTGGCGGCGCTCGGCAGTGCGTTGGCGGTCTTTGCGCCGGCGCAGGCGCAGGCACCGGGGGTTATCGTCGGGACGTTGTCGTGCAGCGTCGCGAGCGGTTTCGGGTTCATCTTCGGCTCGTCGCGCGCGATCAATTGCACGTTCGGCGCCCCTGGCGGCCGCTACGAGCACTATGTCGGCAACATCTCGAAATTCGGCGTCGATATCGGCTACACGCAGGGCGGCGTCATTATCTGGACGGTCGTCTCGCCGACAGCCGCTCTCGTGCCGGGCGCGCTGGCCGGCAATTATGTCGGTGCCACCGCGAGCGCCACGGTCGGGGTCGGCGTCGGCGCCAACGCCTTGGTCGGCGGCTTCAACAATCAGATCACGTTGCAGCCGCTCAGCATCGAAGCCAATCGCGGGCTCAATGTCGCCGCCGGCATCGGCGCGATCACGCTCACGCCGGCACCGTAATCATCGCATACGGCACAAGCGCGCCCTTCCGGGGCGCGCTTGTTGCTTTTCTGAATGCCGCCTCCGCTATGCGCCGAACAGCATGCGGCTCAGCGGAACATGCCGGAAAAGAAGAGCGCCAGCCCAAAGAACATCAGCGCGACGACCAACAGGGGCTTGGCGTAAGCTATCTTCACGTCCAGCACGGCATTGGACGGGCTCTTCGGATCGTAGTGCACGACGACATCGGCCCCTTGCGGGTAGCGGGCCGATTTGGCTCGCGCCAATTCCTCGCTGCCCGCCAGCTTGCCGCCGAAACCGATCTGCGTGCTGTGATAGTCGCGGCCGTCGACGCGGTAGGCATACTCGATGACCGGCTCGTAGAAGGTCGCGAGAGTGCCGCTGCGGGCGCCGCCAACCCGGCTGCGGTAATGCTCGACCGTGCTGGCGACGACATGACCGCCGGTGACTGGCCATCCCGAGGCTTCCGCCGCTTGCCGGCGCGCCGACCACAGCAGGGCTAAAAGCAAGACCCCGCCCAATGTGAAAAAGCCAACGCCCGGCACAAACGCGTTCTCCGGGAAATGCGCCTCCAGCATCTCCAATATCGCGGCGCCGTTCGCGAACACCGCCAATACCGCAAAGCCGGCAGCCAAGATTGCGGCGGCGGTTAGATACAACCAGAGGACCGGCAGGGGCGGATCGCGCTCCAGGACTGCGTTCGTCGGGTCTTTCGGGTCGTAGTAGACCGGCACGGTGGCGCCGACCGAATAGTGGTTCAGCACCGCCTCCGTGTCGTCGGCCTCACCGATGCTGACGCGCGTTCCCCGAACAACGCGGTCGCCGAGGCTGAATTCGTATCCCACATCGGGCACGGTCACGGCCTGCGTAACCTCGCCGCTCCTGCGGCGATGCTCCGTGCGCGGTTGCGATCTGACGATGCGGGCGCGCGTCGAAGGCCAGCTTGCCGCGTGGCGCAATTGCGTCGTCTTCCACAGGATGACGCCGGCGATCAGGAGCGGGATCGCCATGATCATCAGCCCGACGACGATCTCGACCGGGAGCAAGAGCGGGGCGAATGCGATCGCGAGACCGCCGGCTGCCGCCCACCAAAATTGCTGTGGCAGACGATCGGGCCCGCCTTGGATGCGCAACAGGCCCAGCAGCGTCAGCGCGAGACCGAGAAGCCCCGCGACCGCGGCGCCGATCCGCAGCGCATCGCCGAGAAATTCCGTGTTGCTGTCGGCAACCGGGGTCGTGCGGCGCCGGATATCGGCCGATAGCGTGCCCTCGCCTTCGCGGGAGAAGGCGGCCTGCATCGCCTCGCTGATCTCGGTCGCCTGGGCGATTGCTGTCGCGCTCGTGGGCGCACGGACGCTAAGGCGGGTGTGGCGCACCTTCGTCTGGTTCGGGAGCGCCTCCAGGCTGGCATCGGCCTCGACGCGCTGCCTCGCCCGCTCGAAGGCGCGCATGACGCGGGCATCGTCGCGCTCTGTCGTCGTCGCGAGCTCGACCGTGGCGATGACGCTCGCCGCCCTCCAGGACGGCACCAGGTCGCGCACTTCCCAGACCAGCCACGCGAGCAGGAGCAGCGCAACGCCCAGGCCGATGCGTCTCGTCGCCGCAATCGGCAGGGTTTCCTCCCCGAACCCGATGCTGCTCGGGCTAGTGGGCCGGGTCGAGCACGACGACCGGGATCTCGCGCTCGGTCTTCTTCTGGTAATCGGCATAGGGCGGCCAGAATTTGAGCGCCTCCTGCCAGAGTTTCGCGCGCTCGGCGCCGGTCGCGGTGCGGGCCCGCGCCTTCATCTTTTTGGTGCCGACTTGCACTTCGACCTCCGGGTTGGCGAGGAGGTTGCGGTACCAGCCGGGATGCTGCGGCGCGCCGCCCTTCGAGGCGACGACGATGTAGCTGCCATTGCCGGTGTCGCCGTAGAACAGCGGAAAGATGAACTTCTCGCCGGACTTCCGGCCGGTTGTCGTCAACAGCAGCGACGGCACAGTCAATTCGGGCCGGCCGGGCTGTGTGATCTTGTACATGTGCCCATCCTTGCCGCCGCTCGAGATGTAGCGGTTGGCGTGCTCCAGCATCCAATCCGGCAGGTTCGGCGCAAGCTTCGCGTCGGCCATCGTTCGATCTCCTTTAGTAATGCGTGACCCAGGGGCTGTTGAGCGCCGCCTCGATGCGGCGGTGGCGGCCCCGGATGATGTCGGCGGGAACCGCGCCGACAAAGGCGTAGAACGTCTTGGTGCGGATTGCGTCGACGACGCGCTCGCCGACGGTCTTCGGATCGAGACCGGTCGTGGCGAGCCGCTCGGCCAGTACCGCCTCGTCGCTCGGGCGCGCGAGCGGCCCGCCCATATGCTCCGGGCGGTTGCGGGCGCCGCGCGCGATATTCGTGTTGATCGGACCGGGGCACAACACCGAGACGCCCACCTTGGTGCCGTCGAGCTCGTGCTCCAAGGCTTCGGTCAAAGAGAGGGCGGCGTATTTTGTCATCGAATACGGCCCCTGATTGGTGCCACGGCGGTTCTGAAAGCCGGCGACCGAGGCGGTGTTGACGACATGCCCCTCTTCGCCATGCCGGAGGATCGCCGGCACGAAATGGCGGATGCCGTGAATGATGCCCCAGATGTTGACGCCCATGACGAAATGCCAATCGGTTTCCGGCACATCGACGAGAGGCGTCCCGTGCATCGGCACGCCGGCATTGTTGCAGGCGATGTGCAATTTGCCGAAATTCTTCTCGGCCTCGGCCAGCGCATCGACGACCGATGGCTCCAAGGTGACATCGATGCGCACCGGCATGACCCGCTTGTTGGTGCCGGAAAGGCCGTGCGCCGCTTCCTCGACGGCGTCCTTCTGGATGTCCGCCATGACGACATTGGCGCCCGCCTCGGCGAGCGCCGTCGCGATGCCCAGCCCGATGCCGGAAGCGGCGCCGGTCACGATTGCGGTTTTGCCGGAGATGTCCTGCATTGGCCGGGTGCCCTGCTGAGAGCCGCTTGAACCGCCGCAAGAATACCCGATAACGTCGTTCAGGTAATGCAAAGGGAGGAGGACGGCGATGACGCAGACCGGCACCGGCGACTACCGCTACGAGGTGGTCCGCGATTTCTTCAAATCGCCCGACGGCGAACCCTTCGGATTGATCAGCCGGGTCGCGGCCGATGCGCAGGACCGGATCTATGTGTTCCAGCGCAGAAACCCGCCGGTCGTCGTGTTCGACCGCGACGGCAAATATCTCGGCGCCTGGGGTTCGGGCGAGGTCGCCGACCCGCACGGGCTGAAGATTGTCGGCGACACGGTCTACACGACCGACCGCTCCGACTCGGTCGCAAAGGCCTTCACCTTGGACGGCAAGGTGACATTGCAGCTCGGCGTCGCGGGCCGGCATTCCGATACCGGCGAGATCAAGAACTGGCTGGCGGAGCGCGCCGCGGGGCCGTTCAACCACCCGACCGAGATGATCGCGCACCCCAATGGCGACTTCTATGTGACCGACGGCTACCGCAACGCCCGCGTGCACCGCTTCGCCAAGAACGGCACGCTCAAGAATTCATGGGGCGCGCCGGGGCACGGGCCGGGCCAGTTTCATCTGCCGCATTCGATCGCCTTCGACGATCAGGGCAAGCTCTATGTCGCCGACCGCGCCAACAAGCGCATCCAGATCTTCACGCCGGAGGGGGAGCGGCTCGGCGAGTGGACCGGGATGGGCGGCCCCAACGACATCACCCGCGGCAAGGACGGGAATTTCTACATCGCCGAGCAGGAGGAGAATGGCGGGCCCGCGCATATCGCGGTGCGCGACGGAGAGGGAAGGGTGCTCGCGCGCATAGAGAGCCGCCATGTCCACGGCGTCGGCGTCGACTCCAAGGGCGATATCTATGCCGGCCTGACGCAGGACCGCGGCGTCGACAAATTCATCCGCGTGCGGTGACCGCCACGCGATGGACGGCCTTGCGCTAGCGCGTGCGTTGCATGTCCTCGCCGTGGTGATCTGGATCGGCGGCGTGTCAATGGTGACGTCGATCGCGCTCCCGGCGGTCAGGCGGGGCGAGTTTGGCGCCGACCGGTTGGCGGCGTTCCAGGCGATCGAGCGCCGTTTTGTGTGGCAGGCGCGGGGCGCGATCATCATCGTCGGCGCGACGGGCTTTTACATGATCTGGGCGGCCGATTTGTGGGACCCGTTTGCCAACGCCGCGTTCTGGTGGATGCACGCAATGGTCGGCGTCTGGACGTTGTTTGCGCTCGGGCTGTTCGTGGTCGAGCCCTTTGTCCTCGACCGCCGCTTGACTGGATGGGCGAGCAGCCGGCCCGATCGCTTTTTTGCGCGGCTCGGGCACGTGCATTGGGTGCTGCTGCTCTTAAGCCTCATCACGCTCGTAGGGGCGGTCGCCGGCAGTCACGGCTGGCCGCTCTTCTGATGCCGACAGCGACCGTGCCGCTGCTGCCGCTTTCCGCTCAGTGACGGGTCAGCCCGGCTTGCGAAATTTCAGCAGAAAGATATCGACCGGTTCCGCCCCGCCATGCGAGTGGGCCTCGCGCGCATCGCCGGGGACGCGCAAGAAATCGCCGCGCTCGATCAGCTTGAACCCCGCCCCCTCGATCTCCGCCGCGACCAGGGTTTCGTCCGAACGGTGCAGCGTCTGGGCGACGCTCGTGCCCGCGCCGGGCTTGGCCGAGTAGTCGCCGACCACCAATTCGCCGCCCGGCTTCAGCGCCTCATAGAACGTCTTGTGCATCCGGGCGCGATCGACGCCGAGATTCGTGATGTCGTGATAACCGCAGGCGCGAGTGCTGAGACACGCTATCTTGGAACCTCGACAGCGCGTCCAGCGCCATCCGTCAGTGCTAGGCGCGGCGGACGCCGTAGAAAGTCGCGAAGCAGCCCGGGATAACGTCGGTTACGTCCTTGCGATAGGCGGAAGCCTGCCAGTATTCCCCCAAAGGGATGAACGGCACGTCCTCCCACAGCCGCTTCTGCAATTCGGCGCAGAGCCGCTTCTGCTCGCCCAAATCTGCCGTTGCCAGCCAGGCGGTGCGCAACTCCTCAATCTTCGAGCTGCTGGCCCAACCATTGATGGGCTCCTTGCCGTCGGCGCGGATCGCGAGATGGCCGAACGGATGGATATTCGGCAATGAGCGGTCGACCAGGGTGCAGAACATGTTGTAGCCGCCCTTGTCCGGCGGACCCTGATTGGCGCGGCGACGGATGACGCTGCCGAAATCCATCTCCTGCAGGTCGACGTTCATCCCGGCGCGCCGAAGCTGCTCGGCACCGGTGCGCGTCAGATCGCCGAGTTCGTGGACATCGGTCGGCGCCATCACGACGATCCTCTCGCCGTTATATCCGGCCTCCGTCAAGGCGCGCTTGACCTTTGCGTAGTCGCGCGGCCCCTTCAGCACCTCGATCCCGACGTCAGTTGCGAACGGCGTGCCGGCGCCGAAAACGCCGATCCCGTCGTGCCAGTTGTCTTGGTCGGCGCCGGCAATCGTCGAGATCGCCTCGGCCTGGTCGATCGCGCCGAGCAGCGCGCGCCGGATCGCCGGGTTGTTGAATGGCGGATGCAGCTGATTGAACGTCATGATGCCGTTTGCCGGCGCGAAGTGCGAGACAACCGTGATGTTAGGGTCGCCGGTCACTCGGGCGACGAGATCGCGCGACGGGTTCTCCCACCAGTCGATCTCGCCCTTGCGCAACGCCGCTTCCGCCGAGAACGGATCCAAGGTCAGCCACTCGACGCGATCGAAATGCGCAACCTTCGGCCCTGCCGTGAAGCCTACTTTGCCGCCGTCCCGCGGTTTGTACTCCGCGAACCTAGCGAACACCGCGCGGGCGCCGCTGACATGCTCGTCCTTCAAAAACCGGAAGGGGCCGCTGCCGATGATCTCGGAGACGGGCTTGAACGGCGATTCCTGCGCCAGACGCTCAGGCATGATCACCGGCGCGTTGCCGCCAGGACCGGCCAGGGCCTCTGGTAGGTGCGGGAACCGCCGTTTCAGGCGGAAGCGCACCGTATTGTCGTCCGCCGCCGACAGATCGTCGGTCGCATCCATTAGCGCGGCCGCGAAGATGACGCGCGGCGCAAAGCGGCGGATGCTGGCAACGACGTCCTTCGCCCGCACGGGTTCGCCATCGTGGAAGCGCAGACCGTCGCGCAAGGTCAGGTTCCACACCAACCCATCATTCTCGACGCTATGGCCGGCGACCATCTGCGGCTGTGCCTGCCATTCGGTGTCAAGGCCGTAGAGCGTATCGAAGATGAGATAGGCGGCGTTGCGCGTCGGCCGCGCGCCGGTCACCACCGGGTCGAGCACGCTGAGATCAGCGACCCCGACAAACCGCAGCGTCTTCGCGCTTTCCGCCCGCCCAATGCTCGGTGCGAGTCCATGCGCAAATGTCGCCGCCGCTGCCCCCTTCAGCACATCCCGCCGTCGGATCATCAACAAAATACCCCCGAACCCTGAGCCGCCCTCATTGTCCTCGCGGTTGGTTATCGGCTGAAGCTGACCCGGGAACCAATAACGACAAAACGCACGAAGACTGCTCTGACCGATGCTACGACAGCGCGGCTCGCTGCCCTACAACTTTACAGGGACGAAACGGCGTTCGCTGGCCATGCGCTTATGGACCCTCCCGGCGGAAACTTGTCAGATCGGCTGGCCGCTGGCGTGCGAGGAGTTGACCGTAAAGGCCCAGCCGTCGGGGCCGGCGAGCTCGAAGGAATCGTGGATGCGGCCGCGGCGGATCGGCGAGGGCGACAACCCCTTCTCGGCGTAGTCGCGGTGTGCCGCGTCGATATCGTCGACCATCAGATCGAACGGCGCGCCGGTCCCGGCCGGCGGCTTTTCGTTGTGCCGAACGACGACATGCGTGCCGCCGCGCAACTCCAACACCGCCAGCTCCTCCATCTGTACGATCGGGCGCAGCCCGACCGTCTCGAGCCAGCGCGCCGCGGCGGCGACATCGCTGACCGGGAGGCGCACATGGCCGACCGCGACCGGCGGCCGTTGGTCTTTCTTCGCAGGCATGGCTTTCTCCCTCAGTGAAAATAGCGTCCGGAATCGATCGCGATGGTCTGGCCGGTCATCGTGTCGGTGCGGCACATCGTGACGGCCATCGCGGCGCAATCCTCTTTGTCGGCGGGCTTTTTCAACAGCGACGTAGCGGCGGAATTCTCGATCTGCTCGCGCCGCAGATTGGATGTGGCGCGCGTCCCTTCGAGGAGGCCGGGCGCGATGCAATTGACCAGCACCGCCGGCGCCAAGGCGACCGCCATGCAGCGCGTCAAATGAATGAGCCCCGCTTTCGACACGGCATAGGCGATCGAGGAGCCGGTGGGCCCGAGCCCCGCGACCGAGGCGATGTTGACGATGCGGCCTTGGCCCTGCGCCTTCATGATCGGCGCCGCCGCCTTGATAAGGCGCATCGGCCCGGTCAGGTTCACGTCGAGGATCTTGTCCCAGACCTCCATCGTCAGGCTGTCGAGGTCCGGGAACGGGATCGCCTTATTGTAGGCGGCGTCGTTGACGAGAATGTCGAGGCGCCCGAAGCGCTGCACGACGTCGCCGATGACGCGCTCGGTCGCCGCACCGTCGGTGATGTCGCATTGAAACGCGGCGGCGTTGATCTGGTAGCGCGAGGCGAGATCGCGCGCGACGCCTTCGGCTTGGTCGCGGCTTTGCGCATACATGACCGCGACATGCGTGCCCTCTTTCGCGAGCGCGTGACAGATGCGCTGCCCGAGCCCGCCATTGCCGCCGGTGACCAGCGCTACCGCTCCATTGAGATCCATCGCTTAGCTCCTCACGCGAAGGATTCGGTCATGGCCGAATAGACCAGCGTGCGCAGATCGCGGCGCAGGGTCAGCCGCGCGTCGCTCCCCATTACCTGGGTCATGAACACGACGGTCATCTCTTCCTTTGGGTCGATCCAGAACGCTGTCGCGGCGGCGCCGCCCCAGAAATATTCGCCGAGCGAGCCCGGCAGCCGGGTCTTCGCGACATTCACATTGACGCCGCAGCCGAGCGAGAAGCCGACGCCGGCATAGCTCGATTCGCTGAACATGCCGGGGAACGACAGGTCGATAATCTCCTTGTTGTCCGGCAGGTAGTTGAGGCTGAACAACGCGACCGTCTTGGGGCTGAGGATCTGCACACCGTCGAGCGTGCCGCCGTTCAGCATCATGCGGCAGAAGCGCAGATAATCTTCTGCCGTCGAGACGAGCCCGCCGCCGCCGGATTCGAGTTTTGGCGGCGCCGCATAGGGGCTCTCGCGCGCATCGTCCTGCAATTTGAGGCCGCGGCCGCCGCTCTCCGGCTGATAGCAGGAGGCGAAGCGCTCGATTTTGTCTTCCGGCACCCAGAACGCGGTGTCGTTCATGCCGAGCGGCTCGAAGAGGCGCGTGCGCAGAAACTCGCCAAAGCTCATGCCGGACAATTTCTCGACGAGATAGCCGAGCACATCGATCGAAACGGAATAATTCCACGCCGTCCCCGGCGAGAAATCGAGCGGCAATTTCGCGAGCTGATCGACCATCTCGGAGAGGCCGCCCGGGGTCTGGCGGTCGGTCAATCTGAGCTGGCGATAGGCGGCGTCGACCGCCGTGCGCATCATAAAGCCGTAGGTGAGGCCCGAAGCGTGCGTCGCGAGATCGATGATTTTCATCGGCCGCTGCACCGGGGTCGTGATGAAGCTCGCCGGCGCGTCCGCCAAGAGCGAGGGCATGCCGCTGGCATAGACGCCGAGATTTTTCCATTCCGGAATGTAGGTGTGGACGGTGTCGTCGAGACCGAGCTTCCCTTCCTCGACGAGCATCATCAGCGCGACGGTCGTGATCGGCTTCGACATCGAATAGATGCGGAAGATCGCATCCTCGCGCATCGGCTTCTGCCGCTCGATATCCATCTGGCCGGACATCGTCGTGTGGACGAGCTGCCCCTTGCGATAGATATGGATCAGCATGCCGGGGAGATCGCCGCCCTCGACATAGCGGCGGGTCATGACTTCGTCGAGCCGCGCGAGCCGCGCCGGTGAGAAGCCTGCACTTTCGGGTCTCATGTCACTGTCTCCTAATGCCGAGCCTAAATTCCAAGCCGGTAGAAGCGGGACGCGGTGCCGGCGAAGAGGTCGGCTTTCTCCGAGGCCGAGGCGCCGCTCGCGAGCCGCTTGAAGGCGTTGAACAACACGGGGTAGCTGCAAGCGCCCTTGTCGACCGGGAAATTGCTCTCGAACATGCAGCGGTCGGCACCGAAGCTCTCGATGCAGGTTTCGACATAGGGCCGCCACGCGTTGCACAGCTCCTCCGAGGAAGGCGGCAACGCCTGGAGGTGGAAGTCGAAGGCGTTGACGATCATCGCCAGCCCGCCGAGCTTCACATAGGCATTCGGGCAGCGCGCCAGCTCGCGGATGTCCGCGCGCCAGCCGGGAAACACATCGCTGCGCTTGTAGGGGCCGACCCCGAGCGGCCCGCCGAAATGGTTGAGGACGATCTTCACCTCGGGGCAGTCGCGCGCCACCGCGGTCAATGTCTTGATCTGCGGGTGATAGATCCACGCTTCGAAGGTCAGATCGTGCGCCGGCAGCCGCTTCAAGCCGCGGCGGAAATTCGGGTCCTCCATAAGGCCCGGGGGCGGCACATAGGATGACGCGCCGATAATCGCCGGGTCGTAGGCCGCGATCTGGCGGATGCCGCGAAACCGCCCGCCGGCCGCTTCGATTTGGCCTTCGAGCACCGCATCGGCATTCGGCAATCGCAGATCGGCAAAGCTGACAATGCCGGCGCAGACCTTTGTTTTCGTGCCGCGGCGGTCCGCCTCCTCGGCGATGGCGCGCACGAACTCGCTCTCCCCGATGCAGCGCATCTCCTCGGGGCCGCTCGTGCGATAGCCGGAGCCGCATTGGATAAAGACGGTCGCGACAATGTTGTGGCCGGAATTGACGTCGGCCAGGAGCTCGTCGAGCAGATAGCGGCTGCCGGGGTGGTCCCAGAGATGGTGGTGCGGGTCGACGATCGGCAATTCCGGTTCGAGGATGTCTTCCCGCAATTTGTCGAGCCATTCCGGGTTGGGCAGTGGGCGCGGATAGGCGCGGGGTTCTACGGCGGGCATGGCGTCTCCCTGGAGCTGGCTGTACCGTAGGGCCAAATCTAGCCCCAATTCGAAGGGAGGCGCGAGCGATGAACGATGCGGGCACACTGCCGGTGCATATGCTCGAAATCCGGGAATTGACGCCGGAGGCCTTTGCGCCCTACGGCCAGATCGTCAGGCCGCTCAAAACCGGCGGCCAGGGCGCCGAGACCGGCTACGACCCGGAGACTTCGCCACGCGAGGCCAAGCTCGTGCTGCACAATGGCGAGCCGCGGCTGTGGATCATGCACCTGCCGCATGTCGGGCTCGGCTTTAGCCGCATCGCGCGGCACCGGCGCGTGACGCAGTGCCTCGGTTCATTGGGCGGCAAGGAATGGCTGATCGGCGTCGCGCCGCCCGCGACAACAGCACGCGATCTCGATGACGAAGCGCGGCCGCGGGTCGAGGACATCGTCGCGTTTCGCGTGCCCGGCGATTGCGTCATCAAATTGCATGTCGCGACCTGGCATGCCGGGCCGCATTTTGTGCATGACGAATGCCTGTTCTTCAATCTGGAGAACCTCGACACCAACCGCCGCGATTTCCACGGCGTCCCGCTTCCGGTCGAATGCCGCTACCGGCTCTGAGCGTTCGGATTCCGTTAAGAGGCGGCCCCTATCGTTCGAGCGGGGCTTGCGGCAACCGGTCGTCCTATGGATAGACGCGCAGCCGAGATACCGCGCATCGACGTCGAGGCGTATCGCGCGCAGGGGTTTGTGCTCGTGCGCGGCGTGTTCGATCCGGACACGATCGCGCAGATGCGGGCGGAAGCCGATCCGATGCTGGAGCGCGTTCTCGCCGCCGGCAGGAATGTCGAGGCGACGTGGCAGGGCAGCTGGCGCGAGGAGCTGATCGGCAAGGACGGCAACGCTGACCATGCCGCGTCACCCGGGCGGGTCACTCCGATGGCGGCGGCGGTCTCGTCGATTCACGATGTGCAATATCATTCCGCGTATTTTATGCGTGTCATCACCGACGCGCGGCTCACGGGCGCCGTCGCGCAACTGATCGGCGACAACGTCCAGCTGCATCACACAAAATATCATGTGAAGCCGCCGGCCGTGGGCGCGCCCTTCCCGATGCATCAGGACTATCCGTATTTCCCGCACGAAGCGCACACGATGCTCGCGGCGGCGATCCATATCGACGCCGCCGATGTCGAGAATGGCTGCCTGTGCGCCGTGCCGGGCAGCCATAAGCTCGGGCCGCTGCCGCATCGGACCGACGGGCATCATTTTCTGCCGCTCAGCGAGTGGCCGCTCGAACGCGCGATCCCCTGCGAGGCGGCAGCGGGCGATGTGCTGATGTTGAACTACCTCACCGTGCACGGCTCTTACGTCAATCAAAGCGTGCGCCCGCGCCGCTTGCTATTGGTGCAGATGCGCTCGCCGCTCGATCGTCCCACCGTGAAAACGCATCTCTCGCCCGGCCAGGGCACGATGCTGCGCGGCGTCAACCCGCGC
>Ga0310810_10006496_pt1 | contig 13215 bp, 13 predicted proteins | sample NCmetagenome_FD_207641 | JGI IMG/M metagenome (GOLD analysis project Ga0310810, IMG submission 207641) | Soil microbial communities from experimental microcosm in Duke University, North Carolina, United States - NC | ecosystem: Engineered > Artificial ecosystem > Soil microcosm > Unclassified ... | reverse complement strand
GCAACTCGCTCGATCTGGCGCTCTCCGGCAAAGGTTTCTTCGCCGTCTCCGCTCCCTCCGGAGTCCTCTACACGCGCAACGGCAGCTTCCGCCTTTCGCCCAAAGGCGTCCTCGAGACCCCCGACGGTTATCCGGTGCAGGCACAGAATCTGAAGTTCATCCAATCCAAATCCTCGAGCGCGCTGCAGGTGATGCGCGATGGCGAAGTGCGCCAGGACGGCCAGACGCTCGGCAAACTGCAACTGGTCGACTTTCCTTCCGACATGGACCTCTCTAAAGAGGGAAACAACTACTTCCGTCCCGCGGACCCTAAAATCAAGCTGGCGCCGGCGGCTGCCGCGCAGGTGGAACAGGGAAAAATCGAGAATTCCAATGTCTCTCCCGCCGAATCCGCCGTTCGTCTGGTCAGCGTCATGCGGCAATTTGAAATGTTGAATCGCGCCGTCGCGCTGGGCTCCGACATGAGCAAGCGCGCTATCGAAGAAGTAGCGCGCGTAGGCTCCTAAACATGCCTGGCCCCTACTCTAGTTATCAGGAGACATCATGATCCGTGCTCTATACAGCGCCGCCAGCGGAATGACGGCCCAGCAGCTCAACGTCGACAACATCGCCAATAACCTGGCCAACGCCAACACCGCCGGCTATAAGACGCGTAAGGCGCAATTTCAGGACCTGCTCTATCAGAGCATGGTGCAGCCGGGCACCTCGGCCGGCCAGCAGACCGTCGTGCCCACTGGCCTGCAACTTGGTTTAGGTACGCGCACATCGTCCAACGAGATCATCTTCACGCAGGGCGAGTTCGTCTCGACCAACAACCCGCTCGACGTCGTGATCCAGGGCCGCGGCTTTTTTCAGATTCGCCGCCCCACCGGTGAGATCGCTTATACCCGCGCCGGATCGTTTCATCTCGATCGCGACGGCAACCTGGTAACCTCCGACGGCGATCCGCTCGAACCGCAGGTCACGATTCCGCCCGACGCACAGACCGTCAACATCGCGCAGGACGGAACCGTCAGCTACGTGCAGCCTGGCCAGACTGCCGCGCAACTTGCCGGACAAATGCAGCTTGCCGTGTTCCAGAATCCGGCGGGCCTGAACAGTATCGGCCGGAGTCTCTATCTGCCGACCGACGCTTCCGGCGACCCGATCGTGGGGAATCCGGGTGGACAGGAAGGCATCGGCTCCCTGCTGCAGGGTTATACCGAGCAGTCCAATGTCAGCGTGGTGGACGAGTTCATCAACCTGATCGTAGCGCAGCGAGGTTACGAGGCTAATTCGAAAGTGGTGAAAGCCGCCGACGACATGTATTCGCAGATCAACAATCTCACGCGATAGTTGAACGGATGGTCTCGACCAATAGTCACGGCATTCGACACACATTCAACAAATGATACGCGCCGCCCGCATCCTGTTCGCCTTGGCCTTCGCCGCTCTCAGCGCGCGCGCCGCCGGCGCCTGCATTGCCGTTGCAGCCGATCGCGTTACGGCACGCGATCTCGCCGGGGGCGCTCCCGCATTTTCATCTCTTCCAGCCGATACCGATGTCGGCTATGCGCCGGTCCCGGGTGCGCGGCGTTTCTATCATGCGCCGGAACTGCGCCGTCTGGCCCTGCGTTACAACCTCGCCGCGGAATCACTATTCAACGAAATCTGTGTCGAGCGCGCCATGGAACCGCTGGCGCCCGAGAGCGTGATCGAGGCCATGCGCCAGTCCCTCGGCAACCCCGAAGCCCGCATCGAAATCGTGGAGCTGAGCCGTTACCCCGTGCCTCGCGGAGACATCGAGTTCACGCGCGCGAGCTTGCCCCCCGGCGGCCCGGCGGCCATTCTGTGGCGCGGCTTTGTACGCTACGGCAGCCAGCGCCACTTTGCCATCTGGGCGCGCGTAAAGGTTACCGTCCAGTCCACCCGGATCGTCGCCACCCAGAATCTTCCCGCCGGCCGGCGTATTGAAGCTGCGCAGGTCCGTGTGGAACCCACTGAAACGTTCCCGTCAAGCCAGCCGGCTCCGTCCCTCGATCAGGTTCTGGGCCTTGTCCCGCGCCGCTCGATCGCGGCCGGCGCCGTCTTAACTAAAAATCTCCTCGATGCCCCTAAAGAAGTGGAGCGCGGCGCTGTAGTCGAAGTGGAAGTGCACAGCGGGGGCGCGCGATTATCGCTCGAAGGCCGCGCACAAAACTCCGGCCGCCGCGGCGATGCCATTCCCATTCGCAACCTGGCCACGGGCAAGAGTTTCTCCGCCCGCGTCGCCGGCAAAGACCGCGTCGTGCTCAACCCCGTTCTCCCCTCGAGAGCCAAGGACACAAACGAATGACCATCGCCCCCCATCGAGCTTGCGCCGCGGCGCTCGTTATGTTCAGCCTGGCCGCGCTTCCCTGCTCTGCCGGCATTCCCAAACTCTCCAAGCCAAGCAAGAAGGCTAAGGACGCCGAGCCCACGCCGCTCGATCGTTACATCGAAGACGCCCTGCGCAATTCAAACGGCGCGGCCGAGCCCGTCTCTTCTCCCGGATCGATCTGGACCCCGGCATCTCGCCTTACCGACCTTGGCCGCGACCTCCGAGCCGCGCAAGTCGACGACCTGGTCACGGTACTCGTGGTCGAGCACGCTGCGGCTGCCGCCAAGGGCGTCTCCAAAACCCAGCGTCAGTCCTCGACCAATAACTCCATCGGCGGGCTCGCCGGCCTGACCCGCAAGACCGGCCCATGGGCAAATCTCGCCAAGGTGTCCGGCCAGACGCAGCTCGATGGCGAAGGCCAGACCACGCGTCAGACCGACCTGACCACAACGCTGGCCGCGCGCGTGACGCATGTTCTGCCCAATGGCTATCTCGTAGTCGAGGGTGCCAAAGATGTGCAGGTGAATTCCGAGCGGCAGACGGTGATCGTGCGCGGCATGGTCCGGCCTGCGGACCTGTCGCCGGGCAATGTCGTGCGCTCCGATCGCCTGGCGCAACTGGAAGTGCGCATCAACGGAAAAGGCATCGTGAACGACGCCGTGCGCCGGCCGTTCCTCCTCTACCGGATACTGCTCGGGCTCCTGCCCTTCTGAAAAATGCGCAGATCCTCCGCACTCCCGCTTTTGCTGCTCGCTTTCTTCGGGGCGCCATCCGCGCACGGCGCCACGCGCCTGAAGGAACTCGTCGCGCTTGAAGGTATGCGCGATAACCAGCTCATCGGCTACGGCCTGGTCGTCGGACTCAACGGCACGGGCGACCGCAAACAAACCATCCTCTCCGCGCAGAGCCTGGCGAATATGCTGGAACGCATGGGCGTGTCTATTCCGCCGCAAGCTATCACCGTCAAGAACACCGCGGCCGTCATGGTCACCGCCACCTTGCCGCCGTTCGCCCAGCCCGGCTCGCACATCGATGCCACGGCCGCCGCCATCGGCGACGCCCAGAATCTCCAGGGCGGGCTGCTGCTTTTGACGGGCTTACGTGGCGCCGACGGACATGTCTACGCCGTCGTGCAGGGCCCTGTAGTCACGGGCGGCTTCGTCGCGGGTAACGGCGGCAACAATCAAACCGTCAACCACCCGACAGTCGGCCGCGTGCCTGGCGGCGCCATCGTCGAGCGCCCCGCGCCTTCCGTCACTCCCAGCGGCCGCGTGCGCCTGCAACTGCGCAATGCCGATTTCACCACGTCCGCCCGCATCGCCGAGGCCGTGAACCGTAAATTCTCCGCCAACGGAGCGCCGGTCGCACACGCCGAGAATTCCGCGCTCGTCAGCGTCGTGATTCCGGGGGACTATGCCGCGCGCTCCATCGAGTTCCTCTCCGAGCTCGAAAAAGTACCGGTGGACGCCGACCGCCCGGCGCGCGTCGTCGTCAACGAGCGCACCGGAACCATCGTCATGGGCGGCGATGTGCATATTTCGCCGGTAGCCATCATGCACGGCAATTTGACCGTTGAAATCCAGACTACCTTCGCCGTGTCGCAGCCCGCGCCGCTGGGCACGGGTACGACTGAGGTTGTACCGCAGGTTGGCGTCGGCGCCAAGGAAGAGAAAGCGCGCAATCTGATCTTGAAACAGGGCGCGACCATTGAGGAGCTGGTGCGCGCGCTCTCCTCCATCGGATCCACGCCGCGCGACATCATCTCCATCCTGCAAAATCTGCGTGCCGCCGGCGCTCTCGAAGCCGAGCTGGAAGTGATCTAAGATGGCCGCCATCGATCCCCTATCCAGCGCGCAGCTCATGGCTGAAAAGCTTACCGGATCGCTCGCTGCGCCGGCAAAATCCAGTCCCGGCAAAATCGAGAACGCCGCCAAGCAGTTCGAATCTTTGCTCATTTCCCAAATTCTCAAGTCGATGCATGAATCCGGCTCGGCAAGCTGGCTCGGCACTGGCGACGATCAATCCGGCGAAGCAGCCATGGAACTGGCCGAGGAGCAGTTCGCTCAGGCCCTGGCTTCCCGGGGTGGGCTGGGGCTCTCCCGGCTGATTGTGCAGGGTTTGAAGGCCAGGTCCCAGGACGACCCGTCTCACGCCGAGGCGCCGCCAGAGTCCGCCGCCAAGCCGTAAACAACTCCTTCACCCAGAAATCACTGATCTGATTGGCTTTGCCTCGCGGGCGGTTAACGTTGCCCGGTTTACAAAAATCTGATATCCATCCGGGTAACGCCGACTATTACTAGAATTTGTCATCTCTTGGGACGATAAGGAAGGAAAGGCGATTGTATGCGAATCGAACCGACACAAAAAAACGCGGGAATCGGAAAGGCGTCCCCATCGCAGCCCGAAACCTCTCAACGGGCATCGACGCCCGCTCGCACGGACCACGTCCAGCTTTCCGTGCTTTCGCAAGCCGCTTCCGGCCTCGCACCGGGGCGTCTCGCAGCCATCCAGTCCGAAGTCCGTTCCGGAACCTACCAAGTGAACGCCAGCGAAGTCAGCCGGCGCATCGTCGATTTCTACCTGATCCCAATCAAATAGATTCGGCCCGCCGCAATCGGAATTGGCTGGGCGCCAAACCGAAGACCGCCAAATCAAGCTGTGCTATCCCTTACCTATAGAGATTTAATGGCCACGGGTATAAACCGATTTAGATGCTGGGAAGTTGCGTGATGTCAGCGCGGGCGGCGCGGTCCACGGAATGTTTGGATCATGCGGGAGCAGCGCCCCCTAGCCGGCGTGCTGCATCACGGAACTTTCCATCACTGGCGGCACATCCACCTGTTCCCACGCTTCCGCCAGCGTAGCCAGCAAGCTCGCTACCTCTGCCAGCGGCGCCTCTGACCGCTCGATATGCGCGGCCAGCAGGCGGCGCTGCATATAGTCATACAGCTCCAGAAGATTGCGAGCCATCGCGGGCTCGCTGGCGGGATTGAGTGAGAAGGCCAGTTCGCGCAGCATATTCACTGCCTTGGAGACCGCCGCGGATCGTCCCGCCGGGTCGCTCGCGGCCAGGCAGGCCCGCGCCTCGCTCACCGCGTCAAGCGCTCCACGGTACAGGGTACGAACCAGCTCCACGGGCTCAGCCGTCAGCAGACTGGCCTCTATATGAGCGGCATAGGGGTTGCTTGGCATCCATTAGCTCCTAGAGTACTTATCGGCCCGAGCTAAGGTTTTTGTCGGAACGCTGACGCGCGATCCGTGAAGCGATCCGCGCGCCTACTGCTCGCTCTGCCGGAGTTCTTCGGCCATGCGCAACACGAACTCGGGGGGGATCTGTTCGACCACCTCGTTGGTTTGCCGGTTGACGATGCGAATCACCGGCAGCCGCGTGTTGCGATCCAGTAGAAAGGTCAACTCGTTGCTGTCGCCAAAGCTGGCGGCGGCGTTAAGGGCCTTCACAGCCTGTACCAGATCGCGGTTTTCCGCAAGCTGCTCCGGCGTGACTGGCGCAGGAGTGCTTACGGGAGTTTGTCCTACTCCGTTGACTCCCGTGATGTCCATAACGTTCCTTCCGGGGCTCAACCCCCACTATCTCATTAGGGCTCTTCGGCCAGAATGAATGAAATTTCTACAGATTTTTACTACAGTTTTCTGAGTTCTAGCCGATAGTTCAGGATAGACATGCGGAATCCCCGTACTTCATGGCTGATAGTTAGTATGTTGGCTAGCCCGTTGGTTAGCATCGCGGGCGCTCAAGCTACCGCTCCCGATGCTCCCCTGAGCGCCGCCGCATCCGCCATGAAAACGGCCGAAACCCTGGCAGATATACAGCGTAAGGTCACGCTCGCCGCCATGCAGGCTTCGGTCGACAAGCAGCGCGCCGCGATTGCCGCCGGCCTAGCCGCCTCCATCGGCAAACCGCCATCGGCCAAGGCGGCTGCCATAACCCCCGACCCGTTCTTCATGCTGCCCCCATTGCCTGCGTCGCCCCCACTGATTCAGCCTCAGAGCGCCCGCGGCCCCGAGTTAGCTGGCGGCCCCTTTGAAGCTGCCGGCATGACCCAGCCCGGTCTCTACTGCGACCCCGTTCCTGAAATCGATCTCGCACCCATCGTGGCCGATACCGCAGAGCGCGAAGGACTCGATCCGCGCCTGCTCACCGCGGTCATCCAGCAGGAGTCCGCGTTCCGCCCGTGTGCCGTTTCGCAAAAAGGCGCGCAAGGATTGATGCAGCTCATGCCGGCGACGGCGGAACAATTCGGCGTGAAAGACTCCTTCGATATCCAGGAGAATATCGGCGCCGGAGCCAAGCTCCTGAAAGGACTGCTGACGCGCTACACTGGCGACCTGTCGCTCGCGCTCGGCGCCTATAATGCCGGCCCAGGCAAAGTCGATGAAGCCGGAGGCGTGCCCGCCATCCCCGAAACCACCAATTATGTGCGCGAAATTCTGCGCAAACTCGCCACTCCACCCGCCGACCCGAAGCCGCCCGTCGAGTGACCGCTGGCCGTCCGCCGCACCCTCTTGTCCTCTGGTGATCCGACTTTGCCGTAAGCGCCGCCGCCGTGATCTGCTTTTGGCGCCCCGCGCCAAGATCCCCGCATCCGCTCCACGGTACGCTACATCGAAAGTACGCCACATCGAACATTGCGTTAAAATCCATCGTATTGACGGCTGGAGGCCTCCCGTGAGCATCGAGCATTTTGTGGAAGAGATCCAGGTATTAGGACGAGACTTGGTGGATCGCGTCAAGACGCTGATTCACGAAGGTAATGTGAATCGCATCATCATCAAGGATGACAAGGGCCAGACCTTCGTCGAGATTCCGGTCACCGTGGCCGCCGTCGGCGCACTGGCCGCCCCGGTTCTGGCCGCCATTGGGGCGCTCTCCGCCCTGGTGGCCAAATTCAAGATTGTCGTGGAACGTTCTGAGCCCAAACCCGCCGAACCACCGGAAAGTTCACAAGCCCAGAGCAAAGCCCCGTAGAAGGTAAAACCAGGTGCCAGGTGTCAGGCGCCAGGTGTTAGGAAAACAAAGACCACTGTCAGGTGTTAGTACGCGAGACTGCTCTACGTGACTAATTCTCGGCTTTTGCATTTTCGCTACTAGGCGCGCGCTGAAACCTGGCACCTTGTGTTGTTAGATGGAACCTGGCACCTGTCACCCGCTCTCGCCTGCTAACACGTAACACCTGGCACCTAACACCTGCTCTTGCCTGCCAACACCTGGCACCTGCTCTTACCTCGTGTAGCGCATCCCGACCGCCAGCAGGTGCGTGCGGAATCCCTCATACAGATAGAAGGGCTCGGCGAATCCGTAGTAGCGCCATTCGCCGTACCAGGACATGCGCCCGTAGGCCGGCGTTGTGAAGCGGATGAGTGGCTGATAGTACTGTGTCGGCCGGCTGCCGGACGAGAGGAATAGTGACCCACCCAAACCCAGGCGCGGCCCGTGCCCGCCAAACCCGGGAACCAGCAAATCCAGCAGTGCATTGGCTTGGTGCGCATTGTCGCGGTAAAGCGAGCGCTCCCTCTCGAAGTCTTGCGGAACGATGTAGTTGATGTCTGAGCGCAGTGTGGATCGCGTGTAGTCCGCCGCCAGGGTGATCCGCTTGCCACCGTTCGGGTTCCACAGAACCGATACCGAGCTGTCGCGGCTCAGGAAATCGTACTTTACGCTTGGCGCGGGATTCTGGTTGCTCAACACGCCGAAACCGGCGGCAATCGTGAGCGACGGGACCGGCTGATAACGGACACGCACGCGCGCCTTCTGGTAATCCTGCAGGCTGGTACGGAAGTATGCGCTGTCCCCCGACGCGCCTTCGTAGTCAATGTTCAGCGAAACCCCGCGCGCCATCCGGTAGTTCAATCCCGCGAGCCCCACCTGCCGCCGCACCTCGCCCGATTCGCTTGGCAGACCGGAAATGAACGAGCCTCGCGTCAGCCCGTCTCCCCACACATACCTGTATCCGCCGCGCGCCGTGATTTTCGAAGTGACATCGTACAGCACGTCGATCTGTTGCTGGTTGTAGTTCATGACCAGCCGGTCGGTGAAGTCCGCGATCTGCGGGGATACCGGGGGAGCGATCACATTTTGCGTCAGGCTGGCAAATGAAGCGTTATGCAGCCGGTCTGTCGTGAAGGATTCGATGACGCGCACGCGCCGCATCGGCCGCAGCTCGAACCCAAACGTTCCCGAAGTGTGCGGTAGTTTGGCCGTGGCGTTCAGCAGATCGAGCTCGCTCGTGAAAAACAGCATCGCGTCGAGATTGTAGAACTGGCCGGCGTTGTACTGGGCGTAGTTGACGCTGGTATCCGGCCGGCTGTAGAGAAACTGCCCGAACAGGTCGATCCACGACGCCGGGTTTGCCGTAACCAGCGCCTTACTGTAGATGCTGGTGCCCCGCACGCCATAAGCCTGCGTCAGGTGCGTCAGAAATAACTGTTCGCCCAAAAACGGCGTTGTCCGGTTGCCGAAGTTCTCATCGCTCGTGAAAACCTGCTGGTCGTCTTTGAACGTGGTGCCGCCTTGCTCGAGCGTGACGTGAAACCGGGACATCTCGATGCGTACGCCGCCGCGGAAGTTGTCGGTCCTGTCGCGCAGGCGGTCGGCGACCGGGTATTCGTTGACATCGCTGACGAAATCGGTGATGCCTCTACCCGAACCGGCATCGTGGGAGTAAGCCAGATAGGGCACGATGCGCCTTCCCGGGAGCAGCTCCAGCTCGAAATCGCTCATCCGCCGGCGTGTGTCATACGAGCGCTGGTCGAGAAAGAAACCCCGGCTGATGGTGGGATCGGCAAACGACGGCAGGAAATTGTAATACGCGATGTTCCGGTAATCGAAGGTGAAGTTGTACCAGCCATGGCGCGAGGCGTCCACGTGGGCCGTATTATAAGGATCGCCGCCCCAGTTATTGGCGCGCACGCCGACGCGGTCGAACCAGCGGCGCGTGGCGCTCTGGAAACTCAGATCCAGGCCAAACAGCTTGGGGCCCTCGCCCAGGTTGACCACGCTGCGGTACGTGTCCAGACTTCCGCCAACGCCCGTGCGCCAGCGGTAGCCCACATCCACACTGCCGGTAAGACCGGGTTCGGGGTTGGCCGCGGATGCGGCGGCTTCCGGAGTTGCCGGCGCTGCTTCTTGAGCAGGCTTTGTTTCCTGAGCCGCGGGCTTTGTTTCTTGAGCCGCGGGCGCTGCTTCTTGAATCGCGGCAGCGGTCGCCTTCGCAACCGGCGCCGTTTCCTGGGCCATCAACGGCAGAAGCATGAGAAGTGCAGGCCAGGCTCTCATCTCAGTAGCTCCGGGCTCGCATTCGATCCATGAACCTTCACGTGACACACCACGCAGTTCTGAAATCGAGGGTTGCGCAAATCGTGAAACGCCGGCGGCACTCCGCCCAGCGTTTTCGACGCCGCTGCCGTAACCGGTGTATTGGCATGACATTCCAGGCAGGTAAACCGCACTTCATGGCGCGCCAACATGCGCGGATTCGCCGAGCCGTGCGGCTCGTGGCAGGTCGCGCAGCCTTGGAACCGCACCGGCGCGTGCTCGAAAACAAAGGGCCCGCGCTTGTCGCCGTGGCACCGGTAGCAACCCGGCTCGTTAGCCGAAACCGTTTGGATCGACCGCGGCAACTGCGTCCCGTGCGGGTTGTGGCAGTCGACGCACGACATCGCCCCTTCGGGCAGCTTGTGCTTGTACGGCCGCTGGAAGCTCGCCCAGACCGCGGTATGGCATTGCGCGCACTTGGTGTTGATAGCCGCCATCTTGCGAGGCCGCAGCTCTTCGGGCGATTTGTGCATCGCATGGCAGGCAACGCAACTCACCTGATTGCGCGCGTGCGCGCCCTGAATGCGCCCGATGTGCGTGGGCTGATTGAGATGGCACGCGAGGCAAGTGCGGTCCGTTTCCGCCGGCGCTAGCTTGGCTGGATTGCGGATGTCCGCGGCCGCTGTGCTCTCCGTGTGTTTGCTGCCCGGGCCGTGGCAGGATTCGCAGGCCCGCGTCTCCCAGCCGCGTTTCTTATCCGTCTCAACGGCGAAGTGCGGATTCTTGCGGAAAGCCGCGTAGATGTCTTCGTGGCACATCTGGCAGGCTTCGGAACCTGCGTAAGTTGCGGCAACCGCTGGCTTGACTTCCGGAGCCGGCGTTTGGGCCGCCAGCCCCGTAAGGAAAATGAAGAAGATGACCGCCGCGATTTCCAGCGCTCGAGGGCAACCCACCCGGGGAGGGAGGGTCCCAAGAGGAGGTGGGGGTGCGCTGGCAAATCGCGGCGGCCAAGCTCGCGAAGCTAAACTTGTAGCCCGCATGGCTCCTCCAGCCTAGCGAGCATGCACCTTATCGATAGCGAACTGCGCGTCGGGCGAGTGGCATACTGAGCACGCTTCGCCCAAGGTTGTCGTATTGCCCAACGCGTGCGAGGCTGCCGGCTTGTCGTCGTGGCACGCAAGGCAGGCCGCGGCCGTCGGCGTCGTCGGGTTCATGTAGCCGCGCGGAGTCACCACGCTCAGCAGGTTGTCGTTCAGCGGCAACTGCTCGGACGCGTTCACGTGGCACTTCTCGCAATTCCTCAGATCGCCGGGGAACCGGATCTCATTGAAATTGTTGACCGATTTCCCGAACCCGATGACGGTGTACTGATCGGCGGGATCCAGGTGTTCGCCGCGATGGATCTTATGGATCATCGTCCGGAAGTCCACGGTCTGCGGCGGCTGATTCGCGGCCGTGCGCTGATCCGCATCGGTCGTATTGGGATTGTGGCACAGCACGCACATCACAATCTGATTGCGGTTGTCGCCGTGAACACTCAGGCTCGAATGACACTGATTGCAGTTGTCGATGGCTACAACGGTTCGCCGCGGGGCTAAGGTAGAGCCATCCACGCTGAAGTTGATCACTTGGTTGCGGCCCGCGTCACGCACCGTTACTTCTTTCTTGGTTCCCGGCAACAGCTTCTGATTGCTGTAACCTTCAATACCGATCGAGTAGGTGCCCGTCGCATCGGCAGCGAGCGCCGCCTTGAACGTGTACTTATAGGTGCCGTCGTTGTTGGCGACTGCCGTCTTGCGCGGATCTTCGCTGACGTAGCCGGCATAATCCGTTGTGGGCCCGGCGAGGACCAACGCCAGCCTGCCCATGGATGGAACTGCCACCGCGTTGCCGGCTTTGTCCTTCACTCCGAACGTCACGGTCGGCGATTTTCCGGGTGCCGCATTCTCGACCTTCACCAGGTTGAACACGGTTCCGGGAAGTTGGGTCGATAAGCGCGGAATCGTGTGCGCGCCTAGGATAGATGCGTCGAACTCCAGTTCGCCCTGCGGCGTGTGGCAGCCACTGCATTGGTTGTCGCTCACCTCCGGCAAATTGTCGGAGGAATGGTTCTCACCGGTTGCGAAGTTGACGTTGTCATGGCAGGAGCCGCACGCGGCGCGCGATGGATTCAGGAAAGCCTTGGTCTGGGCCGCGCCGTTGTTCTGGTCGTGGCAGAACGTGCAGTTGCGCACGTCAGCCGGAAAGGCCACGGTCGAGAAATCATTGACGCCCTGGTTGAACCCGATAATCTGGTATTTGCCCCCGGCCTGGACGCTGGGCAGGCCCTCGCCATAGTGGATCTTGTGTACCATCACCTTGAAATCGACGGTGTTGCCCGTATCCGGATCGGTGGTCTGCGGCGTGTGGCACAGGACGCACAACTCGACACTGCGGCGCGCCCCGCCGTGGGCCGAAAGCGGATCGTGGCACTTGTTGCAGGTCTCCGTCTTGACGACATCGCGCGTCGCCGCGACCGCCGAACCGTCCGGCACAAATGTGTACACATTATCGGAGTATGACGTGCCTAGGTCGAACTCGGACAGATTGCGCGAAGAGTACACGCCGATGCTGTGCGTCGCGTGGCGGTCGATCGTGGCGGGGGCCTTGGTGTGGAAGGTGTAGGTGTAAACACCGTTGCCCGTCTGCTGGTACACCCCGCCGGAGTCGGTGCCGGCCTGTATGGCCGAAACGTTGGTGATGGGGCTGGTCTGGGTGCGGGTGGTGTAGGCTGTGTACTGCTCGTCGCCCTTGTTGATGGTGGCGGCAATGAAGCTGGTGCTCACCGGGCCCGGCGTGTCCACGCCCGTGCGGTCGAGCGGGAGGCCCTTTGGATCGCTGAGTGAAAACGTCGCCGTGATCGTCCCGTCGCCCGCGATCTGCGCCGACTGGATCTTAGTTACCAGGCCCGGCCGGACAAAAGCCAAAACGCTCGGGTCGGCATAAAATGCCTTTTGATGCTTGTTAAATGGAGGTTTAGGCGCGCTGACCAGCGCCACCGAGCTTGTCAGCAGGGCCACAACGGCCACCGCTTGGATCACACTACCAATCTTTATACGACTCGCCATATCTATCCCCCCGGTAAAACCGCTTCCGTCTAGTGCAGGAAATAGCCCAAACTCTCTCTAATCAACAAACAACCGTTTTTTAAGGGGATCGGAGACCAAGTCGCCCTGGTATGGGAGTTGGAACGAACCCAAAGCCGGGTGGATTGCCCCGGAGTGGGTTAAAAGCCCCTATTTCAGATTGAATTTCTTCATTTTATAACGCAGCGTATCCCGTGTGATCCGCAGCAACCGGGCGGCCTGGGTCTGGTTTCCGCCGGTCTTCTCCAGGGCGCGCACCAGCAGGCCGCGTTCATTGTCTTCGAGTGATATGCCTTCCTCCGGGATCTGGAAGGCCATCCGCTGATGCGCCCCCTCCCCGCTTACGGGGTGGGTCAACGTAACCGGCAGGCTGCCCGTTGTCAGCAGCGCGCTCTCCTCCAGGATCATGGCCCGCTCTATGGCGTTGCGCAGCTCGCGCACGTTGCCCGGCCAACTGTGGGCCATGAGCATCTGCTGCG
>Ga0310810_10006495_pt1 | contig 13216 bp, 10 predicted proteins | sample NCmetagenome_FD_207641 | JGI IMG/M metagenome (GOLD analysis project Ga0310810, IMG submission 207641) | Soil microbial communities from experimental microcosm in Duke University, North Carolina, United States - NC | ecosystem: Engineered > Artificial ecosystem > Soil microcosm > Unclassified ... | reverse complement strand
ACCGCGGGGGTTGCGGTCGTGCCGTCGTGCGCGGATCGGGTCGCGGCGGTGGTGCGCCAGCTCCAGGGCCAAACGACGCCGTGATGAGGATCCACGGAACCTCCAGGAACCTCTGGGAACCCCTGGAAACCTTATGTCTTTGATCTACGGCATCCACGCCGTCGCCGAAGCCTTGGCCGCCCGGCGTCTCGCGCGTCTCGTTCACGTGCGCGGCGGCGGGACGCGCATCGACGAGATCGTTGCCCGCGCGGTCGAGCTGCGCATTCCGGTCGAGACCGTCGATCGCCGCGCGCTCGACAAGCTGACGCACGGCGGCGTGCATCAGGGCGTCGCTGGCGAGATGCAGGCCGTCGCCGCCTACACACTCGAAGAGCTGGTCGAAGGCGCCGAGGGGCCGGCACTGCTGGTCGTGCTCGATGGGATCGAGGACCCACAGAACGTCGGCGCGATCCTGCGCAGCGCCGACGGAGCCGGGGCGCACGGGGTCATCCGGCAGGCGCGCCATGCGGCGCCGCTCGATGGCGCCACGGCCAAAGCATCGGCTGGCGCCGTTCACCACGTGCGGATTGCGACCGTCGTCAACATTTCGCGTGCGTTGGATGAGTTGAAAGCACTCAACGTCTGGACGGTGGGCCTGGACGCCTCTGCGACCGAGCGCTACGACCAGGTGGACTACCGGGTGCCGACGGCGTTTGTGCTCGGGGCCGAGGGCACGGGGCTTCGGCGACTGGTCCGCGAAACCTGCGACCGGCTCGTCGGCATCCCAATGGCTGGCCAGGTGTCGAGCCTCAACGTCTCGGTTTCGGCGGGAATCGCGTTGTTCGAGGCCGCCCGCCAGCGCCGGGTACCGCGGCCGTAACGTCCAGGCAAAATCGTGGAACCGGCCGGCCAAAATGCCGTTTGACAGGTCCCAAGAGTATTGCTCGATTGGCACGGAGCGTGCTACCATTCCCGTTTTGTCTGGCTGGCGTAGCTCAGTCCGGTAGAGCAGCTGATTTGTAATCAGCCGGTCGGGGGTTCAAATCCCTTCGCCAGCTCCAAGTTCCGGGCCTCGCCCCACAAACGCAACGTCAGGATCCGAGCGTTAAATCAAGCGGATGGCGGATCGGTGGTTGCTCTCAATGCGGGTTGCGGGAGTCGAGTGGGCGCGTCGCCTGACGAACAGGAGCTGAGCCAAGGGCGGTCGAGATTCGGCGAGGTAGCGAAGCGGTCAAACGCAGCAGACTGTAAATCTGTCGCCCTAGCGGCTTCGAAGGTTCGAATCCTTCCCTCGCCACCAGCCTTCGCTCGGCGAAGGCCGATGAGGGAACGGGCCTTCGCCGAGCTACGGCTGGGCAAGCCAGCGCGCGACGGACGTGCAGAGAGACGAAGGAAGCGGGCTTGCCCGCCGGAACTCGCGAAGAGCGAGCCAGCGAAGCGAGCGAAGGCGGGAGTAACTCAGTGGTAGAGTCACAGCCTTCCAAGCTGTTGGTCGCGGGTTCGATCCCCGTCTCCCGCTCCAGCCTTCGCGGGGCGCTCGCTGCGCTCGCCGCTTCGGCTAGGCAGGCCAGATGAGGGCTGGCACCGGATCTGCGCGACGGGCCGACTTGTCCGGCCGAAGCTGCGAACGGAGTGAGCGGTTAGCGTAGGCCGATGTAGCTCAGTTGGCAGAGCGCGTCCTTGGTAAGGACGAGGTCTCCGGTTCGATCCCGGACATCGGCTCCAGGAGTGGGCGGGGTTAGGCCCCGCGGAGAACGAGAAGACCGCGGGGGGCGGGCCCCGCGAGTTGAACGAGACGAGCCGCGCGAGTGGGGGTGGGGCCCCACGAGCATTGAGTGAAAAGCGGCGCTGAGCAGCAACTCAAAGACGAAGACACACACGGAGACCTACAGCAATGGCGAAGGAGAAGTTCGATCGCTCGAAGCCGCACGTGAACGTGGGCACCATCGGCCACATCGACCACGGTAAGACGACGCTGACCGCGGCGCTGACGAAGGTGGCCGCGGACAAGGGTTGGGCGAAGTTCATCCCGTACGACGAGGTGGCGAAGGCCTCCGAGTCGCAGGGCCGCCGCGACGAGACGAAGATTCTCACGATCGCGACGAGCCACGTCGAGTACGGCACGCCGAACCGGCATTACGCGCACGTCGACTGCCCGGGGCACGCCGATTACATCAAGAACATGATCACCGGCGCCGCGCAGATGGATGGCGCGATCCTCGTGGTGAGTGCGGTCGACGGTCCGATGCCGCAGACGCGTGAGCACGTGCTCCTCGCCAAGCAGGTGAACGTGCCGTTCATCGTCGTCGCGCTGAACAAGGTGGATGCGGTCGATGACCCCGAGCTGCTCGACCTGGTCGAGCTCGAAGTGCGCGACCTGCTCAAGAGCTACGGCTTCCCGGGCGACGACCTGCCGGTGGTCCGCATCTCGGCGCTCAAGGCGCTGCAGGGCGACGCCGAGGGCGTCGCGGGCGTGTTGAAGCTGATGGATGCGCTCGACACGTATATCCCGCTGCCGCTGCGTGAGACGGACAAACCGTTCCTCATGCCGATCGAGGACGTGTTCTCGATCTCGGGCCGCGGCACCGTCGTCACCGGCCGCGTGGATCGCGGCAAGATCAAGGTCGGCGAGGATTGCGAGATTGTCGGCTTCCGTCCCACCGAGAAGAAGGTCGTGACGGGCGTCGAGATGTTCCGCAAGCTGCTCGATGAGGGCGTCGCCGGCGACAACATCGGCGTGCTGCTGCGCGGCGTGGAAAAAGAAGACGTCGAGCGCGGCCAGGTGCTGGCCAAGCCCGGCTCCATCACGCCGCACACGAAGTTCATGGCCGAGGTGTACATCCTCTCGAAGGAAGAGGGTGGCCGCCACACGCCGTTCTTCAACGGCTATCGTCCGCAGTTCTACATCCGGACGACGGACGTGACGGGCTCGCTCCATCTGCCCGAGGGCGTGGAGATGGTGATGCCCGGCGACAACACGACGATTTCGGCTGAGCTGATGGTGCCGGTCGCGATCGAGAAGGGCAGCCGCTTCGCGATTCGCGAGGGTGGCCGCACCGTCGGCGCGGGCACGATCACCGAAATCACTCAGTAGGGCGGTATGCGAGAAATCATCACGATGGCGTGCACGGAGTGCAAGCGCCGGAACTACAGCACGACGAAGAACCGGCGCAAGAGCTCGGAGCGGCTGGAGCTGAACAAATACTGTCGCTTCTGCCGGAAGCACACGGCGCACAAGGAAAGTAAGTGAGGGGGATTGGGTTATTGGGGAATTGAGCTATTGGGCTATTGAGGCGAAGCGACCGAGAGTGAGCGCCAATAACCCAATGACCCAATAACCCAATAGCCCGATGTTTGCAGGCCAGTAGCTCAACTGGCAGAGCATCGGTCTCCAAAACCGAGGGCTGGGGGTTCGAGTCCCTCCTGGCCTGCCAAGTGACAGAGAGAGTGAAAGAGGGAGCCGCGGCGATCAATGTTGGACAACCTGAAAGAATCGCCCGAGCAAGTGGCCGGCTGGTTCGGCCGCTTCCGGCGCTTCTTGATCGACGTGCGAAGCGAGCTGGGCCGCGTGACGTGGCCGACCCGGCGCGAAGTGTGGGCGACGACGCTCGTCGTGATCCTGGTGTCGTCGTTCATCGGCGTCTACCTGTTCATGGTCGATCTCGGGCTGTCGACGCTCGTGGACTGGATCTTCCGGCGGTTTGGAGCGGCCTAGGATGGCGACGGTGACCGACGACAAGACGAAGCACTGGTACATCATCCATACCTACTCGGGCTTCGAGAACAAGGTGCGCGAGTCGCTCGAGCAGCGGGTCCAGGCCTACGGGCTGCAGGACGAGATCGGCGAGATCCTCATTCCGACCGAGGACATCGTCGAGAAACGCGGCGGACGCGAGGTGAAGAGCTCGCGCCGGTTCTTCCCGGGCTACATCCTGGTCGAGATGCACATGTCCGACCACGCGTGGCACGTCGTGAAGAACACGCCGAAGGTGACCGGGTTCGTCGGCGCCGGCCCGAAGCCGTCGCCGCTCTCGCGCGAGGAAGTCGACCAGATCCTGAATCAGGTCACGCTCGCGGCCGAGAAGCCGAAGCCGAAGTACTCGTTCGAGCGCGGCGATCAGGTGCGCATCAACGAGGGGCCGTTCGCGAGTTTCAACGGCATCGTCGACGACGTGAACACGGATCGAAACACGTTGAAGGTGATGGTCACGATCTTCGGGCGCGCGACGCCCGTGGAGCTGGATTTCTTGCAGGTGGAGAAACTGTAAGAGGACACCGCGCAGCCCGCGACGAGCAGGAGCGGCGCTGATCGAGTAGAGGAAGATGGCGAAAAAGATTACAGCGCAAGTCAAATTGCAGATTGCCGCGGGCAAGGCGACGCCCGCGCCGCCGGTGGGGACCGCGCTCGGTCCGCACGGGCTGAACATCATGGACTTCTGCAAGAACTTCAACGCGAAGACCGCAAAGGATGACGGCCTCATCATTCCGGTCATCGTGACGATTTACGCCGACCGGTCGTACACGTTCATCACGAAGACGCCGCCGGCGGCCGTGCTGCTCAAGCGCGCGGCCAACATCGCCAAGGGATCCGGCGAGCCGAACAAGACCAAGGTCGGCACCGTGACCGCGAAGCAAGTGCAGGAGATCGCGAAGCTGAAGCTGCCCGATCTCAACACCGACACGCTCGAGTCGGCGATGAAGTCGGTGCGGGGGACGGCGCGGTCGATGGGGCTGGACGTGATTGACTAGTGAGGAGCTTCGAACTTCACACTTCGAACTTCTAACTTTTTGTAAGGGTGGAAGGGTGAACGCCCGTTTGACCACCGGAGGTTGACAGCAAATGCGTACGCGCGGAAAGAAGTATCAAGCGGCGCGGCAACAGGTGCCAAACCGTCCTCATAAGATCGAGGAGGCCGTCCCGCTGCTCCAGAAGGTGAAATACACGAAGTTCGACGAGACCGTCGAGATGGCGGTTCGCCTGGGCGTCGATCCGAAGCACTCCGATCAGCTCGTCCGCGGCACGGTGGTGCTGCCGCACGGGTTGGGCAAGACGAAGAAGGTGCTGGTCATCGCGAATGCCGAGAAGCAGCGCGAAGCCAAGGACGCCGGCGCGGACCAGATTGGCGGCGAAGAGCTCGTCGAACGCATCAACGGCGGATGGATGGACTTCGACGCGGTCGTCGCGACGCCCGACATGATGCGCGCCGTCGGCCGGCTCGGGAAGGTGCTCGGCCCGCGCGGGTTGATGCCGAACCCGAAGACCGGGACCGTCACGCTCGACGTGACGAAGGCCGTGCAGGAAATCAAGGCCGGCAAGGTCGAGTTCCGCGTCGACAAGGCCGGCATCGTGCACGCGCCGATCGGCAAGATCTCGTTTGCGGCTGAGCGCCTCGTGGCCAACGCCCACGCGCTCATGGACAACATCGTCAAAGCCAAGCCCGCGGCGGCGAAGGGCAAGTACCTCAAGACGGTCACGATGTCGTCGACGATGGGCCCGGGGGTGGACATCGACACCTCCCACATTGATGAGCTGGTGAAGCACTAATGGCGGTCAGCAAAGCGGAAAAAACCACGGAGCTCGACGAGCTCGTCGTGGCGTTCAAGGAAGCCGACACGGCGGTGCTCGTCGACTACAAGGGCATCACCGTGCCGCAGGTGACAGAGCTGCGGCGGCAGGTGCGCGCGGCGGGCGGTCGCTACACCGTGGTCAAGAACACGCTGGCCCGGCGAGCCGCGGCCGGCACGTCGCTTTCGGCGCTCACCGAGCATTTCTCGGGGCCGACCGCGGTCGTCTTCACGAAGCAGGATCCCGTCGCGATGGCCAAGGCCATCACGACGTTCGCCAAGGGCACGCCGACGCTGAGCATCAAGGCGGCGATCGTGCAGGGCCGGGCGGTCAACGCGGCCGCCGTCGGCGATCTCGCGAGCCTGCCCGGCAAGGCCGAGCTCTACAGCAAGCTGCTCTTCGTGCTGCAAGCGCCGATGCAGCAGCTGGTCACCGTGTTGTCTGCCGTGCCGCGCGATCTGATGAACGTGCTGGCCGCGGTGGAGCGGAAGAAGAGTGAAGGATCAAGTTAGAAGTTTGAAGTTCAAAGTTCGAAGTTGAAGAGTGCACAGTGCAAGCGCCCAGTCACTTCGAACTTCATACTTCGAACTTCTCACTTGATCAAGTTTGGTTTTCTTTGAGGGAGACAGGTAATGGCTAACGTGACGCAGGAACAGGTGGTTGAGTACATCAAGGGGATCTCGGTCCTCGAGCTGTCGCAGCTGGTGAAGGCGCTCGAAACGGAACTCGGCGTGTCGGCCGCGGCAGCGATGCCGATGGCGATGCCGATGGCCGGGGGCGCAGCAGGCGGCGGCGCGGCGGCGGCCGAGGAGAAGACCGAGTTCACGGTGACGCTGACCGACATCGGCGGCAACAAGATCAACGTGATCAAGGTCGTCCGGGAAGTCACGAGCCTCGGTCTGAAGGAAGCGAAGGATCTGGTCGAGTCGGCGCCGAAGCCCATCAAGGAAGGCGTCAACAAGGACGAGGCGGCCGCCATCAAGAAGAAGTTCGAAGAGGCGGGCGCCAAGGTCGAGATCAAGTAAGAGCCGTTTCGGTTCCGGGGTTCCGGAGTTCCGAGGTTCGGAGGATTCGCGCTCGAGTCAGGCCATCGCGCCGGCTCGAGACCAGCGACCCCGGGCACGTCGGAACCCGGAACCACCTGAGTTTTTTACACGTTGGCGCCTGAACGGCGCCAAGTCTGATTCATCCGTCGGCAGCCGCGAGGTCGATTAATGTACAGCCTGCCCAAGAACGTCTACCGCGAGCGCATCGATTTTTCCAAGATCAAGACCACCGTCCCGATCCCGAACCTGATCGAGATTCAGAAGAAGTCCTACGAGCGGTTCCTCCAGATGAACCGGCTGCCGTCGGAGCGTGAAGACGTCGGCTTGCAGTCGGTCTTCAAGAGCGTGTTTCCGATCAGCGACTTCCGCGAGAACTCGTCGCTCGAGTTCATCGAGTACTCGATCGGCAACTGGGAGTGCAAGTGCGGGCGGCTGATGGGCCTCGAGCACCTGCGCAAGAAGTGCGACGGGTGCGGCGCGACGCTCGTGGCCGATCCGTACGGCGAGGGCGCGGTGATCTGTCCGTCGTGCGGGCGCGCCAACGAGGCGCGCGGCGACGTCTGCGATCTCTGCGGCACGACCGTCTCGATGAAGCTCAAGTACGACGTCGAGGAGTGCCAGGAGCGCGGCATGACGTTCGCCGTGCCGCTCAAGGTCACGATCCGCCTCGTCGTCTGGAACAAAGACCCCGAGACGGGCGTCAAGACGATCCGCGACATCAAGGAGCAGGAGGTCTACTTCGGCGACATCCCGCTGATGGGGGACCACGGCACCTTCATCATCAACGGCACCGAGCGGGTCATCGTCAGCCAGTTGCACCGGTCGCCGGGCGCGTTCTTCCACACGGAAGACAAGGCCCTGTACGTCGCGCAGATCATCCCGTACCGCGGCTCGTGGGTGGAGTTCGAGTACGACGCGAAGAACCTGCTCTACGTCCGCATCGACCGCAAGCGCAAGTTCCTCGCGACGGTGTTCCTGCGGGCGCTGGGCCTGCGCGGCGCCGACGAGATCCTCCGCGCGTTCTACACGTCGGAAGATCTCGTGCTGCGTGGCGGCAAGATCCTGTGGAAGGTCACCGACGGCCTCGTGGGCCGGCGGTCCGCGGCCGAGTTCCCGATCCCGGGGTCGGAGCTGGCGCTGCACGTGGGCAAGAAGATCCGCAAGGACCAGGTCGACGCGCTGAGGAAGGGCGGCGTCGACGCGGTCGAGCTCGTCGACACCGAGCGCGAAGGCGCCTTTGCCTGCACGGACGTGATCGATCCGTCCACCGGCGAAGTCATGCTCGAGGCCAACGAGGAGCTCTCCGAGCGCGTCATTGCGATGGCGCAGGAGAAGAACGTCGAGTCGATCGGGATCTTCTTCCCGGAGAAGGACGAGATCGGATCGGTCCTCTCGGCGACGCTCAAGAAGGACCCGATTCAGAAGCACGAAGAGGCGCTCATCGAGATCTACCGCCGTCTGCGGCCGGGCGATCCTCCGACGCTCGACAGCTCGCGCAACCTCTTCGAGAACATGTTCTTCAACGCGCAGAAGTACGACTTCTCGCGCGTCGGCCGGCTCAAGCTGAACACCAAGCTGAAGCTGACGACGCCGCTCGACGAGAAGGTGCTGCACCCGGCGGACTTCTACGAGGTGATCAAGTACCTGCTGAAGCTGCGGAAGAACCCGGCGAACATCGACGACATCGACCACCTCGGCAACCGCCGCGTGCGGTCGGTCGGCGAGCTGCTCGAGAACCAGTTCCGCATCGGGCTGGTCCGCATGGAGCGCGCGATCAAAGAGAAGATGTCGGTCTACCAGGAAATGGCGACCGCCATGCCGCACGACCTGATCAACGCGAAGCCGGTCATGGCCGCGATTCGCGAGTTCTTCGGGTCGTCGCAGCTCTCGCAGTTCATGGATCAGACGAACCCGCTCTCGGAGGTCACGCACAAGCGGCGGCTCTCCGCGCTCGGGCCGGGCGGTCTGTCCCGCGAGCGCGCGGGGTTCGAGGTGCGCGACGTGCACCCGACGCACTACGGGCGCATCTGCCCGATTGAGACGCCGGAAGGTCCGAACATCGGCCTGATCTCGTCGCTGTCGTCCTACGCGCGCATCAACGACTTCGGGTTCATCGAGTCCCCGTACCGCAAGGTGAAGGACGGGCGCGTGATGGACTACGTGATCGTCACCAACGCGGGCGGGCATCCGAAGTACAAGGTGGGCGACATCGTCGAGGCCGACGAGCTCGTCGGCGCGAGCGGGCAGTCGAAGAAGAAGGGCGTCGAGTTCGAGCCCTACTGCTTCTACCTGTCGGCGTGGGAAGAAGACCAGTACATCATCGCGCAGGCCAACGTCGAGCTCGACGAGGACGGCTACCTCAAGGGCGAGCGCGTCAACGCGCGGCAGGCCGGCGACTTCATCCTGTCGCCGCGCGAGAAGGTCGACTACATCGACGTGTCGCCGAAGCAGCTCGTGTCGGTCGCGGCCTCGCTCATCCCGTTCCTCGAGAACGACGACGCGAACCGCGCGCTGATGGGATCGAACATGCAGCGCCAGGCCGTGCCGCTGCTCCAGGCGCGGGCGCCGTTCATCGGCACCGGCATGGAGTACATCACGGCGCGCGACTCGGGCGCCGTCGTCGTGGCGCGCCGGTCGGGGACGGTCGACTACGTCGACAGCAAGCGCATCGTCGTGCGCGTCGAGGGCAGCGAGAGCGAAGGCCTGTCGCGCGAGATGGGCGCGGACATCTACAACCTGACCAAGTTCAAGCGCTCGAACCAGAACACGTGCATCAATCAGGATCCGATTGTGCGCGTGGGGCAGCGCGTGACCAAGGGCCAGGTCCTGGCCGACGGCCCATGCACGGAGCTCGGGGAGCTCGCGCTGGGCCGCAACGTGCTCGTCGCCTTCATGCCGTGGCGCGGGTACAACTTCGAGGACGCGATCCTCGTCTCCGAGCGATTGGTCAAGGACGACTACTACACGTCCATCCACATCGAGGAGTTCGAGATCGAGGCGCGCGACACGAAGCTCGGGCCCGAGGAAATCACGCGCGACATCCCGAACGTCTCGGAGACCTACCTCCGCGACCTCGACGAGAGCGGCATCATCCGGATCGGCGCCTACGTCAAGCCGGGCGACATCCTCGTGGGCAAGGTCACGCCGAAGGGCGAGACGCAGCTCACGCCGGAAGAAAAGCTGCTGCGCGCGATCTTCGGCGAGAAGGCCGGCGACGTGAAGGACGCGTCGCTCACCTGCCCGCCGGGCATCGAGGGCATCGTCGTGGGCGTGCGCATCTTCTCGCGCAAGGGCATCGAGAAGGACGACCGCGCCAAGCAGATCGAGCAGGACGAGCTCGACCTGATGGAAAAGAACCTGCAGGACGAGATCCGCATCCTGCATGAAGAGACGAAGAAGCGCCTGGTCCAGCTGCTCAACGGCCGGACGCTGCGCACGGACCTCTTCGACGCCGACGGGCGCGAGCGCGTGCTCCGCAAGGGCATGACGCTCACGGCCGACGCGATGGCCGACGTGCCGTTCGCGGCGCTCGTCCGGTCGCGCATCGAGACGGACGACCTCGGGTTCGAGGACGAGCTGCGCCAGATGGAAGACCGCACGGCGCAGCGCACCGACGTCATCCAGCGCGAGTTCGAGGACAAGAAGGAGAAGATTCGCCGCGGCGACGAGCTGCCGCCGGGCGTGATCAAGCTCGTCAAGACGTACGTCGCGATGAAGCGCAAGCTGTCGGTCGGCGACAAGATGGCCGGCCGCCACGGCAACAAGGGCGTCATCGCGCGCATCCTCCCCGAGGAGGACATGCCGTATCTGCCCGACGGCACGCCGGTCGAGATCGTGCTCAACCCGCTCGGCGTTCCATCGCGTATGAACGTCGGTCAGATTCTCGAGACGCACCTCGGGTGGGCCGCGCATGCGCTCGGCCTCTACTTCGCGACGCCGGTCTTCGACGGCGCGACCGAGGCGGAGATTAAGAAGTGGCTCGAGGAAGCCGGTCTGCCCCGCGGCGGTAAGACGCGCCTGGCCGACGGCATGACGGGTGTGCCGTTCGAGCAGGACGTGACGGTGGGCTACATCTACATGCTCAAGCTGTCGCACCTGGTCGACGACAAGATCCACGCGCGCTCGATCGGGCCGTACTCGCTCATCACGCAGCAGCGCTTCGGCGAAATGGAGGTCTGGGCGCTCGAGGCCTATGGCGCGGCGCACATCCTCCAGGAGCTGCTCACGGCCAAATCCGACGACGTGACGGGACGGGCGAAGATCTACGAGGCGATCGTCAAGGGCGACGCGTCGTTCCAGCCCGGCCTGCCCGAGTCGTTCAACGTGCTCATCCGCGAGTTGCAGGCCTTGTGCCTGGACGTCGAGCTGATGCGCACGAAACCGCGCCCGGCGGCTGAAGTGCCGGCCGAAGCGGAGCCCGAGCCGACGCCTACGGCGCCGGTCGGGGCCTAAAACGCAAGGATCAATCGATGAGACCAAACCTGCACGACAAAGGTCAGCTCACGTCCGATTTCGACGCGATCCGCATCAGCCTCGCGTCGCCCGATCGCATCCTGCAGTGGTCGCACGGCGAGGTGACCAAGCCGGAGACGATCAACTACCGGACGTTCAAGCCGGAGCGCGACGGCCTGTTCTGCGCGAAGATCTTCGGCCCGGTCACCGACTGGGAGTGCCTCTGCGGCAAGTACAAGCGCATGAAGCACCGCGGCGTGATCTGCGACAAGTGCGGCGTCGAAGTCACGCAGGCGAAGGTCCGGCGCGAGCGGCTCGGCCACATCGCGCTCGCGACGCCCGTGAGCCACGTGTGGTTCTTCAAGGGCCTGCCGAGCCGTATCGGGCACCTGCTCGACATCTCGCTCCGTGACCTCGAGCGCATCCTGTACTTCGAGGCCTACGTCGTCATCGACGCGGGCGACACGGACCTGAAGGAGAAGCAGCTGCTCACCGAAGAGCAGTTCCGCCAGGAGCGCGAGCGTCTCGGCTTCAAGTTCAAGGCCCAGATGGGCGCCGAGGCGATCAAGGAGATGTTGCGGCGCGTGAACGTCGAGCGGCTCGCCGCCGAGCTGCGCGAGAAGATGCGCAACGAGACGTCGGCGCAGAAGAAGCTCAAGCACGCGAAGCGCCTGAAGGTCGTCGACTCGTTCCGCCGGTCGAACAACAAGCCGGAGTGGATGATCCTCGACGTCGTCCCGGTCATCCCGCCGGAGCTGCGGCCGCTCGTGCCGCTCGACGGCGGCCGGTTCGCGACCTCGGACCTGAACGATTTGTACCGCCGCGTGATCAACCGCAACAACCGGTTGAAGAAGCTGATCGAGCTCAAGGCGCCGGACGTCATCATCCGCAACGAGAAGCGCATGCTCCAGGAAGCCGTGGACGCGCTCTTCGACAACGGCCGTCGCGGCCGCGTGTTGCGCGGAGCCAACAACCGTCCGCTCAAATCGCTGTCCGACACGCTCAAGGGCAAGCAGGGCCGGTTCCGTCAGAACCTGCTCGGCAAGCGCGTCGACTACTCGGGCCGTTCGGTCATCGTCGTCGGACCGGAGCTGAAGCTGCATCAGTGCGGGCTGCCGAAGAAGATGGCGCTCGAGCTGTTCAAGCCGTTCATCTACAACAAGCTCGAAGAGCGCGGCCTGGTCTCGACCATCAAGCAGGCGAAGGAGATGGTCGAGCAGCAGCGGTCGGAGGTGTGGGACATCCTCGAGGAAGTCATCCGCGAGCATCCCGTGCTGCTGAACCGCGCGCCGACGCTGCATCGGCTGGGCATCCAGGCGTTCGAGCCGGTGCTCGTCGAGGGCAAGGCGATCCGCATCCATCCGCTCGTCTGCACCGCGTTCAACGCGGACTTCGACGGCGACCAGATGGCCGTGCACATTCCGCTCGCACCCGAGGCGCAGATCGAAGCCTCGGTGCTGATGATGTCGTCGAACAACATCCTGTCACCGGCGTCGGGCCAGCCCATCGCGATTCCGTCGCAGGACATCGTGCTCGGGTGCTATTACCTGACGAAGAGCAAGACGGGCGCGAAGGGCGAGGGCCGGGCGTTCGCGTCGGTGGACGACGTGCTGCTCGCGCTCGATGCGGGCGAAGTCGAGACACTGTCGCCGATCCGCCTCCGCTACACGGGCCGGCTCGTGGATTTGACGACCGCGCGGGATTCGCAGGACGTGATGGAGGCTGAAGAGCAGGCCGTCGACAACCGGATCATCAACACGACGGTCGGCCGCGTGATCCTCAACGCCGCCATGCCGAAAGAAATGCCCTACATCAACGGCCTGATGAAGAAGAAGGGGCTGCAGAACTCGGTCCGGTACTGCTACCTCAAGTATGGGCTCGAGAAGACCGTCGAGATGCTCGACAGCCTGAAGAACGTCGGGTTCACCTACGCGACCCGCTCGGGAATCTCGATCGGCATCGACGACCTCGTCATCCCGGAGAAGAAGGTCGAGTTCGTCCAGCAGGCTGAGCACGAGGTCATCAAGGTCGAAGGTCAGTACCAGGACGGCGCGATCACCAACGGCGAGCGCTACAACAAGGTCATCGCCATCTGGTCGGAAGTGACTGAAAAGATCGCCGACGAGATGTTCGGCGAGATGGAGGCGCTCGACAAGTCGGGCCGGAGCTTCAA
>Ga0310810_10006493_pt1 | contig 13220 bp, 12 predicted proteins | sample NCmetagenome_FD_207641 | JGI IMG/M metagenome (GOLD analysis project Ga0310810, IMG submission 207641) | Soil microbial communities from experimental microcosm in Duke University, North Carolina, United States - NC | ecosystem: Engineered > Artificial ecosystem > Soil microcosm > Unclassified ... | reverse complement strand
CGCCTTCGTCGCGCTCGGCCATTACTATCTCAACGGCATTCCCAATTCCGACATCAAGCGCGACCCCGACCACGCGCGCGAGATGTTCGCCTATGCCGCGTCGTATTTCCGCGACCCCGACGCGCAGTACAATCTCGGACGCCTTTATCTCGACGGAACCGGTGCGCCGCGCGATCCGCGTCAGGCGGCCCGCTGGTTCGGCCTGTCGGCGCACAAGGGCAAGTGCGAGGCGCAGGCGATGCTCGGCGCCATGCTGTTTACCGGTGATCACGTGCCGCGGCAGGCGGCGCGCGGGCTGATGTGGCTCACGCTCGCCAAGGAATGCGCCCCGCACGCCCTGTCCTGGATCGGCGGCCTTTATGACAGCGCCGTGCGCCAGGCGAGCGAGGACGAGCGGGCCATGGGCGGCGAATTCCTCAAGCGCTATCTCGCCAGCCGCCACGAATAGGGCGGCGCGGCCTCAGCGCGGCTCCAGCGACAGATCGACCCAGACGGGCACGTGGTCCGACGGTTTCTCCCAGCCGCGCACGTGCTTGTCGATGCCGGCGCCGACGAAGGCGTCGGTCGCCTGCGGCGACATCAGGACGTGATCGATGCGGATGCCGTCGTTCTTCTGGTAGGCGCCCGCCTGGTAATCCCAGAACGAGTAGAGATCGGCCGCGTCGCTGCCGGCGCGGACGGCATCGGTCAGGCCGAGATTGATCAGCGCGCGGAAGCGCTCCCGCGTCTGCGGCAGGAACAGCGCGTCGTTGACCCAGAGTTCGGGGCGTCTGGCGTCCGCCGGCGCCGGGATGACGTTGTAGTCGCCGCACAGGAGCATCGGCTCCTCGAGCTTCAGCCGCTCCTTCGAAAAGCGAAGAAGCCGGTCCATCCAATTGAGTTTGTACGGATATTTGTCGGTGCTGACCGGATTGCCATTGGGTAGGTACAGGCTGACCACGCGGAGCACGCCGGACTTGGTGGACACCAGCGCCTCCAGAAAACGCGCCTGGACATCGCCGTCATCGCCGATCAGCCCCGGCGCCACCTCGTCGAACGGGCATTTGGAGAGCAGCGCGACGCCGTTGAAGGTTTTCTGGCCATGGACGGCCACGTTGTAGCCGAGCGCCTCGAGGGGTTCGCGCGGGAAGGCGTCGTCGGTGCACTTGATCTCCTGCAGGCAGACGATGTCGGGCTGGCTCTCCTTCAGCCAGGCCTGGAGGTGGTCGAGGCGCTGGCGGACCGAATTGACGTTCCAGGTGGCAATACGCATGGGAATCCCGTTGAAAGTCCTGAGCCGCTTACGCGTTTACCTATTTAAGGCGCAGGTAACAGCGTCGGTTCGCGTTTATATGCTAGGATCGCGGCGCGCGCGGTCCGAAATAGGCTAAATCCGCGGAAAAGGGAGATGTCCGGGCAGGGCCCATCGTCCCGGACCAAGAATAACGAATGACCAGAGGGAAATTCTTCTTTGGGGTGGCGTTGCTCGCCCTGATTGCTATTGCCGTGCTTGTGCGCGGCTTCTGGACCACGGACGGGGCTGCCGCCCGCTCGGCGCGCGGTGCATCGGCCAACCGGGTCGTTCCGGTCGAGGTCGCCAAAGCCGAACGGAAACAGGTGCCGGTGCAGCTTCAGGCGCTCGGGACCGTGACGCCGATCGCCAGCGTGGCTCTGAAGGCGCGGGTCGACACCACCATCACCGAAGTGCATTTCGCCGACGGCGCCCACGTCAACCAGGGCGATCTCCTGTTCACGCTGGACGGCCGCGCCATCCAGGCGCAGATCGCCGCCACCGAGGGCCAGATCGCGCGCGACAAGGCGCAGCTCGAGGGAGCCGAGCGCGATGTGCGCCGATACACCGACCTGGTGGGGAAGGGCGCGACGCCGGTCACCAATCTCGACAACGCAAAAACGCAGTCGGAAGTCTACAAGGCCGCCATCCAGACCGACGAAGGCGTGCTGAAGAACCTGAAGGTGCAACTGAGCTACTGCACCGTCACCGCACCGATCACCGGCCGCATCAGTGCCGCCGCCGTGAAGGTCGGCAACTTCGTGCGTCAGGCCGACACGGCGCCGATGGCGACCATCAACCAGATGGCGCCGGTCTATGTCAGCTTCACGGTGCCGCAAAAGAACTTGCCCGACATCCGGCAGGCGATCGCCAACAAGACAGCGTCCATCGATGCGAGAGTGCCGGGCGCGCAGAAGCCGGCCGAAGGCGCGGTCAGCATGATCGAGAACTCGGTCGACGCCTCGACCGGTATGGCGACGGTGCGCGCCAGCATGCCGAACTCGGATGAGATGCTGTGGCCGGGCACGCTGGTGAATGTCGAGATGACGTTGCGCACCGAAGAGGCGATCGTCGTTCCTGCCTCGGCCGTGCAGGTCAGCCAGACCGGCACGTTCGTCTTCGTCGTCGTCGACGGCAAGTCGAAGATGCAGCACGTGACGATCGAACGGCAAGCCGCGGGGGGCGTGAGCGTGGTCGCCAGCGGCCTCAAGGGCGGCGAGACGGTGGTGACCGACGGTCAGCTGCTCCTGTCGGAGGGCACCCGAGTCGATCCGCGCACGAACAAGGATGCGGAAAAAACCCCGGCGACTGCCGGAAGCTGAATGCAAGTGGCGGTCCGGCGGCCTCGCCGCCTGATGCGAAACGGGTCGGCGACGAGCACTTCATCGGCACATCGAGCGGCTAACGCATGAACATCTCCGAACTCTGTATCCGCCGCCCGGTGTTGACGACGCTGATGACGGCGTCACTCATCGTGTTCGGCATCTTCGGCTACCGGCTGCTGCCGGTCGCGGCGCTGCCGGCGGTCGACTTCCCGACCATCCAGATCACGGCGACATTCCCAGGCGCTTCGCCGGAGACGATGGCGGCATCGGTGGCCTCGCCGATCGAGCGCCAGCTCTCGACCATCGCCGGCATCTCGTCGATGACGTCGTCGTCCTCGCTCGGGTCGACGCAGATCACCATCCAGTTCGACCTCGGCCGCAACATCGACGGCGCCGCGCTCGACGTGCAGACCGCGCTCGCAGTGGCGCAACGCCGCCTGCCTGTCGAGATGACGACGCCGCCGTTCTTCCGCAAGGTGAACCCGGGCGATTTCCCCGTTCTCTACGTGTCGCTGCGCTCCGACACGATGCCGCTGTCGACCGTCGACGAATACGCCGAGACCGTACTGGCGCCGACCCTGTCGCAATTGAACGGCGTCGCCCAGGTGCTGGTCTACGGCGCGCAGAAATTCGCCGTCCGCGTTCAGGTCGACCCGCGTGCCGCCGCCGCCCGAAATATCGCGCTGGACGATATCCGCACCGTCGTGGCCAAGGCCAATTCCTCGACGCCGGTCGGCACACTCCAGGGCAAGGAAGAGGCGCTGACGCTGCTCGCCACCGGCGCCATTCCGAAGGCCGCCGACTACCGCGACGTTGTCGTCGCCTACCGCAACGGCGCTCCGGTCAAGCTCAGCCAGGTCGCCCGTGTCATCGACAGCGTGGAAAACGACCGTGTGGCCTCATGGTTCAACGACGCGCGCGCCATCGTGCTCGCCATCCAGCGTCAGCCAGATGCCAACACCGTCGAAGTGGTGGACATGGTGCGCGCCAAGCTGCCTCAGCTGCGCGCCCAGGTGCCGCCCTCGATCGAGATGGCGCCGCTATTCGACCGGTCGATCTCGGTCCGCGACGCGGTGACGGACGTCAAAGAGACGCTGGCGATCGCGATCACGCTGGTGATCATGGTGATCTTCCTGTTCCTGCGAAAGGTCTCGGCCACCGTCATCCCGGCGCTTGCGGTGCCAGTGTCGCTCGTCGGCACCTTCGCCGCGATGTACATGTTCGGCTTCTCCATCAACAACATGACGCTGCTCGCGCTGACCCTCTCGGTCGGCTTCGTCGTGGACGATGCCATCGTGATGCTGGAGAACATCGTTCGCCACATCGAAGGCGGCATGCGCCCCTACGAGGCGGCGCTGAAAGGCTCGCGCGAGATCGGCTTCACCATCGTGTCGATCACGTTCTCGCTGATCGCCGTGTTCATCCCGGTGCTGCTGATGGGCGGCATGGTCGGCCGCGTCTTCCGCGAATTTGCGGTGACCGTGGCGGTCGCCATCGTCGTCTCCGGTTTCGTGTCCCTGACGCTGACGCCGATGCTGTGCGCGCGCGTGCTCAAGGGCCATCATCCGGGCGAGGAGGAGAAGCAAAACTTCATCCTGCGCATCTTCGAGTCGATGTTCGAGCGCATGCTGCGCGCCTACGAATGGTCCCTCGACCGGGTCCTGTCGGTGAAGTTCGTAATGCTGCTGGTGACGTTGGGCACCTTCGCCGCTTCGATCTGGCTCTACATGGTCGTGCCCAAGGGCTTCTTTCCGACGGAGGATACCGGCTACCTCCTCGGCATCACCGAGGCGCGCACGGACATCTCATTCGACTCGATGGCTGCCCATCAGCGCAAGCTCGCCGACATTGTCCGCAAGGATCCGGCGGTCGAGTATGTGAACTCGACGATCGGTGGCGGCGGGCCGAATTCGGTGCTCAACAGCGGACGCATGCTGGTGGCGCTGAAGCCGCGCGACGAGCGCAGCAAGCTGCCGGAGATCATCGCCCGTCTGCGCAAAGATGCCACCGCCGTGGTCGGCATCCAGATCTTCTTCCAGCCGATCCAGAATATCAATCTCGGCGGACGGCTGAACAAGAGCCAGTATCAGTACACTCTTCAGTCCAACGACACCGACACGCTGTACAAGCTCGCGCCCGAGCTGCGGGACAAGATCGCGAAGATTCCCGGGCTGCTGGACGTGACGACCGACCTCTACATCAAGAATCCGCAGATCTCCGTCGACGTCGACCGCGAGAAGGCGGCGGTCTATGGCGTCACCGTCGATCAGGTACGGCAGGAGCTCTACAACGCGTTCGGCACGCGTCAGGTCGCCACCATCTACACGCCGGCGAACGACTATCAGGTCATTCTGGAGAGCATGCCGGAGTTTCGGGCCGGACCGGACGACCTCAATCGGCTCCATCTGAAGACCTCGACTGGCACTCTCGTGCCCTTGACCGCCGTGACGCATTTCGTGCCGACGGTCGGCCCGCTTCAGATCAACCATCAGGGCCAGCAGCCGGCGGTGACGATCTCGTTCAACCTTGCGCCGGGCATGTCGCTTGGCCAGGCGACCGACGCGATCCAGCGCCTCGAGCGTGAAGAACGGCTGCCGGCAACCATCGCGACCGGGTTCCAGGGCACCGCGCAAGTCTTTCAGGACGCACAGAAAGGACAATTCGTCCTCGTCCTGGCGGCCATCTTCGCCGCCTATGTCGTGCTCGGCATTTTGTACGAAAGCTTCATCCATCCGATCACGATCATTTCCGGCCTGCCGTCGGCCGGCATCGGCGCCATCCTGACGCTGATGCTGTTCAGGATGGACCTGTCGGTCATCGCCATGATCGGCATCGTCATGCTGGTCGGCATCGTGAAGAAGAACGCGATTATGATGATCGACTTCGCGCTCGAACGGCGGCGCGTCGGGCTGTCGGCCGAAGCGGCGATCCGCGAGGCGGCGGTTCTTCGTTTCCGGCCGATCATGATGACGACGTTCGCCGCCATCTTCGGCACGCTGCCGATCGCGCTCGGTACCGGCGCCGGCGCCGAGCTGCGCCAGCCGCTCGGCGTCGCGGTCGTCGGCGGCCTGTGCGTGTCGCAGCTTCTGACGCTCTACATCACGCCGGTGATCTACCTCTATCTCGACCGCTTCGACCGCATGCTCAAGCGCCGCCTCGAGCCGCAGCTCGAGGAGGTCGAGGCCTATCCGGACAAGCCCGCCGTGGCAGCGGAGTAGAGGGGCGGATGGTTCGTCGCCTGATCTCTACCGGGTCGCCTTTCGAGAAGGCGGCCGGCTACAGCCGCGCCGTCGTCGACGGCGATTTCTGCTTCGTCGCGGGTACCACCGGCTACGACTACGCGACCATGGCCATGCCGGCTTCCGTCGCGGCGCAGGCGGAGAACTGCTTCACGACCATTGCTGCGGCTTTGAGCGAAGCGGGCTTCGCGCTCGCCGATACGGTGCGGGTGACCTATTACGTGACCGAGCGGGCCGACGCCGACGCCGTGTTCGCCGCCGCCGGTCGCCATTTCGGCGACATCCGCCCTGCAGCGACGCTGCTCGTCGTCGCGGGCCTCCTGAAGCCCGAGATGAAGATCGAGATCGAGGTCACGGCGAAGCGTCGGACCTGACGTCCTAGAACTCCTTCACGTCCAATTGCGCCAGCGCCTCAGGATCGGCCACCGCGTCGAGCCCGGTGATCCTGCCGCCGGCAAACGTCAGCCGCATTGCGATGCGCAGTTGACCGCCGAAGGCGACCGCGACGCCGACCGCGCCGTCGATGAGCGCGGTCTTCGCCGCCTGCGCGCGACCCTTGAACAGAGCTGCCACCGGCTCGGCGCCGCGGATCGTACCGACATTGCCCATGCGGGAGGCGACCGCGTCGGGCACGAAGGTGACATCGGGATCGAGCACGCGCAGCAGGCCCTCCATGTCGCCGGTGCGCGAGGCGGCGAGAAAGGCGTCGACGATCTCGCGCCGTCGCGCCATGTCGGTTGCGGCCTCGGTGTCGGGCTGGACGCCCTTGACGCGGCGGCGGGCACGGCTGGCCAATTGGCGCGCGGCCTCGGCCGAGCGGCCGACGATCGGCGCGATGTCCTCGAACGGCAGATCGAACATGTCATGGAGGACGAAGGCGACGCGCTCGGCCGGCTTGAGCGTGTCGAGCACGACCAAGAGCGCAACGCCGATCGAGTCGGCGAGCAGGGCTTCCTGATCGGTCGGCTCGGAAACGGGTTCGGGCGTCGCCGGGCCGATCGGCTCCTCGCGCCGTGATTTCCGCGCGCGTAACGCGTCGAGGCAGATGCGGGCGACGACGGTGGTCAGCCAGCCGCCGAGATTGTCGATCGCCGCGTCATCGGTGCGGGCGAGCCTGATCCACGCCTCCTGCACGGCGTCCTCGGCCTCCGGACCTGAGCCCAGCATGCGGTAGGCGACCGCGCGCAGGCGGCCGCGGTGGGCTTCGAACTGGCCGGCCAGGAAATCTTGCGCCTGCATCGTCACGTCTCCGCTCGTTCGTCCGTCATGCCCTTATGACGCACGACACCGCGCCAATGTGACGAGACATCGGCGGGTGCCGGGCGCCCGAGTTCCACCATGAACTGGAGAGCAAAGCCATGAAGCCCGCACGTATGCAAAATCCGGCCGACGTCCTGCCCGAGGCGGTCAAGCCGATACAAAGCCTCTACATGACCATCCAGGGCAGCGGCGTGCCCGCCAAGACGCTCGGCCTCGTGCACCTGCGTGCCAGCCAGATCAACGGCTGCGCCGTATGCCTCGACACCGGCGTCCGCCACGCCAAGCAGGCCGGCGAGACCGACGAGCGGCTGCACGCGGTCGCGGCCTGGCGCGAGTCGCCGCAGTTCGACGAAGCCGAATGCGCGGCGCTCGCGCTTGCGGAAGCGGCGACGCGGATCGCCGACAATCCGGAGTCCGTCTCCGACGAGGTATGGGACGAGGCGGCGAAGCACTATGACGAGAAGATGCTCGGCGGACTGGTCTTGTGGATCGGGCTGACCAATCTGTTCAACCGCGCCAATGTCACGACGCGTCAGCAGGCCGGCAGCAAGCAGTGGTGACGCACGATTGCCATCGTGGCCGGGCTGGCCCGGTCACGATGGCTCGTGTCGACGAGGGGGAAGCTACAGAGCGAAGCTGGTGCCGCAGCCGCAGGAAGCCTTGGCGAGCGGGTTCTTCACCTTGAACGAGGCGCCGATCAGGTCCTCGACGAAGTCGATCTCGGAGCCGGCCATGAAGCCGACCGAGACGGGGTCGATCAGCACCGTGGCGCCGTCGCCGCCGAGCACGAGGTCGTCATCGGCCTTCGCGCGCTCCATGTCGAACTTGTACTGGAAGCCGGAGCAGCCGCCGCCCTCGACCGAGACGCGCAGCATCGTGCCGGCGGGCTCGCTCTTGAGGATCTCGCCGATGCGCGCAAGCGCCCGGTCGCTGACTGTGACGCTCTCGGCCATGAGGCATCCTATTGGCATTGTCCGTGACAATTAGTTAAGTGCGCCGGCCGGCAAAATCAATGTGACCCGCCGGCGAGGGCAGAGATGGCCATTTCCACCCCGATTGCGCGGGCGCCCTTCGCCGCCGACCCTCTCACGAGCCGCGGTCGGCGGTTTGCCGAGCCGGAAAGCCGCTCGCGCAACGATTTCCGGCGCGACTGCGACCGGATCATCCATTCGGCTGCATTCCGCCGCCTCGCGCACAAGACGCAGGTCTTCGTCTACCACGAAGGCGACCATTACCGGACGCGGCTGACCCATACGCTGGAGGTGGTGCAGATCGCCCGATCGCTCGCCCGCGCGCTCGGCCTCGACGAGGACCTCGCCGAGTGCCTGGCGCTGGCGCACGATCTCGGACATTCGCCCTTCGGGCATGCCGGCGAGCGCGCGCTCGACGCCTGCGCAGCCGACTATGGCGGCTTCGACCACAACGCGCAGGCGCTGCGCCTCGTCACCGATCTAGAGCGTCGCTACGCGCATTTCGACGGGCTCAATCTCACCTGGGAGACGCTGGAAGGTCTGGTCAAGCACAACGGTCCGCTCCTGACGCGCGAGGGCAAGCCGACCGCGCGCTACGCCGCGCACGGCGTGCCGGGGCCGATCCTGTCCTACGACCGCGTGCAGCCGCTCGAACTGTCGTCCTTCGCCAGCGCCGAGGCGCAGGTGGCGGCGATCGCCGACGACATTGCCTATGACGCGCACGACATCGACGACGGCCTGCGCGCCGAATTGTTCACGCTCGAGGACATCGCGGCCGTACCGCTGATCGGCGCCATCGTCGCCGAGATCGACGCGCAGTCGCCGCACATGGAGCCGCAGCGGCGCGTGCACGAGCTCGTGCGCCGCGTTATCACGCGCATGATCGAGGAGGTGACGGCGGAGAGCTTGCGGCGCCTTGCGGCGCTGATGCCGCAGTCGGCGGCCGAGGTTCGCGCCGCGTCCGAGCCGGTGATCGTCTTCTCGCCGGCCATGGCCCTGGCCGACAAGGCGATCAAGGGGTTTCTCTATCCGCGCATGTACCGCTCGACGCGGGTGATGGCGGTGATGGAGGAGGCCGAGCAGGTCGTGCGCGATCTCTATGCGCATTTCCAGGCGCACCCGGACGATCTGCCGGCGGAGTGGGGCGAGGGCTTGCGCGACGAGGCGACGCGCGCGCGGCGCATCGCCGACTACATCGCCGGCATGACCGACCGCTACGCGCTCATCGAGCACGCGCGGCTGTTCCCGGCAACGCCTGAGCTGCGCTAGGCAGCCTGCGCGTAGGATTCCGACACGACCTCGAAGATCGCGGGGATCGGCGGGAAGTCGCGCCAATGCGGCTTTTGCACCAGCGCACGAAAGCCCTCGTCATGCGCGGCGGCCCAGGCTTCTTCCGTCTCCCACAGCACGTAATTGATGAAACGGATGCGGGCGTTCGGGGTCTTGGCGCGGTGCAGGCGGTTCGAGACGAAGCCGGGCTTCGTCTTCATGTAGGTGTTGACCTCGCTCCAGTGCGCGAAGAACTCGTCTTCGCGACCTTTCGGCACCTCGAAGCAATTAATGAAAATGACAGGCTCGGTTGTCATCGCGATCGATCCTTTGGTGGTTCGCGTTGCAGTTCTTTCTGGATGAGTTCGATCGCCCAGAGCACGGCCTCTTCGGCGCGTTCGGGCAGCAATCCGGATTCATCCTGGAGGCTGACCCAGGCGTTGAGGCTGCACAGATAGGTCAGGACGGCCGCGGCGCGGTCGGCCTCGCGCTTTCCAAGATGCGGCGCCAGCGCCTTGACCTCGCGCCGGATCGCCTCGACCCGCGCCTGACGGAACGTGCCGCGCACGGCGCGGCCGCTTTCGGTCGCCAGCAGCGCGCGGGCAAGCTGCGGCCGCGCTTCGCTTCGCGCGACGCCGGCGCGGAAGGTCGCGGCGAGGCCGTCCGGAGCGATCGCGGAATCGATGTTGAGGACGCGGCCGCGCACGTGCTCGCCGGCGGCGGCGATGAGGTCGGCCCGTGTCGGGAAATAGCGGTAGAGCGTGCGGCGCGACACGCCGGCCTCGCGCGCGAGGTCCTCCATGGAGACGTCATCGGCGTCGCCCGCCTCAAGGTGCGCGACGAGGGCGTCGAGCACGGCATCCCGGGCGAGGGCGGCGCGGCGGTCTTGCAGGGTTTGCGTCGTCATGGTTCGGGTATCTACGCGCGTGGCACATTTGTGTCAAGACGGCGCATGCGTGCCAAACATCATCGTGCGGAACGCGGGGGCGGGTCGGCGCTTTCAGCCGAGATGCGTCTTGTCCCGATTGTCCTGTTGATGCTGATCGCCGCGGCGGCGCCGTCGCGCGCCCAGGAAAAGCCACGGCAATCGCTGTGCCTGATGCTGGAATCGGCGGCGGACGCGAACGAGTTGCCGCTCGCCTTCCTCGTCCGCGTCATCTGGCGCGAGAGCCGCTTCGATCCGGACGCGGTCGGGCCGAAGACGCGCAGCGGCGCGCGCGCCGAGGGCTTCGCCCAGTTCATGCCGGACACGGCCGACGCGCGCGACCTCGCGGACCCCTATGATCCGGTCCAGGCCCTCCCGAAAGCGGCCGCCTATCTTGCAAGCTTGCGCGGCGAGTTCGGCAATCTCGGTCTTGCGGCCGCGGCCTACAATGCGGGGCCTACGCGCGTGCACGGCTGGCTCGACGGCGCGCGCACCATGCCGGCGGAAACGCGCGCCTATGTGCGAGCGGTGACGAGCCGCGACGTCGACGACTGGAAGCAGGCGGGCACGGTCGACATCGTGGCGCCGAAGGCGGATTGCCCGACCCTCGTAGCACAATTGCGCAGCGGTCCAGGTCAGTTCTTCTACGATCTCGAGCAGCGCGTCGCGACCGCGATCGGCAAACCCTGGGGCATCGAGCTCGCCGCCGGCTTCTCGCGGGCACGCGTACTCTCGACCTACGCCAGGCTGATGGAGCGGCTGTCGGCGATCGTCGGCACGCATGACCCGATCGTCACCGCGCGCGTGCTGCACTCGCGCGGCACGCGGCCGCTCTACCAGGCTCGCATCGGCGCCGACGCGCCTCGCCGCTAACGAACTCTGCGGCCGCATCCGTCGCGCGGGAGCGGCCTGCGCCGTGCTGCGCAATCGTTGAACGCGCTGTCAGTCCCGCTCAAGCCGCGAAGGCCTCGCCGATCAATCGCCCGATCTCCGCATGGACCGCGTTGCGCTCGGCCGGCGTGTCTTTCGTTGCCCCCGTAAGATAGACCGCCGCGAACAGCGGCTTGCGATTGGGAGGACGGACAATTGCGACGCAATTCGCCGTGCCGTTGTCGCCGGTGCCGGTCTTGTCGCCGATGATCCAATCCTTCGGCAGACCGGCGCGTAGGCGCGCATCCGCGACCTTGTCGCCGATCATCCAGTCCTCGAGCTGGCGCGCGGAGGCCGCGCTCAACGCGCTCGCGGTCAACACGGTTTCCAGCGTTCGCGCGATCGCCGCCGGCGTCGTCGTATCGCGCGGATCGCCCGGAATGGCGGTGTTCAGCGTCGGCTCGGTGCGATCGAGCCGCGTGACCTTGTCGCCGATCGATCGGGCATAGCGCGTGAAGCCGGCCGGGCCGCCGATCTCTTTCAAGATCAGGTTGGCGGCGGTGTTGTCACTCCACTGGATCGCCGCCGCGCAGAGAGCGCCGAGCTGCATGTGGCCGTTGCCGACGTGCTTCCTGGTCTCGGGGGCGTATTCGAGCAGGTCCGTCTCGCCATAGGCGATATCCTGATCGAGCCGCAACGCGCCGTTGTCGACCTTCTGGAGCACCGCCGCCGCGGCGAGGAACTTGAACGTGCTGCACATCGAGAAGCGCTCGTGCGCACGGTGCGCGAGGTTTGCCCCATTGCCGCTGTCGTGCACGAAGACCCCGAGCCGCCCGCTGGACTTCCGCTCGATTTCGGCGATGCCACGCTCGGCCGCCCGCACGGCGTCGCGCTTGGGCGCGGCCAAGGCGGGGGCAAAGGGCAGGGTGGCGGCGGCGAGGAGAAATGTTCGGCGCGCGAGATGCATGGGACGTTCCTTGGCATTTTCGACCGCCGCTAAAGGCCGGCGCAATCCGGGCAATCCTTGGGCGGCGCTTTGACTCTCCACGGGATTTCCACTACCCGCTCCCCTCATGCCGACCTCAGCGTCAAAGACCCCGCAGCACCTCTTTTCCGACATGCTGGCGCGCGTGCGCGCCGTCGTGGCGCCGCTTGCGCCGGGCGCGGATTTGTCGCGCGTCATCGTCGAGCCGCCCAAGGATCCGACGCATGGCGACATGGCGACCAACGCCGCCATGGTGCTGGCCAAGGACGCCGGGAAGAAGCCGCGCGAGCTCGCCGACGCCATCGCCGCGGCGCTCTCCGCCGACGACATGGTGGTCAAGGTCGATATCGCCGGCCCGGGCTTCATCAACCTGACTCTGAGACCGGACGTCTGGGGCGAGGAGCTTCGCAGCGTTATCGCCGCCGACACCGAATACGGCCGCAGCCGGATGGGCGCGGGCGAGAAGGTCAACGTCGAATACGTCTCGGCCAACCCGACCGGACCGATGCATGTCGGCCACGGCCGCGGCGCCGTGTTCGGCGATGCGCTCGCAAACCTGCTCGCCTTCGCTGGCCATGACGTGACGCGCGAGTATTACATCAACGATGCCGGCGCGCAGGTCGACGTGCTGGCACGCTCGGCTTTCGTGCGCTACCGCGAGGCGCTCGGCGAGGACATCGGCGACATCCCGGAAGGGCTGTACCCCGGCGACTACCTGAAGCCGGTCGGCGCGCAACTCGCCGCTGATCACGGGGCCAAGCTGACGACGATGAGCGAGGCCGAATGGCTGCCGATCGCGCGCGCCGCCGCGATCGCCATGATGCTGGACATGATCCGGGATGATCTCGGCGCGCTCAACATCCGCTTCGACATCTATTTCTCGGAACGCTCGCTGATCGAAGGCAAAGACGAGGTCGGCGCGACGATCGAGGCTTTGCGAATAAGCGGCGAAGTCTACGAGGGCCGGCTGCCGCCGCCGAAGGGCGGCAATCTCGAGGATTGGGAAGACCGTGAGCAGACCCTGTTCCGCTCGACCGCGTTCGGCGACGACGTCGACCGGCCGCTGAAGAAGTCGGACGGCAGCTACACGTATTTCGCCTCGGATA
>Ga0310810_10006491_pt1 | contig 13221 bp, 9 predicted proteins | sample NCmetagenome_FD_207641 | JGI IMG/M metagenome (GOLD analysis project Ga0310810, IMG submission 207641) | Soil microbial communities from experimental microcosm in Duke University, North Carolina, United States - NC | ecosystem: Engineered > Artificial ecosystem > Soil microcosm > Unclassified ... | reverse complement strand
TAATTTCGCTAAAATCATCGCGGACTTCTGTCGGCAGATCTTTGCGCACTACATTGCCGCCAAGAGGCAACGGCAAGCCAGTCTCAAGCTTCCACCACTCTCCAAGATCGACAATCTTCTCAAAGCCGGATTGCGCATACGTGAGTTGCCCTTCGTGAATGATTAAACCGGCATCGGCGCGGCCACTTTTGATTGCATCAAAAATCTCATCGAACGGCACGACAACATAGGCGAATTTCCCGAGGAAGAGCCGAAGTGCCAGAAATGCGCTTGTCATCTCGCCAGGCACGGCAATTACGCATTTCTGCAACAGCTCGCGAGAAGCGAGGCTTGCGTATTCAGGAGGGGAAACATCGAACGTCGACTCTTCTGCATCCGCCTTTGCCTCTCGGGCGTTGGGCGGTCGGCGTTTTCTGATAACCACTGGCCCATATCCGTCACCCATACTGGCCCCGCACGGCAGCAACGCGTACTTCTTACAAACGTAGGCATACGCGTGAATCGAAATCGCGGAAATATGCAGCTCACCGCGCTGCGCTCGCTCATTCAGGGTCTGAATATCTTCCAGCCGATGGTCGAACTGATAACCACGGAGATCGATTTTGTTTTCTGCCATCGCATAGAACATGAATGCGTCATCTGGATCGGGTGAATGGCCCAGGGTAAAGCGGTCAGCGATATGCTTTCTCATATAACTTGTTCCGCACAACATTCGGCCTTCCGCACCCAAAAACAAAACAGCCGCCACGCGTTCCGCGCGGCGGCTGTTTGTTATAACTGTATTGGGTGAGCGCTGACTTCTCTACAGCGCCCCCATAACAGTATTATCGATTCCCTACGACTCGGGGCGCCGGCCTGACCATTTCAAGCTGAGCGCTAACTTTCTGAATCTGCTCGGCCTGCTGCCTGAGAGCTGTGGTCAGGGCATTGATTTGTGCCTCCTGCAAAGCAATCCTTGCCGCTTGCTTTTCAGTGGTGGCCTTCAATTGCGAAACAGGCGAGGCCGGACCGCATTCGCCGAGCTGGCCGTTTCCGTCTACGCAAACCGCGTTGCCGGTGACCGGTACACCCGAGATGCCGGCCACGAAGGCAGCCCCTACAAAGTTCGGGTCGCCGATGCGAATGGTTCCGCTCTCGCTCGTAACACCATCAGCGGCAGTCGCGCCGATGTAGATGTTATCGTCGCCCTCTACGGTATCTCCTGCACTCCAGCCTACGACTGTGTTGAACGAGCCGCCTGCATTGCCCGCCAGTGCCGAGTCACCGATAGCTGTGTTTGAAGCGCCGTCGTCATTACTACTCAAGGCCAAAACGCCCATGGCGTTATTCTGCACGCCCGTGGTGTTGGCATCCATTGCTTGAAACCCGACAGCGTTATTTGAGTCGCCATCAGTATTACTAAAGAGCGCCTCAGCGCCAACGGCTGTGTTGACGTTTCCAAGTTTATTTCCCGACACATCGTTATTCGAGAGCGCAAGATCACCGACGGCGGTGTTTGCAGCGCCGTGAATGTTTTCAAACAGTGCGGAATCGCCCACGGCGTTGTTGCTAAACCCGTCGCTGTTGTTAAACAGCGCGAAGGCGCCGAAACCATCGTTGAAATTGGCGCCTGCGGCACCGTTCCCGTTATAAACAAGGGCGTCTGTTCCGAAGGCGGTGTTCCGAGTGCCGCTAATGTTCAGCAAAAGCGCTGCAGCGCCGCCTGCTGTATTTGAATCACCGTTGTTAAGGACCAGCGTTCCGGCGCCAATACCAGTGCTGAAGTTACCAGTGGAGGTGCCAAAGAGCGAATACCAGCCAACCCCTGTGTTTCCAGCACCGGAGGTAAGGTTATGAAGCGCCTTACATCCTTCCGCTGTCGTAAACCCGGGATAGCACCCATCTGGGTTGTTGTTGGGTATTGGTGTAGGTAATATTTGTGGCGCCGCTTGCATTTGTGGCAAAGCCACCAGGCTCACCAGAATAAGCGGGATGAGAAGAAACGCGCGCCCGCAAACTAACGTTTTATGTTGAATCAGTGAATACATTGAATGTGTTCTTTCTCTTTCCCGGTTATTTTTGTTTTGGTTTCTTAGGTCACTGGACTCCAAACAGACAAAAAACCTACCGGGCAAAGTTCTTTGTCTGTTTTGGCGCCGACCGCATTGATACTGAATTTCAGCGTTTAATGTCAATACTTTTTTTAGAAATTCTTTTGCCAAGGAAGAGGCAGCACCCTGCTAACTTTTATGTCGGGCACGGATTGCTGTTTGCCTTAACAAAGCTGTTCCGGTAGCCTCAAACGCATGGCACGTTCTGGGCTCGGTAAAGGTCTTGGTGCGCTGATTGGCACACCCTCGGTTACCGCGGCTCCCGACCTCGCAGAGTCGGGCGAGAGAGTGCATCAGATTGACCTGGCAAGGATTGCGCCGAGCACGCTACAGCCGCGGAAGGATTTTGGGCGCGAAGCGTTGCAGGAACTGATCGATTCGATTCGACAACACGGCATTATTCAACCGCTGATAGTCCGCCTGGCGCCGTCGAGTCTATCCAGCGGTGGACAGGCCGGCGCCCGATTTGAACTTATCGCAGGCGAGCGTCGCTGGCGCGCGGCACAGGAAATCGGCCTTCCGGCTGTACCGGCAATAGTTCGCACTGCCAACGATCTGGAGGTGCTCGAGCTATCGTTGATTGAAAACCTGCAGCGCGCCGATCTAAACTCGATCGAAGAAGCTCAGGGTTACGCGAGGTTAGCGGATGAATTTGGAATGCGGCAGGAGGACATCGCTCTCAAGGTGGGTCGTAGCCGGGCTGCGGTGGCCAACGCGCTGCGCCTTTTGGATTTGCATCCGCAGGTGCAGGTCTGGCTAGCTCAGAATTTGCTTTCAGTCGGTCACGCGAAAGTGCTGCTAGCATTAAAAGCTCCGGAAGAACAACTGCTCGCTGCGGAAACAGTTTTGCGGCGCAATGCCACGGTGCGTTCTACCGAGCGCATGGTTGCGCGGCTGCTTGGACTGGCACGCGGGCGCCGCAAATCGCGGCGAACCTCCGCCGAAACAGCGACGACCGCGAGGGCAGTAGAAGATCTACAGAACCGCTTGCAACAGCATTTGGCGACGCACGTCACAGTCCACCACGGGGACAAACGAGGCCGAATTGAAATTGAGTATTACGGAACGGACGATCTCCAGCGGATCGTCACTGCCCTCGGGCTGCCGTCAGTACAATAGGGAACGATGCATACTGTAGGGCGTCTGTCTCAGACGCCAACCCGACAGCGTTGCCGGTTGCGGGCGTTTCACAGAAACGCCGTTCAAATCGGGTCCATTGTAGTTTCATTTTTCCAGATGACCCCACTTCCTGCGGCGGAGAAAAAGATCTGGGACGAATTCTCCGGCGAGAAAGCCTATTCCCATGTTCAACGCCTCGTTGATTTCGGGCCCCGTCCCGCTGGATCCGAGTCTCTCGAAAAATCCAGGGAATACATTGAGAACGAACTACGTCATTCCGGTTGGCAGGTGGTACGTCAAGCATTCAGTGAGGACACTCCGCGTGGCAAGATCCAATTCGTAAATTTGGTGGCCCGATTTCCCGATCCCGGGACGGCGGCGTCCCGTTCATTTTTGTTGTGCTCTCATTACGACACAAAAAATTTTGACACGATTCGCTTTGTCGGAGCCAACGACGGCGGCTCAAGCACGGGACTGCTACTGGAATTAGCTCGTGTAATCGGACAGCACCCGGACCTAGCCAGGAAAATTGAACTGGTATTTTTTGATGGCGAAGAAGCCTGCGAGCGATTTTCCGAAACCGATGGTTTGTACGGAAGTCGCTATTTTGCCAGGCAAGTTCAAAGTGAAGAGGCGAAAAAATTTCGCGGCGGATTGTTGTTCGATATGGTTGGGGACCGGTCTCTTGGCATCACGTTTCCCACAGATTCTCCTGCGGATATGGCGCGAGACATTTTCGCGGCGGCGGAAGCGCTGAAGTTGCGAAATCATTTTACCTATCTGGGCCGCGAACTAATCGATGATCACGCACCGCTAAACGCGATCGGTATTCCGACGCTCGACATCATTGATTTCGACTTTCCCTGGTGGCACACAGCTGATGACACTATGGATAAGATTAGCGCGCAGAGTCTCCAGATCGTCGGGTCTGTCACTTTGTATTATCTGTCTTATTCCGCGCTAAAACGATGATCACCGTGAAGCGCACCGATTCTCACGGCCTTGCTTGTTCATTGTGAATTTCGGCATTGCCTGTTGCCATTTTTCCCGTCAGCCTGATCGTGAAGTTCGGCCTCAATGGAGCGCATAGCCTCTACGTCCCACCCAATGCGCAAGAATGTTGGCGTGATTGGCCTAGGGATCATAGGCCGTGGAATAGCCGGGCATCTTCGCCGCAAGGGGTTTCCCGTTTTCGTTTGGAATCGGTCACCGCGGCCCGTTCCGAACTTTGTCGGTTCGCCTGGAGAACTGGCGGGCCTTTGCAACTACATTCAGATCTTTGTGTCCGACGACGAAGCGCTGTTGCAGACTGTCGAGCAGTTAAGCGAAAGCCTCACGCCGCATCACGTCGTCATTGCACACTCAACGGTCGCTCCGGATTCAATGCGGGCTGCGGCGGAAATCGTTGAGCGTCGAGGAGCGCGGTTCATCGAGGCATCATTCACAGGTAGCAAGCTCGCAGCGGAGAAGGGAGAACTGGTTTATTATGTAGGCGCGACCGACGCAGCCTTGCAAGAAGCACGTCCCGTTCTCGAAGCCAGTAGCAAGGAAATTGTCTATATCGGAGCTATCGGCCAGGCGAGCGCCATAAAGATCGCAACGAACATGATTACTGCAGCAAGCGTGCAGGCCGCGGCGGAAGCTCTGGCGTTGATTCAAGCTTTGGGATTGCCGCCGGAAAGATTTGTCGAGGCAATGCGTCCCAATGCGAGCCAATCTGCTACGCTCACAATGAAATTGCCGAAGATGCTCGAGCGGGATTTTGGGCCGCACTTTTCCGTTAAACACATGCTGAAAGATATGCAGCTCGCCAGTCAGATTGCTTTATCGCATTATCTCGATCTGGGAGTCACCTCTGCTGCCCGGGATCAGTTGTTCGAGCAAATGCAATGGGGTCACGGGGACGATGATTATTCGTCGGTTGTGCGCAAATATTTGAACGAACCTGCGCCCGCAACTTATGAAGAGCCGCAGTCGGAAGAGCCGGGGGAACAACCTGACGCCAACGAACCGGTTGCCCGTTCAGCAGAATCGGAAGCGGACACAATGGTAGACGTTGCGGAGCTGACCGCTTCACCGCAGCCTGCGCTCGCTTTCGGACAGGGAGGTAGCACAGCAGCGCCCGCCGATAGAACGGCTCCGCGCCGCGGGTTCCTCAAACAACTCCTGAGCAAGCTCTCGCCTGGAAAGGAATGACACAGCTGTCTCAAGCCGGGCAGGCCAGTTTCCTTGATCTGTCCGCTCGCGCGAAGCTTCGCATTACCGGGACGGACCGATTCCGATTCCTCAATGGTCAAATCACGAATGATTTGCGCAAGGTCACTGAGACAAAGGCGCTGGAAGCGTGCGTCCTCAACGTTAAAGGCAAAATAGACGCGCACATTTTCGTTAGTGCGCGTGATGAATCTTTTTTGGTGGATGCGGAGCCGAATCTTAGAGAGAAACTTCTCGCCAGATTGGAGCGCTATATCATTGCGGATGACGTTCAGATTGAAGATGTCACCGATCAATTCTCGCTGCTTCACGTTCTGCCAAAGCAACCGCCGAGTGCAGAGTATGGCTGGATTGTATCTGTGCGCCGCTTTGCAGAGTCAGCTTGGGACGTATGGAGCGACTCGTCGGATCACGACGTTTTGTGGCAACAATTGGGTTCGGCCTTCGCGGTTCTCGATTCCGGCGCTGCAGAAGTGATGCGAATCGAACAAGGTCTTCCTCGCTCGGGCTTCGAGCTGACAGAGGAGATTATTCCAATCGAAGCCAATCTGGAGCAACGAACGATCGATTACCAAAAAGGCTGTTACATTGGGCAGGAAGTGATCTCGCGAATAAAGATGTCGGGGCAAACGAACAAACGATTGTGTGGCTTGATTTCGCTGGGTCGTGCGCCGCTTCAATCGGGAATGAAACTTGCCGCTACGTCAACGGAGGGGAAAGAAGTTGGCTGGATCACAAGCGCAACGCACAGCGAACGACTTGGAAAAGAAATAGCGCTCGGCTATGTGAAGCGCGGTTTTAACGGCGTCGGCTCGAGATTGGATGCGTTCGTTCCGGAAGTTTCGGCGCGAAAAATTACGGTCGAAGTAGTTCCGCTTCCGTTTTTCTGACAACTGCGCTCTTTGCTGCCAGCGCGAGTCAGTGCAGTGACGGAAGTTCCACGCGCGAGAAAAGCAGGCAGCGCACGCCGGATGCGTTCGCATCATGCGATTTTGTTTGGGAACTGACAGAGCCCTGCAAAACTTGCAGATCAAACTCCACTTCTGAGCTTGACGCGTTGCCGAAGTTTTGACGTGATCGTGTAGCGCTACGCACTTTCAATCCACATGAATCATGAAATTTATTTTGCCCTCTTTCAGCGCATTTATAGAATCCGTTACCCCTCAGGCGATCGATTAACCCTTAACCCTTTGCAGCGTCTGAACCGGATACTTCCTGAGCTCAGTTTCGTTTTGTTGGCACCGTGGCGGTTCCTGCTCCACGATCTTCGCCATTAATTACTGATCATGGCAAATTTCTTTCCACGCTGGACGAATTGGGTGCCGATCAAAGCGTTGGTCTGCGGCATCGTGCTCGTCTGTGGAGTGAGCGGCGCCACATGGTACTACGCGACGCCAAAATACACGAAGGTGGGGTATCAACCGATCCAACCGGTGCCATTCCCACACGACATTCACGTGACACAGCTCGGAATGGATTGCCGTTATTGTCACAGCTTTGTGGAAATGACGGCGCACTCCAACGTACCCAACACACAGACGTGCATGAACTGCCACACGCAGGTGCAAAAGGACAACCCAAAGCTGGAGCCGGTGCGTGCGAGCTGGAAAACCGGCGAGCCGGTCGACTGGGTGTGGATCTATCGCACGGTCGATTACGTTTATTATAATCATGCCGCGCACGTGAACCGGGGCATCAGTTGTTTCAGTTGCCACGGTCCGGTCAATCGTATGTCGACGGTATACCTTGCCAAGCCGCACAGCATGGCCTGGTGCCTCGAATGTCATCGACATCCGGAAAATTTTCTTCGACCCGAAGAACAGGTTTTTAATCTCGATTGGAAGCCTGAAGACGTGAAGCCAGCGGAGTTTGTGGCGAAATACGGTCAGCCCAAAGATACGCGCGAAGATTTTTCGAAGAAGAAAAGACTCACCCAAGCCGAGATCGGCCAGACGTTAAAGGAGCGGTGGAATATTACTCCGCCACAAAATTGTCAGGGGTGCCATCGATGAAACGCGTATTCCAACATCCGCCAGAGCCAATACACGGAAAGCATTACTGGCGCGGCCTGGGTGAGTTGAACGACACGCCAGAGTTTCGCCAATGGTTGGAACGCGAATTTCCTGCAGGCGCGGCGGAGCTGAACGGAGACGAGTGGTCGCGACGCGACTTTTTGAAATTGATGGGCGCTTCGATGGCGCTCGCGGGCGTTGGCCTGACGAGTTGTCGCCGACCTGAACTGCATCTGGTTCCCTTCACCAAAAACGTCGAGTGGACCATTCCCGGAAAATTTCTCTACTACGCCACGGCGATGCCCAGGCGCAACGGCGCAATTCCGCTGATCGCCACCACCGTGGACGGGCGTCCAATAAAATTGGACGGTAATCCGTTGCATCCGGCCAGTGGCGGGTCGACCGACACTTTTGTTCAAGCGTCGGTTCTTGACTTGTACGATCCATCGCGATCGCAGCGCTTCATTCACAATGGCAAAACGAGCAACCGCGCGGATTTCGAGAATTACATTGGAAAGTTTCGCAATACGTTCGGCAGCCGGGGGGGAGACGGCCTTGCGTTCCTGGTTGGCGAAACGCTTTCGCCTACACGCGAGCGGTTGCGTGGGGAACTGGAAAAGAAATTTCCGAGTATGCGCTGGTGCGTTTATGAACCGCTCCTAAGTCAGGAACAAACGACTGCAGCGCAAAGCGCATTCGGGGCTGGCGCGCGGCTCATTCCAAAACTAGACCGCGCGGATGTAATTCTTGCTTTGGACAGTGATTTTCTCGATTGCGGACAGGGGGATCTCGAATCGGTGCGCGCGTTCACTTCGCGGCGACGAGTGAATTCTTCGAAAGACAACATGAATCGGCTGTATGTCGTCGAGAATCGCTTCACGCTCACCGGTGCAATGGCGGACCACCGGCTTCGGTGCCCGGCGAGCCAAATTGCTGCGTTTGCGCACGCGCTGGCGGGGAAAATTCTCGGGGCGACAAGCGATGCGGGCCTGGGCGCACTCATAGGCAATCTGGAAACCGGCGGAGGGGCAAAGTTCGATGAGCAATGGCTTACCGAAGCTGCGAATGATCTTCTGGCAAAACCGGGCGCAAGCTTGGTGCTGGTCGGCACCAATCAGCCCGTCGCAGTGCAACTGCTGGCGTACGCAATCAACGCTGCACTGAAAAATGTCGGGCAGACGTTGCTGGTTCGGCAGGCTCCGCAGAATCCGCGCACGACGGACATCTCACAACTTGCGTCGGACATAAACGACGGCCGCGTTAAGCAACTGTTCATTCTCGGCGGTGATCCAGTTTACAACGCAAAGCGCGGTTTGGTGCAGGATCGGCAGACGCAACTGCCCTTGGACTGGGCTGACTTGCAAAAAAAGGTGCCGGAGATCGTGCGACTCGGTTATCACGAGGATGCCACGTCGGCGCTCAGCCAGTGGCACATTCCCATGGCGCATTATTTGGAATCGTGGGGCGACGCGCTCACGTCGGGTGGCGATTACTTGTCCATCCAGCCAATGATCCTGCCGCTCTTCGGCGGACTTTCGGAAATTGAACTACTCAACGCGCTGCTTGGCGGACCGAAACCAGAAGGGCCTGAACTGGTGCAAGAGAGTTTTCGCGCCACTAATCCGACGGGCGATTTTCAAACTGCGTGGTCCACTTTTCTTCACGACGGCTTTGCGTCCCACATTCAACCTCGCGATCAAAGTTCCTCATTCAACGCAGGCGCAGTTGCGCCACAGATTCAAAGTTCCTGGAAACCGCCGGCAGCGCCTGCACCGGATGCACCGGAAATTGTGCTCACCGGGAGCTACGCAATGGACGACGGCCGCTACGCTAATAACGGCTGGCTCCAGGAATTGCCCGACCCCATTACGAAACTCACCTGGGATAATGCCGCACTGGTGAGTCCGGCTTTCGCCAAAAACCTCGGAGTGCAAACCGGTGATCTGATCCAGGTGACGATCACAGAAAAAGCGGCCGCTGCAGAGCCGATTAAACGCGAGCTGGTCATCGCGACGTTCGTCTCACCCGGGCACGCTGACAATTCGGTTACCGTTCCGCTGGGTTGGGCGCGAAAAATGCCCGAATTTTACGAGCTGCCCTATGCAGGTGGTGCGCTCAAAGAAAGACCAGGCATTGCGCAGCAATCCGGGTTCAATGGTTATTTCTTACGTACCGCCGCAAATCCTTATTTCGCTGTCGCTGGCGGAGAGGGGATTGAGAGTGTGCAGGTGAAGAAGGTCGGGCGCACCTATCCGCTCTCAACCTCACAGGAGCAGTTCAGCATTGAGGGCCGCGGGCTCGTTCGTGAGGCAACGCTGGAGGGTTACCGGGCGAACAGCGATTTTGCGAAAAAAGTTCCAGGCGAAGAGGAACTGCCACATCCTCCTCCGAGCATTTACACGCATCCGCCACTCAATGCGCCGCAGCAGTGGGGAATGTCGATCGACCTGAATGTTTGCACCGGGTGTAGCGCGTGCGTGATCGCATGCCAGGCAGAAAACAATGTACCAGTGGTTGGCAAATTGCAGGTGTCTCATGGCCGGATCATGCACTGGCTCCGTATCGACCGCTACTACGCCAGCAGGAAGCCGTTCAACCAGGACCGCGGCGACTGGCCAGAAAATCCAGAGGTCGTGCATCAACCGATGCCATGTCAGCATTGCGAGAACGCGCCATGCGAGACGGTTTGCCCTGTGAACGCGACTGTTCACAGCGAAGACGGTCTCAACGTAATGGCTTACAACCGCTGCGTCGGGACCCGCTACTGTTCGAACAATTGCCCATTCAAGGTACGGCGGTTCAACTTCTTCGATTACAACCAGCGACCGGTCGGCAAGAGGAAAGTCGCCGGCGCGTTCAACATCTACGAAGAATATTTCGCTCCGCTCACGACGAAAGGCGCGCCGGACACAATCAAGATGCAGAAAAATCCCAATGTGACTGTGCGCATGCGCGGTGTGATGGAGAAATGCACCTTCTGCGTGCAGCGTATCGAGGAAGCAAAGATCTCGGCGATGGCGCGTGCAGGCGCGTCCGCCGATAAGCAAATTCCGCGCGATTCGTTTACTACAGCATGCGCGCAAGCCTGCCCCACGGGCGCAATTGTTTTTGGCGACATCAAGGATCCGGAAAGTCGTGTTTCAAAAATGAAAGAGCAGGACCGCAATTATCGTTTGCTCGATTACTTGAACGTCGTCGCGCGGACCAGTTATCTCGCCAGAATCCGCAACCCCAATTCAAAGATGCCGGACGCGCAAAATGTCGGAGTCGCGAGCTTGATGGAGAAGGCACCGGAATGATGACTTTGGTAATTTGACCATGGACGGAGCAACAGCACCACAAGAGACGATTGAGACTGCCGAACGGCAGATCCAGCGCGCTCCGCTTGTTCTGAACCGCCGCAATTTTAGCTGGCTCACGGAGCGAATTTCGGGCGTCGTAGAACAGCCTGCGCCGCGCTGGTGGTGGGTGGCTTTCGCGATCACCTCCAGCGTGGCGACGTTCGGACTCTTTTGTATTGGTTACCTGATTTCTACCGGCGTCGGCACATGGGGAAATCAGGTCCCGGTTGGTTGGGCTTGGGACATTACAAATTTCGTTTTCTGGATCGGTATCGGACACGCCGGCACACTGATCTCCGCGATCTTGTTTTTGCTGCGGCAAAAGTGGCGTACGTCTATCAATCGTTCTGCTGAAGCGATGACCCTTTTCGCGGTGATCTGCGCCGGGATTTTCCCGGGCATTCATGTCGGCCGGTTTTGGATGGCGTGGTATCTGGCGCCTGTGCCGAATAACTGGGCCATCTGGCCTAATTTTCGTAGCCCGCTGATGTGGGACGTGTTTGCGGTCTCGACGTATTTTACGGTCTCGGTTCTGTTCTGGTACACCGGGTTAGTTCCGGATTTGGCGACTTTGCGTGATCGGTCTACTACAAAGATCAAGAAGTTCGTTTTCGGATTTTTCGCCCTCGGCTGGCGCGGCGCAAATCGCCACTGGCGTCACTACGAAATGGCGTATCTCCTGTTGGCCGGACTTTCGACTCCGCTGGTTCTGTCGGTCCACAGCGTCGTATCTTTTGATTTCGCTACGTCGGTCCTGCCGACGTGGCACACAACCATTTTTCCTCCGTATTTTGTCGCCGGAGCGATCTTCGGAGGTTTTGCCATGGTGCTGACGCTGCTGATTCCCGCGCGTGCTATCTTCAAATTGTACGACATCATTACGCCGGCGCACATCGACAAAATGGCAAAGATCATTTTGTTGACCGGCTCGTTCGTGGGCTACGCGTACGCCATGGAATTTTTCGTGGCGTGGTACAGCGGCAATTCGTACGAACGGTTCGCATTTTGGAACCGCATTTTCGGACCGTACTGGTGGTACTGGTGGTTCGGCATGCTTTTCTGCAATTGCCTCTCGCCACAGCTCTTTTGGTTCCGATGGTGCCGCCGAAATATTCTTGTGGTGTTCTTTGTATCAATGTGCGTGAACGCCGGCATGTGGTTCGAGCGGTTCATCATTATTGCCGGGGGTTTGATACGCGATTTTCTTCCATCCTCTTGGAGAGTTTTTCATCCGACATGGGTAGACATCTGGACGTACATCGGCACGCTCGGCATTTTTACGTCGTTGTTTCTGCTATTCATCCGGTTCCTGCCGATGATCGCAATGTCCGAAGTGAAGACCGCCACACCTGAGGCGGACCCGCATTACGGTGAGCCGCCCGATGCGCGATCGGTTTCTCCTGGCGGAAAGGAGCGCACACGATGATGAGGACTCCGTACGGTCACAAAGTGTACGCAATGGCGGCGGAGTATCCCAGCGCCGCAGCGCTTTACGAAGCAGCCAAACGCGTTCGCGATGCGGGCTTCAGGCGATGGGACGTTTTTTCGCCGTTCCCGATTCACGGGATGGATGATGCGATGGGGCTTGGAAAATCGTGGTTGAGCGGCTGGGTTTTGTTCGGCGGCGTTTCCGGTTTGCTTACCGCGGCTATTCTTGAATTCGGGCCGTCGTGGGGCCTCTATCGCCTCGATGTGCACGGCAAGCCCTGGAATTTTTGGACCGTCCCTGCGTTTTTCCCAATCATGTTTGAGTTGACCGTGCTCTTTGGCTCGTTCGCCGCGTTTTTTGCGTGGCAGGTAATGAACCGCCTGCCACGTTGGAATCATCCGTTGTTCAACTGGGATCGGTTCACACGTGTTACGAACGACGGATTTTTCCTGGCGATAGAAGCGCGCGATCCAAGATTTACCGAAGATGGCGTGCGCCAATTACTGGAACAATCCGGCGGTCAACACATCACCATCGTTCACGAGGAATAAATATGTTGCGCGGATTTTTCGTGATTTTTTTTCTGTGCACCATCGCGATCATCGCGGTGCTCGGATTTCGCGGACAAAAGAGCACGCAACCGCCGACCGAAGTGTTTCCAGACATGGTGCGCCAGCCGAAAGTGCGCGCCCAAGCGCCGCTTGATTTTTTCGCAGATGGTCGCGGCCAGCGCCTGCCCGTCGCCGGCACCGTTCCGATTGGCTACGAAATGCCGAAGCCGAAGACGCCCCAAACGCAGCCAATCGAAGTCGGACCGTGGTCGCATCCGCACGCGAGTTTCAGCAGCGGCACTAATTATTACAACACGGGGAAAATGGGCGACCAATGGGGAACAGGTATCCCGCTTCAGATAACGAGCGAGTTGATGGAGCGGGGCCAACAGCGTTTCAACATCACCTGCGCGATGTGTCACGGCGTATCGGCTGCGGGCAACGGCATCACCAAGCAATACGGCC
>Ga0310810_10006490_pt1 | contig 13223 bp, 18 predicted proteins | sample NCmetagenome_FD_207641 | JGI IMG/M metagenome (GOLD analysis project Ga0310810, IMG submission 207641) | Soil microbial communities from experimental microcosm in Duke University, North Carolina, United States - NC | ecosystem: Engineered > Artificial ecosystem > Soil microcosm > Unclassified ... | reverse complement strand
CATCAAGGCGGCCGATTTCATCGCGCGCGGTGTTGAAAAAGGACCATCGCTCGGCGCCGCGTTGGCACGGGCCGAGAAAGCCTGGGTCGCCGCAGGCTTTCCGCTGGAGCGGAAAGCCCTCAACGGCATCACAAGCGAGGCGATCGGTGGCTGACGCGCTACTCCGCCGCCTGCATCGTGGCGACTTCGTCGGCGCCCGCCTGCATCGTGGCGGCGATGAGCAGATAGACGCGGACCCAGGCGTGCTCCACCTCGGGCGTGAATTGATCGGCAAGCCCGCGCTCGAGCGTCCAGATCAGCGCCTCGCCGACCACCTTGTAGTGATGATCCTTCACACCGTAGCCGGCGTGACGCGCGCCCAGCTGCATCAGCTGCGGCGCGAGCGTGTCGAGATCGGTCAGCCCGTTCACGGCAAAAGCGATCATCATCATCAGCTTGCGCTTCTGGTCGCGCATATCTTCCGGAAACATGTGGCGCAGGCTCGGCGCCATGTAGAACAGCCGCTCGTAGAACATGTCGGCGGCGACGCCCGCGATGGGCACGACGAGATCGAAGGTCCGGCGCACCAGCGCAATATCCGCGGCGGTGGGCGCGTTGTTATCGGTTGTCACGGCAATTCCTCTGGTAAATTGATGAACTCGAACCGATTTGTCGTGTGCGCGGGGCGCGCGGTTCGGAACGCCCTCGTATTGCGCGTGTTTGGACTGTATCGTCGGTATCTCTCCGCCGACCGGACAGAGTTCATGCGTAGCCGTACCCCCGCCGACATCGCGGCCAAATCCGCCCAGGCGCTGCGCAGGCGTGCCGGGAACGATGCGTTCCGCCGCGACACCTTCGCGCTGCCGCGCGAAGCCGCGCGCGAAAAGGCGCGCGAGGTTTTCCGCCGCTATCCGAAGCCCGCCTACATGACCGAGATCGAAAGCTGGCGCGAACTGCCGGACGGGCGCATCGAATTCACGATGCGGCGGCTGCCGACAGCGGATTGAATCGTGCTCTCAGCACTTGCCGAGCTCTCGGTCGGAGAGCTTTCGCTCATCGCCGGAATGGCGGCCGTCGCTTCGATCATTGGCGGCGTCGCCGGTTACGGCACCGGGGCGCTGATGCCGCTGGTGCTGGTGCCGATCGTCGGCGCCGAGCCGGTAGTGCCGATCATCGCGATCTCGGCGCTGTTCACGAATACGAGCCGCGCCGTCGCGTTCCGCCACCTCATCGACTGGCGGCGCGCCGCGATCATCATCGCGGCCGCGCTCGTCACGACGGCGCTCGGCGCCTGGGGCTACACCATGCTCACCGGGCGCGGCGCGATGCTGGTGATCGGCAGCATGCTGTCTCTCAGCGTGCCGCTGCGCCGCCTCTCGCGGCGGCGCGGGCTGACGCTGACCGACGGCGGGCTCGCTGTTGCGTCGGTGTTCTGGGGCTTCGTTGTCGGGGGCACCAGCGGTGCCGGCATCATCCTGCTGTCCTTGCTGATGGCGGTCGGCCTCAACGGCGCTGCCGTGATCGCGACCGACGCGGCGATCTCGATCATCGTCGGCGTCGTGAAGATCACCACCTTCGGCGTGTTCGGCGCGGTGAGCGCGAAGGTGGTCGCGGTGGCGCTTCTGATCGGCGCGGTGGCGTTTCCCGGCGCGTTTCTCGCCAAGGCGCTGGTCGAGCGTCTGCCGGTGCATGTGCACACCGCAATCCTCGATGCCGTGGTGATCACGGGCGGGTTGTTGATGGTGCTCGGCGCGTTTCGCTAAGGCCATTTTGCCATGGGCGGCATCGACGACAGGATCGAGTCGACATTTCCGCCGGTGCGCAGGCCGAAGATGGTGCCGCGGTCGTAGAGCAGATTGAACTCGACATAGCGCCCGCGGCGGATGAGCTGCTCCTCGCGCTCCGCCTCGGTCCAGGGCGTAGTGAAATTGCGTCGCACCAGCGCGGGATAGATGTTCAGGAATGCGCGCCCGACCTCTTGCGTGAAGGCGAAGGCCGCCTCCCAGTCAGCTTCCAGATAGTCGTAGAAGATGCCGCCGACGCCACGCATCTCATTGCGGTGCTTCAAATAGAAATACTCGTCGCACCACTCTTTGAACTTCTCATAGGGCGCGATCGGCGCGTGTGCATTGCAAGCGCCTTTCATGGCAGCATGGAAGGCGATGGTGTCCGGATCGTCCTGCGTGCGGCGCCTATTGAGCACGGGCGTCAAGTCCGCGCCGCCGCCGAACCAGGCCTTTGTCGTGACCACGAAGCGCGTGTTCATGTGCACGGCCGGGACATGCGGGTTGTGCAGGTGCGCGATCAGCGAGATGCCCGAGGCCCAGAAGCGCGGATCGTCAGCTGCGCCGGGGATTTGTGCGCGGAATTCCGGCGCGAACTCGCCGTGCACGGTCGAGATATGCACGCCGGCCTTCTCGAACACACGGCCATGCATCATCGACATCACGCCGCCGCCGCCGGCCTTGCCCGAATGGTCCGTGCGGGCCCAAGGCGTTCGCACGAAGCGGCCTGCTGCACGGTCGGCCAGCGGCGCATTCGCAGGCAACGCGTCTTCCACCGCTTCGAACGCCGCGCAGATCGAATCGCGCAACTGCTCGAACCAGGCTCGGGCGCGCGACTGCTGTTCGGAGATCAGGTCTGAGGGTTTCGCGTCCATGGGCGCTCAGCCCATAGCATGAAACGAGCTGGGCTTTTCAGGCTCTCGCAATGCCAGTGGCCGATAGCGGCGGCGCATCCTCACGCGGCATCTCGGCGAGCTCTCCATGCTCCAGAAAATTCCGCGTCTGCGAGCCCGCGTAATAGCCCCAGCGGAATGCGGTCCAGAAAAATCCCTGCCCGAGCGCGGCCCGCTTGGCGAATATTGACGTGCGGAGCGAATGTGCGTCGGACTGTCGTTTGTCAGGATCCTGATAAAACTGCGCGATCTTCTCAACGCCCATACCCGGACTTGCAAGCCACTGCGGAAGATAGACATTGCACAGGCGCTCGGCGTCGAGCAGCGCCTTGGCGGCGCCCGTGCCGGTGACCGGGCAGGCGGTCGAAAAGGCATCGCCGACCAGCACGACGCCGGGCTGGAGCAGATTGTCGGTCGCGACCAGATCGACGGGGCGGACCTTCACGGGTCCGGTGATGCGCAGCGCGCCGGTGAACTGAGCGAGCCCGGGCAGCGCCTGCGCGATGGTCGTCGCCGGATTCTCGCGCAGGCGCTTGATCCAGGGGTCGTTGAGCTCGCGATAGGTGAACAGGTTGGCCCGGCCGCCCGATCGAAGCGGAAACAGCGTGAGATAGGCGACGCGCTGCGCCGGGTCTTCGCCGAAGTAGGTCAGCGCTTCGAACGGCCAGCTCGTGCGATCGACATCGAAGCCGATCGAGACCGAATGACAGCGGCTGATCTCGCGCCGCGCGCCGATCAGATCCGCCGTCACGCCGTTCGCGCCGATGACGAGGCGCGCCGCAATCGGCTCGCCGTTGGTGAGTGTCAGGATCTGCCGCTCGGGCGTGAGCGACAGTCCCGTCGCCTTGCTCTCGACGTATGCGACACCGCGCGGGATGAGATCGCGCAGCCGGTTCACCAGCGCGCTGTATTCGATGCCGTACTCGACGATCGGCTTGATCTCGGCGAGCCGGCCGAGCCGCGCGACCCAGATGTTGTCGTAGCGCAGCGCGGCGGGCAGCACTTCGTCGAGCACGCCAGCGCGGCGCAAGGTCTCGACATGCGCCTCTTCGAGCTTCTCGCAGCGGAAATCGGGCCGGCAGCGCTCGCACGGATCGATCAGTGTGACCGCATGGCCGGCGTGGCCGAGCATCACGGCCGCAAACGAGCCGGCAAGGCCCGCGCCAATAATAGCGATATCCGTCTCGTGCACCGCGGACGCCCCCGGGTTAGGCGCGCGAAACTAGGGGCGCATGCTTTCGGCAGGTTTACCGGTCCGCCCTGGGCCGGCGTTATGGTCAATGAGATGTTACTACAACTCGGATGACCGCACGCCTGCCGCATCGAGCCGAGGCTGCTACCGGACCGGACTAGGGCAGCGTGAATTGTAGTCCCTGACCGATTGTCCGTAGCTTTGCTCGCCGGCTTGGTTGGCCGCGATGGCGGCGCGAAATTCAGTTGTACCAATGGGCGCGCGTGCGAGCGAAGCGCGGGCCTCGTCCAACTTGGCGCGAGTCGCGTCGAGTTTCATGGCCATCACTGCGCACCGGAGCACTGCCGGTGGCACCGCAGGCGAAGCCGTGTGACGCGTCTTATCATTAAGATATGCGTTAAGCTCGTCTGCGATATGACGCCCCAAGTGAGCCTGAGCGTGCTCAACGAGTGTGGATAGGAAGCCGGCGTCGCTTGGCGTAGGCGTCGCAAGCCAAACCATGCTGCACAACACGGCGCCGAGGCGCATTTTGCCGAATGGATGCGGACTAGACATAACCCCTCCGGAAATAATGCTACGTCGCCCGCCTAGCGTGGACTAGAGAATTCACCCGTCTGCCGCAATGCTTCGCCCACAGCCATCGCGCAGGCCATCGCGACATTGAGCGAGCGCATGCCCGCCCGCATCGGAATGGTGAGCCGAACGTCGGCGGCCGCATGCACCTCATCGGGCACGCCGGAGGACTCGCGTCCAAACAACAGCACGTCGTGTCCGTAGTGGTGATCAAGATAGGAGGTCGTGCCGCCGCGCGTCGTGAACAGCGCGAGCTCCAGCTGCTCGGCGTGGCGCCATTCCTCGAACGCGGCCCATGAGGCGTGCCGCCTCAACGTCACCTGATCGAGGTAATCCATACCGGCGCGCCGGAAGGCGCGGTCGGACACCGGAAAGCCGGCTGGCTCGATGATGTGCGCCGTGACGCCGAGGCAGGCGCAGAGCCGCAGAATCGTGCCAGTATTCGGCGCAATGTCGGGCTCGTAAAGTGCAAGATGCATTGCGATTTGATAAGCCGGAAAGTCGAAGGACAAGGGCGAAACTTCGTGTGGTCAGAGCAATTTAGCCGCGCGCACGGGTAGAGGGCGAGTGCGGGCTTGCCTCAGGCAGCCAAGGGTGCCAATAAACGCCGCCGGATTGCGTCGCTTGCGCCCTCCCAGGGCCGGATGTGGCGCTGCCGTTCGCTCAAAAAGGGGCATCGCGAGGGGCGATTTCCTGACGGTCTGCAGCGCGTGCGGGCCGGCCGGCAAAGGGGAAAGGATTAGCTCGTGACTACCACTACTGCGGCCGAGCCGACACGCCGCGATTTCCTCTACATCGCCACAGGCACGGTCGGAGCGGTCGGCGCTGCCGCTGTTGCCTGGCCGCTGATCAATCAGATGAATCCGGATGCCTCGACGATCGCCGCCGGCGCGCCGATCGAGGTTGACCTCGGGCCGATCCCGGAAGGTCAGGTCATCAAGGTGTTCTGGCGCTCCAAGCCGATCTTCATCAGCCATCGCACCAAGAAGGAAATCGACGAGGCGCAGAAGGTCGATCCCAAGACATTGCCCGACCCCCAGCCCGACTCGGCGCGCGTGAAGGAAGGGCACGACCAGTGGCTCGTCGTGATCGGCATCTGCACGCATCTCGGCTGCATTCCACTTGCCCATCAGGGCAACTATGACGGCTGGTTCTGCCCCTGCCACGGCTCGCAATACGATACCTCGGGCCGCATCCGTCAGGGGCCGGCACCCGCAAACCTCACGGTGCCGCCGTATCAGTTCGTCTCCGACAGCAAGATTCGTATCGGCTGAGCCAACACCTCCTCCCGGGACTGAAACGAATGAGCGGGCCTTCCACGTATCAGCCGCAAAACGCGTTCCTGAAATGGTTCGAGGCGCGCCTGCCGATCGGCGGGCTGATCCATTCGTCGTTCGTTGCATATCCGACGCCGAAGAACCTGAACTACTGGTGGACCTTCGGCGCGATCCTCTCGTTCATGCTCGGCGTGCAGATCGTCACCGGCATCGTGCTGACGATGCATTACACGCCGAACGCAGACCTCGCCTTTAATTCCGTCGAGCACATCATGCGCGACGTGAATTACGGCTGGTTGTTGCGCTACCTGCATTCCAATGGCGCCTCGATGTTCTTCATCGCGGTCTACATCCATATGTTCCGCGGCCTCTATTACGGCTCATATAAGGAGCCGCGCGAAGTGTTGTGGATCCTCGGCGTGATCATCTATCTCTTGATGATGGCGACCGGCTTCCTCGGCTACACGCTGCCGTGGGGCCAGATGAGCTTCTGGGGCGCCACCGTCATCACGAATTTCTTCTCGGCGATTCCGCTGGTCGGCGAGTCGATCGTCACCTGGCTGTGGGGCGGCTTCGCGGTCGGCAATCCGACGCTGCAGCGTTTCTTCTCGCTGCACTATCTGCTGCCGTTCGTGATTGCCGGTGTCGTGGTGCTGCACGTCTGGGCGCTGCACGTAGCCGGTCAGAACAATCCGGCCGGCATCGACCCGAAATCCGGCCAGGACACCGTGCCGTTCACGCCGCATGCGACCTTGAAGGACGGCTTCATGGTGGCGGCTTTCTGCATGTTCTTCGCCTGGTTCGTGTTCTACGTGCCGAACTACCTCGGACACGCCGACAACTACATCCCGGCCAACCCGGCGGTGACGCCGCAGCACATCGTGCCGGAATGGTACTATCTGCCGTTCTACGCGATCCTGCGCGCAGTTCCGAACAAGCTTGCGGGCGTGATCGCGTTGTTCGCATCGATCCTCGTGCTCGCGTTCCTCCCCTGGCTCGACACGTCGCGGGTCAAGTCCGCGACCTACCGGCCGCTCTACAAGCAATTCTTCTGGGTGTTCGTGCTGGTCTGCCTCGGCCTCGGCTATCTCGGCTCGCAGCCTCCGGAAGGCGGCTTCGTGATCGCGGCGCGCATCCTCACCGCCTACTACTTCATCCACTTCCTCATCATTTTGCCGCTGCTCGGGCTGATCGAAACGCCGCGGCCGCTGCCAAACTCGATTTCGGAATCTGTGTTGAAGAAATCCGGGCCGATCTCCGCGGTCGCGATCGCGCTCATCATCGGCGCCGCCGCATGTCTCGCGATGCCCTCGTTCGCCTACGCGCAGGGTGAGCACGACGCGCCCAAGCCGCCGCGCAACAAGTGGTCGTTCGCCGGCGGCTTCGGCAGGTTCGACCAGGGCCAGCTGCAGCGCGGCTTCAAGGTCTACAAGGAGGTCTGCCAGACCTGCCACGGCCTCGCCCTGCTCTCGTTCCGCAATCTTGCCGATCCCGGCGGACCGGGCTTCACGCCGGCGCAGGCGGCCGCAATCGCTGCCGACTACAAGGTGCAGGACGGGCCGAACGACCAGGGCGAAATGTTCGAGCGCGACGGCCGCACCGCCGACCGCTTTCCGCCGCCGACCACCTGGAAAAACGAGCAGCAGGCGCGCCAGCTCTACAACGGCACCGTGCCGCCCGACATGTCGGTGCTCGCCAAGGCGCGCAGCTATGAGCGCGGCTTTCCCTGGTTCCTGATCGATGCGCTGCCGTTCTTTCAGTACCAGGAGCACGGCGTCGATTACATCGTCGCGCTGCTGAAGGGCTACAAGGATCCACCGCCCGGCTTCCAGCTTCCCGCCGGCGGCAATTACAACGAATATTTCCCGAGCCACTCGATTGCGATGCCGCCGCCGCTGACCGACGGCCGCGTCGAATACACCGACGGCAGCCCTGCGACCGTCGATCAGTACGCGAAGGATATTGCGGCGTTCATGATGTGGGCGGCCGAGCCGCATCTCGAGGCGCGCAAGCGCATCGGCTTCCAGGTGATGATCTTCCTTCTGGTGCTCACCGGGCTCATGTATTTCACCAAGAAGAAGGTGTGGGCCGACGTCCACTAGATGGCGTCATGCCCGCGAAGGCGGGCATCTAGTGAACTCCAGCCGTTATTGCATCGAAAAGTTCGTGCTTACTGGATCATTCGCTTTCGCGGATGCTGACGCGCGAGGAGCAGTCGGATGACCAAAGCCATCCTCGGCATCATCGGCGGATCGGGCATCTACGATCTGCCGGGACTCGAGAACGTGCGCGAGGCGCGCATCGCAAGCCCGTGGGGCGAGCCGTCCGCGTTGCTGCGCATCGGCGAGATCGCGGGGCTCCCGGTCGTGTTCCTCACGCGCCACGACAAGGGCCACCGGCTCTCGCCCTCCGACATCAACTACCGCGCCAATATCGATTGCCTCAAGCGCGCCGGCGTGACCGATCTCGTCTCGCTCTCGGCCTGCGGCTCCTTCAAGGAAGAGCTGCCGCCCGGCACCTTCGTGCTGGTCGATCAATTCGTCGACCGCACGCACAGGCGCGAGAGCTCGTTCTTCGGCAAAGGGTGCGTCGCGCATGTGTCGATGGCGCACCCGGTCAGCCCACGGCTGCGCATTCACATCGCGAACGCCGCCATGGCGGAAGGGATCCAGGTGAAGCGCGACGGCACCTATGTGTGCATGGAGGGCCCGCAGTTCTCCTCGTTGGCCGAGAGCCTCACCTACAAGAGCCAAGGCTATTCGGTGATCGGCATGACCAACATGCCGGAGGCGAAGCTCGCGCGCGAGGCGGAGATCTGTTACGCGACCGTCGCGATGGTCACCGACTTCGACTGCTGGCATCCGGACCACGATGCCGTGACCGTGCAGGACATCATCACCGTGCTCAGCGCCAACGCCGAGAAGGCGAAGCGCCTGGTCGCGCGGCTCGCCCGCGATTTCCCGCATGAGCATGAGCCGTGTCCGATCGGCTCGGACCGCGCGCTCGACGCCGCGCTGATCACGGCGCCGGAGGCGCGCGACCCCGACTTGCTGAAGAAGCTCGACGCGGTGGCGGGGAGGGTGCTCGGGCGCGCCTAGATCTTCACGCCCGGGATGTTGCCAAGAATGGCCATCATGCCGCCGCCGAGGATCGCGCCAATGATGCCGAAGATGATCGAGATGATGATCACGGCCGGGATCGCTGCGAGCGTCCACTTGATCATGATCGCGACCATGCGCCAGAACGAAATGTCGATGTCGACGATCGCGATGCGGTGCGGTCCTGCAGGCGGTTGAACGGACATCGGTTGCCCTCCCGGTTGTGCCCGGCCGCATGGTTGGCCAAAGTGTCGTCATTCGCAATGGGGGAGCTTGATGCGCATCGTCGATCTCAACACCGCGCCGCGCGAGGAATGGCGCAAGGGCGTGCTTACGCGCATGCGCGTGTCGGCGGCGAACGGGGGCACGCAGCTCTGCCTGTTCGAGCAGTGGTGCGAGGTCGGTCATGGCGCGCCGACGCATCTGCATGCGGTGGAGGAGGTGCTGCACGTGCTCGACGGCGAGGCCGACGTGTGGGTTGGCGACACCCACGCGACGCTGACCTCGGGCCAGCTGATGATCGTGCCGGCGGGCGTGAAGCACGGCTTCTCCAACTGCGGCACGTCCGAGCTGCACATCCAGTCGACGCTCGCCGCGCCGGTGTTCGAGGCGGCCTACGACGACAAGCGCGAGACGCCGCGAAGGTGGCTGCCGGGTTAGCCGCGGTGGATTGTTCGCGCGGTTCGTGGTTATGGATTCCGGGCTCGCGGCCAACGCAAATCGGCTGCCGATTTGCGAGTTTGGTCTTGCCGATGTCGGGTAAACCCGACATCGGTGGCGCCCCGGAATGACGAGAACCCAATGGCCTCTCCCGTCCTCGAAAACGACTTGACCGCCGCGATCCGTTCGATCCCGGATTACCCGAAGCCCGGTATCGTCTTCCGCGACATCACCACGCTGCTCGGCAATGCGCGCGCCTTCCGCCGTGCGGTCGACGAGCTGGTGCAGCCGTGGGCCGGCGCGAAGATCGACAAGGTCGCCGGCATCGAGGCGCGCGGCTTCATCATCGGCGGCGCAGTCGCGCACCAGGTCTCGGCCGGCTTCGTGCCGATCCGCAAGAAGGGGAAGCTCCCGCACCAGACCGTGCGCATGGCCTACCTGCTCGAATACGGTTCCGACGAGATGGAGATGCACGTCGACGCGGTTGAGAAGGGCGATCGCGTGGTGCTGGTCGACGACCTGATCGCGACCGGCGGCACCGCCGAGGGCGCCGTGAAGCTGTTGCGCCAGGTCGGCGCCGAGGTGCTCGCCGCCTGCTTCATCATCGACCTGCCCGAGCTCGGCGGCGCCGAGAAGCTGCGCCGGCTCGACGTGCCGGTGCGGACCTTGATCAGCTTTGCGGGGCATTAGCTCGCGCTCGGCGTGTCCATGCTCTGTCACCCTTCTGTTCCAGAGGAGGGTGCTGCGTGCCCCCGCTTGGCGCCCAAAATCGGCAGTCCCCCTTTGAACCTCCCGGCGGCCGGCCGCGACTAACCCATTAACCATACCGTCCTGGCCAGAAGGGGACCCTTGCCATGACACAGACCCGCGCCATCGCTCTCGCTGCCGTCGCCGCCTTCATCATCGCCTTCGTGACCGCCCCGGCCGGCTCCTCCGCCACGCCGACATGCGGCCCGATCGCCCAGATCAAGGACCCGGGCCTGCGGGCAAGCTTCGCGAGGTTCGAAGCGCAGCAATCCGCCGCGGCCTCCAAGGCCTGCGCGTTCTATCGCAACGCGGGGTTCTGAGCCGTCCGTGCGGCGTGTGCTAATCTCCCGCACATGCGGGCCCTCGTCCTTCTCGCTCTCGCCATCGACGCGCTGACCTCGGTGGCGGCCGCCGACCCGAACTGCATCTGCCGCGCGCGCGGCCGTGAGTTCGAGCTCGGGCAGAGCACCTGCCTCCCCTCGCCGAAGGGCCCGCGCATCGCGACCTGCGGGATGGTGCTCAACAACACCTCCTGGCAGTTCACCGACACGCCCTGCGTGATCTCGCAGGCGCCGGCCGAGGCGCCTCGCGCCGTGCCCAAGCGCGGCGGCGCGGCCACACTGCGCGCCGATTTGCGTAGCGCCCCTTGACCCCCGCGGAGCCGCGCGCGACCGTCGCGCGGGAGGCCGTCATGAGCCGTTTTCCTGGCGTCACGCTCGCCGCATTCTTGAGCCTTATCGCCATCGCGCCGGCCTCGGCCGCGAGCTTCCTCGAGTTCAATTTCGGGCTGTCCGGCCCGCGCTACGACGCGCTGGTGCCGCTGTGCGACGACCGCGGCGTGCTGATCCAGATCTACTCCAAGTTCACCCACAAGGAGGCCGAGTTCTGGGCCTCGAACCTGGAGATCGTGACCATCGACCGCATCCGCGAGGTCACGTTCCGGCCCTGGGATGGCGCGCCGCAGGCGATCCCGCGCCGCTTCTGCAACGGGGTCGCGCTCACCTCCGATGGCGCGCGGCACGCCATCCACTACTCGATCTTGGAGAACACCGGCTGGCTCGGCGTGGGATGGGGCGTCGAATGGTGCGTGATCGGGCTCGACCGCGACTGGTCCTACAATCCGTTCTGCCGGATGGCGCGGCCTTAAAGTTGAGGCCTGTCCACAGGCGCGCCGGTCCGGTGGACATCCATCTTTGTTCCGGAATGTTCTTGCTATGTTCCTCACCGTAGGTTAATCTCGCGGCCAGTGCAACGCGCGAGTGAAGGAGGCGATCATGCGCCGCGTCTTCGTTGGACTGGCAAGTACCCTGTTTGGACTGTGGCTGGTGGCGACCGCCGCCGCGCAGGACCCGCGGCAGAATGAGCCCGGCAAATTCGATTTCTACGTGCTCTCGCTCTCCTGGTCGCCATCTTACTGCGAGCAGGCCGGCGAGCGCGCGCCGCGCCAGCAGTGCGGCGAGCGGCCGTACTCGTTCGTGGTGCACGGTCTGTGGCCGCAGTACGAGAACGGGTTTCCGGAGTTCTGCCAGAACCCGGCGCCGCGGCTCGATCGCAACATCGTCTCGGCGATGCTCGACCTGATGCCGGCGCCCCGTCTGATCTTCCACGAGTGGGACAGGCACGGCGTCTGCTCCGGACTCCCGGCGCGCGGCTACTTTGAGACCATCCGGAAAGCGCGTGCCACGGTGAAAATCCCGCCGGATTATCTCGCGCCTTCGAGCGAGCTCACGGTTTCGCCGGACGAGGTGGAGGATGCGTTCGTCGCCGCGAATCCCGGCATGAGCCGCGCCGGCATCGCGGTCACCTGTGGCGGGCCGCGGGTCTCGGAAGTGCGCATCTGCCTCTCGCGCGACCTGCAATTCCGCGAGTGCCCCGAGATCGACAAGCGCGCCTGCAAGCGCGAGAAGCTCACGATGCCGCCGGTGCGCGGGGGCTAAGGTCAACTCCGCTCGTCCCCGCGAAAGCGGGGGGCCCTGGGCCAAAAGCTGGATGCCCGCTTTCGCGGGCATGAGCGGGAGGGTACGCAGGCGGCATGAACTATCGCCACGCGTATCACGCCGGCAATTTCGCGGACGTCGTGAAGCATGCGGTGCTCGCGCGCATCGTCGCGCACCTGAAGGAGAAGCCGGCGGCGTTTCGCGTCATCGACACGCATGCGGGCGCTGGCCTTTACGATCTCGCGGGACCCGAGGCGAGCCGCACCGGTGAATGGCGCGAGGGCGTGGGAAAACTGGTTGCGGCCGAACTTGCGCCGGCCGCGCGTGATCTGCTCGCGCCCTATCTCGACGCAATCGTGGCGTTCAACCCCGCCGCGCTGAGGGTCTACCCGGGCTCGCCCGTATTGCTGCAGCACTGGCTGCGCCCGCAGGATCGCCTGATCGCGTGCGAACCCGAGCCGAACGCCGCGCGGACGCTCATCGGGCGGCTGCGCGGCGACAGGCGCGCCAGGGCGGTCGCGATCGACGGCTACACGGCGCTTAACGCCTATGTCCCGCCCAAGGAGCGGCGCGGTCTCGTGCTCATCGACCCGCCATTCGAGCAGCGGCAAGAGTTCGAGCGGCTGGCGCAGGCGCTCGCGGGGGCGCACCGCAAGTGGCCCACCGGGATTTATGCGCTCTGGTACCCGATCAAGGACGATCGGCCGCAGGCCTTGTCGCGCCGCCTCGTGCGGCTCGACCTGCCGCGGACCTTGCAGGCGGAGCTGATCCTGCCGGAGCGCGACGGCCTGCGCGGCAGCGGCCTCATCCTCGTGAACCCGCCGTGGCGGCTCGAGGTCGAGCTTGGCCTGCTACTCCCGGCGCTCTTCCGCCTCCTGGCCGACAGCGAGCCGCGGCCCGCCGATACGCCTGTTCGATGGCTCGCCGGCGAGCGGTGAAACCGGCCGCCTGGAACCGGCCTCTTTTCAGCCGGGCCGATTGGGGTCTACTCTAGCGCACTGGCTTTGACGTTCCGCCTCCATCGGGGGCTGGCGGAAATGATTCGGGGTGCCGACGCTTTTCCCGGGAATGTCCGGCCGAGCC
>Ga0310810_10006489_pt1 | contig 13223 bp, 10 predicted proteins | sample NCmetagenome_FD_207641 | JGI IMG/M metagenome (GOLD analysis project Ga0310810, IMG submission 207641) | Soil microbial communities from experimental microcosm in Duke University, North Carolina, United States - NC | ecosystem: Engineered > Artificial ecosystem > Soil microcosm > Unclassified ... | reverse complement strand
CTCGCCAGTCTGGAAGGCGCGCGGCAGCGCGATGTGGACGCGATCCTTCTCGTGCTGAAACGACGCCGGCCGGCCGTCCGCGGTCACGGTGGTAATCGTCATGCCTTTGCCGCCGGTCGCGGCGATCGGCGGCCCGCCGCGGCCGCCGCCGGCCGGCTCGGCGCACGGATCGCGGAATTGTTCGGGCGTCAGCGGACTGCGCGGCTGCGCCGTGAACTTGCACAGATCGAAGTCGACGGTGGTCACGCCCGGAGCCAGGATCCGCACCTCCACCGTTTCCGAGACGACGAGCTCGTTGCTCGCGTCGCTCAGCGCGATCTCGAAGGTGTAGTGCGCGATCCTGATGCCGGGCTGCCGGACGTATGTATCGGCGGCGGCCGGCGCTCCGGCCATCGCCAGGAGGACAGCCGCGAAGACGGCGGGGGTCTTCATATCGTCCGGATCGCACGCACGCGGCGCGGAAAGTCCTTGTCGTCGCTGTGCAGCCGCCCGCCGTCGGCGAAATCGACGTGCGACGCCATGTCGGTCGTCTGCTGGCTCGACGCCCAGTATGTGAAATTGTCGGCGACGCCGGCGTCGCCGAAATCGACCGCTCCGGTCGCGCGCAGGTTCCGATACATCAGCAGCAGCTCGTCACGAGACGGCAGGAACCAGCCGCGCACGCCGTTGAGGCTGTAATGGGCGCACAGCTCGGCGGCGGTGCCCGGCGTCGCGCATCCGGCGAGAATGTCGGCGGTGTTCTGTGTGCCGGTGCCGACGGCCGTCCCCGTGGCGCCGTTGAGCGGGGTGCGGAAACAACCCCACTTCGCGCCGGCGCTCTGATCGACGGGCGCCGCTTCCAGATACCGCCAGCCATCGGCCGCGTGATTCGGATTCACATAGAAGATCCATCCGCCCGCGGGACCGACGTCGCCGACCGTGAACTCCCGGGTCGACAGCCAGACGCTCATCTCTCCTGCCCCACGGTTGGACCACAGATGATAGGGGATCAGCCGGACGCGTCGGGGCGGCGCAGCGGGACGCGCGAGGTTTCCGGCTTCGCCGGACAGGACGATGGCGCCGCCGCAGAGCGCCTTGTCGAACGAGACGTCGAGGTCGCGCATGGGATCGATCAGCACGCCCAGGACATTCGCGTCCTCGCAATCGGGCCACTCGGCGCAGTAGACGATGGGGCCGCGCTCGACGGCAATCCGACCGCGATCCTCCTTGACTCGCGCATCCGCGGCGACCTTCTTCACGTCGAGCGGTAATACGATCTCGATGACGTCGCCGTCGTTCCAGGTTCTCTCGATCGAGACGTAGCCGGACGCATCGGAGGTCTGCGTCAGAGCGCGGCGATTCACGCTGATGCTGGTGGGGCGAGCCGCGGCGTTGAGATACGAGTAGAGACCGCCGGGCACGGGCGTGTTTCTCGCCCACCCCGGGATCCGCAGCTTGATCGTTGCCGCGACCGGCTCCCTGGCCGACACCCTGATCGTCGATCGTCCGCCCCAGGGCATCTCGCTGTCGACCGACAGCGACAGCGGCGTGCCGCCGACGGTGAATGTCGCGCCGCTCGAAAGATACAGATTGACGTAGATCTGTCCGCGGCGATCGTGCGCGTAGATGTAGCCGGGCATCGACGCGAGGAACCGGACGAGGTTGGGCGGGCAGCACTCGAGCGACGCCTTCTCCCAACGCAGATCGCGGCCGTCGCCGGCGCTCGCGAGCCGGTTGACATAGAAGAACCGGTTGCCGGACGCCGACACGCCGTCGATCGCGTTGTTGTACATCGCGCGTTCCATGACGTCGATGTACTTGCCGTCACCCGTCGCGAGAAAGAGTTTGTGATTGAGCGTCGTGAACATCAGCCCGGCGCAGGTCTCGGCGTACGCGGAGATGTTGGGCAGCGAATAGGGCTCGCCGAATCCCTCGTTGCCCGACGATCCGATGCCGCCCGTGACGTACATCTTCCTCTCGACGGCGTCGGCCCACATCCGCATGCCGGCATGGACGTACTCGTCGAGCCCGGTCAGCACCCCGACGTCGATGAGCGACACCATCAGCGACGCGCAGTTCACCGCGTGGCCGACGGCTTCGCTCTGCTCGAGCACCGGCTTGTAGGACTGGTTGTGCCGGCTCCGGCCCACGGAGCTCTCGAGGCCGCGAATGTCGAGATAGTGCCTGGCCAGATCGAGATACCGCTTCTGGCCCGTGGCGCGATACAGCGCGACGCAGTTGAGCGCGTCGCGCTCGCCTCCGGAAAACGGCGGATTGTCGCGTTTGACCGTCGCGTAGATCGAGTCGGCCGCCGCGATCGCCGGGTCCAGCAGATCCCGCTTGCCCGTGGCGGCGAAATGGGCGGCGGCCACCTCGAAGAGATCGTTGCGCGCGCCCGTGCGTTGCCGGCCGCCGCCGGCCAAGAGCTCCCGGATCCTGGCGTCCACCCGGGCCTGCAGCGCGGCGTCCGGACGCGTCTGCAGTGAATAGATCGCCGCCTGCAGCACGTTCACGCTCACGCCCCTGCCGCCGCTTCCATCGTCGGCGGCTTTCTGGAATTCGAACGGGATCGTCACGGCCGCGTTGGCGTCGATCTTCGGCTTCCAGAACGTGTCGTCGATCGATACGCTGGTGAACGCGATCGGCTGGATCGGGTAGTCCGCGTCGGGCGCGTACGAGAGGCCAGACAGCGCGGCGTCCGTGACAGCGGATCGTCTCATCGGTTCCGAGGGAACCTGTGAGGCATACACGAACAAACCGGCAGCCGCCGGCGCGCTCTTCAGAAAATCTCGACGAGGGATTCGGTTCTTCATGCGCTCCTCGATGCCTGCCGAGATGCTACACCCTCGGGCGGGCGGAGAGCGTATACTCCCCGCGAGACATTCCTGACATGTCCCTGAACGCGGGCATGCGGTTGGGCCCGTACGAAATCGAGGCCGCCATCGGCGCGGGCGGCATGGGCGAGATCTACCGAGCGCGCGACCCCCGCCTCGATCGTGTCGTCGCAATCAAGGTCCTCCCTTCCAGCCTTGCCGCGGATCCGGATCGGCTCCGGCTTTTCGCGCGCGAGGCTCGCGCGGTCGCGGCGCTCAACCACGCCAACGTGCTCGCCGTCTACGACGTCGGGACCCACGACGGAATTCCTTATCTGGTCACCGAGCTGCTCGAGGGCAGGACGCTGCGCGCCCGGCTCGCGGACGGGCCGCTGCCCGTGGCGAAGGCGATCGAGATGGGCGTACAGATCGCGAGGGGCATGGCCGCGGCGCACGAGAAAGGGATTGTTCATCGCGACATCAAGCCGGAGAATCTGTTCCTGACCACCGACGGCACGGTGAAGATCCTGGACTTCGGCGTCGCGGCGCTGAGGGAGCGTCGCCGCCCGGAGCAGGCAACGGCCGCGACTCGCACGGGCACGGAGACAGGAATCGTGCAAGGGACGGTCGGCTACATGGCGCCCGAGCAGGCGCGGGGACAGCCTTCCGATCATCGGGCCGATATTTTCGCGTTCGGCTGTGTGCTCTACGAAATGCTGGCAGGCGCGCGTGCCTTCTCGGGCGACAGCGTCGCGGACACACTGGCGGCGCTCCTGACGAGAGATCCACCGCCTCTCGACAGGAGCGGGCGAGCGATCCCGGTCGCTCTCCGGGAACTCGTGCGGCGGTGCCTCGAAAAAGAGCCGCACGAGCGCTTCTCATCTGCCCACGATCTCGCTCTGGCGCTGTCGGCGGTATCCGGGCGCGAGGTCATCGGTGGATCCCGCACCGCGGGATGGCTCAGGCGCCATCGGGTTCTCATCGCGAGCACCACGACGGCCCTGCTCTCGGCGGCGGCGCTTCTGATCTGGACGATCGGGAGCGCACCGGTTCTGTCGTTCGCTCCGCGCGACTGGGTGCTCGTCGCCGACGTCGATAATCAGACCGGCGAGCGGATCTTCGATAAGTCGCTGGCAACCGCGTTCGTCGTCTCGCTCGAGCAGTCGACGCACGCAAACGTGTTTCCGCGCTCGCGCGTCGCGGCCGCGCTCCAGCGCATGGGCAGGACGGACGCCGCGCCGTTGAACGAACTGCTTGGCCGCGAGATCTGCGTCCGCGAAAAAATCCGCGGGCTCATCATTCCGACGATAAGCAAGGTCGGGCGACCATATTCCCTGACCGCACGCATCGTCGACCCGGCGACGGGGGACACCGTCCGATCGTACATCAGGACCGCAGACACCCAGGACGCGGTGCTGTCGGCGCTCGGCTCGCTCGCGGCGACGATTCGACGAGACCTCGGCGAATCGCTGGCGGCGATTAACGTCAGCAACCGCAACCTGCCGCAGGTCACGACCTCGTCGCTCGAGGCGCTGAGCATGTTCGCGGAGGCCTCCACCCTCTGGTCCAAGGGCCTGTACGACCAGGCGCTGCAGCTTTATCTGTCCGCGCTCAAGGCGGATCCTGATTTCGCGATGGCGCACGCCGCCGTCGGAAACGTTTACTACAGCCACATCTTCAACAACCCGGCCGAGGGAAAGGCCCATCTCGAGCGCGCGATGCAGCTTTCGCGGCGGACGACGCAGCGCGAAGCGCAGATGATCGAGATCGACTACGAGCAGGGCCTCGGACATTTCGACAAGGTCAGCAGTCTGTACGAAATCTATCTGAAGACATATCCGGACGACTTTCGAAACCGGTACAACTATGGAAACGCCCTGCGCGATCACGGCAATTTCAAGGAAGCGCTCGCGCAGTATCGCGACGTGCTGCGGGTCGCGCCAGGCGATGCCAGCGCGCTCATCAACCTGGCGACGTGCTACAACGCGCTCGACAAACACCGCGAGGCCCTCGACGCATACGCGAAAGCCTTCGCCCTCGAGCCGAGCTGGATCACCTCCGGTAACCTGAATCACGAATACGGGTTCACCTGGGTCAGGGCCGGTGATCTCGCCAAGGCGGAAGAGGTGTTCAACAAAGGCATGGCGGCCTCGAACAAGCCGCTGAGCACGCGCTCGCTGGCGCTGCTCGACATGTATCGCGGCAAATACAGGCGCGCGATCGCGCGATTGCACGAAGCCATCCTCCTCAACCAGTCTGCGAAGGTGCCGCTCAGCGAAGCGAGGAATCAGTTGTTCATGGCGGCTGCGCTCGAGGCGATCGGCGACGCGCGGGAGAGCACAGCGGCGCTCGAGAGGGCGGCGGGCTGCATTCGGCAGACGACCGGGCAGGTGTGGCTCGCCGCGCGAATCGGAATCGAGCAGGCGCGCCGGGGCGCCGTCGACAAGTCGACGCAGATGCTCGCGAAGGCGCAGGCCGAAGCGGAGCCGACGAATCCGCAGCAGTCGAGCGACATTCATCGTCTGCAGGGCGAGATCGAGCTCGCCCGCGGCCGTCGCGACCGGGGGATCGAATTGCTGCTCCTCGCCGATCGCGAGAACGCCTCGCCGCTCACGGCGGAGAGTCTCGCGCGGGCGCACCGGCTGAGCCACCATACCGACGAGGCGCTCGCCGCGTACGCCTCCTTCCTCGCCATGGAGCACCTCAGTCTGGGGTGGGAATCACAGCAAGGCTGGATCGACGCGCACTACTGGCTGGCCGATCTGTACGCGCAGCGCGGCGATGCGCGGCGCGCGCTGCCGCTGCTCGACGACATGGTTGCGCGCTGGAAAGACGCGGATCCGGATCTTCCGATGCTGAAACGGGCCTCGGAGTTGCGCACCCGGCTCACAGCGGCCTCAGTCACCGCTGTAGGACGACGCCCAGGGAGTACTTGAGATCGACGCGGAGCGTTTTCGGCGGACCCGGGGATTGATAGAGAAGGCGATAAAGAGCGAGCGGCCTGGTCGGACCCATCTCCAGATTGCTGACATTCGCATACGTCAGCGCAAACCGATCGGCGTGAGAGGCCAGCAGATCCCGGGCCTGGTTCCAGAACGGAAGCCTGGCGGCGGCCGCCGAGGAATCGAACAGGACGTAATCGACGTGCAGATCCTCGAGCTCCTGCATCAATGCGGCGGTCGACTGGAACGTCATCTTGAAATGGTGTCCGGCCCAGTCGTCGCTCGCGAGGAACTTGGTGCCGCGAATGACGGTTGGCGCCGGGTCGCTCCGCCGGGCGGCCACTTCAGTCACCAGCGCGCCCTCGCCCCCTTCATCACTGACGATCAGCATCGTTCGACCCGCGAGCCGATCGCTGGACTGGAGCGCGGTCACTGCGTCGCGATACCCGAGAGGCTTTCGAACGGCGAGAGCCGGATGTGCCAGAAGGAAGGTGCCGGCGACGAGCGCTAATAGGACAGCCTCGACGGCCTTGCGCCGGCCAGGCGGCGCCGCGAAGCGGCCGACAGTCGTCACGCCGGCCATGGTGAGCGCCAGCAGGGGCGCCAGGGCCAGAGTCATGTGGCGCCCGGCGTACGACATGTGCGGACTGATGACGTGAAACAAGAACGCCGCGCCAGTGAGAGCGACCAGCGCCTGCGACCACGGCGGCTCGGACCGCGCGTTCTCCGTCCGGCGCGCGGCGGCCGCGATCCCGATCAGCGCGAAGATCACCGGAACGATCCCCAGTTGTTCCACGATGTAGCGTGCGTAGAATCGGGTGCGCTCCAGCACGACGCCCGGCGTGACCGGACCGAAATCGCCGATCGCGGCGTCGAGGCGATAGCTGACGATCAGCAGTGGAGCGGCAAGCACGATCACCATTGCCGCCGCCGCGTACAGGCCGGATCGGCGGAGCAGACCGTAACGGCCGGTCAGAACAATGAGCAGAGCCGGCGCCAGCACCAGAGCGACGCCGTTGCCTTTGGTCAGGCAACAGAGAGCCGCGAAGAGCCCGAAGACCGCTCCCTCTCTCAGCCGCCCGGAAGACGCGAAGCGCGCGAGCCAGTACGTCGCTTCGAGCGCCAGCGCCGCGAGGACGAGATCGAGCATCACGGAGCTGGTCAGATCGACAACCGCGGGCGCCAGCAGGAAAATACCGGCGGCGCACGCGGCCGCGGCGGGGCCCGAGAGCGTCAGGACGATCCGATACAACCGCCACGCCGTCCACGCGGCGATCGCGGCCAGCAGGAAGAGCGCCGCTGCGTCGGGAGGCCATCCGGGAAGCAGGAACACGCCCAGCGCGACGTGAAAGAGCGGGGGCCACATCAAAGGCGCGATCTTCGGGTAGTGCAGGTAATACTCTTTCGCGAAATCGAGCGGGTTCCGGCCGATGCCCGCGTACACGTAATCGCGGAAGAGCAAGGCGTTCATGAAGTGTGCGGATTCGTCCGAGTAAAGGCCGCGCTCGGTCTCGTAGGCTCCGGTCCGAAGTTGAATGCCGACCGTGACCGCGAGGAGGAGTGTCGCCAGCGCGATTGTCCGCATCCCTGCGGCGCTGCGCGATCGAACGATCGCACAGGGACGACCCGACACAGCACCGTGCGGGCCGGCCGATGGCGGCCGGTCCGCTGGCGAAACGAACGAATCGGCGTGCATGGCCACTAGAACTGGATTGCCGGGGTCATCCAATAGGAAGACTTTTATCGTCTCTCGCTCAGCCCTGACGGACTGTTGGCATGACTATTCTGTGATTTGCCCAATGGTCCGGAGCGAGTGTGCGCCAGATTGCACTCGGCATGCCCGTCCACACGCCGCGGATGCTTACTTCCAGCCCGACGGCGTGCGTGTGAAGCGCGGCGGCAGGGCGGCCTTTTTTTCCGGCTCAGGCTCGGGATCGCCGGACGCCGCGGCGATTTCGCGCTCGAGCTCCTCGTCATTGGGCAGGCCCGCCATCTGATCCAGGAACACGAGTGACTGCAGCGACGGGATCTCGAATTTCTTCCCGCAGGTCTTGCACACGACGGTGTCATCCAGCCTGAGCAGATAGTCGCGCAGCTTCGCGAACTTGGCGCGGTCTTCGTCGCTCGCGCCCGGCGGCAGCCGATCCTTTTTTACCCGCCGCACCCAGCGGATGCCGTACTCGGCGGTGCGGTGGCACTGCGTGCACTGATACCGGCCCTGCCGGGTTTCCTGTTTGTCGATGAAAAGAGCGCGTTCGTCGAGGGCCATCCCTCAATGCTAGCAGCATCTTGCGGAATCGGCCCAGTTTCGGCATGATCTACTGCCTCTCCCAGTTCCTCACGCGCAGGCTCCTGGTCTAAGGGGGATTCATGTCCGAAAGGCAGCAGCCGGTCGATCACTACGAGACGCTGCAGATCAGCCCGAACGCCGACCCAGACACGATCCAGCGCGTCTTCCGCCTGCTGGCGCAGCGGTTTCATCCGGACAACAAGGAGACCGGAAACGCCACGCGGTTCCGGGCGCTTCACGACGCCTATTCGGTTCTCAGCGTTCCCGAAAAGCGCGCGCAGTACGACGTCCATCACCAGGCGCTCCGGCAGGAGCGCTGGCGCTTCGTGGCGGCCAGCGCGACGGCCGACAACGAGTTCGAGATGGAGCAGCAACTGCGCTGCACGATTCTCGAAATCCTGTACGCGCGACGTCGCGCCGAGCCCGGCAACCCGGCGTTCTCGAACTACGAGCTGTCGCAGCTGACCGGCCGCCCCCGCGAGCATCTCGAATTCACCATCTGGTATCTCGCACAGAAGAAGTTCGTGACGCGCGACGATTCGTCGGGACTGACCATTACCGTCGACGGCGTGGACTTCGTGGAGCAGAACAACGGCGCGAATGCCAAGCGCCGGTTGACGGCCTCCGCAAGCAGCGTCTGACCGCATTCGTCGGTTCGAAGATCGTTCCAGCCCGTCAGTAGCGCTGGCCGCGCGTTTGCGTACGTCCGACGGCCGTGAGGTCCCCATGCACAAACTCACGGTTTTGTCGGTACTGCTCGTCTCCCTGTTCCTGCTGAACGGCTGCCGCACCAAAGATGTCACGCCAACCGGCCCGACAGGGACCGCCGGCGTCAAGACGCAATCGTTGACCGCGGCGCTGCCCGCGGCGCTCTCGGTGACGCCGGCTACGGTGATCGCTCAGCCCGTCCGCAATCCATTCTGTCCGTCCGTCGCGCCGTTCACCGCGCCGTTCCTGCTTGTCGTGCAGAACGGCGACGTCGCCGTGTCGATCACCGCCATCACGCTGCGCTTCACTGACAATTCCGGCGCCGGTATGCCTCCCGTCACGCTGCCGGCGCCGATGATCACGGCACGGTTCGGATCGACGCTGCTACCGCCGCAAGCCACGCGCACATTTCCGTTATCGTTCGGCCTCGGATGTGGAACGGGGCCGACCGGGACGCTCGTCGTAACCGTCGGCACGCGGGACGCCGACGGCAAATCGGGCACATCGCAGATCGGCGTCGCCGTCCATTAGCGCGGCCGGCGACCGTCAGCCGGAGCCGATGGTAATCTGGCGCGCATGCGATGGGTGGACGCATGGCTGGCGTGGCTGCGCGATCGCATTCCCTATCTGTATCTCACGCGATTCTCGGGATTACTCGCGCTGACGCTGCTGCTGTACGGCCCGCTGGCCTGGTACGCCCTTCCCAGCCTGTTTCAGAGCACCCTCGTGCTGGAGCCGTTCGGGATCCTCCGCGTCGCGTTCGCCGCGACGTTGTCGGCGTTCGCAGTCATGACGACCCGACGCGTGATCGTCCTGTACGGTCCGGATCGATTCGCATCACCTTCCCCGCGCCGCGTGTCCCAACGAATCTCGCTCGCGCACGTTTTCGGATACAGCACCCTGGCCTACGTCCTGGTCGGCATCATCCTTGTCAACTCGCGCGCCGAGGCTCCGCTGTGGCGGTCGGCGCTCGCGGCGGCCGGCGGCGTCGCCGCCGGATGGCTGGCGCTGGTGGTCGTCCACATTCTTCAAAGCGCGTTCGTCAGCCCGGAACGGGTCCTCCCCGACGCGCTTCTTCCCGGCGGCGGCCGCTTCATCCGCCGCCTTCGCGCAAGCGATCCCCTCGGCGGCGCGCTGCGCCGGCACGGAGTGCGTTTCGGACCGCGATGGCGCGCGTTTCTCGGCCCGGGCTACTTCGACCCGGACGGCGCGCTCCTGCCGAACCACGCGCTGTCCGCCGCACTGCTGGGCCTGTACGCGATCTGGTATCTCTGGTACTACGTCACCGCACAGCCCGGCACGCCGAAGGGCCACGCCCTCCCGACCATCGTTTCAGTCCTGGTGCTGATGACGCTCTGGACGTGGCTTCTCGCGGGAATCGCCTTCTTTCTCGATCGGCACCGAGTGCCGACGCTGGTGCTCGTCGGAATCTGGTCGTACGGCATCAGTTGGATCGGCCATTCGGATCACTACTTTCTTCATCAGGCGCTGACGCCGACGACGCTGCCGTCGCCGATCGATGTCGTAAAAGCCCGGCCCACCGGCCCGATCGTCGTGTACGCCGCCGACGGCGGCGGCATTCAGGCGGCGGCGTGGAACGCGCAGGTGCTGACCGGCATCCAGGACCGCTGGTCAGGGTTCAGTCAGGCGCTCCGTCTGGTCAGCTCCGTCTCCGGCGGATCCGTCGGAGCGATGTACTTTCTTGCCGAGCTGCGTCCGGAAGCGGCCCCCGGGGATCTCGCACGCATCCGTAAGTTCGCGACGCGCAGCAGCCTGAACGAAGCCGCGTGGGGCCTCGCGTATCCCGACTTCTGGCGCGCGCTGCTGCCGATCCCGCCGAGTCTCCGCTTTGTCAAAGACCGCGGCTGGGCGCTGGAGACGGCGTGGTCGCGCGATTGGACCGCCGCCGATCAGACGCTGGCCGGATGGGGACGCGACGCGAATGACGGCTGGCGCCCCGCGGTCGCCTTCAACACGACGGCCGTCGAGGAAGGCCATCGCTTTCTGCTGGCGTCCTTCAGCGTGCCGATGGACTGGGGCGCGCACTCGTTCTTCGAGACCTATCCCGGACGCGACGTGCGGATCGCGACCGCCGCGCGTCTGTCGGCCGCGTTCCCGTACGTGTCGCCGGTCTCGCGCGCGTGGCCCGACATCGCCGGCCGCAAGGCCCTGCACTTCGCCGATGCGGGCTACTACGACAACAGCGGCATGCTGACGGCGCTTCAGTGGATCAACCAGGTCGTCATGGACGATCCCGCTCTGCTTCAGCGGCGTCCGGTCGTCCTGATCCAGGGCGCGTCGGCTCCGGATTTCTCCGTTCGCGAGGCACACGATCGCACCGAATGGTTTCAGGTGACGGCACCGATTGTCACGCTCCTGAACGTGAGGCAGGCGGGACAGCTCGAAAGAGTGAAGCGCGAGTATGAGCTCCTGCACGAATTCTGGCTGTCGCGTGGGGTGGAGGTGCAGCTCTTCAAGTTTCAATTTGCGAGCGATGCCGGCACGCCGGTGCCGCTCTCGTGGCGTCTCAGCGCGCCGGAGGTCGCCCTAATCTCGAACGAGTGGGGAAGCGCCTGCAATGCCGCGCGGCTGGACCGCCTGCTGATCGCCGTGGGAGCGCAGACCGCTCCATCGAACGCACAGGCGGCCGCCGACCCCGCGTGCCGCGGCAACTACTGACGCCGGTTGAACGGGTGTATGCTGTCCCCGCGCAACCATGAAGTGGCTCTTTCGCGGCGTGATCGCGCTGAGTGTCTCCTATGCCGTGCTTTTCAGCTCGGTTGCGTTCGCGATGCGCCAGACACCGGAACGATTCGGCGCGTTCATGAGTCGTATGCCGCCCGCGGTCGTGTGGGGTGGACTGCCGGCCACGCGGATGTGGCTTTGGGCGCGCAAGGGCACGCTGGCAGAAGGACGACTCGCGCCGGATTTCTCGCTCCGCACCGTGAAAGACCGCACCCGGCGCGTCAGTCTTTCCTCGTATCGTGGCCAGCGTCCGGTCGTGCTCGTCTTCGGCAGCTACAGTTGACCGCCGTTCCGCCGGGCGGTGCCCGCGCTCAACACGCTCTACAGGAACTATCGCGACCGCGTCGCCTTCCATGTGGTGTACATCGAAGAAGCCCACCCGATCGACGCATGGCAGGTCGAAGACAACCTCAAGGACGACGTGCTCGTGAAATCGACGCAGACGGCGGAGGAGCGCGATCACGTCGCCGGCATCTGCCTGGCGAAGCTGGGCATCGAGCTCCCCGCCCTCGTCGACGAGCCTGACAACCGGGTGGAGCGTGCGTATACCGCGTGGCCGGATCGGCTCTACGTCGTCGACCGCGACGGCACGATCGCCTACAAGAGCGCTCCCGGGCCGTTCGGATTCAAGCCCGCGGAGCTCGAAGCGGCGCTCGCGCGCATCTCCGGCACTCCCCAATCCTGACGACGGGGCTTGACCCGCCGCCCCGCTCGGCTGTATAAGTCCATTTCGGATATGTCCAAAACGGACCTAACGCCGAAGCCCCTGAAGCCCGCCGCGTTTCACATCCTTCTCGCCCTCGGCGACGGCCAGAGCTACGGCTACGCCATGATGCAGGCCGTACGGGAGCAGTCCGACGGACAGATTCCGCTCCGGACCGGATCGTTCTACCGGCACCTCGCCAATCTCATCGAGGCCGGCCTGATCGCCGAGACGGCGCCGCCGCGGGGGCCTGTCGACGCGCGGCGAGGCGCCTACTACGGACTCACGCCGCGGGGGGCGCGTGCGCTGGCCGCGGAGAAACAGCGGCTGGCGGATCTCGTCGAGTCGCTCGGCGGCCTCCGGCGCGCGTCGCGGAAAGGGACGGCCTGATGCCCCTGTACGATCTGCTCCTTCGCGCGTATCCGCGGCGCTTTCGCGCAACCTTCGCGGCGGGCATGCGTCACGCATTCGCCGAGGAGCGCGAACGCGCGTGCGCTCGGGGGGGCCGCGCGCTGGCCGCGTTCTGGATTGCGACCATCGTCGAGACGATCTGGTTCGGGATGGCCGAGCGGCGCCGCCGCCGGCCGCGGACGCTGTCGACAGAGACGGCCGCGTCGTTGCTGACCGTCGACTGGCGGGATGCCTGGCGCGCATCGATCGCCGCCCCTGGCGTCACCGCGATCGCCGTCCTGTCGCTCGCGCTCGGCATCGGCGCGAACACGGCGATGTTCGCGATCGTCGACGGTCTCGTGCTCAAACGGCTGCCGGTGCACGAGCCCGAGCGGCTCGCGGTCCTCGACGATGGCGAGTGGACGAACCCGATCTGGGAACAGATTCGCGCGCGCCAGGATCGCCTGTTCCAGGGCGCATTCGCGTGGTCGAACAGCCGCTTCGATCTGTCGGAACGGGGCGCGACTGACTTCGCCGATGGCTCGTACGCCAGCGGACGGATCTTCGACGTCCTCGGCGTCCGCGCGGCTCTCGGCCGCACGTTCACGGAGGCAGACGACGTGCGAGGTGGCGGCCCCGACGGTCCCGTCGCC